>Ga0164293_10003986_pt1 | contig 12626 bp, 12 predicted proteins | sample GEODES118metaG_FD_111487 | JGI IMG/M metagenome (GOLD analysis project Ga0164293, IMG submission 111487) | Eutrophic lake water microbial communities from Lake Mendota, Wisconsin, USA - GEODES118 metaG | ecosystem: Environmental > Aquatic > Freshwater > Lake | place: USA: Lake Mendota... | reverse complement strand
TCCAACTTTCATTATTATAGAGATGGGATATTTTGTTAGAATTTATGTATGTATTATATAATTTTTCGTTTGAAGATAATAACTTTATTTTATCTATTATTTTTGTATCATCATACGATATATACGAATTTTTATTAATATAATTATTAATATTTGGTGCGCCATCATAAATAGGTATAGATTTTGATAAAAATACATTAAATATTTTTTCAGTTATATATCCATCACTTTTACTATTTTCAAAACAAATTATAAATTTATATTTATTAAATACTTCTAATATTTCTTTACTATGATAACATGATACATTTGATATATTATATTGACTAATATGATCAATATTATCTATAGTATGTAGTAATTGTAAAATATTTTTTTTATTATCATTTAATAAATTTCTTGATGTAAATAAACAAAATTTCTTATTATTAAAGCATGTTTCTTTAATTGATAATGTTTTTTCTATTCTTATAAATTGATCTATATATAAATATATAAAAGGTATTGCTAAATATTGATCAGTTTTAATTATAGTAGATATATCATTATATATGTATATATCTATACGATTATCATTAAAGTGTTTATATTCGTTATAATGTTTATAATGACTTCTACCGATCGAACAGTTTTCAACACATAATAATATATTAATTTTCGAATTATCAATTATAGTTTTAGAAGTTGTTTGTATTCCGTATATATAAATATTAGATTTATTATCGTCGTCTGTTATAATACAGCTTTTTGATATATCATGAAGTAATAAATCTATTAAATTATTATATGTCATTTCAAAATATTTAGTTACATTTTTTACAATGGGGACACCTGTATTATTTGATATATAAATATTCATATTATAGATATTATGGATATTTATATTTTATATATAATTTTATTTAATTATAAAATTATGTTAAAGATATATATTTATATTATCATACAAAATATGTTTAAAAAATTATATAAATTAATAACTCTTAATTATTCACCTGATATTATTTTTGATATAGGCGCTCATAAAGGAGAATGGACTAGAGGATGTTTAAATATATTTCCACTAGCATACTATTATTTATATGATCCAACATATTATGATGAAATTAATAATTATAATAGATTTTATAATGTTAAGTTTTATAATGTATTATTATATGAAAAAGATGATATGGTTCCATGGTACGAAAATAAGTCTACAGGTGATTCTATTTTTAAAGAAAATACTAAGCATTATAACGATATCATACCATACATGCGACAAGCTATTTCATTAGGAACACATATTAAAAATAATAATATTAATTATTATAATAAAAAAATTTTAATTAAATTAGATACACAAGGTTCATAAATACCTATATTAAAAGGTATTCCTATTGATATGTTTAAGTATATAGATTTTATTATAACGGAAATACCTTTTTTTGGAAGTTATAATAATAATGTACCAAATTTTTTAGAATATATAAAATATATGGATACAATAGGTTTTATTCCTTTTGAAATATGTGAAGAACATTTAGTAGGTAAATATACAATGCAATTAGATATTTTATTCATAAATAAAAATCATTCATTTAATAATGATGTTCAAAAACAATTACTATAATAATTTACTTCTTTCCTATAACTATATTATTAAATATATTCATTACATATTCAGGTGTATATTTTTTATAATCGTTATTTGATACATCTTTATTATATTTATCCCAATTAGTTAGTATATCATATAACCTATTATAATCATTATGGATAATAAGATTATTTCTAAGTGTTTGAATATGAAACTTATCAAAATTTCGTGTATTAAAACCTAATAAACTTGCGATTACTGGTTTATTACACATTGAGAATTCACCACAACATAAGCCGAAAGTTTCGCCATTATCTCTACCATATAACATAGCGTTACATGTATTTATAAATTTTCTTTTATATTCCATATTTGATGTACCATTTAAAAATATAAGTCTATCATTACTATTATTATAGAATGGTGTAATATTTAAAAATATAAAATATATATTATTAAATTTATTATTATTAATAATATCTATAACAACCTTTTTTATATAATCTATACTAAATGAACCTTTACCCCCGTGTGTTCCAAATACTATTGCATCATCCGGTATATTTAACTCACTTCTTAAACTATCATTAGTATCATATAATCTAATCATATGCGGTAATACGGTCCATTGTGTCTTAAACTTATAATTTAAATATTCTGATATTGGTATATATACGTCTCCGTGTGGAGTTATACATGTAAATACACAATGAATAACACATTTACATAATTTAGTATATAAATTATCTATATTACTTCCAGATTTTATAATATATAATATATCTATATTTTCTTTTATAATAATTTTATCAATATCGTCTCTATTATTATAATAAAATACATTAAATCTATTTATAAATTTATCATAAGCAATGATATTAACATCATCCGGATTATTCTTTACTGTAATTTCATATGGTCTAGTTATTATTACACTTCTATTACCTAGTAATGACTCATTATAATCTGCATAATCATACATAGCAACTTCTGTACCTCTTAAAGTTAGAGAATTTGATAAAAATGCTATTTTAGTCATTATAATAATATATATCAAATGTTATTTTTAAGTTAATTATATAATAATGAAATTTATTAAAATCTTCTACCAATAACAACCATTTTCTACACGTTCTTTATTTATAGGTATCTCACTAATTAATGGTCTTCTCCAATAATCATTTTTAAATGCTTTTAATACATCTGATCTCTCATTTTCCCATCTACTACCTATAATTCCGAAATACATTTGTAATACACCTCCTACATAAATACCACTTTTACCTAAACTATAAATAAAGTTTAATATAGGATTTCCGTAACCACCACAACTACATAGAGCAATGTCGAATTTGTCTTTAATATCATAAATATCATCACATAACTTTTTAAAAGGAAATAACCATGCTTCATCATCTCCATTACCACAAGCTGTCTGTGGTGGTCTAACATATATGAATGTACATTCTGGAAATAAATTAATTCCATATATATGATTAATATGATTCATTTGTTTTTTTATAGTATCCATAAAATTACTAACTATTAATATTCGTTTTCCTTTTAATGTATGTGTCCACGGATTATAATAAATATGATGAAAAATATCAAAACAGAATGAAGATAGATATTTGTCTCTTGAATACATTTTAGTTAATTTATCTTGAACTTCTGCAAATTTACCATTATATGTTTCATATACATTCGAAAAATGTTCCCATACTGCATATAATTCACTATTTTTAAATGCTTCTAAATAAGTTTGACTATATACTATTAGATCGTGTTCTGTTTTAATATTAATACCTGCATTATTATGCATATTTTCTAATAAACCTATTACAGGATCTTCTCTCATTTTATCAAAATTACCATCAGTTAAATATTTATTAGCTGTCATAGCTAACATATGTTCTACACCGGCTACACGTGGAATTATAAAATGTTGATTATTTTGAAGTTTATTTGAAATAAATTCCCCTAAATATTTATTAGATGAATGATTATGCAATATATTTGATTTATAATTTTTTATAAAATAGTTACTACCCCTAACTGATTTCATAAAATTTTCATTTATATTATCATTGATATATTGTTCTATATTTGTATAGGATGCTATTTTAGGAAATAGATATAAAAAAGGTTTATCAATTACATCTTCTGCTGTATAGTCTCGAGTTTGTGTTTTATGGTAATGATATGTACGAATAAATGAAGGGTCATTATATAATTTATAACCTAAAATATAAAATAAATAACATATCTTATTATCGCAACCTGGTTTTCCTAATAAAATATCAAATATATGAAATTGTTTTTTAGTTGGTATAAAATTAGAATGTAAAATCCATACATCTTGAGAATCAGGACGAGGTCCAAATATTTTTTGTTTCATTAATAATTTTTCATTATTATCATATTCATATCTTAATTGTGCTATAAATGACCTAGTAGTTGATAAACAAGATTTATTTAAATTTTCAATAGTTTTATCAAAGAATATATCCGAATTTGCTATTACTATATATCCACTCAAACCAAGACCTCTAAACTGTTTAAAAACGTCTGAATACATCATACGTGTACCTATATTTATTTGTTTAATTATCTTCATTTCTGCATTATTTAGACCTAATTCTTCATTTGTATATAAACGTTCATTTAATAAATATATTTTTTTGAATAATCCTAATTGTACATTACGCCGTAATGCTTGTTTAATTTCATTATATCTTTCAGTACTCTTATGAATAAAAAATTGTTGAAACAAATAAATTGGTTCGTTAGTTACTTGACTAGTTTGTATATCTGTATTAGATTCTATTAGATGTATTGACATTTAAATCATAAATACTTTAATATCTTTATATAAAGATACTATTTTTAAATTATAATAAATAAACTATATAATGTCATTAGTATCAGGATTAGGTTTTCATAAATTATGTGAATGGAGTTTTGATCCACGTTATCCAATTAATTTTGATTATAATAAGTTAATAGATGGTGATAAAGTATTTGTGAATTTTGATTATTTTCTACAATTTATAAATGAGTTAAAAAAATATAATTTTATTAAAAAGTTTATACTAATTTCACATAATTCAGATAAAACATTTACAAACCAACATTATGAACTAATTAAAGATTATATTTATAGAGTTTATGCTATTAATAATAATTGTAATAGTGATAATGTAGTAACAATACCAATAGCTTTTCAAGATTATCCACAAAACCATTTTAAATTAATTGTTGAAAAATCATTATTACTAAATAAAATAGATAGAGAATATTTATTATATATGAATTTTAGTTTAGATACTAATAAAATTAAACGAAGAGAATGTTATAATATATTTATAAATCAATCGTGGGTTATTACTGAAAAAAATATAACTAAAGATGAGTTTATGAATAGTATTTTAAAATCAAAATATGTATTAAGTCCTGAAGGTGAAGGAATTGACTGTCATCGTATATATGAATCTATTATATGTGGAACTATTCCTATTATAAAGGCAACTAATACCGTAATGGATATATTTTATGATAAATTACCATTATTAAAAGTGAATACGTGGGATGAAATAACGGAAGAGTTTTTAATAAGTAATTATGATAAATATAAAAAAAAAATAGATGAATGGTTAATAAATAATAGAGGTTGGTTAAGACCTGATTATTGGATACAAAAAATACATATTATTACTTTCGGAGATGAAAAATATAATAATACCAAATTACGATTTAAGAATGAGGCAAAAGAATCTAAATTCTTTAATTCAATACAATTATATAGTCCAACTGATTTTGATAATGATTTTGAACATATTAATTTTGTAAAAAATAATAAAAGAGGTTATGGTTATTGGATATGGAAACTATATTTTATACTAAAAAAACTAAAAGAAGTTCAATATAATGATATTGTAGTATTTGCAGATGCGGGATGTTCTATAAATATATATGGTAAGAAAAGATTAAATGAGTATTTAGAAAAATTGAATGACTCTAATGATAATGATATATTATGTTTTCAAATGATACATTTAGAATATAAATATACTAAAAATGACATTTTTGAATTTTTTAAATCAACGGACGATGTAAAAAATTCGGGTCAATATGTAGGCGGTGTATTATATATACGAAAAACTGATAGAATTATTAATTTTTTATCACATATATATAAAATTAATAGTAATCATTATAATTTTCTAGATGATACATTAGGATATACTAAAAATCATTATGAGTTTATAGACTGCCGTCATGACCAAAGTGTTTTTTCCGTGGCAATGAAACAATATTATAATAATAAAGTAGTAATACCTGAAGAAACATGGCCACCTTCCGGTGATTGGAAGGAAGTAGGACATGTTCCTATTTTAGCAAAAAGAATACGAAATTGTTAGCCTCGTATACGAGATGCATATATAGGTTCATCTTTATTAAATGGATATGTTTTATCATCAATCGTATTTACATTTTTATAAAATAATTTAGTAATTATACTAAAAATGCTTTGATCATGTCGATTATCAATAAATTCATCTTTTTTATTGTAATTATTAAAATGGTCAGTAAATAATAATGGATATTTAATAGCAGTTATATACCAATATTTAATAATTTTATCTAATAAATCACATTTGCGCATTATAATAGCAGTTGCCATATATTGACCACTATCGGTATATGATTTATTATTATTAACTTTAAAATGGTCAAATATAGCAGTAGTAGTATATTTATTTTCTGATATATCCATTTTAAATCGAACTAGTGGTTTATTTTCATCCATAACCATATTAAAATATTCTTTTAATCTATTAATACCATTTATATTTAAAGAACAACCACTATCTACATAAACAAGTATATCATTTTCATTCATTTTATCTAATTGTTCTTTTATAATAATAGGTTTCCATATCCAATATCCACCTCCTCTTTGCATAGAAAGAACCTTTTTTGTTAATTCAGGTATGTCATTTGATATATCTTTAGGTTCTTTTATTAAAATTTTATCAAAAACTTTCATTCGTTCTGCTTCGATTTTAATACGTTTTTTAGAATTAGTATATTTATTATCACCATAAGATAAAAAGTATATCATAATATTATAATATACTTTTTAGTTTTTTATATCCTAATTTATTTAAAATTATTATTTATTCTACTAATATAAATTCATCGTTTTTATATTTAAAACTATATTATATCATGGTATAAATAATGGATTTACTCAGCTTACTAGCAATTAAACATAATACGGATAAGAACCCAAATGCACATAATTTTACACCTATATATAATAATTTACTAAAAAGTATGATAAATGATAAATTTAATTTTTTAGAAATTGGTGTTTTTTATGGTTCAAGTATTAAAATGTGGAATGACTATTTTAATAATGCTATAATATATGGAGCAGATACATTTAAAGGAAAACAAGGAAACGGTCGATACTTTAATAATCCGGAATATTTTTATAATCAATGGCAATTGTATAAAAATACTATATATAATAGAGTAGAATTGATTAAATTAGATCAATCTAGTATAGATGAATTAAAAAACTTCGTAAATTATTGTAAATCTAATAATATTAAATTCAAGGTTATTTTAGATGATGCTAGTCATCTAATGAGAGATCAACAAATAACGTTTTATTATCTATTTCAATTATTAGATGATAATGGATTATTTATTATAGAAGATACTCATACGTCAGATGACTTTGGTTATGATCTTTTACCCGATAAATCAAATTCAACTAATAACTTTATTGATAATATTTTAAAAAATAAAATAATTGATGACAGATATATATTAGACTATGATAAAGAATATGCTAATAATATTATTAATAGTATAAATAATATTGAACGAATTAAGAGTACAAAAGGTTCAGAAACAACAGTAATATATCGTATATAATATATATTTTATTATAAAAATAATAATATATAATAAATTATATTATGAAAATAGTTCCTATATATAATAATGATTTGAAAATTTGTGATATTTTATATAATGATAATAATGAATATATTATTATAACTAGTCAATATACATCATATGATATTATACTTAAAATTGATAATCAGATGTATTCTTTTAATAGAATGAATTGTCCATATAAACATACTACCGTATATATATGTAATCATAATGAATATTATGAAAAAATAGATTTAATTATAAATCATAAATATATTATAAATTTTAATGTTAATAAATATCCGTCATTTAACGATGAAATAATAATGTCTACTTGTGTAAAAAATGAAGATAATTATATTATACGATGGATCGAATATTACAAATTATTAGGTGTATCAAGATTTATAATATATGATAATAATAAAAATGATTATAAAATAGATTATTACGTAAAATCGCACGATACTACAACAAATTTAGAAAAAGTATTAGATGAATATATAAAAAATAATATAGTTGTTTTAGTTGAATGGCCATTCGAATATAAATTTCAAATGACACAACAAACACATAGTATTCATACTTTTAAAAATTCTAAATATATTGGCCTATTGGATATAGATGAATATGTTAATCCACAAACTGAAAATATTAATTTAGATATATTTTTTAATGATTATATGAAAAAAAATAATATAGATTATTATAATATTGGTGGTTTAATGATATTATCAAAGATGTTTCATAATCCTGATAATATTGATGATAATGGATATAATTTTATGAATGCTACTAACAGTGGAAAAATATTACTGAATAGTTATGAAAAGATATTTGTAATTCCAAAAAATGTATTTAATTTCTCTTGTCATCGTATAACAAATGGAAAAGAGTGGGTTATTTGTGATTATAATTTAATATATATTAACCATTATTTCTTTTTAAACAAAACTGATAGAGGTAGAAATACATTAGATTATACAGATAATAGTATATTAAATATTGTTAAAAAACTAGTATAATAATATTTATTAAATAGTATAATAATATTTAATAAATATCATTTTATCATATATTTATATATAATGCTACATTTTCATGATAATAACCTCGCATATTAAAAGGAGTACCATTCATACCAATCCATTTATATTTTATATTAGTATCATTTAAAAATTCGTAAAATGCTCTTAATTCTCCATTATCCCCATCATAACCATCATAATTTACAAGTTCATCAAATACAATAATACAATCTTTATCTAGATATTTATGTACCATATTTAGAATATATTTTGTCGAACTATATAAGTCACAATCTATATGTATAAATGAAATTTTCATATTTTTTGTTTTTAGAAAATCTTCTAATGTATCTTGAAATAATCCTTTTACTAGTATAACATTATTATTAACAATAGGTAATTCTCCATTTCTACTAAATGATTCTTTATCAAAACCATCTCTCCATTTTTCAGGTAATCCAAAAAAACTATCAAACCCATATACCATATTATTTGTGTGTTTAGATATATAATTTATAGTATTACCGGTTGCTACACCAAATTCTAACCATAATGTATTTTCCTTATGACTATATTTTAAATCTTCAAATATATAATGTAAAGGATATTTACTAATATTTGGTATATTTTGTATTATTTCATTCATGATTTATATTAAAAAATTAGACTTTTTTAAATAATTATAATGTATATATTTATAATTATGTCACTATCTTTTAATAAAACTAATGGTAAAATAAACATATATGATCATAATAATGGATATCAAACACGTCATATAGCAGTTATAAAATGTATTTTAGAAGCAGATAAAATATATAATTGGGTGGATTTCGACTATATAACAATTAATACAAATGATAAAGAAAATAATATAAATGAATATACTTTTAGTAAAAATAATAGTTTCTATCGAACTATTCCTGATTTTAATTTTGATTCATGGCCAGAAAGTGGTGTATATGATTATGAAAATACTATAAATGATATAGTTCGTGCAGGGTGTAATAAATATGAAGTAAATAAAGTAGGTTGGATTGGAAACCTTAATACTAATTATATTAGAAAATTATTATATAATATAGGTAAAAAATATAATGATAAGTATGATATAATGAGTATTAAATGGAATAATGATTATAAAAATACTACTAATTTTATTTCTATGCCCGAATTAGTAAAAAAATATTCTATACTTATTGATGTAGAAGGTGTTGGCTATTCGGGTAGATTAAAATATTTATTATGGTCACATCGTCCAGTTATAATAGTTGATCGTCCACATAAAGAGTTCTTCTTTGAATATTTAGTCGATTGGGTTCATTATATTCCCGTAAAACGTGATTTAAGTGATATTATTGAAAAAACGGATTGGATTTTTAATAATTATGATAAAGCAACAACCATTTCTGATAACGCATATAACTTTGCTAATAAATATCTAACTCGTATTGCATGTTACGAACAATGGAATAAAATTATATTAAATCATATTAATGATACCAATAATAAATAATTATTATATAATTAATATAATTATTTTTATACTATATTAATTAAAAAGTATTTCATTTTCATCATATACCATTAATTCTTGTGATACAATATGGGGATATTTATTCATTATATAATCTAAATTATCATTAAAATGCTTTGATAATATATACATTGTATTAATATTTCCTATATATATATTATCTATACCTGCTCTATTATAATTATAAATAAATTTATTTTTATTAAAGATTGTTTTAATATTATCTTTTATAAAATTTAATATATATATTAATGGGATATTATTTACTTCATATAATTTAAATATATCAAATCTCGTATTTATTATAATATCATTTTCATCTATATTATTTTTTTTGATATATTCTAATATACTATATTTTCCATACCACATATTCTTCCATCCTAATAATGGTGCCGGTCCTTTGCAAATTGTACCATGTGTATTACCTATTAAATTAATTTTTGAATCATTATCAATAATAATATGTTTTATATTATCTTTCAAATCGCGAAAATACTCATATATCATATCATAATTTACAGGATTATTTATAGTATTAAAATTTCTCCAACTCAAGTTATTTTGTATTATATTCCATGTATGTATATATATTTCTAAATTATAATTAATACTCAGTATTTTAACAAAATTATATAATTTATCGTCTTCAAAAGAATTTCGTATATGACCTCTTAATAATATAATCATTATTTTATATAAATATATATAATTCCTTTATTTATATATTTTTATATAAAGTTATTAAAATAATCTAATGAATTTTTTATTGCTTGATCCATATTAAAATATTTATAATTTGCTAGTCTTCCTATAAAATGTATATTATTTATCTTCATTTCATCTTCAGCAATTCTCTTATATTTTTCATATAATTTTATATTTTTTTCATTTAATACGGGATAGTATGGCTCACCATTGTCACATGAATATTCTTTTATTATAGTAGTATGAGGAGATTGTTGATTTAAGAAATGTTTATATTCAACTATTCTTGTAAAACTAACATCGATCGATGGATAATTTATTACTGAGTTACTTTGGTAATAATTCATATTTAAATATGTTTCTTTAATAAAATTAATACTTCTATATTCTAGTTTATCTAATCCTATATTACTAAAATATTGATCGATTGGTCCCGTATAAATTAATATTTTATTATTAATTATACTTTCTATTTTATTATAATCTGTGTTTAATTTAACCTCTATATTACTATTATCTATTAATTTATTTATAAAATGAGTATATCCTTTATAGGGTAGTGCTTGATATTTATCATTAAAATATCGATCATCAAAATTATTACGTATAGGTATTCTTTCTAAAACTTCAGGTAATAATTCATTAGGATATTTATTCCACTGTTTATATGTATAATGTTTAAATATTTTCTCATATAATATAGATCCTACTCTAGATTTAGCCATTTCTTCACTATTCATAATAAGTTCATATTTACATTGATTTTTTTCTAACCATTCATTCATTTCATCTATATCTTTTATATTTTCAGAACATATCATATTCACCGTTGTTATATTAACAGGTATAGGTACTATTTTATTATCAACAATTCCGACTACTTTATGCTCCCATCTTTCCCATTTATCAAACTTATTTATATATTCCCATACATCATCATAATTGGTATGAAATAAATGTGCACCATACTTATTAATCAATATCCCATTGTCATCTACATAATCATAACAGTTCCCACCAATATGTTCTCTTTTTTCAATAATAATAACTTTTTTATTTAATATATTAGCAAATCTTTCTGCTAATACACATCCAGTTAAACCTGCTCCTACTATAATAACATCATAATTATCCATTTGAAATAGTTAATTAATATGTTATATTTTTTTATTTTCTTTTTTTATCCCTATTTTTTTTAAATGTATTTTCATTATCTTCCTCCTCCTCTACCGTTTGTCTAACATTCCAATTTCTTTTATATAAATCAGTTATATCCATTATCTTAAATCTATTTTTATTACTCATCTTTGGGTTTTCATCACTCTTTAATCCTTGTAATTTATATAATTCACTCATAAAATCACTATAAAAATCTTCTTTCGTTACTGCCTTTCTCTCTAATTGATATCCTGCAGTTTTTAATAAATTTTCTATTATATCTAAATATGTATCACAATATTCTACCGGTGATTTTTCAAAATATTTCAATATTCCTTTATAATACTTCAATATACTATCATATGATAATAAATTGAATATATATAAATTCGCCATAAATATATATCCTCCTAATAATTGTGTCTTACTACTAAATACTTTTCGTATCTCTTCATCACTCATATCGGTATTTACTTCATTTAAACTCGTTTCTACCGTATTGTCATAAAAAGTATCACATATATTATTACATATATACCCTAAATCTAAACTTTCTATTTCATTTAAATTATTTAATAATTGTGCATATAAATAACTAAAATTCTTATCTAACATCGCCTTTTCAAATATTATTTTAACTATTATTTCATTATATTCATTC
>Ga0164293_10003983_pt1 | contig 12629 bp, 9 predicted proteins | sample GEODES118metaG_FD_111487 | JGI IMG/M metagenome (GOLD analysis project Ga0164293, IMG submission 111487) | Eutrophic lake water microbial communities from Lake Mendota, Wisconsin, USA - GEODES118 metaG | ecosystem: Environmental > Aquatic > Freshwater > Lake | place: USA: Lake Mendota, Wisconsin... | reverse complement strand
TGTTCTGATTTCAGAACTTGACCGCTAGCAGGAAGAGGATTTAACTTTGTTCGGAATACGGAACAAAATTATGAGAGCAAAAAGTGTGAATCACCGTAAGGGCTTGGCTGTATTAAGCTCCTTGATGATTGTTTGTTGTGTGCCGAAATCAGAGCACGAAGGGCTGCGTGGCGAGTTCAACGCATTAGAGGAAGTTAAAAATCAACTTCAGGGGAAGGTTGATCAATTGACTGCGGCTATAGGTCAGCAACAAAAGGAAAATCAAGCATCAATAGACGCTGCGGTGAAAGAAGCAAGGTCTGAGGCGGAAGGCCAAATTCGTGAAAAGGAGGATGAAATTCTGAAGGTCCAAGGAGAACTTGAGATGCTCAAGAAAGAATTCGAAAAATTCAAAGAGGTGCGGCGCACTGGAATGGTAGATCGAAAGTATCCGACACTCGTCGTGAAAAACTTGCGGATGACAGATGCGGTGATTAAAAACGTGAGTGCCTCGACAGTTAAGTTTGCACATTCAGGCGGCATTTCCTCGGTTCGTCTTGCAGACCTTGGGAGCGACATGCAGTGGGAAGCGGTTTGGACGGCTGAAGAGGCGGAACAGCACGAGAAGTATATCACGGCGAACAACGCCAAAGCGGCCCAGGCAAGTCAAGCGGCGAACACTGCCAACGAAATAATGCTTGCGATAAAGGACAAGGGTCAGAGTGAACGGCGGGCTGAGGAGTTGCGGAAACTGGTTCCAAATTTGACACAGTTAATTGATGCGCGACGCCAGGATTTGAATGATGCTTTTGAGCGGTTGGCGCGGCAGTATTCAAGGTTGGCGGAAGCAGGAAATTCAAACGATTGGAATCGCGAAGCGCCTGAGGCGAGTCCTCTCTTAGTAGATTGGCAGAAGCGGCCAGCAATGCAGGGGCTTAGAGAACTTGATGCGTTGGCGAGCGGCATCAAAGCGATACAGAAACAGGGTTCGGCAGCTGTGGATGAGTTAAGTCGATTGGAGAAGTCCTTGGACAGCACAAGGTAATGATCGGCTGTTTTGGGCTGTTGCGCTTGGAGGTGTTGCGTGAGTTGTGTGGGGGTTGTAAAGAGGACTTTGTATTAATCGCTGCCTTCGGGGAGGACGTCGACGGCGACTTGGAGGGATTGTTCTCCGGAGCCGATGGTGACGCCGCGGAGGGGGCTGACGTCGGCGAAGTCGCGGCCCCAGGCGACGGTTACGTAGCGGTCGCTGGGGAGGACGTTGTTGGTGGGGTCGGCGTCGATCCAGCCGAATTGTTCACCGCAGAAGACGGAGACCCAGGCGTGGGAGGCGTCGGCGCCGATGAGGCGTTCCTGGCCGGGAGGGGGTCGGGTTTCGAGATAACCGCTGACGTAGCGGGCGGGGAGGCCGAGGGAGCGCAGGCAGGCGATCATGACCTGGGCGAAGTCCTGGCAGACGCCGCGGCGTTGTTCGAGGACTTTGGTGACGGGGGTGGCGATGTCGGTGGCTTTGGGATCGAAGAGGAAGTCTTGATTGATGCGGCGGTTGAGGTCGGAGACGCCGTCGAGGATGGGGCGGCCGGCGGGGAAGGAGGGGCGGGCGTAGTCGGCGAAGGCGGGGCCTGTGGGGACGAGGGAGGAGGGGTAGGCGAGTTCGGAGGCTGAGAAGATGCTTTGTTTGAGCGATGTGGCGCAGGAGTCGCGCAGGCTTTCCCAGGTGGGGGTGCGGAGGGGGTCGACGGGATCGGGATTGTTGACTTCGACGAGGCTGCGGGAGATGACTTCCAACTTGGAGTGGGCGCCGGCGATTTCGAAGTAGAGGGTGGTGTTGCCGAAGTAGTCCATGCGCGTGGCGCGTTCGACGGGTTCGGGGCGGATGTGGATTTCATGCCAGGGGCACTCCTGGCCTGGGAGGGCTCTGGGGGCCAGGCGTGCCAGGTAATGGCAGACGGTGACGGGGCTCTCGTAGGTGTAGGTGGTGCGGTGGATGATGCGGTAGCGCACGGTCGGATGGGGGTGGTGCGTGGGAGCGCCAGAGTAGCAGTGAGCAGGGGTCATGCCAAGGCGGGCGGGCCGGGCTTGGCATGACCGTTAGGGCCAGTTGAGGAGGAGGAGGGCGGCGGTTTTGAGTTAGCGAACAGGGCCTTCTTTGGAGGCGATGTAGGCTTTGGCTTCGGCGGGGGAGATGAAGCCGTCAGCGTTGGTGTCCGCTTCTTTCATGATGTCACCCCAGCCTTTGTTGGCGCGACCCCAGGCGAGGGCTTCTGCGAGGGAGACGAAGCCGTCTTTGTTGGTGTCACGCTTGTTGAACATGGCGCGCTGTTCGGCGTCGTTGTCTGGCCACCATTCGGTGGGGGAGAGTTTGCCGTCTTTGTTGGCGTCGCGGGCGTCGAAGATGTTGTGGACGACGAAGTCGCTGACTTCTTCGCGGGAGAGTTTGCCGTCTTTGTTGAGGTCGGCCTTAGCGAAGCGGGCTTCGAAGGAGTCTTCTTCGATGGTGGGGGTGGATTGGCAGGCGCTGAGGAGGACGAGCGGGGCGAGGAGGAGGGCGAGGCGGTGCATGGTTTCGGAGAGGTGTGATGTTTTAGAAGGAATGCAGGTGCAGGGTAGTGGTGGAGCCATGGAATTCAAGGCGGAGTTCGGAATGCCGCGGTGGTTGTGCGGGATTAGAGCCGTTTAAGTAAAACTGTAGCCGCTTCTTTGGGGCGGCGGAGGCGGATCTGGGCCGTCGTCAGCTTGGGACGTATGTACTTATATGCCCCTGCGCTGGCAACGGCCCATTTCCACCTCCGGCGCTCCCAAATCAACGGCCACATCTTTTCTTAAAATGCTCTACTGGACGGGACCCAGGAAAGACGGGAGATTGGTGATGTTGAGTTGGGTTAGGGCGGAGGAGGCGATGGGGGAGATGGCACCGTCGGTGATGAGGCTGATGGCACGCACGGGTCCTTCGGGGGTGATGAGGGCCGTGAATTCGTCGGCGCGGGATTTGACGGTGGCGGACCATTGGATGAGATCGGCGGCGACGGCGATCACGAGTGTGCCTTTGGTGTCGAGGGCGCAGAGAATGCCGTTGTCTTTGCGGAAGGCGACGAGGGGGAGGGTGTCCTGGTGGTATTTTTTGTAGAGGAGGGCCAGTTGAACGAAGTAGCGTGCGTCCTGCTCGGTCTGGGATTGAGCGGCTTGATTGACGAGCAAGGAGGGGTTGATGTGGAGGTCCTTGAGGGTGTAGGTGAGGAGGGTTTCCTGCCAGGGGGAGAACCAGGGGTTGTTCAGCAAGGCGTTGATGTCTTCTGTGGGTACATTGAGGGAAGCGAGTTCGATGCGGTTTTGGACTTGAAGTTCTTCTGGAGTGGACTCGACGAGGGCACGTTGGAGGGTTTGATTGATGCCGATGACCTGGAGAGCTGCGCCGGCACCGCCATCGACTGCCGCGCCGGCCAGGTTGACGACCAGGGCACCGCCTGCCATGGCTCGGGCGGCGAGTTGGAGTTCGTTTTGCAGGACGGGGTCGGTGGTGTAGGGGCTGACGCCGAGGCGGATAGCGAGTTCCGCTTTTTTTCGGGTGACTCCAAGAATGGATTGGAGTTTGGCGCCGTTTTCGCCCTGATTTTGTCCGGCGTTTTGGACGGCGTTGGAGATGCGTCCGAAGAAGCGGGAAGCGCCTTGAGGGATTCGTTTGACGGTGTTGACGGGGTCTTTGACGAGTCCGACCACGCTGTCGAGTTTTTCCTCTCCGGCTTTCCGAAGGGCTTTGGTGAACTCCTCCGACTTGTTCATTTGGCGGAGCTGGAAGATGGCGTTTATCTCGCGAATGCGGGCGGCGAGGGACTGGGTGCCGATGATTGTCTCGATATCGTCCGAGGTTTGGATGCGGTAGCTGATTTGGAGTCCGTCGGCGTAGGCGAGAGACTGGACATCATAGGAGGGGCCCGTCATCAGTGATTGGGGGAGGTAAGAGGCGGCTTTCACCGGCCCTGAAAGCTCGAAATCGGGAAGGGATTGAGCGATGCTGGTGGAGGTGAATAGCAGGGTCAGGCAGGAGGCAACATGTAGCTTCATGGATGAATGGATGTTAGAATACTGATCGTGAGAAGGGATGACGATTCGGTGGTCGGGCCATTCTTACAGAAGTTGGCTGGAGGTAAAGTGCGAGTCGCCGCCTTGGGGGGAATCGATCACGATGGTGGGCAGCGCGGAGACGTTTAGCGGATGCTGCGGGTGGCGTGGCTGAAGAAGCGCTCGGTGATGGTGTCGGAGAGGGAGTCGAGGCCTTTGTCGAGGGTTTCGCAGAGGCGGGTGTGATTTTCGAGCAGGAGTTGGGGTTGCTCGGCGAGTTTGGAGAGAGGGAAGGCTAGGAGATGGGACTGGAGATCGTCGGTGATGCTGCGTTCGGCGCCGGTTGAGTCCATGTTTCGATCTTCGGGCAGATGGCGGACAAGTTGGCCGAGTTTTTTGAGTTGGTAGCCGATGGAGCGTGGGTTGGTTTCTTCCATCAGGAGGAGGTGAATGGCGGGGGCGAGGGCGGGGCGGGCGAAGTGGAATCGCCGATAGGTCATGGTACTGTCGAAGATTTCGAGGAGAGGGGGGAGGACGGAGTCGTCGCGGGCGCCGATGGTGACGGCGGAGCTGAGGAGGGCGGCGCAGTGAGAGGCGCGTTCGAGGCGGCGGCCGAGTTCAAGGAAGCGCCAGCCGTGGCCGCGGGTGACGTTTTCGAGGTGCATGCCACCGAAGGCGGCGAGGTCGAGGATGAGGGTGTCGAGGGTGGCGTGGGCGTTGGTGGAGAGGAAGGCGCCGGCGGGGAGGCGGGCGTCGCGCTCCATGCGGTGGATAAGGCGCCAGGTGTCGTCTGAGAGTCGATCACGGGCGGAGGCGGCGTTGAAGCGGATGCGGGAGAGGAGGTCGGGGAGGCTGCCGGGGCGGGAGGAGTCCCGCATGAGGTCGGGGAGGTGGTCGAGGAGGCGGGTGGCGGTGGGGGGGCTGAGTCTGGCTGAGGGGAGGAGGGCGAGGCAGGCGGTGTCTTCGCGGGTTTGGACGTCGGAGCGTTCGCCCATGACGCGGTTGAGGGAGGCGCGGAGGAGGCGGACGGTTTGTTCGAGGCGTTCGGCGTAGCGGCCGAGCCAGAAGAGGTGGTCGGCGGCGCGGCTGGGGACGCCGCTGGGGGGGCGCGCGGGGCGGATGACGGCGGGTGCGGGTGCGGGAGGGGGAGGGGATTGGAGGGGGTCGGGTGAGACGACCCAGGTGTCTTTGCTGATGCCGCCGGAGCGCATGGTGACGACCCAGCGATCCGGTTCGGGACTGACGCGAGAGAGGCCGCCGGGGAGGAAGTTGTATTGGTTGCCGCTGACGGCGAGGCCGAGGGAGCGCCAGACGAGGGAGCGGGGCTGGACTTTGCCTTGCGAGAGGGTGGGGGCGGTGGAGAGGGTGAGGCGTTCCTGGGCGATCCAGTCCTGGGGAGCAGCGCGGAGGCGGTCGAGCATTTGGGCGAGTTCGGCGCGGCTGAGGTGGTCGAGGAAGATGGGGTCGCGGGCGCCGCGGGCGAAGGCGGGTTTGAGGACCCAGCGGGTGGGGGCGTCGAGGACGCGTTGGAGTTCGCGCTGCTGGCCGCACCACCAGGTGGGGACGGAGCCGATGAGGAGGTTTTCGCCGAGGAGTTTGCGGCAGATGCCGGGGAGGAAGGGGTTGAGGGCGGGGGTTTCGACGAGGCTGGTGCCGAGGCCGTTGACGAGGGCGACGCTGCCGGAGCGCCAAGCTTCGGTGAGGCCGGGGATGCCGAGTTCGCGGTCGCCGCGCATTTCGAGGGGGTCGGAGTCGATGTCGTCGATGTGACGGAGGATGACGTCGACGCGTTTGAGGCCTTCGAGGGTTTTGAGCCAGAGGCGGCGGTCGCGGACGGTGAGGTCGGCGCATTCGACGAGGGGGAAGCCGAGGTGGCGGGCTTTGAAGGCGTGCTCGAAGTAGGTTTCGTAGCGGGGGCCCGGGGTGAGCATGAGGATGCCGGCGTCACCGCGACGTGCGAGGGGGGAGAGGCCGCGGAGGGTTTCCCGCATGAGGTCGAAGTAGTCGGTGATGCGGCGGACGTGAGAGGTGTGGAATTCTTCCTGGAAGACCTGGCCGAGGATGGTGCGGTTTTCGAGGGTGTAGCCGTGGGAGGCGGGGCTTTGGGTGCGGTCGGCGAGGACGATCCAGGCACCGGCGGGATTGCGGACGAGGTCACAGCCGTACACGTTGAGGAAGCGACCACCGGGGGGATTGACGCCGCAGACGGGGCGGAGGAAGCCGGGGTTGGCGTAGACGAGCTGGGGTGGGAGGAGGTTTTCCTTGATGAGGCGCTGGGGGCCGTAGATGTCCTGGAGGACGGCTTCGAGGAGGCGGATGCGCTGGGAGAGGGCGGTGGAGACGGATTGGAAGTCGGCGTTGGAGACGAGGAAGGGGAGGACGTCGAGCATCCAGGGGCGGCTGGTGCCGAGGGTGTCGTCGAAGACGTTGTAAGTGACGCCGTGGTCGTAGAGGAGGCGCTGGATGGTATCGGCGCGGCTGGTGAGGTCAGAGGAGGAGCACTGCTCGAGGAAACTGGCGAAGGTGCGCCAGTGGGGACGGACGGTGCCGTCCGGGAACATCATTTCGTCGAAGACGCCCGGGGTGGGGAGATAGGGTCCTTTGACCGCGAGGGTGGGGCTGGGGCCTTGGCTCGGGGATGGGGACTGAGATTGGGATTGAGACATGAGTCCTGGGAGGGAGCGAGAGACGAGAGGTCGGGCGGTCCCGAGTCCTGAATTCGCCCCAGATGATGCTGGTATCAAGATCAATGCCAAGGGACAATTGGAAATTCGTGATCGAGGATGGGATACGTGGTGGGAGGGGTTTGGGGACAACAAATTGCTGGCTAGTTGGGCCTTGCGGCCTAGTCTCGGCGATGCCTTTTCAAACCCTCGGTCTGCAACTTCCCATTCTTCAAGCGATTCAGGAGGCGGGGTATACGGAGCCGACGCCGATTCAGGCGGCGGCGATTCCGCCGATTGTGGCAGGGCAGGATGTGATCGGGATTGCGCAGACGGGGACAGGAAAGACGGCGGCTTTTACGCTGCCGATTTTGTCACAGTTGGCGGCGAATCCGAGTGGGGAGGGGCAGCGGCGGGTGACGAAGGTGCTGGTGCTGGCGCCGACGCGGGAGTTGGTGGCGCAGATTGAGGAGAATGTGGCGGCGTATGCAAAGCATTTGCCGCTGCGGGTGGCGCGGATTTTTGGGGGGGTGGGAGAGAAGCCACAGAAGGAGGCGCTGAGGGCGGGGGCGGATATTGTGATTGCGACGCCGGGGAGGCTGCTGGATTTGATGGGGCAGGGATTTGGGGACTTCCGGCAGTTGAAACATTTGGTGCTGGATGAAGCGGACCGGATGCTGGACATGGGTTTTTTGCCGGCGATCAAGCGGGTGGTGAAGGCGCTGCCGACGGTGCGGCAGACGCTGTTGTTTTCGGCGACGCTGTCGAAGGAGATCGAGGAACTGACGCACGCGTTTCAGCGATCACCGAAGATTGTGCAGATTGGCCGGAGGTCGAACCCGGCGGAGACGGTGACGCAGATGGTGTATGAGGTGCCGAAGCATCTGAAGTTGAATTTGCTGAGTCATTTGCTGCAGGATGAGACGCTGAACATGGTGCTGGTGTTTTCGCGGACGAAGCACGGGGCGGACAAGATTGCGCGGAAGCTGGAGACGACGGGGGTGAAGTGCGCGACACTGCACGCGAATCGGTCGCAGAATCAGCGGTTGCGGGCGTTGGCGGACTTCAAGTCGGGGGCGGTGCGGGTGCTGGTGGCGACGGACATTGCGGCGCGGGGGATCGATGTGGACGGGATTTCACACGTGGTGAATTTTGATTTTCCGATGCACGCGGAGGATTACGTGCACCGGATTGGGCGGACGGGGCGGGCGCAGGCGATTGGGGATGCGATCAGTTTTGTGAGCGAGGACGATCACGGAGCGCTGCGAAGTTTGGAGCGATTTATTGGACGTGGTTTGGTGCGGAAGACGGCGGAGGGATTTGATTACAATGGGAAGCCGATGCCCGGGCCTGCCGAGAGGGAGCAGCGGTATGTGGATCCGAGGGCGCGGCGGCCGAGTGGGGGTGGCGGGCGTGGTCGTGGCGGCCAGGGTGGTGGTGGGCGGAGTTCTGAGGGGCAGGATCGGAGAAGTGGGCCGCCGAGGGGACGGTGAGTGCGTGAGGATTGATTTGACGTTTCACCGCCAAGTTTTCAGCTCGATTTACACCCGAGTAGAGCGAAACAAGAAAGGATCCAATCGATGAACAGCGAGATTTTAATGTTTTGTATCGCTGGCATCGGTGTCCAAAGATTGAGAGCCATAACTTGGCGTAGAGGACGGCTAGATCGATTCTTGAAAGTCTTGTCACATTGCCCAGCGGCGGAGCGGGCTCATTGGCTGCGTCAGCCGCTTGCCCGCTAATGATTGAATAGCGGGCTGCACGACTTCCTTGCCCCTGAGGCCGCTGCGCTCGCCGGATCAAAATGACCCTCTTTTCGAGAGCCGGTTTAGGACAGCGCTGGCAGCTTTCCAGTGGACATTGAGCCAAGGCTTGGCTGCTGGCCTGCGGATGAGTTTGACGCGGTTTATCGATTACGGGATAGCGACTTTGTGCGTTGGACACCGTTGATGCAGACACTGTATACCCACAACCTGTCAACGCACGAGGGCCGCTCCATGCTTCTGAGCTTCATCCTGCGGGAGGCTAGAGTCTTTTCGTGCGAGTTCCGCTGAGGTGCGACCGGACCAGGGGATCACCTCACCAGGGTGATGTCCTTCCGCAGTTTCAGGCGGCCGAGAGGGTGTTCTCCGATCAGCCAGACTTGAAGCTTGCCGGGATTTTTTACCAGTTCGCCCGGAATCGTGAGGGCACCGGCACTGCGTTGCTCAGGGGTGAGAAACAGGCGATGGCGACCGTAACTGTCGTTCGAATTGAACACATAGACCGCGATAGCTTCGATATTCTCGGAATCGAACGCGATGCTCCATTCTTTTCCGAGGGTCAGGCGATCGCCTGGCAGGCGGAGATCGAGATCCGAGACGGTGAACTCGCATGCTTGGCTGGGTGTATCGTCGGCGTGGATGACGTGAGCGGTGTAGTTGCCGCAGACTTCAAAGCGACGCTCTTGTTGTCCAGGGCCCGCGAGAGGGATTTCTTCCACGACTTTGCCATCGCGGCGGATGACCAGCATCTTCACCCCGCGACCATCGCGGTCCATGACGTTGATTTTTACCGGTGCTCCCTTTTGATACGGTACCCAATCACCTAAATCGAGCAGGAGGGAGCGGTTGATGACGGGGGCGGTGGCATCGAGCTCGAAGTTCGGGAACCCCAATGGCTCGGCGCGATTGTCACCGCGCCATAGGTCGAGGTCTGTGATGCGGATGAGCTGTTTGTTTTTGAGAGCCAAGTGCTGGTCAAATTTTGCGGGAGTGCGATGGGTGACGCTGGTTGACGGCGGGCGACTCTCCTCGACGCGGATGGAGATCACCCGGCCTTCCTTGTCTCGTGCGACTGCGGTTATGATCTCGACATGCGAACCCGAGGTCGGGGTCGCGGGCGGGGTGTAGATCACGTCGCCGACCCGGGCGGCCTCGGCTGATTGTGGTTCGACAAGCACGACGCCCTCGCTGAGGTCGGGCCCGTGTCGGCGGCTGACCACGGGGGCACTACATCCGAGCGCGTAGCTGGTGAAGGCTGAACAGACGCTTCCATAGTAGGCGGCGGCGTTGCTGACTTTACCGGTGAGGTTTTCGGTATAGAGCACGCTATGCGGGTTCTCAACGGCGGCCAAAAACGTGCGAAGCGAGATATCAAAACCGATGCAGCGACCCACCGAACTCACACTCGAATAGGGCACGCCGGTGACTTCCTTGCCCTTCTCAAAGAAGCCGCCTTTCCGGTTCGGTAAGGTATCGGCGACCGGTGTCCATTTGACATGGGAAAGGATGTGAGAGCGTGCGACGGCGAGTTCCTGCCAAGTCGTGGTTGGCGCTTCCTGCTGGCCGGGTGCCGTGGAAGCGGTAACGAAGAGTGCGAGGAAAGTGAGCAGGAGCCTTCGGGTCACGGGGGGCGGAATAAAATTCATGAGTCCTTTGGGTTGGTTCGGGGTGGAGTTGGATTCTGCGGCGGCCGGAAGGAGTTCGATAGAGGAAAGAAGAATGGTGCGGATGGCTCTCATGCCAATAAACTCGAAGACGTTTTTCAATGGACCTGAATTCGGGCGCTTTGCAAGCAATGCGGACTATGCTAAAAATCCCTGTCTGCTTGGAAATTGCTTTGAGAGGGTGGGGTCGAGTTGGGCTTGGACGTGGAACGGAAACGGGGTGTGAGTGGGTCTGGGGAGGCGAGGGGCGCGGAGGAATGACATCACTCAACTGGTCGCGTTTGGCGTCAAAACGAAACATTGGCTCGGAGGCCGGCGATGACGGCGACTTGATTGGAGCCGAAGGCGGGGTCGATGACTTGGAGGTCGCCGCCGATGCTGAACCAGGGGGTGACGGCGGTTCCGTTTTTGATCAGGCTATCGGCGCTGAATAGAAACAAAGGCGCGGTGAATGCAGCGGCGACTACGAGAATTGGGATGCGCTTTGATTTCATCGCGGGCACGGGATTTCGGAATCGGAAGTTAAAAGTTGATGCTGATGACTCAGCGTGAACGGTTACATTTTAGGCGGGTTGAATGATTTCACCACCCTGTTGATGGTTTGCCGATGGTTTCGCGGGACGATTGCTTCACCATCGGCTGTTAGACCAATTCTCGAAATGCTTGTCACTTTGCCCGGCGGCGGAGCAGCCTCATTGGCCGCGTCAGGCGCTTGTCCGCTATTGGTTTAATAGGGGACTGCGCGACTTCCTTGCCACTGAGGCCGCTGCGCTCGCTGGATCAAAATGACCCTCTTTTCGAGAATCGGTCTTGGCTACTTCGGCGCTGCGATGAGCTTGATGACGGCCTGTTTGAGTTCACCGGTGAATTTGAAGGGCATCTTCTTGACGTAATCCTCGCAGACCGGAGTGCCGGTGTCCTCGCCGCAATCGAGGGTCTCATCCAGCGAGAGGCGGAACGGCAGGGTGCGATCGATGCGGGCGGAGCCTACGGACTTGCCGTCCACTTCGATGGTGCCGGTGCCGCCTTTGCCCAAACCGCCGTCGTGCTTGTAGTCATAAACGAGGGTGTGTTGGCCGGGGCTGAGCTTCTCATCACTTTTGACATAGTAATGGGCAACGCCTGCGAGGTTGTAACAGAAGACCGGTTTGCCTTCGAGTAGATAGAAACCGTAACCCGCGAAACGTCCGCCGTGGGTGAGGATGATGCCCTCGGCTCCGTCTTCAGGAATCACCACTTCTGCCTCGATGCGCCATGATTTGTTCTTGGTGTCGGGTGCGGCACCTTCGGGAATGCGGACGAGTCCGGGGAAATAGGTGAACGTGTCGCGACCTGCGGTGAGGCTGGGGCGGTTGGTGACGTCGAGGCGTTCGACCTTGCTGTTGTCAATCGGCAGCACGTTGTATTTCTCTGCTTCCACCCAGAACAGTTCCTGGAGTTCCTTGAGCTTGGCGGGCTCCTTGGCTGCCAGGTTGTTCGACTGGGAGAAGTCTTCGGTGATCTTGTAGAGTTCCCATTGATAATCGAGCACGGCGACATTGCCGCCGGAACTGGACCAGGGCGGGGTCGGAGGTGTGGTGGCGGCGACCCAGCCGTCGTGATAGATCGCGCGGTTGCCTAGCATTTCGAAATACTGGGTCTGGCGCTTCGATGGCACCTTGGTGTCGTCGAAGGAATAGACCATGCTCACGCCTTCGACGGGCTTCTGGGTGACGCCGTTGATGCTCGTCGGCGCGGGCACGCCGGCAGCTTCGAGGATGGTGGGCATGATGTCGATGACGTGATGAAATTGCGAGCGGATGCCACCCTTGTCCTTGATGCGGTCAGGCCAGGAAATGACGAGGCCGTTGCGGGTGCCGCCGAAGTGGGAGGCCACTTGTTTGGCCCACTGGAAGGGCGTGTCCATGGCGTGTGCCCAGCCGACGGGGTAGTGGTTGAAGGTGTCGGGTCCGCCGAGTTCATCCATGCGGCGCATGACTTCCTTGAAGTCCTCGGGGATGGCATTGAAGAAGGTCATTTCGTTGAGCAGGCCTTGAAGGCCGCCTTCGCCGCTCGCGCCATTGTCGCCCTGGATATAGATGACGAGCGTGTTGTCGAGTTCGCCCTGGGCCTCGATGGCATCGAGTACGCGGCCCATCTGGTGATCGCAATGGGCGAGCGCGGCGCAATAGACTTCCATCATGCGGGCATAGACTTTTTTCTGGTCGGCGTTGAGGCTGTCCCACGCGGGGATGCCAGCGGAACGTTCGGTGAGTTTGGCATCCGCAGGGACGAGACCTGCGGCTTTCTGACGGGCAAAGGTTTCCTCACGCACCTTGTCCCAACCTTGGTCGAACTGACCTTTGAATTTCTCGATCCATTCTTTCGGTGCGTGGTGCGGCGCATGGGCGGTGCCGGGGGCGTAGTAGGCGAGGAAGGGTTTGTTGGGAGCTGTCGCGTGTTGCATGCGAATCCAGTGGATCGTGCGATCGGCCATGTCCTTGTCGAAGAAGTAGTCCTTC
>Ga0164293_10003982_pt1 | contig 12632 bp, 11 predicted proteins | sample GEODES118metaG_FD_111487 | JGI IMG/M metagenome (GOLD analysis project Ga0164293, IMG submission 111487) | Eutrophic lake water microbial communities from Lake Mendota, Wisconsin, USA - GEODES118 metaG | ecosystem: Environmental > Aquatic > Freshwater > Lake | place: USA: Lake Mendota... | reverse complement strand
GCCATGGGCGCAAAAATCGAGGGCGCCGGAACCCGCACGATCACCATCGAAGGCGTGAAAGAACTCCACGGCGCCGAACACGAAGTCATACCCGACCGCATAGAAGCCGGCACCTTCCTCGTCGCCGGAGCCATATCGGGGGATGAAGTGACTCTCCATCGCGTGAACCCCGATCACCTCCAAGCCGTCATCTCCCCGCTTCGCGAGGCTGGCTTTCACATCGAATCCAACGGCAGCAAAGTTTCCATCGCACCCAGCACCAGACGCCGTCCCCTCAAACTCGACACGATCCCCTACCCCGGCTTCCCCACCGACATGCAGGCCCAGATGTGTGCCCTCCTCGCCAACACAGATGGCATCAGTGTCGTGAGCGAACATGTTTTTCCAAACCGCTTCATGCACGTCGCGGAACTCAAGCGCATGGGCGCGAATATCGATCTGCAAGGCGCCACCGCCGTCATCACCGGCGTCCCCCAACTCAGCGGTGCTCCTGTTATGGCAAGCGACCTCCGCGCCTCCGCAGCCCTCGTCCTCGCAGGCCTCCAAGCCGACGGCATCACCGAGGTCAACCGCGTTTACCACATCGACCGCGGCTACGAATCCATCGACGAAAAACTCAACGAGCTCGGAGCCGAAATCGAACGCGTCAAAGCCTGAGCCCAGTCACAAAACAACTGCCAACGAAATTTTTTTTTTAAAAATCCAAGTTGACTCTCGATCAATATTTGCCTATTTTTATCTTTCGCTTCAACAAGCAGCCATAGCTCAATTGGATAGAGCATCTGACTACGGATCAGAAGGTTTGAGGTTCGACTCCTCATGGCTGCACCACTCTCCCCCAACTGGTTACAGATAATTTTTGGACCCTCTAAAAAAACTTGCTTGGCAGCTGCGTGGCATTTTTCAGGGCACGCAATGTTAGATTGCGCCCCCTCTCTAAAAAAGACACAGAAAACCGCAGACGCCCATTATTCCAAGCTCTACAGGCGGCAGGCTCTCACTCTCACTATTGTTTGCTGCTGATTTTTCGTGGGGGGCTGAGCGGCGGTGCGGGAGCGTTAGCGATCCGCATCGCCGAGCAGCCGGGTGGGTGGGGGCAATGTGGAGGAGTTTTTCTCCGACACGAGCCACCAACCCACCCCCACGCCGGAACCGTATGAATACTGGCTTTCGAGCTACGACGGCGGCGCGCAGGACTTCATCAGCACAGGGAGCAATCATCGCCGCCGAAACCAAAGCCTCGCGTTGCGCCATTCGTGACATTACCGCGAAGCAGGAGAATGAGACTCGGCGCGGGTGGAGCAGCTTCGCGGACACACGGCATATCACCTTTTCAAAAACAATCGGCGAGGATCAGCGGTTCAGACATTTTCTTGCGGCAGTGGGAGATCAGAGGGGTCAGGCATAAATTATTGACATCTAAGAGTCTTCAAAACTTTTCCCCGCATTAAACAATTTCAGAGCAGTAATCCAAGGCTCGTTCAAATCCATGCCGGTGTCTTGCTCGGGAGCGATGCGCTTGAATCCGGCATACATGAGGCACATGAGCTGGAGGCCGGAGAAGGATTCGCCTGGGTAGGCTGAGAGGGTGTATTTTTTCTCGGGGTTGGCGTAGTCGAGCCCGCTTTCGCCAAGACGGGCGACCTCGAATGTGATCTCCATGACTCGCCGTGGATCGAGGGAGTCGAAGCGCTTGAGGGCATCGAGGAGATGCCACACAGCAGCGGGGTATTTTTCCTGGAGGAGTTCGGGGTTCGTTGGGCCACCGCGTTCACGGATTTCCTTTCGGATGGTGGCGAGGAGTTGCTCTGCCCTCTGAAAGACGGGATGGCTGCGGGCATCTCCTGGACTGCCATCGCGCAGCAGGGATTCCAGAATTTCGGCAGCCGCATCAAGGTGGCCTTGATTTTTCAGCAGGAGGGCTTTTCCGCTCACCCCTTCCGGGGTGAGGGTTGTTTAGGACGGAGTAAGCTGGATTCGTTACCTGCCAAATTTAGGGAGGCTCAGTGCGACTTATTTTGGGGGTGTGGATGCTGTGGTTTGATGGGATTTGAAGAGCACGCCCAGCAGGAAGGTAACCAGGCTGCCGATGAAGACGTAGTAGGGCCAGGAGATGGCGGGCCACCAGGTTGGCATGAAAAGGCCGAAATTCCACTCGGCTGGGATTAACTGAAATTTGAGCAGGGCGAGCGGATCGATCGCGGGGATTTTGACTTTTCCAAGAACCAGGACGGCGGCGATGCCGAAGAGCATGGAGAAGACATTGGCGACATCGTTGCCTCGGGATTTTGTCAGAACTCCGAGCAGGAAGATGCCGAGGAGCGAGCCGTAGCCGTAGCCGAGCACGCCGAGGGCGAGTGGAATGATCGTGATGTTTGTCTCCAGCACGGCATAGGCGGCTCCGGTGGCGACGAGAATCATGAGCCCAGCAAAAACAAGGGTCGCTATGCGTGCCGCGCGGATCGACTGGGCGTCGGTCGAGGTTTTGTTGAAGTAGGGCTGGTAGAAGTCGCGGATGAACGAGGTGGCCAGCGCATTGAGAGCGGCTGAGGTCGACCCCATCATGGTCGCGAAAACTCCCGCGACGATGAGTCCGCGGATGCCGGCCGGCATTTCGTGGACGATGTAGTGGGCGAAGATTTCGTTGTGTGCGGTCGGCAGCGAGGGATCCGGGCTGATTTGGTAGTAGACCCAGAGGAGAATGCCGACGGCGAGGAAGGCCAGAACGATCGGAATATCGGCAAATCCGCTCACAATGAGGCTGAACCGGCTTTTTTTGATATTTTCCGCCGTGAGCATGCGCTGCACCATGTCCTGATCAGTGCCATGGGTTGCCATGGTGAGGAATGTCGAGCCGAGGATTGCCGCTAGGATGGTGTAGGGGTTTTCCAGCATTTGCCGAAGGGCTTCGCCAAAGGGCTTTGTCGCCTCCCAACCGGTTTGGAACATTGCGACCTGGTGGCCGTCCAGCATTTCATTCACTTTTCCCAGGCCCCCGGGGATGTGATTTAGGATGGTAAAAATCGCGAAAACCACCGCGCCGCACATGAGGCAGGCCTGAATGAGATCAGTCCAGACCACGGCTTTAATGCCTCCAACGGCCGTGTAGGCCGCAGTGACGGCGGTGACGAAGACAATTCCCCAGAAATATGTCCAGATCGTGACTTCCGTACCGGGGAAAAGGTATCGCCAGATCACGACCAAAATCACTCCGCCGAGGTATAGTCGAACGCCGATTCCCAATACGCGGCCGAGGAGGAATATTCCGCTTGCCATGTTCTTCGTGCGCGAGCCGAAGCGGACGGTGAGGTATTCGTAAATGCTCTGGACCTTGAACTGGAAATACGGAGCGATCAAAAGATACGCGATAATAATGCGGGCGAGGATTGTTCCGATGGCGAGCTGCGCGTAGGCGAAGCCGAGTGTCTTGTAGCCCTCGGCAGGTGTGCCCAGAAATGTCGCCGCGCTGGTCTCTGCCGCAATGATCGAGGCTAAGACGGCCCACCAAGGGATCTTGTGACCCCCGAGGGCGAATTCCTGCAGGGTGTCATTCCTGCGGCCCGCATAAAGGCCGATTCCTACGATCACCACGAAGTAGGCTAGAATGACAAAGCCATCGATGAAAAGGGCGGCGTTGTATGTCACGGGCGCAGGGTCTTCACGAGCACGACGGAATTCCTTCCGCTGGCTTCGTATTTTTGGAGTCTCTCTGGTGGCAGAACGGATGGGTCCGCCGCCATGAAGCCGCCTTTTTGTTGGAGGTAACTGTAGGCTTGAGTGGAGAGGGCGAAAAGGGTCTTTACGCCTCTCTCACGTGCGAGGTTTTCTACAAACGCCATGAGTTTTCGGCCATAGCCCTGGTTTTCCTGCGCCTTGCGCACATGCAGGCACGCTAGTTCGGCGGCGGATTGTTCGGGATAGAGGTGCAGGGCCACGCAGGCCACGGGCGCGCGGTCGACTTCCAGAAGCCAGTAGTCATTCAGGCATTCGAGAATCTCGGTGCGCGAGCGGCGGACAAGTTCCTCGTTCTGGACGGATTGACGTATGAGTGAGATCACGGACCGGACGTCTTTTTTGAAGATGCGCCGGATTTGTTGATACTCGTTCGAGTACACCATGGTCCCGATGCCCTCATGGCTGAAGACCTCGCTGAGCAGGCCCTCGTTCATTCCGCCATTGAGCAGGTGCGCGCGGGCAACTCCTTGCCGACAGGCTTTGGCGCCATTCTCGAGCTTTGAGAGAAGTCCAGTCGGGAAATCGGCCTTGCGTTTTTTGACGAGATCTTCTGTCTCGGAAATCGAAAGCTGGCGGGGGAGCGCCGTCGATTTCTCAAAGACCCGGCCAGGCGCGAGGTAGAGGATTTTTGCGGCACCGAGCTCCACAGCGACTTCCAGCGCGATGCTGTCCGAGTTCGCCCGGTAGGTGCGTCCCTCGCCATCAAAGCCCATCGGAGGAATGACGGGAATGATGCCTTCGTCGAGGAGAAGTCGGAGTGCCTTGGTATCCACGCGCTCGACCTTGCCGGTGTATTGTTGATCGATGCCGCCGAGAATGCCTGCAGGGTGGACGATGAGGGCGTTGATGTAGGCGGCGCGGAGATCGACAGAGGAAAGGCCCTCCATGATTTCATTTGTGAGTCGGATCGCTGCATCGATGCTGACTTGGAGCGTTGGCTCATCGGTGAGGCCGATGCCGTCAGAATTGGTGATTGCGATTCCACGCGTGGCAGCGAGGGCCTCGATCTGGTGGCTTGCGCCATGCACCAAGACGACTTTGATGCTCAGAGAACGGAGCACGGCGAGATCCAAGAGGATGTTCGGAAAATTTTCCGAGTCTACGACCTCGCCATCCACCGCAACCACGAAGATACGCTCCCGGAAGAGGGGGACGTATTGCAAAATTTCACGCAGGTCGGAGACGTTCACGAATTGAAGATTCGCTGATAACAGATGATCCGCTCTCGACATAGAGGAAAATAACGCTGGCGGCGGGGCTTGCCCGCTCGTTAATTTGCCATCCATGTCCTTTGAAAAGTGCCTGCTCGCCGCGCAGGGTTATTTAGAACTTGATATGCTGGTCGAAGCCATGGCGGAGCTTGACTCGATGTCGCCTGAAGACAGGGACATTGAATCCGTATTGCAGTTGCGACTTTTCATCGCGATGAAGAGTCACAACGTTGAGGAGTCGCTTCGGATCTGCGAGCGACTCAGGCAAATTTATCCTGAATCCGTCTCCGGTTACATTCATGGCGCTTTCTGCCTCCACGAGCGTGGGCAAACCGATGCCGCTCTCAACCTTCTTCTAAGCGGCCCTCCATCACTCGCAGAAGAGGCGACCTATTTTTACAATCTGGCCTGTTACAGCGCGGTTCTTGGCGACCTCGATGGTGCGGCTGATTACGCCCAGACAAGTTTCGCGATGGATGAAAAGTTCCGAGACATCGCTAAGGTGGATCCCGATTTGATCGAGCTTCGGGGTCGGCTGTGAGTGAAGTGCGGCAGGCATTTGAAAAAAACTTCATCGATGGGGTCGAAGTCGGTGCTGGTCTGAGCATTTTTTGCGGTGGCAGGGAAGTTGTCTCTCTTTGCGGAGGTTTTTGTGATGCCTCACGCTTGGTGCCATGGCGGGACGAAACGCTGGCGCTCATCTGGTCCGCCACCAAGGGCGTGGCCGCCGCGTGCACGCTGCACGCGATGCAGGAGGCCGGGGCGGATCTTCACACACGCGTCGCGGATTTTTGGCCGGAATTCGCGCAGTCGGGAAAGGGATCTCTCACGCTTGGGCACGTGCTTTCACATCGCGGAGGGCTTTGTGCTGTGGAGGATGCCTCGGCAAATATTCTCGACCGTGAGAGTGTTCTGAGGGCTATTGAAAAACAAACTCCGCTCCTGCCTGTCGAGGCAGGTCCGGCTTATGGTCCCAGAGTCTTTGGTTTTCTGCTGGATGAAATTCTGCGCCGTCTGGCAGGAGGGGAAGCACTTGCCGACTATTGGCGTCGGGTTTTTGCCGAGCCGCTTGGTATCGATCTGTGGATTGGTCTTCCGGAACATCTCAATGCCCGTGTAGCGACAATCCTCGCGCCCCGAGCCGGAATGCTTTCCGCAGAAGAGGAACTTTTCATGAGGGTTTTTGCAAATGTGGATTCACTCGCCTATCGTGCTTTCTCAACTCCTCGCGGCCTTTCTGGAATCTCGATGATGAACTCTCCGGAGATTCGGGCCATTTCGCTTCCCTCCCTGGGTGGAATCGCCTCCTCACTTGCCTTGTCAAAATTCTACGCCCTTCTGGCCTCGGGCGGCACTTGGGATGGGCGTTTATTCTTTAAAAAAGAAACGCTGGGTTGGATGTCCGCCCGACTTGCTCAGGGCTTCGATCCAGTGCTCCAGCGCGAGATGTCATTTTCGGCGGGCTTCATGATGGATCCGATTGATGAGTCGGGCCGTAAAATCCGCTCCCTTCTGGGGCCATCACGCTCGGCCTTTGGCCATGCCGGCAGGGGAGGTAGCTTGGGATTTGCCGACCCCGAGCGGGAAATCGGCTTTGGATACGTGATGAACCAGATGGGCGCGGGGGTGCTTCCGCAAGAGCGTTGTGCGGCGCTTGTGAGAGCGTTTTACGAAAAAGATTAATTCACTATCTTTACCGAAGTGCCGGTGGGTGCATTTTCGAAGAAAATTTTCACCATCCGCTCTGGCATGCGGATACAGCCGTGGCTGTCAGGAACACCTGGAAGAAATCCCTGGTGCATACCGACCGCAGTCCGGTTCAATCGCATGAAATAAGGCATTGGAGAACCAGCGAAAATTCCACCGGGTGGTATGGGATCTTTGCCTTTGGACACATTCTTTACCAGCACATCGCCCTGTGCATTCACATAATCACCATAGAGGTTTGAGACATGATTGGGATTTTTTTGGGTGATTTTGTAGGATCCGGTTGGTGTTCCATAGCCTTCGCGACCGGAGGAGATGGCTGAAACGCCAACAAGCTTCGAGCCCCTGTAGAATGATGCCTTCTGATCTGAGAGATCGATGACGATGGATGGCTCGCCTTGCACCCCATCGCCGTCCCAGTAGGAGTTTTTATCTGCGAGGGTGGATTCGGCGGAACGGGAAATAATTGACCCGTCGGTTCCGAGATAGCTGGTGGCGGGGTTGGTCAGGCGTTTGTCGTAGTTCGAACAGCCTGCAAGTAGCAGAGCTGTTGCCATGAGAATGGTGCATTCCTTGTGGGGCATATCTTGCGTAGTGAATTAAACGCACCATCGGTATAGCGTCAAGCCACTGCGGTACGTGTATCAAGCTGCCAAAGAAATTTCTCACTTAGGCTTTTCATTTCATAAACCCTTGTTCAAACTCTTCGAATCCCTTCCCCCATCCACACAAAAAACTTATGCCAGTAACAGCCAAAGGACTAGAAGGAATCGTAGCCAACTCAACCAGCCTCAGTGATGTTCTCGGTCAAGAGGGAATCCTGATTTATTCCGGCTACGACATTAACGAAATCGCCGGAAACGCCAGCTTTGAGGAGACGATTCATCTTCTCTGGCATGGGGAACTCCCCAATCGCTCTCAACTTGACGCCCTTAGCAAAAAGCTTCGCGCTGCACGCGAATTGCCACAGCCTCTTGTTGATTTCCTGCGAAATGCTCCGAAAGATGCAGGGCCAATGGACGTCATTCGCACGGCAGTTTCGATGCTCGGCCTTTACGACGTGAATCCGAAGGATGAAAGCCCGGAGGCGAATTACAACCGGTCTGTCAGCATCACAGCAAAAATCTCTGTCATCACCGCCTATTTCCACCGTGCCCGCAAAGGCTTAGATCTTCCGCCTGTTCGCATGGATCTTGGCGAGGCAGCTCACTTCCTTTATCTCATCAATGGCATTGAGCCGAGTGCCGAAGCTGCACGCACTCTGGACGTCGCCTACGTACTGCATGCCGACCACGGCATGAATGCCTCGACATTCTCCGCTCGCGTGACCATTGCCACCCTCTCAGACATGTATTCAGCTATCACTTCTGCCATCGGAACCCTCAAGGGTCCGCTTCACGGTGGCGCAAATGAAGGCGTTATCCACATGCTAAAAGAAATCGGCAGCGATGATAAAGTAGACGCCTGGGTCGAGACCCAGCTTGAACAGAAGAAAAAAATTATGGGTATCGGACACCGAGTTTACAAAGTCCTCGATCCACGTGCCCCGCTTCTCCGCGAGATGGCGATCATTCTAAGCAACGAACTAGGCGAACCGAAGTGGATTCGCATGAGCGAGCGCATCGCCTCGATCATGAAGGAGCGCAAAGGCCTGAATGCAAATGTCGATTTCTATTCCGCCACGGTTTATTACTCCATGGGCATTCCCACAGACCTCTTTACACCTGTCTTTGCAATCGCCCGCACGGCGGGTTGGACCGGTCATGTCATGGAGCAACTTGCCGATAACCGCCTGTATCGACCTCTGAGCGAATACACCGGTCCGGCTGTTGGTAAGAAGTTCCAGCCGATTGACGGTCGTCCATGACCACACGCCTTAAGGCGCGAGGACTTCGTAGGTCATTCCGTATCGGGGGGGCGCCCATCGAGGTTCTACGCGGAATTGACATCGACATTGCCGCTGGAGAGTCCGTGTTCCTGTGCGGTGCAAGTGGAGCTGGTAAGACGACGCTTCTCTACACTTTGGCTGGGCTAGAGACACCGGAGGCCGGTATTGTGGAGTTTGAAGGCCAGTCGCTATACGGGCTCTCGGGAAATGCTCTGGCCCGCCTGCGCAACAAGCGTATGGGTTTTGTATTTCAATCCTATTTTCTCCTGCCAGAGCTGACTGCATTGGAAAATGTCATGCTGCCAGCACTCATCCGGGGAAAATCGGAACTCACCCGTGGGCACGATCTCCTGCAGCGTGTTGGCCTCACCGGACGAATCGACCACCTGCCGGCAGAACTCAGCGGCGGCGAGCAACAGCGCGTTGCTATCGCCCGATCTTTGATCAATGATCCGGTTATTCTTTTTGCGGATGAGCCCACTGGCAATCTGGACTCAAAAAACGGTGAGGTAATTATTAATCTGCTTCTTGATCTTTCTAAGGCCGACGCACGCACGCTCGTCGTGGTTACGCACGATGAAAATCTTGCGAGCCGGGGTGACCGGGTCGTGCGGATCGTTGATGGCTGTCTCGCAGAGAACTGACATGCCGATCGATTATCCTGCTCCATTCAACGAACTCACGCGCGAGCTGCGGCGTTTGCCGGGTCTTGGTCCGCGCAGTGCCGAGCGCTGTGCTCTTTGGCTCCTCGGACAGAAGGATGCTCGACCCTCGCAGCTTGCCGCAGCAATCACAGCCTCCTCCTCATCGATCCATCCATGCAAAAAATGCGGTTTCTTTGCTGTCTCAGAACTTTGCGAAATCTGTCTCCAGCCGTCGCGACAAGGCAAAGAAATCTGCATCGTCGAGCAACCTACCGATATCCTTCCGCTGGAGCGTAGCGGGGTCTTTCAGGGCCTTTACCACGCACTTGGTGGCCGCTTGTCACCGCTCGACCGCATCGGCCCCGCCGAGCTGCGCATTCAATCCCTACTCGAAAGAATCCGCGAAGAAGACCCGACGGAAATTATTCTTGCACTTAGCGCAGATGTCGAAGGCGAGGCAACGACGAACTACCTCACTGAAATCCTTGCGCCTTTGGACATTCGTATGACTCGCATCGCCCATGGCCTGCCTGCCGGCGGGGGGCTGGAGCATGCGGACCAGCTCACACTCCGGCGCGCACTTACCGGCCGTCGTCCGGCCTGACTGCGGCGGTGCTACTCGACCGTCACGCTCTTGGCCAGGTTTCTCGGCTTGTCCACATTGCATCCGAGAGCCACTGCTGTGTGATAGGCGAGAAGCTGCAATGCGACGGTGTTTAGAAAGGGGCTCAGAAATCCTGGCACCGCTGGCAGGAGGATCGCCTCATCGCAAAGGGATGCGAGCGTGTTGTCTCCCTCCGTGCCGATAGCAATCACCGGACCACGGCGTGCTTTGATCTCCTCGATATTACTCATGTTTTTTTCAAAGACATCATCTTGCGGAGCCATCACAATGGTGGGTGTTTCCTCATTGATGAGGGCGATGATACCATGCTTCAGCTCGGCGCTCGGATGTCCGGATGAGGCGATGTAGGTGATTTCTTTCATCTTGAGTGCTCCTTCCAGAGCAATCGGGAAGTTTGCCTGTCGGCCCATGAAAAGAAAATTCCGCGTCTTTGCATATTTGACCGCGATGTTTGCGATGAGGGTATCGCGTTCCAGGGTGCGCGCAACGAGATCGGGGAGGCGCTCAAGGCTATCGATGATTTCTGCCGCATCAGCCTGGGAAAGGTCTCGGATGCGGCCGAGCATTAGTCCGAGCATGGCGAGAAGTACCAGTTCGGAGGTGAATGTCTTTGTTGCTGCCACTCCGATTTCAACCCCCGCACGGAGGCCAATACCTCCATCGCTCTCGCGGCTAATCGTGCTGAAAACATTGTTGCAAATCCCGAGGGTGAGGGCGCCTTTCCGCTTGCTCTCGCGCAGGGCGGCAAGCGTGTCGGCTGTCTCTCCGCTCTGGCTCATTGCAAAAACTGCAGTTTCCGGATCGAGCGGCGCGTTGCGATAGCGGAACTCGCTCGCGTAATCACACTCCACAGGAATACGCGCCAGACTCTCGATCATGTACTCACCGGCTAAAGCTGCGTGGAATGTCGTTCCGCAGCCGGTGAGGATGATGCGTTTCAGCTCGCGGAGCTGTTCGTTAGTGCGATGGAGGCCTGTGAACCGGGCAGTGGACTCTTCGGGAATCAATCGTCCTTTCATGGCATCCCGAAGGGTGTCCGGCTGCTCGTGGATTTCTTTGAGCATGTGGTGAGGAAAAAGCCCTTTCCCCGTGGAACGTGCTTCCACCTCGATTTTTCGCAGCTTTGGCGCAGCTGCCGTGCCGCCGTTGACTGTGGCAAGGTGGAACGACTCGCCGTCCAAAGCGGCAATGTCTTGATCCTTCAAATAGATCACATCCTGCACCCACCCATCAAGGGCGGCGGCATCGCTCGCAATGAATTGGGCCCCCTTTCCGATTCCCAGCACCAGTGGACTTCCGCTGCGCGCTGCGGCCAGGAATCTTCCGAGGTCCGCATGAATGACAGCAATCGCATAGGTGCCGCGCACATGACGCAGGGCTTCCTGCATTGCATGAATTAGAGCTGAGCGGTTTCGATCTGCATTCTGATCAAATGCCTCGCCTATCAGGTGGGCAAGCACTTCCGTGTCTGTTTGCGAATGAAAGACATGCCTGCGGCCAACGAGTTCCTCGCGGAGATGCTTGTAATTTTCGACGACTCCGTTGTGAACGAGCGCCAGCCTGCCGGAAGCATCCAGGTGGGGATGCGCGTTTTCTCGTGTCACGCCGCCATGCGTGGCCCAGCGCGTGTGGCTGATGCCGGGGTTTCCGCACAATGGGTTTTGCACGACCTCATCGACGAGCTTTGAGACACCTCCCACTGCTTTGCGGGTTTGAATTTCATTTCCACTCAGCACGGCTACGCCGGCGGAGTCATAGCCTCTATATTCCAGACGACCCAGGCCCTCCAAAAGGAAGGGCAGGGTGTCTGTTTTGCCAATCGTTCCAATTATGCCACACATGATATGCGATGGGATGTCTATTTCAGGTCGTCGCTGAGTGGCGTGAAGGTGAAGCCCAGATCCTGTAGACCTTTCACCGTTGTCCGTAGCTCCTCAGGATCGAGATACCAGTGGAAGTAAAATCCCGCCCAGCCATCACGGACGACCTTCAGCGCCTTGGCCCGTTGCAGCAGATCCTCCGGAGTCGTTGGTGGCTGGATTTCATACCACCCGAATGGATCGATGTAGCCGATCGTTTCTGGCATGCGCTTCAGGCCGTAGGTATCGCGGTAGATATAGGGCGAGTTCAGCTCCGTCGCCTGTATCTTTCCCGACGCATCATTGAAGAAGAAAATACCCCGGTCACAGGCAAACGGGTGAATACTTGAGAAGACCCTATAGTCTACCGGCGAGGCCAAATAGTGCGGCGTAAGCCAGCCGACGGGGTTAAATCCAGCATTTTTCAAGATGTTCAAACCGCGGTTCACCCGGTTCCGGGCCCAGCTTGCCGAATCTCCAGGAAGAGCGCCGACAAGCGTGAGAAACCCCTTCTCATCTGCAGTGACACGATAGAATTCGTAATCATCCCCGCTCACGCCGGAGTAGGGATTCATAATGCCATCAATTTGGTGCGTGGTGCCGTGCTGGAGGACCTGGCCGCCCTCACTGATCCATCGGTTCATTTCCGCCGAAACCGGCGAGTTTTTTGCAATGCGGACGACTTCACTGATGCCGTCGTTGTAGATACCCGACCAGTCTCGATACTCGGGAATGAGGCTAATCGTAAATGGAACATTCAGGTCTGCCAGCACATCGCCCAGCGCTTTCAGAGTGGGAACATCTGAAACGGCAGCCACATCCTCGATTCGAAAGAAGGCGCGGTGATTTTCTGCGTGATTGATTCCCAGCATGTCGTGTAGAAGGTCCGCAAAGGCTAACGAGCGATTTTCGAATGTCGTCGAGATCATCGGCATGTCAGCCACGAACCAGAAATTCCCGCTT
>Ga0164293_10003981_pt1 | contig 12634 bp, 8 predicted proteins | sample GEODES118metaG_FD_111487 | JGI IMG/M metagenome (GOLD analysis project Ga0164293, IMG submission 111487) | Eutrophic lake water microbial communities from Lake Mendota, Wisconsin, USA - GEODES118 metaG | ecosystem: Environmental > Aquatic > Freshwater > Lake | place: USA: Lake Mendota, Wisconsin... | reverse complement strand
ATGAAATATTTGTTAATGATGTAAGTCAAACATTTTATGAAATAATTACACAGCAACCATATAAATTTGATAAAAATGACATTAGCATTAATTCTACTTCAATAATATTAAGGTGGAATTATGACTCCATTATGGCAAAACATTCAAATAATAATATTGCTAAATTGGCTAATTTTTTGGATGCTAGGCAAAACTTACCATTTATAGATAATATTTTAATAGACATTTCTGGAGTTGTTGATATATATAATAATACAAACACTAATATTTATAATAATACTTGGATAAATCTTGATATAATAACTATAAGTGGCGATTATAATGTTAGTGGTTTTAAACAATATATTTTACAACGAAGTGGCTATAGTAATTCAAGTGATTTTAGTCATATACTTATTAATAATATTATTGTTAATAATATGCCCTTTTCATTACGAGTATATGGTGACAATTATAGTAATGATTATCCTAATATTGAAATGCGTTCTCTAGTTTTTAACAATTTATATTTTGTGGAGGCTAATATTCCTAGCACTCCACAGTTTATAGATTCTAATGCTTCTAATGCAAATAATATTATTTTAACTTATTATAATGAGTTTAGCGACATATCAAATCCTTCAAGTAGTGCTTATTTAACTAATTATATTATTGATTATAGTTTAAATGATATATTGATAAGTTCTTCACAAAATAAAACAAACAATGGTACCATTAATAGTATTTTTGTTTCTAATATAAATTCAAACTCAAATTTTAATATAACATTAACAAATTTACTGAGTGGAGCAAGTTATTATCATCGTGTTAAAGTGAGAAACAATTTTTCAAATGTTTATTCTGAGTATAGTACAATAAGTGGTTCAAAATATACATTATTACCAAATGATAATAATATTGGGACTTTTATTAATATGTCAATTAAAGCACAATGTTATAAACATATAAGTACTAGTATTTTAGATAATTCGAGTATATTATATTTTAATATTGCTAATAGTAGTCATAGTTTTTTATTTGATAATTCATATACTCAAGTTTTTCAAATAACTCATCCTTATTTTACTAATCAAGAATTAGAAGTATATGGCTATGGTTATGGAAAATATGTTGATAATTGTTATAATTTAGTGTCAATAAGTTTAAGTATTAATAATCAAGAAAAACATGTTATTAATTATGGAGGTTATAATACAACTTCTGGAAGTTATAATTATAGCAAACTTTACACAAGCAATGCTTTTATATTAGACAATACTAATATTAATATTGAAGATATTTATAGTGATATTAGCAATAGAGGTTTTAGATTAAAGGGGTATTTATTATTAAAACCAGAAATAGAAAATACTAATATTGTAAATTATTTTGGTGATCCATCGACAAATCCATATACAATGACTTTTAACTACAATCGTAGTGCAATTGTAGATAAAGATAATTTATATAGTATTTATAATACTTATAACATATATGTAGATGAATTAAATGCTAATCCTAGCATTAGTAATGTTACTAATGTTATACTTATTCAAGAGGTTGTATATAATATGAGTGTCGCCAGTATAAAATATATTAAATTAATATTAACACGCACATATTCCAATATAAATTCAACTTATAAATATATTGTAGGAAATAGGATAATTGCAGATTTTTCTTACAATAATTCTATAATGACTTCTTTTAGTGGAGAAAATATTATATTAGCACAATCAGATATATGTGCAAATGGTATATATAATTATGATTTATGTTATAATATTGCTTTTTACCAGCAAATTAAAAATAATTTTAATTTTAATTTATTAGAAAAGGTATATAATTTAAATGGATATACAAGTAGCAATATTTCTTTAATAAGTAAACCATTTTGTGATTATAATAGTTTTAACAAATCTGATAATATTATTGTTTCAAGCAAATTAGATTTAAGTGCATTACACATATATGAAATTAGTAATATTGAACTGCTTGGAAGTGATTTAAGTAATATTGTATTAAAACATTATAATAATCATAGTAATAAAATATTACCTTCTTCTTTATTATATTTAAATTCAAATTTTAATAATGTATTTAGTTCATATCCTAATAGTATTGATTTTAGTTATAATAATAACACTAATCTAGATATTTCATATAATACACATGGTAATAGTTCATATGATTTAAGTGGAACTATGTTAAATAATAATCAAGGTTATAAGTGGATAGTTTTTAAAATATTTAAAAATAACAATAACAATAACAATATAAGTAATTCATATTTATTTAATGACATAAGTTATAATATTATTACAACAACCGATGGCAATAATATTAAATATTTACCTTTAAAAATAATGCTTAAAGATAATAACTTATTTTCACATTCAATAGTTGATAAAATTTTTGACATAACTGATACTAGTGCTGTTATGTTTGGACATGCAACAACAGTTAATAATAATAAAAGATATTTTAATATTAAACAAAATTTTAATGGCCTAGGTGGTATATGGACAGAAAATAGTAATTCTAATAATATTAGTTATAATACTACTGCTAATTCTAAAATATTTGGTTCTAATGTATATAGCGATGGCATTTATTGTCCAATAAATAATTTAAATGATCATTTAACAATATATATTGGTCTAAAAGAAGAATTATTAATTTAAATATTATACTATTGTTTGTTGAAATTTTGTTTCTTGTATAATTACTTCTAATTCAAATGTAAATTCTTCATCTATTGATTGAACTAAATTTCCAAAATGATCTATTATTTTAATATTAAAATCTGATAAATGAATAGGACCATTATATTTTCTTATATTATTCTTATTATCTATATTGTCTAATATTTCATATATATAATAATTATTGAGTATAGTACCTTTATGTGTATTTATTTTTGCTAATATTTTATCACTGGATATATTATTTTTTAAAAATAATTGATGTGTTTCAATAACAGTACTTATATTTTCTCTAAAGCAAAAGAATATTGGATTATTTAAAAGGCAATATGTTTTAGGTGATATTATTTGGTAATTATTTTCTAAATTATAACTTGTATCAGGATTAGTTTCAAAATCAAATCCTAAAATAGTTGCTAATGAATATGGTGTGCTATAATTGGTTTTAAAATCAATTTCATAATGTTTAAAATTACTAGCATAACTGCCATCAATAAAACTTTTACTTAAATCAAACATAGTTTGCTTAGTATTTTTATTTATTGTAAAACTAAGTGCATTTATAAAATCAGAATTACTCATGTCTCTATTACTTATATCTGTATTTGTAGTTTTATAATTTAGTATATTTCCGCTTAAAGTATATGTAAAGTTTTGAAATTTATTATTTATAAAAGTTTCCATTTCTGTAAAATCTTCATAATATCCTTTATCAATTGTTATTACATATGAAAAATCTAACCTAAATTGTCTTGTGGTTTGAGTAAAAATATTAATATATTTTTTTATTATAAAAGTATCATTTGCTTTTGTCGTATGTATTAAAAAAGGTTTTCTTATGTTTAATGCTGTTAATTTACATTGAATTACATTGTTGAGTGAATTTGTTAATTGAATTTTGCAATCTGTAGATAAAGAATTTACTATATTTTTATCAAGTCTAAAAAAAGTATTAAAATATAAATTCTTATATAAATCGTATTTTTCTATTATTGTTCCTGTTGTTGTTTCAGTTGGTTTATATTTTGAATAATCTACATATGATTCTTTAATATTGCCATTTGTTTCTATTGTTTCAGCATTAGCATTAGCATTAGTATTAACATTAGCATTAGCATTAGTATTAGCATTAGTATTAGTATCCTTAATATATACATTATCATTTGCATAATTAGTATTATTATCTTCAATATCATCCTCGTCATCCTCATCATCCTCATAAGCAATGTTATTAATATAATTTTGATTTACTTCAATATTAGAATTAGCATTGGCATGTAAAAAATTATCTAAAATGTTGTTATGTGTATTGTTATTTGATAAGTGATTTAATAATTTATTTTGCGCTTTTAAAAAAAATTGTTTTATAGGTTCATTATTTTTGAAAATATTTGAGGTCAAATCATGAACTTTTAATAATATATTTTCTCGCGTAAATTCATCTAATTCTAATAGATTATATAATTCGCTAATACTATAATCTTCTATAGCAATATTAAAATAATGTAAATTATTTTGATATGACATATATTTATAAAATACTATATTTAATGTTATTGAAGTATTTTTATATTTTTAATAGTGACAAATCTACTTTTATACATATTTATTAAAAATTTAACAAAATTAAATTCTTCATTATTAATTATTTTTTTTGGTAATCTTTGTATTCCTTGACCTCTTTTGCAATGATATGCTGATTTGAATAAGTATTCTTCTAGCCACATAATTACTTCTTTTTCATAATTATTAAAATGTAATCTATTTATTCTAAAGTTTGATTTGTATATATATCTATTGTAATTATTATCTGTATAAATTTTATAATATTTTCTATTTTCTCGCGCACAATTATTTTTAATTATACCTATGCCTTCTATTATATTTTTACTATTATTCATTTCTAACACTAATAATTGTGTATATGGTAAAATATTTTCACTAATTTTAACTGGGCAACCGTAAATACAACCAATGGCGCTATTATTTTCTTTTATCCACTTTTGGTTTTCATTAAAAGTTATATTATTAAATCGTGTCACACATATTTCCATAGTTATTAACTAAATATTTGTTGTAGCAAATATTTATCAATTTTAAAAATTTTAAAAATTTTTCAAATAATAACATTGAATAGTGACTTCATTTATATTTGTGCTTAATATTTGTTTTATAATATTTATTTTCTCTTCATTATAATAATTATGTAATAAAATATTGTTTATTGAATATAAAAAATGATATTTGCTTATTGATTCATATAATTCATTATGTTGTGTAATATTTTTAGGATTTACTGAGTTTATAACTATATAATTGTCGACTAATGATATATTTAAATTTAAACTATTATTTATAAGTGGCAAATTAAATTGCATTAAATTTTTTTTTTGAATTATAGTTAATTCATTAACTATTTTCATAATATTTATAGTTTTTTCTTGAAATATATCTAACAATATGTTTTCTATTAATCCAGAATTATAGTCTTCGCTATTGCTTGTTTTTAATGTTTCTCTAATTCTAGATTTAATATTTTTAACATTTGAATTATAAAATTCAGTTACTATTGTTAATAATTGACTGTCTTCTATTAGCAAAATATTATGTGATTTTAAATAATTTTTATATTCATCTTCTATTATAGTAAAAATACTATGCTTAATAGTATCTATAATATTTGCTTTTGACATAATATTATTAGTAGTTTAATATAGTAATATTAAGATTAGTATTTATGTTTTTTAATTTATAATTTTATTTTGATTATAATTTTATTTTGATTATAATTTTATTTTGATTATAAATTAAAAATACATTATAAATTACTATATAAATTAAACTCAATATATAAAGTATTTAATAAATTATTTTAAAAATGACTGTTTTAAAAATCCCTATTTTAAAAATGAAATATGATAAAATAAAATTTATTAAGAATTTTTATCATATTATTTTGGATTTTTATTGTAAGTTCAAGTATTTTATTTATTTTAATATATTTTTGAATGTACTATTTATAAATTATGTATATTATAGATTATTTGGAGTGTCAAATACTAATTTAATATTGTTATTAAGTTATAGTATAAATTTAAATGGATGTATACTAATTAAATTAATTCAATGGTTAAATAATCATATATTGTTTATTAAAAATGATGAACATAAAAACAGTGCTATTACAAAATTATTTTCAAAATATTACGAAAATTGCTCTATTCATAGTTTAAAGTATACAAAAAATTTATTTTTTGAAGAATTTGGTTATTTGTTTGATGATATATTTACAATAGATGAAACATTTTCTATAAAATCTGGTTCTATTGCACAAGTTTATAAAGCATATTTTAAAAATAATAGTATAAATAATACTTGTTTTTTTAAAGATTATTGTGTTAAAACTTATTGTGTTAAAACTTATTGTGTTAAAACTCCTATTGCTATTAAAATAGTTCATCCAGAAATAGAATATCAAATGTTGTTTCCTATTTATTTTATTCAGATTTATAAATTTTGTGTGACTAATTTTACATATTTTAAGAAATATGACACTATTATTAATTATGATTCCTTTTTTTATAACTTGAGAAATCAAATCAACATGATTAATGAATATAAAAACAACGAATATTTTTACAATAAATATATTAATAATGATATTATTGTAATACCGAAACCTTTAATAAAAAGTAAAAATTTTTTAATTATGGAATACATTGAAGGAGAGTTTTTAGAAAAAATGGATGTTAGTATTTATAAAAAGCAAATTTTAATGGCATTTCTTAATATTTTTATTAAAGATACATATATGTTTGGAAAATATATACATTGTGATTTACATGATGCTAACTGGAAAGTGTTAAAACAAAAAAATAACAAATTAAAAAATCTTAATAATACTATAAATCATGATATAAAACATTATATAAATGATGATTTTGAGGATAATTTTACTTATAAAATAATTATATATGATTTTGGTTATATTATAGAAAATAATTTAAATGAACACATAAAAAATTTAATTTACTACTTGGATTTAAATAATAGTTATGAAATTGGCAAAATATTATTTGAGCACATTGAAAATTTAAAAATTAAAGATGCTAACTCATTGGAGTTTTTAGATTATAAAGAAAATCTTATTTCTACATTTGTAAAGTATAATGAATCTAGTTATCCATATACAGATAGCACTCTTTTGGCTTGTTATAATTTTTGTTATAGTAATAAGTATAAGTTGAAGAATAATTTATTAGATTTATTTGTTAGTATTATGTTATTAAGTAAATATTTTAAAAAATATTTATTTTCAAGTAATGAAGCTGATAATTTTAGTGAAAAAAATTATTATAAGAGTGTTTATAATATAAATTTATTTTATGTTAGCATATGTGAAAAATATGATATTTTTCATAATGTTAAAGAGTTTTTAAATAATAAATATATAAATGATTCATTTTTTATTGAAAAAATTAGCTATAATAATAGTTATTTTAATTCATTGATTAAAAATTCATTGATTAAAAATTCAATAAATAAAAATAATAATTTTAATATTTAACAGTCATTGCATTTATAAGTCATTGCATTTATAAGTCATTGCATTTATAAGTCATTGCATTTATAACATAAAGAATATGAAAACATAGGAACTACTGATTTATTTGTTTTTAAAGTATGCAAATTATTTGTTTTCCAAATAATCCAACCAGTTCCTTTACAATATTTACAGCAAGTTGCATTAGTAATTTTTAATTGTTTTTTATTTATATATTCATTTATATATTCATTTTTAAAATCATTTTTAAAATCATTTTTAAATATACTATTTACTTTAGTAAATAGATTTTTTTTGAAATTTTTATAAATAATATTATTTATAAAATATTTTTGATTTAACAAACTAGCATACAGCATCTTATTTTATAATAATTATAATATGAAATAATAAATAGTATCAATTTTTTTAAATTATAAAAATTGATAACACTTAATATTTTAAAATATTTTTTAAAAATATTTTATTTGTATAATGGAAATTACTAAGTGTGATATATATAGTGACTTATTTTTACTTGAAGCTGAAAAAACTATTAATAGTGGAAATATTATATATATAAAAAATGCTATACATAATTATAGTAATTACATAGATATAACTTATATTAATTGGGCTAATTCACTAATTTTAGAAATTATACAAGAAAAGATAGAATATATTCAATTGTAATAGATGTTTTATAAATATTGCGTGATAAAAAATATTATAATATTATTTTATATATAATATGACAAATACTATTGAAGGTACTATTGAAGGTACTATGAAAGGTACTATAAAAGATACTATGGAAGGTACTATGGAAGATACTATGGAACAACAACAAGAAGGAGGAGGAGTATGGCCTTTTTCTAAAAAAACGGATGGTCGACCAAAACCAACTCCGCCAAAGCAGATGCCACAAGTATTATATAATAAACAAGTAGCTCAAAATGAGAAGTTGGAAAAGAGAAAGAAAAATTTCAATTCACTAGTAAATGCAGCAACAAGCACACGAAAAATACTAACAAATACAATACCTAGTGGCATGCAAAATATAACAAAAAAAGCGACAAGATATGTTAAACCATATGTAACTCACAAACCATATACAACAGAACAACTACTGGTTTTAACTAAAGATTTATCACCAGAGGAGTATACTAAAAATATAAAATTGTTTTCTAGAAAATTTAATGAATATTTAGAAAAACTTTTGAACACTAATAACTCAGATGACTTAAACTTACAAAGACTAAGAATTATACAATTATTAAGTGAAATTAGATCAAAAGATGTCCAAACAATGACTATCACTATGTTTAGTTATTTAGCAGGTTTTAATAAACTTTTTCTAGCTTCAAATAGTTCTTCTGTACCATCATTCTTTGAAACATTTACTGATTTTAATAAGAATTATGAGCTTAATAGTACTATTGACATAATAAAGGTAATTAATGATAATATAAATAAAAACTATAATGCTATTAATAGTTCAACTAATAAAGATTTGGTGAAACAGTTCTTATTAGAGCTTTTAACAATACATTACTATCCAACTATAATATTATTTATTATTTACCTAAAAATGATAGAATATATTGACATTATCAAAACTACTAGAGATAAAATTATAGATAACGTTGAATTTAAAACTATGATTAATTCTTTATTAACAGTGAATATTGAAAATCACGAGGAGCGAAAAGACAGGGAGAGGGTGGCGGCAAGGGCGGCGGCAAGGGCGCCGGCGATGGGGGAGGGAAGGCCGGACATGGCCAGGGTGGCTGATAGGATGGCGAGGGTGAGGGCGGCGACTGCGGCGAGGGCGGCGGAGGAGAGGGCGGAGGCGGCGGTAGCGGTGGAGGGGGCAGCACCGGTGGTGGAGGGGGCAGCAGCGGTGGAGGAGGGGCAGATGGCGGTGGCGGCGGCGGAGGATGAGAGGGCGGCGGTGGCGGAGGAGGCGAACCGCATAAGGCACGAGGGACAGAATGCGAATATTAGGCATCGCGTTGGTAAAGAAGGGGAGAAGTGGGCGCTGTGGAAGGCGCGTAATGAACGGCGCTTAGCTGACCAAGCAGCTGCATCTCCAGATGGATCTGAACTTTTACCTGAGATGGTCGCTTTTCTGAATAATGCTAGTGCGAAGGTTGGGATTCCTCCAATAGACCCTGCAGATGCTGTGGCAGCGGTGGCACCGAATCAACAAGACCCTGCAGCTGCCTCTCCGGCAGAGGTGGCACTGAATCTAGAAGACCCTGCAGATGCCTCTCCGGCAGCGGCGGCACCGAATCCACAAGGCCTTGTAGCTGCCTCTCCGGCACCGAATTCACAAGGCCTTGTAGCTGCCTCTCCGGCAGCGGATCCAAGAGCTAGACGTGTATATCAAGAGGACCGAGCACGCAGGAGACAGCGGATACAGAGCAGCACATTAGCACCAAAATCGGACGATGATGCTACGGAGGATGAAGATGATGAAAATGAGCAAGGTGGTGGGTTGGGGGGGACAATGACCGGTGGCACTTTTGACTTTAATATAATAAAAACTTATAATAATAGTCCTGTAGAAAACCCATATCTTAATAGTTCAGGTACGATGTTTTATAATGCTTTAATAAATTTTGCTGTAAGTATTAGTATTAATAATAAATCCGAACTTGAAGAACTAATGTTAGGTTATCTTAAAGAAATAGTTATAAAAAAATTCAATATAATTTTTGATGAAAAGTTTGATAATGATGAGGAGTTCAAGACAGTAAAGGGTGAATTTGAAGAAATAAAAAAAGACTTAGATAGCGATACTAATGGCAAAGAGTTTATAAAAGCTTATAATGAATCTAAACAAGCTAAAAGTCAGTTGGAAAAGTTAATAAAAGATGAAGAAAAAAAGCCAACTATGAATATTACTGAATATACTGACAAGAAAGAAGAATTGGAGACTACAATAAAACGTTCTAATAACATAATTAATCTGGCGCAGGATTTGAATGATAAAAAAACATCCTTAGAAATTAAAACTAAAATTGTAAATTATATAGATAAAGATAAATTACTAGAATGGTTAAAAGAGCAATCAGATAAAACACTAGAGACTCGAAAAACAATCAATGACTTATTAATATATATGTTTGCTTCATCTAATGATGATAAAATAACTACAACTGCTTCTGCTTCTCCTCTTGTTTCTGCTCCTTCTGCTTCTCCTGCTCCTTCTGCTTCTCCTGCTCCTGCTGCTTCTCATACTCGTGCTCCAATAATTGGATCTGCGTTAAGAAATATAGGCAGAATTATGCCTACTAGTATGCTAAGCAGGGGGCGTGCTGCTACTGATTCAACTCCAAACCAAGATCCTATACAGGCTGAGTTAGCACCACTTGAAAATGATAATGAAGATGAAGATGAAGATATTGAATCAGTAGGGACAAAGGTTGGAGGTTCTACTAATGATGACAATTTTTGTCGTGATGTTATGCGTAAGAAGGCTTACAGATCAGTTATTGATAAGTCTATTGTTAAAGGAATTGGACAGAGCTCTATGTTTACATTTTTACCACCCGCCCCTGAAACTACACAACAAGCTGTCACATCTTCAGACTCAGATCTAACGGTAGGAGGCAAACGTGCAACCCGTAGATATAAGAAACAAAGAGGAACACGTAGACAAAAGAAAAGGAAAGGAACACATAGAAAACGAAAAAATACAACTAGATAATACATATGTAAGTAAATAAATTATATTAAAAACTGGTGTTATATAAAAAACTAATGATCTATAAAATGATTATAATTAAATAAAGAATTAGTAATAGCTTGTTCTTCTAGTTCAGATAAATTAAAAAAGTTAATTATTAATTTATCTCGTTGTATTTGATTTAAATTTAATAAATTGGGAAAATTTGTAATTTTACTAATATTTGGTAAAAATAAAAAGGCATACTTTTCTAAATAGCGCATTCTATAATTTGTTGTTGAAAAAATAAATAAAGCAAATTTTGTTGAGAGAAATGCTTGAATTTGTTTTAATTCTTCAAGTGAATAATCATTTATAGTTAAAATATAATTATCACGAGAAGATATACCATAGTTTCCCGAACTATCTAAGTATGGAAATCCATACATTTTATGAGCCAATATTAATTTTGGTATATTTGCATAATGTTGTAAAATATTTGAATAATTTTTTATTAGTAGTGGTGTTTTATTTGAGAGATTTGTAGTTTTAATATTTAATATAGTATGTGTGTCTGATTCTCCAAATATTGATTTTTTTGGTGGACTATTTGATTTATATACTTTTAAATAACCTACTTGCTCAACATAATATAATAGTTTATTTATAATAGCAATTCCATGTGTTGGTATTGGATAATTAGGCAATAGTTTATAATTAATATAAGTTTTATAAATTTTATCGTAAATTGGGATTGAATTTTGTGGGGGGACTTTCCCGCTTTTTCCACAAAAAAAACAAGTGGGGGTTTGTGCTTGATATAAAAATTCTTTTTGTGTTTCGTTTGTTGAGAGACAATGTAAATGATTTATTGTAAAATCATTATTTACTAAAATATTGTATAGTCCTGCTTTATCTGGTTTCATCCATAAAGCAGGTATTATTAATGCTAAGAGTCCATTTTTTTCTAATAATGCTAAACTTTTTTTTACAAATTCAACATATACTTGTTTTCCATCTTCTGTTTTCTTGATTGAATTATTTGTGGGGGTTTTTAATGCGCCATTAATATTGTATGGCGGATTGCCAATAATAATATTAAATTTTTGAGTGTTATTTAATATTTCATTTGCATTTAACATCTCATTTGCATTTAACATCTCATTTGCATTTAACATAAGAAAATCTGTTTTTATAATATTTGTTTTGTGAGAAAAAAGGGTTTCTAATTTATTAATATGTGGAATATAAATTTCGCACATATAAATCATATTTTCTAATATATGTGCTTTTCGTGCTTCATTATTTGGTATTACGCTAGATAAATTATTCATTAGACGATTATACAGATTTAAAGAAAATGCTCCATTTCCTGCGCCAATATCCAACCATTTTAATGTTGGATTTTTATAATGTTCTAACGGTATTAAATCTAATATTTTGTCAACTAAAGAATTTGGTGTATAAACTATGCCATAATTATTTTTATCTTCTTTTGAAATTGACATACTATAATAATTAATATATACTAATTAATATATACTAATTATTGTACTATAACATAAAATAAGTAAAAAAATAGAGTTAATAGAGTCAATAGAGTCAATAGAGTCAATAAAGTCAATAAAGTCAATAAAGTCAATAAAGTCAATAAAGTTTTTAAGTTGGACTCATTGTTTCAATATACTTAATAATAAATTGCTCATTTTTTAAGACCGAATCTAATACTGGTTT
>Ga0164293_10003980_pt1 | contig 12635 bp, 23 predicted proteins | sample GEODES118metaG_FD_111487 | JGI IMG/M metagenome (GOLD analysis project Ga0164293, IMG submission 111487) | Eutrophic lake water microbial communities from Lake Mendota, Wisconsin, USA - GEODES118 metaG | ecosystem: Environmental > Aquatic > Freshwater > Lake | place: USA: Lake Mendota... | reverse complement strand
TTGACAGATCTTCCGCGAGAGCCGTCGCGAGTAGCTGCTACGACATCAAGCCTTGCCCCAGATAGCATCTCGATCGACTCAGTGCCGTTGGCGTGTCGGATCTGCTTGACGAATCCTTTGAGATGGTCATTGGTTTCCAATAAGTGAGTTACTTGTCTGAAAGTGTCCAAAGCCATGCTTCGATTTGAGGACATGATCAAGACATTGGTATTCCACTTGATCAAGTGAGCAAGAATCAGCATTCGCGCTAAATGGGTCTTGCCATTCTGCCTGGCTACCAAGATTAAGTTTGTTTTGCGAATCCAGTTGCCCTTTTTGTCGATCGTGAGCATATCTTTGAGCACAAACTCCTGCCAAGGCATTAAAGGCATCTTTACGATCTCGCATAGATCTTTAACATCTTGCAGCTTGTTATCGCCCTTTAGAAGTGGGCTGTGAAGCCTTGGCTTAGTTGCCCCTCGTAGGGCTTTGGATCTTTTGGGCTTATCTGTCATTGACTCGGACTAGGTCGGGTCTTAAAAGGACTGTCCAGCATTGGTTCGGACTGCATCGGGGAGATATTGCCAGGAAAGACAGGGGGGGTGAACTTGCTTGCTAAAAAAACCCCTTGTGAGCGTGATCCTTTAGCACTGTTGCAAGCCTTGCAAGCACTTATGCAGTTCTCTGGATTGAACGCTTGTTCTGGGTGATCCTTGATTGGCATGACATGATCGACTGAAGTTGCATCGCCACCACAATAGCCACAAGTGTAATTATCTCTCGCTAGTATCGTGAGCCTAAAGGCTCGCCATCTCCTACTATCTCGAGGATCTGTGCTCTTAGGATATGTCACGCTTTAGCACCTGCCATGTGTGATCATTGTTCAGCTGAGTCTTAAGCCTATGACAGTTAGCGCATAGAGTCTGTAAGTTACTAAGTTCATTGTTCTTATGATTGCCATCTATATGATCAACATCTAATTGAACTGCATGAATAGCCTTGAACCCACAGAACTCACAAGTATCCTTCTTATGTATCTGATATCCCTTCTCTTTGTGTTTCCAGCACACTCTATCCCAGAGCTGTAAGCCACTCTTAGTTCTACCTTTAGACCGGACATTAGCCCCACAATGACACAAGCCTCTTACACTCTTAGGCATTAATGCCACCCCTTATTCTTCCAATGATCTAGAGCTGCACAGAAGTCTGGCTCATCATACTCTGTTTCACCATAGCGATTGATGACATAGCGTCTAGCCCAATCGTATTGTTCTTCAGGAGTAGCTGTTGCTAACCATTGTGATCTACCCTGCAAGAATCCATGATGGCTACCATTCTTAGCCTTGAAGTTCCAGTTACTCTCTTTAGTAGCAAGAGTATCTAAACACTTGTAAGTGTTAACTGTTAGGTGGCTTTGAATATATTCTTTAATTGTTAAAGGTTTAACTTCTTTTGCTTCTGCTTCTGTGGGTGCTGATTCATATATGAATAGACCTGCCCCAACAGCTAAACACGCGGTCGCGAGCAATCGCCCACAGGCGCTCGCTAGCGAGTTATAGCGTAGCAGTCGTGTCAAATCCATTGATGTTTTACGCATGATCTTGGGCGTGTCTAATCCTGTGTGCAATCATGTCTGATTGTTATATCGAATCCACATAACTGGCAACCCATGACTTCATAACAATATGCGCACATGTATTCAAACTGTATTTCGTCACAGCACCTAAAGTGTGCAGTGTTATCAGACTTTAACTTGTAATCGAATGGCATTACTTATCCTTACCCCAACCAATACCTTTGAAGATCGCTGGAGTGGCTGTAAATACCCGAATCATGGGAGTTGAACAATGCAGTACCGGGTTACCTACTGCGCTCATTGAGTGTTCTAACTCTTGCGTTTGCCCACATACTATGCATTCATAGTCATACACTGGCATTGTGTTCCTCGCATTTCGTGCAATATGTGTAACTGCTAATCAACCAAGTGCCACAGCCTTTGCATCGGCTTGGCTCTTGAAACCATTCTGCGTAATCGACTTTATTGAGTAGCTGAACCAGATCTGAGAATCTAAGCATTGCACCATATTCTGCTGCATCTTCTCCCTGTCCATTGAATCTCATAACCACAACACTCAGCTTCCCATCTGAGCGTTTACGGGTCTGATCCAGCCACTCCTTCGGTTGGAAGGCAGATCTTGCTTTTACTTCGATGTCGAACGGGACACCTGTGACATCACTGCCTTGCCTACCTGCCCCAGCACTGTCTGCATAAGGGAACCACTTTTTGAGATACTCAGCGACGCACTTCTGAGTGCGGTAACCCCTGTGCTTACGATGCTGGGAAGCCATTGTTTATAACCAGATCGGTGGGCATTGTTCTGCCCGATTCTTATGCGAACAGGTATAGCCTTCATAAGGCTTGCCTGTCTTACTCGATACGCCTGTCTTATGAATCATGAAGTCATGCTGGCACTTAGGTGCTTGCGGTACTTCTTTCGCATTTAATTCATCAGCTAGTAAGTTCATCGCTGAGTTCAAAGTTGGCGCACCCTCGACTTGTACGACTTCTTGGACATCTTTAGGGTTTTCAATAGTCCAAGCATCTTTTACTGGTTCTGGATATTTTTCTTTGAGGATTGGTTTTTCAGGTTGCGCGCTTCCGCTTCGTCCTGCCATTGATACTTTGACCATCTCTTCTCGGGAAGGCCGTCTGCCCTTAGCAGCATAGCCTCCGTTCGCCAATGCTCGGCCAAGGCTCGAAGTTTCTGCGTTTTCGCATGCGCTAGTGGAATTAACACCGCGATCAGAATCCTTCTCTTCAGCATAGCCAGTCGCGAATGCGACTTGGTCGAGAAAAGTGCGATAGAGATAGGCTTTAAAAACATATCGATGAGCTTCACATACTTCCATTTCCGTTGATACGCGTCCATCTGGATAATCCTTCCAAAACTTTTCCAGTCGGCTCTCGACTGTTTCATAATCAGCTAAGTTAAACGCCATGATTGATCTCCTCTTGCTTTACTAGAAACTCGGCTTGCTCGGTTAAAGGCCAGTGAGATCCATCTGGCCAGATTGACACCCAGACAGCACATGGCTGGCAATAATGTCGGTTGATTCCCTTAGACTTAGCATGCTGACTTACCACAGTCCAAACTGCAAAAGTCTTACCCTTGCCATTAGGGTGATCTTGACCCCAACGCATCTTGCAGTAATCACACCAAATACCGGACTTCGCCTTAGTAACTGTCAAGGTCGTTCCAATCAGTTGATGTAATCTGGCCAGCGATTGCAGAGTACGCACAGATGTCTGCGTAACTGTCTGGGTGGTCTTTCGTAGTTTGAGTTCTCGAGATCTTGGTGAGGATAAGGCAGATTGCGACTTCGTGTGGCTCAATGTTTTTGTCAAGATACACACTCCAGAGTCTTGCGATTCGAATGTGATTAAGAGTTGAGTCGCCGTATTCGTCACCTCGGTCGGTGAGTAGCTGCTTAGCTTCATCGAGAATATCCTTGGCCTTCACTCTGACCAGAATGTGTGTCGAGCGACCGAACGGCCGAGAGCGTAACCTTCTTCTTTGCCTTCTTTAAATCCCATGCCATAACCAGCAGCAATTCCAACTACTAGAAACGCTAACATAACTAGATAAAAATAAAGATCTGTGTTCATTTTAGCCCTTTCCATCAAGTGAACGATTCACTGATAAGGCTTAAGGTACAGGTTACCGAGGACTAATCAAGCACCTTTTGATAACGAAATGGTAACAATTCTGCATCGTCCATGTGGTCGTCGATGTCACGCCTTAGCGGATTATCTAGATCGTCCATACCTGCGACCGTTAACGGCAAAGGTTCCGTCTTTCTCAATGTGGATAATTGACACCTGGACACCCTTAGCATCTTCTTCTAGGATTAAGAATGCCTGTTGCCAGTTCATTGTGCCTTTTGTGTAATGAGCCTTGCGAATGTCCATAAGATGTCCACCCTCAAAGCCACGCAGGATACGGCCTAATTTGCCCCCTGAAGCCTCTGTAAAGGCCGATTGACCAGCGCGGTGAGTGTGACCACAGATTACGCTTAGCCCATGCCTACGGGCTGCTTCTAGGGCTGTAAGGCCAGGCGTAGGTTTAATGGCCTGTTCATCTCCATGCACTGCAACATAACCTTTAGCAATGGGAAATGGCTTCTTATGATAAGAGATACCGAGCTCATCGAGCTTCATAAACTTTTCAAAGCGCAGCTCTGGAAGTGACAAGAATGCTGGGATCTTGTTCATGATCACGTTGTAAAGTCGATCAGTGTGGTTTGACCTGATCATGTGGGCTTCTTTAGCATGCTGCGTCAATTCCCAAAGGACATCGACTGTCATGTCGCGATCACTAGCTAGGGTTTGCTCGTACCAGCCTGGCTTGTTTTCCGTCCATCGGCTGATCTGTGGGAGATCGATCTCATCTCCAAGAGTAACGACAGCATCGGGGCGAATCGCCTTAATAAAACTCGAAACATTTTTAACTGCTACTTCATCGTGATATGGGACTTGTAAGTCTGGAACTACGATGGTTCTTTTCATTAATCCTCATCATCGTCGGGATAAAAGTCCGGCATTCTGCTGGGATTATCGTTGATGCGTTTAGGCAGAATCCAATCAGGATATGAATAAGGATCCATAAGCAATGACATGCAAATATCTGTCGCAAAGCCAGCCTTACGCAAAGCCTTATAGTATTCGTTCAAGCCAATACAGTAAGCCTCAAGTGGAGTGTAACCCTGATCCTCTAGAGCTTTAGCTTTGCGTGGCGCCATGGTTTATTTTAGCGTTCTAAAAGTATGTTGTAAATCTCATCAACGCGTGTGTTGAGTCGCTTGATCTCGCTGAGTAAGTGTGTGATCACATAACCAGCCAATCCACCGATTGTCACAAGCGTGGCAATATAGAGCTGAAAGAACTCGGCTTGTGTCATTTTCTTCCAAGTTCATCTTTAGGATCCAAGTATCGCAATACTGGTGGAATAATTGAAGCAATGCCAGCAGCGATTAAGGCCTTTGGCTCAGTAACTCCAGCTGCATACATTGAGATAACTGCTACTAAGAATGCTCTGCCCCATGAGCCTAATGCGTTTTGTAGATCTTTCATTGTGATCCCCCGATCATAGGTATTTGAAGAAACTCACCATTAAGGTCAGCCGCTTTCGTAAACGAGATATGGCAGTGTTGCGTGTGTTTGTTGATGCCTGTGTATTTGCGCCATTTCCATTTAAGGATTGGGCTTGCGATCTTTCCATCAAAGATGATGTATGAGATGCGCTTTGACTTATCAGACTTTGCAAAGACACGAATTTGATCCGCAAGATCTGGCATGAGGTCTGGTTTAGCCTTGCCTGAAAGATCTCGATCGACATCGATGGCACGAACCCAGCCGTTAGCATCAGGATTGTGATCTGAAGGGCGCGCGCTGTGTCGAGTATCGCCGATCCAACCATCAGAAGTTCTATCTCGATCTCCGAAGGTGTCGTCAATCTGTTCTCTTAACTGGATCGCGCACTTTGAAAGTCTTGGCTTCATTATCCGAGAAGCAATGCTGCTTCTTCAGCGGTAATGCCTAGACGATCTAAGATTGCTTTGCGATTAGCTACCTTGGCTGCTTCTTGGCTATCTTTCCATGCCTGGCAAACTTTGAAACCATCTTCAAACTCTTTTTTGGTAATAGGTTCACATTCAAAGAACTGAATGCCTTCATAGTCATTACCAGTAATTACCCAGCCACCATTAGGAATCAACATAGATAAAACATCGCCGCCTGTAATCATGGTGTGACCTCCATTAGAATGATTGAACTAGTAGTCGTTCCGCCAAATTGAACTGTAACTTGAGCATTGTTTGAGTTTGAGTTAAATGTAACTTTGTAAGTAGTTGCCGAAGTTGTCGCTGGTGAATCAACATAATTCATTGGCACAGAAGCCATAATTGCTGGAGTTGCGCCACCTGTATAAAGTAAAGTGTCAGCTCTTGCAATAGTGGTTGCACCTCGAACCAGTCTAAAGTTTGCCGAAGTGTCGTTGGTTTGCTTGAACACTGTTGCGACTACAACAAAAACCATAATCAGATTGCTTGCAGAGGTAGGCGTAATTGTGGCAGTAATTCCAGTGTCAGCAAAAGTGCTGCTAGAAGATGCAACGGCTGTTGTGGTTGTACCTGAAACCACTTGTACAACTTTGGAAGCAGCACCTACGGCTGTCCATGCTGATCCTGAATAAAATTGAACGGCATTGGTGTCTTTTAGATAACACATGTTGCCTTCTTGTGGGCTAGTTACAGCGGCATCACGAGCTGCTGCATCAGCAAAGACCCAGACTCCCTGCATTAGGTATCCGTTAGTGTCTGCGGCTGTGAGAACATCACCTGTGGCGAATGTCTTGAAGCCTAATGGTGCTGCCATTTGTTCTCCTTAGTAAGAAAGTGTGTTAGTGCCTAGTATCCCATAATCAGTGCCTAATACAAAGGACTCAATTATAGGTTCTAGGGTGGTTAGTACGGTCTTCCAAGCACTCGGCCGAATATCGTGAGATATACCGAATACTTGCAAAGTCTTAGTTAAGGTCGATGACCCTGGTTGTGTGGTGCTGATGGTTACTGGATCAAAGAAGTCGAGATCCAAAGCGGCAGTAATGCCAGCATCATAATTGGCAGTGTAGAGATCCAGAGTAACTGCATCACAACGAATGGAAGTTTCTTGCCTAGATGCAACAAAGGCTTGAGCATTGTTTAGGGCTTCCGCATCTGTTTCCATTAGCAGGTTTTGCTCTTGGTATGAGTGCAAGAAATACTTATCGATCGAATCTTGATTAAAGGCCACCTGAGGTGTGCCACCAGTACGAGTAACGCTGGCCTTGTTAAATACCAGAGTATCGTCTAATTTCCAGAGGGCATTGTTATAAGAGATCCCAGTGCCATCGTCATTAAAAACTACTGGAGTGCCAGCCACGCTGGTAGAAGTAAGTTGGCGGTCTTGGAAAACAATATTTCCGAATCCGTCCATATACAGTGAACCATATTCAGTGCTGGTGATCAGCTGCATTGCGGCAAGGGAAGTTCTAAGAGTGCCAGGATCTGCTTGAACTGTGGTCTGCCCAGCATCGATGTCACGCATGCCAGAAGGCCAACCGATTGCATCGAGGATCTTGCCAATACGAGTTCCAGTAGTTTGACCTGCTGGAGTAGTTGCCACTGTTGTTATCTGGGCATTCTGGAATAGTCTAAAGCCATCAACGGCTTGGATAGTTGTGTAAACGACTTCACCGACATCTTTAGGGGTAGTTGTGTTATATGAGGTTATGTAACCTGCAAAGATTGGGTAAGTAGTTCCCTCGTAACTAGCAGTAATAGTTACCTTACGCATTGGATTTAAAAGTTCATAGTACGGCGATGATGGATTCATCGGGTTAAAGTCGCCATTCTGATCAATGATCCGAAGGCTCATTGTGCCAGTCTGGAATATGTCTGAAAGAGCTGTGCGACCGCGATGAGTTTTGATTGAATCAACTACGCTAGAAACATCGACTGTAACGGCTGTGCTATCAGCTAAAGCATTAACCCCTAGAACGCCTGAATTAAGAATCATAGGCGAGGAAAAGCCAGCACCTGTTGAAAAGTTGATAATGGCGTTAATTACTGGGAGTGTCATAATTACTCAAAATCCGGTAATGACCCAGGTGGTTTTATTTTCAAGCCTGTACCTAAACCGATTGTGACTGCATCAGTTACAGCTGTAACAAACTCATCTTGCAGAATGACTGAACCAGTGTTGGTAACATTGACTGTTACTTCTGGTGTCGGGGAAGTAGTGTTTGTAGATGTAAAACCATACAAATCAGAAAACCCACCTAAGAAAGCAAAAGGGTTCGTATTAACTGGGGTAGGGGTTGCACTTGGAGTTGGTAAATTGTTAGTTCCTGTATCAGCTATTATTGTGGCTGCCGCTTCATTGGTTATTGCACCTACTACTGCGTCAAGCTTGTTGTCATAATTGCGGTCTGCATTTTGACTAGGATTGTAATTAACACCTGGGATAAAAGTAGTGCTGGAAATGTCGGCCATTGTTTTGCCATATTTGCCTAGTTCAATTAAGGCTAAAGATAAACTACCTGCCCATGAAGCAAATGGATTTTTAGCTGCAGCAATGATTGCAAGATCAGCAGCAATCTGAGCATTTTTCTTTTGAATGTCTGCAAGTTTCTTTTCCAATGCTTCTGCAGTTGCAACATCTTCTTCCAAAATGGCTCTCATAAGAAGCAAGCGAGTCTTTTCTTCTTCTGTAATCTTACCCTTAAGGGCGGCTTCAATTTGGATCTTTTCTAAGTTAAAGATAGATTGACTTTTAGCAAGTTTAGCTTGATCGGCAGCGGCCTTCTTTGCTGCATCAGTTTGCTTCTTCTGTAAAGCTAAAAGAGCTTTTGCTCGTTTAGCGGCATCGGCCTCAAGTTTTGCCAACAATTTTTGTTGTGCTATTACGCTTGGATCTGGTTTTGGTGGTGGTGGTGGTTTAGGCCCTGGGGTCAGTTTTACGCCAGCTTGTGCGCCAGCAAAACCTAAGAATATATCTTTGCCTAACTTTTTTAAGTTTGCAAGCAAAGTAGGTATCACACCTATAGTTTTACCAGCGAAAGTAATAACGTTGGCCATAGCAGTAGCAATAGATTCGATAGCTGCGGCTGCATCGCTGGCCTCTGTGCCGCCACCAATGGCAGCAAAAGCATTGACTAGACCGCCACCAAGAATTTCTGAAGCGTTGCCTGTTGCTATTGTTAAAGAATCCATACGATATTGAGTGGTTTCCAAATAATCATCGGCAGCACCAGCTGAGCGAGTCAGCAATACTCCTAGAACTTCAGCAAAAGACTTAGAACTTAATTCAGCAGTTGTAAGGCCAGTGTTGTATTTTTTCAAACCTCTAGTAATGCCAACATAACCATTGGCAAGATCTTGCGATACTGTGGCTAGATCGATGCCAGAAGCTCGGCTGATAGTAATGGCGTTGTTTAGTAATTCTTGTGACTTGGTTAATGAGCCAGTGGTTGTAAGCAAACCCTGAAATGCCGGACGAAGAATGTCATCGGCTATTGCGGCTGATCGCTCAAGTTCGGAAATATATTTAGAAATAGCAGGATTAGCAAAGCCAATGCCTAGATTATCTACTGCTCGCGCTAAACGATTAGCTGCTGCTTCATCTTCGGCAAAAGCCTTGACTGCTGCCTTGCTGAAATTAACTACTGCCTGAGTTCCAAAAGCAATACCAAATGCACCAGCAAGTTTCTTAACTCCGCCTTCAAGTTTACCAATAGCAGTTTCAGCTTGCTTGAAACCCTTAGCATCAAAGCGCGAGCCTATTTCAATATCTGGTAATGCCATTAGGCTGCCCTTCTATACTTCTGTGTTTGATTTCTCATATAAAATTCTCGAGTTGCTTTGTCGATCGCTTTCATAGCAGCACCTTCAGCAACGCCTTTATTTTGAGCCCAAGCGCGATAAATTAAACGACCGCGACCTTTAAGGCTACTGACCAATGGATCAAGATTAGCGATGAATGTTGCACCAGCACCAGGGTTAACTGAGCGGCTTACGCCCTTTGAACTTCCGCTGCCCTTACGGCCAACCCAAGGTTGACCATTTGGATTCTTTCGCCCAGCTGTTTCATAAATAGCACCAGCTGCTGATTTGTTAATAATTCGTGCCATTGATGTAAAGCCATTTTTATTGCGCTTGCTGACACCAGTTGTATAAACAATTCCACGAGTAATTGTTCGATAGTTAAAGAAAGGGAAGCTCGCCTCTGTAAAAGGTCGAGCCGCCCAACCACTCATAGGTGATTCAGCTGGCACGAAACCTCTAGCCTGTTTAACAACAGGCTTAAGAGCAAGTGCCAACTCTTTCTTTAATTGTTTTTCAAGATCAGGAGTAAATTGACGAAGAGCCTTACGCAGATCAGCGTTTCCGCGTATTTCTACTTTGGACATCTTTCATCTCCTTGTTTCGATCTTTCATAGCCTGTAATAAAGCCTTAAACATTCTCGAATCAAGTTCGAGTAAGTCATTAGGCGCGATCTTTGTTTCCAGACTTAATCTCGCGACTAAGTAAGTAAAAGAATCACGCCCTATAATTCCGGGTCATCATCGAGGACTTCCACCTTTTGAAGTGTGTCCAAGAACTCTGCACCAAACATCTTGACAGTTTCACCGCTACGGCGAATGCACTCCCAAGCCAGCCAATACACATCACTCTGTTTTTCATCGTCACGAAAGGCTTTGTGAAAGCCCTTCTTGGCGTAAACCTCGAATGCGTATTCGATCGATGGGGTTATCTGATGATCAGATACAGAGCCATCTGCCCTTGTGATCTTTAGCTTTGCCATTCTTTAGCCCTTTTCTTTAGTAGTTAGATTATGACCAAGTACCAGTTGTTGCGATTGCTGTCTTGCTGTTGCAGGTAAATGTAAGATCCATCATACCTTCATCAGCGACAGCACCGTTAATGTCTGTTAGGTTGTCAACCAAGATTGTGCCTGAATATAAAACGTTAGTTGCTGATACAGCAGCTGATGAATCTTGGATTGCTGCGAAAGCAACAGTTGTGCCATAAGCAGCCTGAAGGGTTGCTAGAACGTTTGCTGCTGCTGTGTCGTTTAAGAATGACACTGTGATGGTATCTGCTGAAAGTCCGGTAACGAACTTGTGGGCTGTGTCGCCCATAGCAGTAACTTCGATCTGATCTGACTGACGGTTAAGTGTGAACGCAGTGACGTGATCTGAAAGATTGATAGTGGCAATCTTTAGACCAACTTTGTTATTTAGAAAAATTGCCATGATTATTCTTCTTCCTTCTTAGTAGTTACTGGCTTTGGTGCTGTGGTGATCTGACCAATCTTCTTCAAGAAGGCTAGATCCTCTGGTGTTAGGTCTGACATGTTAACTCCAACTTGTTAGGATTGATACTGACATCTCGCAGCTGAGCAGATCACCTGATGCAGCATTGAGAACACTTGGGGCAGATACACTGCCTACATTATACGTCAAAGAACTGGCAGCTAATAAGTTAAACACTCTAACCACGTTAGTTTCAATGCCATTGAGGTTGCCTTCGTTATCGAAGAGGGGCACCGTCAAAATCAGCCGAAAACGGGCAAGTGGACTGACTGTGTTGCGCGAATTATTGCTTGGTTCAATATAAGGATCGTCCGGGCTTACGATAACTGAATTGGCAAGAACTACTGAAGGTGGAAATGCAAAAGTCTGCCAGAGTGAGTTGTCAACTAGGGCAGTTGCAAGAGTAGTTCGAAGGGTCGTGATCGATGCTGGCATTAGCCCACCATTGAGCGTGGGTCTAGCGCGTGTGCGATCAATCCTCTGACCTTAGCGAGAAGCTGTGCGCTCATTCGGTAAGGTGAGGGCTGGAAATCTACGGAGTTAGAACCAGTTAAAGTGCTGGTTCTCGCTTGCCAGATCTCGACAGCTATCATGAGAGCCGCATTCTGGATAGCCATGTCGGCTGTCCAATCTGTTGATGGACTAATTGTTACTGTGCCATAAGGCCTGACCGCATGGCGTGGCTCAGCTGCTGGTGTGCCAGTAATGTTGTAAGAAATTGAATAATCGTCAACGACTGTGATTGTCTTTGATCCATTGAGGTGGGCTTTGTTGTTAGTTACAACAACCGTTTGGCCTACATAAAATGTATTTTTTACAAGTGTGTCAAAATAAAGAGTGCCTACTGTGGTGGTGTTGCTGTGTTCTGTGTTGAAATGAGTATCTGCCCAAAGCATTGGAAGTAGCACTGCATCTGATGCATCGCAGACTTCCTGAATTGTTGCATCTGGGTACAGCGAGCCAACGCCGAGAACGCTCTTGAGTTCAGCTACTGTGCAGAGTGACATTCCAATTCCTTTCTAAAGACCAAGAGGGGGCAAGGGCTATGCCCCCTCTCAGCGACTTAGGGTGTTACTTATGCCTTGTTGTTCTGGAAAGCACCAGCTGCAACCTTAGTTGCGATTGCGCCATAGCCGTAGTAGCCGATTGTGACCTGACCTGCGGCTGTTGATTCAGCGCGTAGGCGGTAGGTTGGGCTCTCGTACCATGTGTAAGCATCTGGGTTAACGATAAGAATTGTTCCATCGCCATCGCCAGCATTAGTTGGATCAACGTAGAGGTTAAGTCCTGCAACGTTACCTGTAAGTGATGTAGGTGCTACAACTCCGCCAGCGTTCATTGGCTGTGAAGCTGTGTAGATTGGGCGACCGGCATCGTTAAGCGACATGATGTTTGACCATTGTCCTGTAGATACGACCATGTTGCGAGCAAATGGGTTAGCAAGTCCTGCTGTTGCGCCATAAACGGAAGCTGATCCGCGAGCAACAATTCCAAGCAATTCTGCTGCTGTTGGATAAGTTGCCACTGTGGTTGCATCAACTGTTGCACCTGCGATAAGAGCTGCGTTAACTGCTGCGTTTGTTGTCTTTGCGTAAGCAGCTGCCATGTTGCGAACAAGTTCATCAAAGAATGCTGGAGATGTACGATCTAGCAATTCGACTGAGAATACTTGCTGGCCAGCATACTTTTGTACTGTTACAGAAAGGAATGCTGAAGTTTGATCTGTGTTGCTAAATGCATCG
>Ga0164293_10003978_pt1 | contig 12636 bp, 10 predicted proteins | sample GEODES118metaG_FD_111487 | JGI IMG/M metagenome (GOLD analysis project Ga0164293, IMG submission 111487) | Eutrophic lake water microbial communities from Lake Mendota, Wisconsin, USA - GEODES118 metaG | ecosystem: Environmental > Aquatic > Freshwater > Lake | place: USA: Lake Mendota... | reverse complement strand
GGTGCGCAGGGTGTTCCGATGCGGCAGCGCTGGCGATCGCCTGCAGATCCTCGAGCGTGGGACCGGCGGAGTCGCGTGTGCTTTGCACGTAACTGGCTCAGCTTTAGGTTGTCACGGGGGAGCGTGACTCGAAGGCTCTTCGGGTCGAAGGCCTCCGCGCTCCACTTGACCGCGATCGCATCAACGCGCTCGCCTCGTGGGACCACGAAGTCGATCTCGCGGCCGCTCTTGTCGCGCCAATACTGGGTGCGCGGCATGTCCCGCGTAGCCTGGAGCGCCGGCCGTCGTCACGGCCTCTGAGGTCGCCAGGCGCATCTGTGAAGCCGTGCTGTTCACGGCCCGGGCTCCGTCAACCGTCGCTGTCGCTGCGGAGGCTGCGCTCGCGCAATCGTTCGCGAGCCTTGGGCGACGTGCACATGGCAGTCACCGCTGGCCATGAGCTTCACGCGATCTCGGTGCCTTGTCTCTGCGTGTGAGCGGCCGCCATCGCGTTGTCGTTCTCGGTTTTAGGTGCGCCCGTTCCGCTGCGGATTTTTACGTCCGCGCCTTGGGTCGATTGGCCGTAGTGCCTCTAAGGTAGCGGCGCTATGCATATTTGTGTCTAGAAAACGATGTGAATAAACTATTTTATCGCAATTAAAAGATCATGACAGACCTGCAAAACCAAGTTCGTTTTTTGAAGTGGTATTCCGTGGCTCTGACGGTCATGTGTTTGGCTCTTGCGGCTGTCTTGTTCGTGGTGAGCCGAAAACATCGATTCGCAGAGATCGATGTCGAGCGAATAAACGTTATCGAAAACGATGGTGCGTTACGGCTTGTCATTGCCAACAAGGCCCGGCAGCACCCTGGCATCGTCGATGGGGTAACCGATCACGATCGAACGGGCAAACGGCCGCCGGGAATGATATTTTTCAACGAACGTGGCGATGAACAAGGCGGGCTGGTGTTCGATGGCTCGAAAGGCGGCGGTCAAGGCGGTTCGCTCACGTTCGACAAGTTCCGCGGCGATCAGACCGTTCAGTTCCTCCAGGCGGAAGATGCCAATGGCAACTACTTCGCCGGATTAAAGATGAATGACCAGAATATGGCAACGGTCGATGTTCGCAAAAAAAAGAGCGAAATCGATCAGCTCCCGTCTCCAGAGGACCAACGCGCGGCTTGGCAAAAGCTGCGCGCCCAGGGAATGCCCTATGTTGAGCGCCTCGTCATTGGTCGCGATCGTGACAAGGCATCCGTCCTTCGAATGAACGACGCGTCTGGGAAAATGAAAATCGAACTCAAGGTTGAATCAACCGGCATTCCCAGCCTGACGTTTTTCGATGACAACGGGAAGGCCATCGCTCGGATTCCGACCCAGCACAGTGACGCACCGTAAACGCTTGTGGCGTTATGCGAAAACCGCCGCGGAGCTTCGGTAATCGTAAGTGTGGCCCGCCGACAGGCCAACCTGGCAAGGGACACGTGGCAGGAGAAAAAAGTCCAAGAAGTCCACAAAACGGTTGAGGGCACGCTACGCGGCGAAGCCGTGAGTTGTCGTGATGTTTCTTGTTTGCCTGGCCTCGCGTTCCAAATCGAGGGCAAAGCCAAAACCCCGAACGCTGTTTCGAAAAACAAGGGGGCCGTGCAGCCCGAACGGCGCTGCGACAACAGCGCCTAGCAAGTTGCAACTTGGTTGCTTAACTGATAAGCCCCCTGAACTTTGGTTGCGCGGCGGAGTTCCACAATCCAACGGTTCGCTCTTTTCGGCCCGCGTTGCGTGCCCCGCGTGCGCGTGCGGACCTGCACGAATGCGCTGACCATGGTTGCGGCCGCGTGCATCGTGAGCCTTTGGCCCGGTGCGGTTTGGGCTCAACCCGTGACCGCCGTCGCGGCGAGCGTTACGCCGCCCGTTGTTGAGCATCATCACGAGGCGATTTATCCGGCCGAAGAACTCGCCGCGAAGAGCCACGCCGAAGTGGTGCTCGTTGTGACCGTGGACACGCAAGGTCACGTGGCCAGTGTTGCGGTTGCGCAGTCTGGTGGAAAATCATTTGATGATGCAGCTATTGCGGCGATGCGTGATTGGGCCTTCATTCCCGCCAAGCGCGACGGAGTAGCGGTAGCATCGAAGATCCGTATTCCGTTTCATTTTGCCCCTCCAGAGGAGCAGACGAGCGGCGAGATCTTGCCTGCGGCCATCCACGGGCATGTGGTGCATCCCGAGCAATCGCTTCAACCGGAGTCGTCGTCGCATGCACGTGCTCCTTCGGCGCACGAAGAAGCGGGCAGCGTTGAGCACGTGCGCGTGATTGGGCAGGCGCATTTGCCAAGCCGCGGCGCGGGAGATTACGAGATTGCGATTGGCAAGCTGGCGGCCGTGCCACGGATGGACTCGGCGGGGCTTTTACGGCTCGCTCCGGGCGTGCTTCTTACCAACGATGGCGGATTAGGGCATCCGTATCAGATTTTTTTGCGCGGCTTTGATGCACGCGAGGGACAAGATATCGAGTTTTCGGTTGATGGTATTCCAATCAACGAAGTAGGTAATCCTCACGGTAACGGTACAGCTGATACTCACTTCATTATTCCCGAGTTGGTTCATCAGCTAAGGGTTGTCGAGGGCCCGTTTGCTCCGCAACAAGGCAATTTTGCCGTGGCCGGCTCCGCGATGTATGACCTCGGCGTTGACCAGCCGGGGCTCAGCGTTCAAACGCGGGTCGGGTCCTTCAACACGAAACGCCTCCTGCTTCGGTGGCGTCCGCAAGGTGCGGGCGAACACACGTTTGGGGGGGCTGAGCTCTTTTCGTCGGATGGGTTTGGCCAAAATCGCTCGGCCGAGCGCGCGATCGCCATGGGGGGTTACGAATTGCCTCTCGGCGAGACAACGTCGCTCCGGTTGCTGGCGACTTCGTACGCGGCGCACTACGCCCAAGCGGGCGTGTTGCGTGACGATGACGTGCGCACGGGGCGAAAGGGCTTTTTCGACACCTACGACACGTCGCAAGGCGGCGATTCGGCTCGGCACTCGCTTGGCGCAACGGTGACCAGCAAGCAAGGCTCGACGAAGTACACGCAAAGTACATTCGTCGTGCTTCGCGACTTTCGCGTGCGGCAAAACTTTACGGGGTATCAAACCGATCCGCAGCAGTCGTGGCAGTCGCGGCATGCGCAACGGGGTGATCTTCTGGATCAGCGTTCGGAGCAGGTCACCTTTGGCGGGCGCGGAAGTGCACGAAAGACGTTTTCGTACTTCAATCAAAAGCACGAGTTCGAGCTCGGCTATCTCGCTCGTTACGACACGGTTGATGCCGTGGCGCAGCGCAACCGAGCCTCGACCAATATTCCTTATCGCACGAATCTTGATTTAGCTTCGGCCCTGACGAATGTCGGCGTGTATGCCGATTCAAGTTTGCGATTGACCGACTGGCTCACGTTACGCGGCGGCCTTCGCGGCGACTTCTACCATTATCGCGTGACCAACCGGTGCGCACTCACGACGCAAAATTCATTTGGTGGCGATCCTCTCAACACCGAGTGTTTTGCTTCGGATCGGCAAGGCTATCGCAGCGCCGACCAGACCTCGTCAACCTCTGCTTCGGTGATGCAGCCGCGTGCGACCGCGCTTGTCGGGCCTTTTGAGGGGTTTACGCTGAGCGCGAGTTACGGGCGCGGTTCGCGCAGTTTGGATCCTCAGTATATTAATCAAGATTTAAAAACACCGTTCGCTCGCGTTTCTTCGGCCGAAACCGGCGTTTCGTATGTTCGCACCCATCGCGATATCGATTGGAATGTGCGCTCGGTGTTCTTCCAGACCAATGTCGATAAAGACCTCTTTTTTAATCAGACTGAGGGGCGCAATACGCTCGCCAATGGCACAACGCGCACGGGGTGGGCCGGCAACGCGCGCGCGACGGGCTCGTTTTTCGATGTCGCGGCAAGCGTAACGATGGTGCGGGCGTTGTTCGATGACACGAAACTGGTGATTCCCTATGCCCCAAGCCTCGTGACGCGACTTGATGGCGTGGTGTTCGGAGCGTTGCCGCTTGCGATTCGTGGCCGGGCGGTCGAGGGTTCGGTCGGTACGGGCGTTTCATTCGTCGGGAAGCGGCCGTTACCTTTCAATGAGTCCTCGCAAACCATGTTTCTTGTCGATGCGTCAGCGTCGCTCTCGTGGCGCGCACTCTCGCTAGGCCTTGTCGCAACGAACTTGCTCGATCGGCAATACCGACTCAGCGAATACAATTACGCGTCTGATTTTCGCAGTCAGCCTTATCCGACGCAGGTTGCTACGCGGCATTTTACTGCCGGCGAGCCACGTGCCGTTTATGCAACCTTCACGCTCACGTTCGATGCGGGGGAGAGTCACCGATGAGGTCGAGAACTGCGCTGATGGCCGGATGTGTGATGAGTGCAACTGCTCTTGTCTTCGCGGGGGCGTGGGCCGCAGGCTGCGTGGGCGAAACAGGAAGTAAGCGATTTACGTTTGAGGCCGCCGCGGGCGGCGTTGCGCGACCGGTAGGCGGTCCCGTGTCATTTGTGAATCAACGAGGGTGGGCGGTCACACTCACGAAAGCCGATATGACCCTCGGTCCGGTCTATCTCAATGTGCTTGCGCCGCTGCGCACGGCCGAGCGTGGTTTTAGTGCCAGTGGCTCGCGGCGTTTGCTCGATTGGGTGATTCGCCCAGCGTGGGCGGGAGGCGAGGGACATCTCGGCTCCGGACGCGTCGTCGGCGAGGTGTTGGGACAAGTGACGTTTAGCGCGCTGTCGCCCGAACTCGTCGCGTTTCCGGTGCGGGGATCGATTGCGCAAGAGCAAGTGCGCACGGCCGATGTTTGGTTTTACCCGGCACCGGGAGTCGATCCCGAAGCGACGAAAATCAACACTGTCGCGTTGGATGTCGCCGGTACCGCGGAGCGAGCGGGCGAGCGCATTCGGTTTCGCGGCGCTCTCGTGCTCAATGACGCGTGGATGGCCGATGCCTCACCGGGTTCACGCAGCAGTGCGCCCATCAGCGATGTGCGCAAGGTTCGGGGGATCGCGGCGTCGTTTATGCCCGTTGAAGGAGGCCGACTCGAAGTGCGTGTAGATGTCACGCGTTTTTTCCGAGGAGCCGATTTTGGCGAGTTGCGGAACAATCCGGCGGATGCCGACGGCACCAAAGTCCTTGTGCAATCGAAGACGGGCAAAGTGACCACCGACCCCGTGATGAACAATGTGTACCAGGGGCTTCGCGAGTCGAGCGGCGCCTACTTTGTGCGGTGGGTCACGCCTGATTAATTCGGTCGACAAAAGTTGCACCCCGGGTGTATCTACAACACCGTTGCGGAAGCATCGAGGTTGTAGGAGTTCATCATGGTGCAAAAACGAATGCAGGTACTGGCGCTGACGGCGGTGATGGCAGCGGGCGTCGCCGCGACCGTCGCGTGCAGCGATTCATCGAGTCAAAGTCCCAACGCAAATCAGCCGAGCGGCGATGCTGGCACTACGAATGGACCGGATGGCACGGGAGCCTTCACTCCGCCAGCCGATCCTGGCGCCGGCGGTTTTTTAATTACCGCTTCGGGCGAAGATATTGCGTCGAAGGGATTCGAATGGACGTCGGACTCGAAAGGCGAAGGCGATCCTCCCGCTTTTACCGACGGGTGGGCGATTTCGTATGAGCATATTCTTGTGACGATCGACAAGATTCGTGTGAATGCCGATCCCGACAAAGATGAAGGCAATCCGAAGGACGTGGGAGCGGTCGTAGCGTCGGTCGATGGGCCATTTGCGGTCGACCTTACGGCGGGTGGCAATGTGCCGGGAAAGAGCGGAGAGCCCGACGAAAAGGCTGTATCGGTCGCTGCGATTAGCAAACAGGCGAACGGAAGCCCGTTCGATCCTGCGGTGCGATATGCGTTTAGTTACGATTTCACGAACGCTTCGGCGAACGCGAAGTTCGTGAATCTCAACGAGGCCGCGCGATCGCTTTATTCTACCGCCGTGCAGAAAGGCTGGTCGATGGTGCTCGTGGGCAAAGCAACGTATAAGGGGCCCGCGCCAGCTCAAAGCAGCGAAGGCTACGAGGTGTTTTCGAAGATTCCGAAGACGGTGAACTTCACGCTCGGTCTCAAAAACCCTTCAAGCTACATCAATTGCCGCAATACCGATCTTACGGCGGTGGGCGACGAATTCCCGCGAGGCATTCAAGCGAGTGCGGACAAATCCACAGCCGTGCAAATCACGTTGCACACAGACCACGTGTTTTGGAACACGCTCAACGTTGAAGGTTCGTTCCTGCACTTCGACCCCATCGCGGCCAATGCGTCGACGTACGGCACAGCCGATTCGACGGGCGTGGTCTCGTTAGAAGACTTGGCATCCGTCGATGTCCTCGCCATCAAAACCAAGGCGGGTGAGCCGCTTCCGTGGCGAAGCCTTGTGTCCGACTTTACGCCGAAGAAGTCGACGATGCAGTACGAGCTGAACGGCACAAGCTTTTCGCAGGCCAACAGCTTTGCCGCGTTTCTTTCGTATTCGGCCGCCTCAGGCGGTCATATGAATGCGCAAGGCGAGTGCGAGATTCAAAACAACTTCACGCCGTGATGCGCTGATTTGCTCCAATGCGCACCGCATGCCGTAACGCGTGGCGTGCTGTGCGCATTTGGCTTTGTTGTTCGCGAGTACGCGTGTGTGCAAGATGCACGTGTCAGGCGTAAGCCCGAGGATCTTCGATGAGTCGAAACTCGAAGGGTAGCGGCGCAGGTTTGCTTTGCTCCAAAAGAAGGTTGAGCAGATCGGTGCTCGTCACGAGCCCCACAAGCCGCAGGCCGCGCACCACGGGCACGGCGTCGATTTTTTTCTGCGTCATCTGATGCGCGATTTGGGCGATATCGGTGTCGGCTTCGCACGTCTCGAGCGGCGTAGGCGTCATGGCATCGCCGACAATCACGTCGGGACCAACGCGGAGCTGGCCGGCCTCGTCGAGCGAGCCGCGCGCAAGGATGTCGCGGTCAGAGATCATCCCAATCAGTGCGCCCGCCCGCACGACGGGTAAGTGGCGAATGTGCGACTGTGTCATGATTTGCCACGCCTCGACGAGAGGGCGTTCGGGCGAAACAACAATCACGTCTACGGCGCGAGTCATCGGCGCGTGGTTGCCCATGCATGGCATGAGGCAAAGCGTGATCCAAAAGGGCATCGAAGGCGTCACCAACGTGCGCGTGGCGCGCGGCACCGGACAACGCGTGCAGGTGCGGTTGCCCTTGCGAAAGCACGCTGCGGCAGTTAAGTGCAAAATGCACGAATCTCGTCGGCGCGGTGAAGGGTGTCGTCGTAGCCAAGTTGAAATAGGCGCGTTGTGAAAGGCCCGTCGAAGGCGAGGTAGCTCAGCAAGTCCCAGCCGCGGTCGGCGCTCGCGCCAAGACCGCGGAACATGTGACGCACCGGGGCGGGAAAGTGACGAAGCGTGTGGAGTACAAGTAGTGCGGGATCGATCGAGGGGCGAAGCACGAGCAGTTCAACGTTGCGCAGTGCGACGCTTTGCGGTGTGGGCGCTGACCCGCCGAGAGTGCTTAGGGTGTGGTTGATACGAAGCGTGCGCTCTGCATCGAGCTCGAGCGCATCGAGAAAAAGAGCATCAAGGAGCACGCCCCCCGCTTCGGCGGGGGTGGGATAGCGCGTACGAGCAGGCGCGTTGTTGGTTGCCCGATCGCGTGACTCCGTAGGGTTGCAATCTGCAAGTGCGTGATGCTGTGTGGCAAGGCCGGCCAGCGAGGAGAGGGAGGAGGCGGACTCCGGTCGCACCGTAATGGCGACAATGCGTTCGGCGCCCATGCGAATGGCGGGACTGAGCGGCGTGCTGAGCCGAATGGAACCGTCGGCGTACCACTGGTTTTCGATCATGACAGCCGGGAAAAAGATGGGAATCGCAGCCGAGGCGAGCACGTGATCGAGCGCGAGCTCGGACCGAATGCCGCAGCGGTTGGCGCGCGTCCAAGGCTGCGTAGCGGGTGCGCCCTCGAAAAACGTGACGGCGAGGCCTGTGGCGTAGCTTGTCGCCGTGATCGCAAGCCCGTGCACATCGCCGCGGTTGACTGACGCATGTATGGCGCACGGATCGAGATGGCGCGTGAGGAGTGCACGCAACGGCGAGGTGTCCAGCAGTGCTTTGGCGCGTGCGCCGCCTGAGGTGAGTCCTCCAAGGCTGAGGTTCGCAGCCCATTGCACGGCCGTTTTCGCAATCGACGGGGTATCTGTGCGAAATACATGGTTTGGCTCGAGGCCTGTCCACAGATCGGCAAGCTGCCGTGTGGCCGGAATGAAGTTGTCGGCATGCGCGGCGAGATAGGCCGCGTTGATGCTGCCTGCGGACGAGCCTGCGACAATCGGAAACGGCAAGCGATTTGCGTGCAATATCTCCGCAATCGCGACGAGCGCGCCCGCTTGGTACGCCCCGCGAGCGCCACCTCCAGTGAGCACAAGGCCTAAAGGGCTTGCGGCGGATGGGGTCATCGTTGAGGTGGCTATGCGTGCAGGTCGCGTGCCCAGGTGGGTTGTCAAAGTGGCGCGACGGAGGCAAGGCAGGGGCTTTGCAGATGACACGATGACACGACGACGGGATGAGCGGATGCGACGATGGGCCGAGAGGCGCGATGGCGGCGCGCCGGAGAGCCGCGTCAGGCGCGTTTGAAGTGCGAAACCAAGCGCTTTTCGCTGGAGCGTGTGCGCGTGAGCTCGATGGCGCCGCGCGCGAAGCGAGCCGTGATTCGCTGAGTGGCATGGACTATGCTGCAGGCGGCAAATCGTCCATGCTCACACGCTCGATGAATTGTTTTCCTCGTTTGCCACGTCGCCGGTGTGTTGGCTCTCTCGTCGCGTGCCTTGGCATGATGATGGTTGTTGCGCATCCGCGCGCGGCCGCGGCAGCCACCGCGAAAATCGTGCTCGCATCGCTTCCGCGCCTCGATGCATCGGGCAAAGAAATTGCGAAGCGAGGCGTCAATCAAGAGCCTGAAGGTATAAGCCTTCAAGATTGCCTCGACGATCAGCGAATTGCCGTGCCCATGCAACTTGCCGGGTATGAGCCGCAGAGCGGAGTTGAGATTTGGGCCTCAAGCCGCTCAGAAGGCCGCAATTGCACGAATGTGCAAGACCGAACGGGGGCGACGAAAGTCTGTTGGCGCGTGGATGAGGGAATTGCCCTCGAGCCGAATCCGCGGCCCCTTTTGCGTGTGCGGAAGATTCTTGCCGGATTACGCACAAACTCGGGAGGCTCATCGACGGCAGCGGGCACGCCTCAATCGCCCGATGATTCGGTGAATATTTGTGGCGGTGTCGATCTCAGCTTGTTCCGTCTCAACGTCTTGTACTTTGCACCCGGGAGTACGCAGGATCCAGCGGCCCTCGCGCAAGTGGATCTGACGGCCGACACGGTCGGCCCGGCCGCGCCTTCGGGGCTTTCGGTGCTTCCAGGCAATCAGCGAATTCGCATCGCGTTTGCGAATGTTGGTGACGGCGGTCTGAGTCAATTCCTCAGCGTAAAGGCCTATTGCGCGCCTGCAGAGCGCGGTGCGAAAGCTTCGGAAGCGCAGGGCGCATCGTCAAGCCAGTGCGCCGACGCCGGCGATGATGCTGGCGATACAGGTGTAGACTGCACTGACGCCTCCGCGACAGGATCGACCTCATCGACTGCCGACGCCGGCGTGGCCACGGCGGCGCAGTGCACGAGTTCTGCGTTTTTCGACGCGACAGGTAAACCGGTGACACCGAATGCGGAGTTCAATCAGCGCTACGAGTGCGGCTCTACCGCCGGCTCGACCGTTCTTGCCGAGTCGTTGCGAGGCTCGCCGTTAGCGAACCTTACGGAATACGCGGTGGCCGTTGCGGCGGTCGATCGTTTTGGCAACGTTGGGGCGCTTTCGCCCGTGTATTGCGAAACGCCCGAGCCCACGGAAGACTTTTGGCAAGCGTACCGAGCCGCAGGCGGACAAGCGGGGGGCGGAGTGTGCTCGGCCCACGGCGCCGGAATGCCCGTCGGAAGCCTGAGTGGTCTTGGCATCGTGGCCGTCGCCGCGATGGGGGCTGCTCAAAGGCGATGGCGGCGCCGGGCTAATTCGTTGCAATCTGCATCTTCGTGTTCTGCCGAGAAAGGATCTCGCCAATGATCGCCCGATGCCGCGGCTCGGTCGTTACGGCTGCCGCTTGTTTGGTCGTGGGCTTGGCCAATCTGCCCTCGACCGCGCATGCATTCGAGTTCGGAACGCCCGCGCAAAAAGCGACGCGAAGTTCCGCGCAGCACTTCGCGTTTGAACTGCGAGCATCTCCCTACCGCCCACGTGTCGACGACGAGCCAGGGCTACGCGGGACGCCGTTCGCCGATATGTTTGGGACAAATCCGCGATTGCTCATCGGATTTGAGTTCGACTGGCAAACGGTGCGCATTCCAGCGATTGGCACCTTGGGGCCTGGCGTGTCCGTGGGTTATGCGACGTTCTCGCGTGATTCAAAAACGGTTAAGACGCAGCGCCCTTCCGGCGATACAACGTCGTTATCGGTATATCCGCTTTCAGCCATGGCTGTGCTGCGCGCCGATGCCTTATGGCGCAATCTTGGTGTGCCGTTGGTGCCTTATGGCAAAGCTGGGGTCGCGTATGCGCTTTGGGAGGCATCGAACACCGGGGGCGTGTCGCGCGCGGGCGATGCGGCCAGCGGTGGTTCGGTGGTGGGGTCGGGAGGCTCCTGGGGAACGAACCTCGCGGTGGGCGTAAGCTTCGTGCTCAATGCGCTCGACCGCAGCTCCGCCCGCAGCATCGACAATGCCGCCGGCATCAACGCGAGCCACATCTTTGTTGAATATTACACGCTTCGCACCGAGGGGTTCGGCCAGGCGCATCCGCTGCGGCTTAGCGATAACTCCTGGGCCGCGGGCTTAGCGTTTGAGTTTTGAGGGTGTGTGAGCCAACGCGATGCCGGTAACGGCGAGTGAATGAGGCGTTGTCGGTGGATCAAAGGAACACGCGCTGGGGCATGATTGTCTCGGGGTGTATGTGTGTGCCAAGCCTCTTAGAGTGTGTGGCTTACGAGGCGATGAGGCGCGAGATCTTCGAGCGATAGCGAGGGCGTAGTGTACGCGGGCCCGCGATTCGTGGCGTGGTACGGAGCGTGCTCAGTCATGCGAGACGAGCTGCGAATGCGGCGTCCGCGTGGTTGTGAGCACTCAAACCGTTCGAAAGGCTAATGAAGATGAAGTTCCTGCCGCTCTGCCTGTCTGTCTCCCTGCTTGCCGCACTAAGCCTGATGGTGGCGGGATGCGCCGCGCCTGACGACGAGGGAGATTCCGACGTTTCAGCCGCCGTCGAGTCTAGAAATTCACCAAACGCGCGACTTTATAGGATCGCGACGTGCGGCAATTCATTGACAATAGACGTCAAGCAAGAAGGTAGCCGCAAAACTTTCATCCTGAATCAACATACCGTGCTGAAGGGGGTGAGAGAATGCACGAAAATTATTCTGCGGACAACGTCTTAGGTTGTGCTTTTCCTGACAGAATCTTCAATGTCCCTGTGCCGGATTTGGGGCCTCTTAGACCGGTTCTTAGCGGAATTACGGATGAGGGATGGCTCGTCTTTGCACATGGTAGCCGTCCGAGCCTGATCACAAAGAAGATAATACTTACTGGACTCCCTACTACCCCCTGTGAAATTTGGAATCCCAACTTGGTGCCTCCGCCAGGGCGAATAGCTGCTAGTTTTTCAGAACAACAAGAACTAAGATGACTAATTGCTCTGCCCGCGATCGCGACCTTGTGGTTGCGGGGCACGATTAAACAAAGCGGCGGCAGCCCCCGGCAAAGCCGGCGCGCCGAGTGGGTGCGCGCGAGAATCCCGAAGTCTCGAGGCCTTCTGTCATTTAGCGCAATGTGTGGGCGCTCGTTGTTGCGGTCTACACGATAACGCTCGATTCCTGCTTTCGCTCGCGGCAACGTGGGAAAGCGGTGTTGAGCGGGGCATTCGTCGCGGAACCGGCCATTAAAGTTCTCGATATGGGCGTTCTGCGTTGGTTTTCCGGGTTGGATAACGTTGAGCTTTATTCCACGACGCTCCACCCACTTACCGAGGGTTATCGAGATAAATTCAGGCCCGTTGTCGACACGAAGTGACGTAGGTAGCCCGTGGACTTGAACAAGGTTCAAGCATTGCCACGATACGTCCGGCTGGTAACGACGACGCGACCTCGATCGCATGGCACTCACGGGTGTAGGCATCGACGACGTTGACGGTACGAAATGAACAACCATCGGCGAGCGAATCGTGAACAAAGTCCATCGACCAACGCGCATTGCGTTGCGTAACGGGTTTGGATGGCGATGGGCGTGTGATTCGCTACTTTGGCTGGCGCCGGCGTCGTACGGCGAGTCCCGCAGCCCGATAGCGACGATAGACGACTTTCCGATGGATGGTTTTCCACCGGTTGTCGCCACGATCAAGGGCGTGAATGCGCCGATATCCGAATTGTGGCTGTTCAGCCGCAAGTTCGCGAATTCGCCGCATGAGCTGAGGATCATCCGTGCGGGTTCGCTGATATTGGCATGTGCTGCGATTCAGCCCACCAAGCACGCATGACCGACGCTGACTGTGTTTTCGCGACTTCAGCCACTCAACCACTTCCCGTCGC
>Ga0164293_10003976_pt1 | contig 12637 bp, 26 predicted proteins | sample GEODES118metaG_FD_111487 | JGI IMG/M metagenome (GOLD analysis project Ga0164293, IMG submission 111487) | Eutrophic lake water microbial communities from Lake Mendota, Wisconsin, USA - GEODES118 metaG | ecosystem: Environmental > Aquatic > Freshwater > Lake | place: USA: Lake Mendota... | reverse complement strand
TCCGTTCTATTTCGGAGCCGATCCGAATTCCGAGCCCAGTCCGAGAACCGAAGCACGCCGATGCCCAACCGAGACGGGCGAGAATCGGCGGGGGGTGTCTACATACCACCCTTTACATTATCGCGGCTCTCGGTCGCTCCTAGACCCCTGTTCCCGAGCACGCCGAGCCGATTCCGACCGAGCCGAGCGTGAACCGACAATAACCGACCGATACGCCGAACAAAAAAAGACCCGCTGCGTGGAGGGCAATCACACGCAACGGGTCGGAGACAATCGGGGCTAGGCGGTTGCCGTAGCCTTTCGGATTCGCTTCGGCTTCTCCTGCGATGCCCAGTACGCCGCTGCGTACTCGGCGGCATAGACCGCGCGATACTTTCGGATTTCGCGGCGCTGCTCTTCGGCTAGTTCCCACTTCCCCGCGAGGAAAGATCGGAGACCCTTGACTAGGGTCGGTCGGTTGACATAGCCCAAGTGCGGGAGTACATCTCGGACGCCGCCGCCCTCGTTGATAATCTGCACCAGTTTAGCGCCGCCGTATGCGCTCATCGCATAGTAGTACCCAATCTCGGGGTATCGGCGCTTCGGCTCGTCGGGTGTGCTGTTGAGTAGGTCTAGTAGCGCGTCAAGTTCTTTCTGAACGCTTGCCATCGGTTAGCCCTCCTTCGCTGCCCTCTCGGGGATTTTCCCCGCCGTGTAGTTTATACCACATCGGCGGGGATTTGTCAAGCCCTATACGGCTTCTTTGATTGCGACAACGAGTCGGTGAACCGCTTCGGCTTCGGTTGCGTAGTCCTCACGCCCAAAGGTCTCGGCGCTGCCGCCGTTCGTAATGTCAAACTGCACCTTCTCAAAGACGAAGGTCGGGGCTCCTGCCTCGGTCTGCCCTTCGTAGAATCGGGCGAGTGTCGTCGTTGCGCCGTTTGTGTGAATCTGATACCAAGTGTTCGGCGCCTGATTGAAGAAAGTCCGTTCCATCGTTTACCCTCCTTATTGTCGGGGATTTTCCCCGCTGCATAGTTTATACCACATTCGGTTGCGTTTGTCAAGCCCTCGTCGGTAGGTGTTGAGGGCTGGCACCCCGTCGGATACCAGCCCCCCACACTCGGGTTCCCTTGCAACTCCCGCCATTACAGCAGCGCCTAGTTGCCATCGCTCGCCTGCATCGCTTCCCCATTTATGGCTGGGGACTGGTCGCTCGTCTAACTCCACCAATCGCTGGTCGGGAGCGGCTAGCCACTCTTTGACCTTGATGTATGCACAATAACACACTCGGAGCAGTTTGTCAAGCCCCTATCCGAGTATTCATAATGAATCTTTTTTATGCATCGGACTCGGTCGGCGCCGATTGTTACATTGTTACATTGTTACAAAAATAGGGGCTTGACATTTCGTATAGGGTGTGTTAGACTAGGGCAGTCGCAAAACGAGGCGGGCAAGCGACACCGCCACAGGAGGGTGAACGATGGAGTTCCTACCTTACCTAGAAGCCCGCGACAAGGTCGCGGCTGCCACGGAGAAGGGCACTTTCTTCTCCATTGAGTTCGTGAAGCGCGACGGCTCAATCCGAAAGATTACGGCACGCGGCGGCGTTGCCAAGTTCGTCAAGGGCGTAGGACTCGCCTATGAGCCGAGCGCCAAGCGTGTGGCAATCGTCTGGGCTCCGAAGGAGCACAACGGCGCCGACGCAGGGTACCGCGCAATCCCGCTTGACCGAATCGTAAAGGTCAGCGCGTAGCGCGCCGCCCGAAAGGGCGCAGGGAGGGCGGGGGCGAGGCTCCCGCCCTTTTTGCTATTCTGGGGGGTGTAAATCCGAGCCCGTGTGGTACACAGGGTTTACACAATCGCCCTGCTCGGTGGCGCAAATCAGGGAATCGGGTCAATCCGAACAGGGGTCTAGGAAGCCCCGAGAGGCGCGTTCGGGTAGGGGGGAGGGTGGTTAGATGGTCTTTACATACTCGCCCCGCTCGGTGGCGCAAATCGCCCTTTACAGGGGTTCGGGTTTTGTCAAATGGTCGGCTCGGTCCGATTGTTACAGTCGGTCCGAATGGTTGCAATGTAAAGTAAAATAGGGTATTGACAAATCGGCTTCCATACTTTATACTCGGTGCAGTTGAGAAGTTCTCAACGAAGGGCAAGGAGGGCACGATGGAACTCATCAAGAAACTGGGCACACCTACGGGGGAAGTTCTCCCCTGCGACAACTGCTGCAAGACCGCGCCGCTGGTCTTTGCAGACTGGACGCGCGAGATGTGCGCCGAGTGCTGGTCAAAGCGCACCGCGAAGGTACGCCGCGCCGAGAACCGACGGTTGCGACAACTGGCGGCGACACTCGCCCGAATGGATAACCCATACCGAAAGTAGAGGAGGGGAACCGAATGAAGAACTTGATTGACGCACGCGTCCGAGTTGCGAAAGCCGAGGCACGCGTGGAAGAAGCCAAGAGCCGACACTTTGAGGCAGCGCGCGCGATGGTCTTCGTAACCGATGGCAGGGTGGGGGAGGCGCAGCGAGAGTACGCGGCAGCCGAGCGCTCCATCGTTCTTGCAATCCGAGCGCTTGACAAAGCCGAGCGGGTAGTCCAAGCGTTGCAGAGGGCTTGACAAGAGCCGAAAGATAGTGTAAGGTTATAGCAGTTGAGGAAGATCCTCAACCAAGAGGAGGGCAACAAATGGAAAACTGGACCGATTACACCGACACTCTCGCCGCTGACGACAGCGATGCACTCGCCGCACTCGCGGAGGTTCTTCCGAATCTCCCAGAGCCTGACGATGAGGGGGGCGCGGCTCCCCTCGCCGCCTACGCCGAGCCGCTGCGAGTCCTGACCGCCGAGCCGCTAGACTCCCCGTTCTTCATCTAGGGGCTTGACAAGAGCCGACAGATGTGGTATAAACTTATCAGCGGGGAGAATCCCCGAGAAGAGGAGGGCACTATGGTCAAGGCAACCGACATCAAGATTTGCACCGAGGAGTCCTGCGATTTCCTCCCGTGCCTCATCGCCCGACGCGATGTAGCAGCCGAGGAGTTGCGCGCCGCAGCCTCGTGGGATCAGCCGAGCGCGTTCCGCAAGTATGTGGACTGCGCCCGTGCCGTACGCCGAGGCGAAGAGGAAGAGGCGCGCTTCCTCGCCGCTATGGACGATTACGCCGCCGAGGTCATCACGATCTAGCGCCACTCGCAACGAGATCCGAGCCCTCGCGCCAGAAGCGCGGGGGTTTCGGTTGGTCGGCGTTGTCGGCTCGGTCGGACCGAAATAGAACAGATGTTCTAAACCGACCGAAGAACCGAGGTTTGGGCTCGGTCCGAGGAAGCCGATATCAACCGACTGGCACCGTCGGGCAACCGAGCCGCGTGCTCCTGCGTGGGGGGTGTCTTCATATACCCCTTGACATAAACGCCCCGCTCGGTCGCTCCTAGCCCTATGTTCGGTTGAGGGGTCGGTCCGAATCGTGCCACCTGTATGGCACCGATGTAACAATCGGTCCGATGGTGAAGCCGACCATACCCGACCGAAGTGAAGCCCCGCTGTGAGGGCAAGTCATCAGCAGGGCTTCGGTTTAGCGGGAGCGGTGGCGCAGCGAGTAGGCGAGTGTGATGCCCGTGAAGTCGTTCATCGGGATACCCTTCGTCAAGCGTGCCGCCATAGACTGGGCGTGAATGCGGTCGTAGGTGTAGGCGATGGGTTCATACCCGTCCTCGGACTCCTCAACCACCACGAATCGGTTCTTGCGGTCGTCGTTCACCGCCATCGGGTCAATGAGCACCCCTGCCTGTGGGGAGTGATACGCCTTGTAAGTCTTCATCGGTTGCCCTCCTGCGGGATTATCCCCGCTGCTATTACTTTATACCACAATCCTAGCGGGTTGTCAAGCCCCGCAGGGCGGCTACCTCGGCGTCAGCGCGCTCCGCGTCAAACTCGGCTTTGACAATCTGCTGTCGGAGTTCCCACGCCCACTCGGTTGCCGCAATCTCATTGGCTCGGGCAGCCTCAATCACGGCGTTCCACAAGGCTCGGCGGTACTTGTAGTCCTCGCGCCACGAAGCGGCGTGCTCTCGGACTGCCTTGCGAAGCCTCTCGTCGGCTGCTGCTGCTGCGTCGGCTTTTCCTGTATACATACTGCCCTCCTACTTGGCGGGGTATCTCCCCCGCTCTTGTCATACTATAACACACCCTTTACGGGTTGTCAAGCCCCTAAATGTACTCCTCGGGATTCTCCTCGTCCCGCAGTTGCCACACCTCTTCGGCGTCAGCACGGCAGTCGGAGCATAGCCCCCAACGGGTCTCGGTCAGAATCTCGCAGCCCTCGCAGATGTTATCCATCGTGCCCTCCTTCGGAAGTGGCGCCCCCGCCGCCCCATCAGCGGCGGAGGACTTACCTCAACTTCTAAACGAAGTCTAACACACCTGTCGGCATTTGTCAAGGGGTTTCGGAAAGATTCCCGATGAATATTTTTTATGCATCGGTCCGATTGTTACATCGGTCCGACGGATCGGACAATCGGTCGGTTCCGACCGAAGTCATACACGCGCGCGATATGACTCGCGCACGCGATATGACTATTCGTTAAATGTACTCGCCTCGGCAGGTGAGTCCTGAATCCTTGATGCCCTCAATGATGCTCGGGATGTAGCGCTTCTCTACGACAATCCCGTAGGGGTGTGTCATCTCGGGCACGATGTTGCCAGCAAGCCAGAGTTTCCCCTCTTCGGTGTTGCCGTGGATGAACGCGATGTTTGTCATGTCGGACTCCGTGCTGAACAGAATGTCTACCATTCGGCTACCCTCCTCTATTCGCAGGATTCTCCCGCGATGACAATACTATACCACAATGTTCGGCGTTTGTCAAGCCCCTAGTTGCGCCCTGCTTTGAGCGCGTCATCCCCCGCGTCCATTGCCACCGCCGTCAAATCCTTGACCGCTTGGGAATCGCCGTTCTTGATGTACTCGGCTAGCGCCTCCTGATAGGCTGCCGCCGCTAGGAGCCACATCCGCGCCGCCGTGCCGTTCTCCTCGGTACACGCATAGCGCCAAGCGGCGTCGGCTCGTCCTGTAAGGAATCCCTCAATGATGCCGTTGCTCATACTACCCTCCTCTATGCGGGAGTTTCCCCGCTTGTTAGTTTATACCACATTCTACGCCGTTTGTCAAGCCCTCGGTTCGTAGACTCCTGTGCCGTCGCAACCGCAAGCCCCATCTTGGCACATCACGCCCTCGGCTACGATGAGCGCGCAACCAAACTTGTCCGCACGCTTCTCCTCGCACGCCTCGCAATAGCGCGATACCACTCCCGACCAGTTGTTGTCTGCCCAGTACGCCATCGGCTTGTCGCAGAAATCGCACGATGCGGTCTCGGTCAAGTGTTCAGTTCCCATCTTTACCCTCCTACTCGCAAGATTCTCCTGCGTTAGTATGTTATACCACACTCCGCGCCAAATGTCAAGCCCCCTCGGTCCGAAGGTAAACCGTCGGTACCGACCGACCGATAGAACAAATGTTCTATTTCGGATTCGGTCGGAATCGGAATCGGCTCCGAACGCGTGCGATATGACTCACACGCGCGATATGACTAGATGCTTCTGATGAGTCCCCACGCGTACAGCCCCAACCCTAGAAGCACAAGCCAGAGCAACTCAATCACGCTGAAACCCCATCCGCTGTCGGCGTCGTGCCGTACTTCTCATTGAGGGACATCAGGTCTTCGGCAGGTCGCCCCCAGAGGCGGGCAACGAGCGGGCGAATCTCATCCGTGATGTCGCGGAAGTACCCATCGTCAAAGTTCATAATCAGGCTATGCGGTGGGTTCTCCGTGTAGGCAACATCCCACGCGCTGGGAAGGTCGCCGTGTGCGGCGTAGTCGCCAACCACCGCCACGCGGTCGCCGTGCCAACGCCCTTTGAGTACGCCCAGAGAGTCAGCAGTTGCGCCATCGTCTGCGAAGTCGCCGCCGCCGCGTGCCTCTTTGTAGGCAGAAAGTACATACAAGATGTCAGAGAGCGAACCCTGATAGCCCGTATGCTCGCGCTGCTTTGCGCCAAAGCCCAAGTCGTGCGGGTGTACCATTTCCCGCTTGTCCAAGTTGTAGAGTCCGTGATACTGACCCATCGTCTAACCCTCCTACTATTGCCAGTCCATCGCTGGCTTTGCCATCATAGCACAATCTTTTTACTTTGTCAATACCCTATCTTCAACCTTCTCGCCGCACCTGTCGCACATAAACTTGTCGCAGTCGTCTTCGCATTCGCAGGTGGTCGGAATCGGACGAGCGCATAAACATTCTTCATCCGATCCCGTCGGCGTCGGATAGTGTCGGTGATACCCCGCCGACTCCTCGTCGCACGCAGGGATGAAGCAGAAGCCCTGCTCCTTCGCCACCTTGTCGGACATAAAGGATGGGTGAAACTCACACTCACACGGAGCGCAGTCTAGGCAGTATGCCTCGTACCCATCTGGCACGCCCTTGTCGTAGTCGTCAAAGTCAAGCGTGTCGAATCGGGTATTCGGCTCGCCGTTCCAAGTTCCGATGACCACCTCGTCGGGGTAGAACAGGGTTGCCGTACAGACTCGGCAGTCAATAGGTGAATACATTAGTTCGCCTCCCCACAGGCGCAGGAGAACTTTGGATTGAAGCAATGCGAGCAGGCACCCTCGTCTTCCGACCCTTGCGGGATGAGGTCAATGAAGCCTTCGTTCGCGTCGCCGCTGACCGTACGGATGCCGTTCACAAACCGCAAGCCACACGATGCGTTCCACCAAGTCTGAATAGTTTCCAGCATCTCCTTTGGCGTGAGGTCGTCGGATGAGAAGAGCGGGTCATACCCGTAGCCCTTCATCTCCGCCATCTGCTGGTCATCCATCAAGACATAAATCTTGTGGCAGCCATCAAATGCGATGCCCTTTGCCATCTCGGTTGCCACTTCTACCTTGTCCCAACTTACTGCCATCTTACCCTCCTACTTGTCCATCATTCTGATGGTTTCACCATCATAGCACACTATTCTAGGTTTGTCAAGCCCCCCTGCGAAGTAGTAGAGCCGTAGGAGAGGAGGGCACCAATCCTACGGCTCGTAGTCATCGGGGGTCAGCCCCCTACAATCCCACCAAAGTACTCGTCGCAGAACGCTTCCATCGCATTCATCGGCACCTTGTCGTAGTCGCGCTCATAACCACGCGACCCATCTGCCTCTGCGATGTACGCCTCGTCTGGCAACGAATCGCCATAGTCGTACTCATCTCGTCCAACCTCTTCGCCGTTGAGGTAGACCACCTGACCCGCGTACCCCATACCGCCTTCGCAATAGCGATGCGTAATGGAGAGCGTCGGAAACTGCTGTGCGAGAGCAGCGACCACAGGCTCCGCGGGACTCCACGCCGTATCAAAGTTGTATGAAGTTCTACCCGCTTCCGTTTCAGCATTGTCCACGCGGTCGTGCCAAACCTCGGAGCAGTTCCACTTCGTACCCCAGTTGGCAACATTCCAGTTGTACCACCAGTCAGGATGCGAGGAGTTCTGCGGCTCGTTGTGAAGTGGGCAGACTGCGCTGCCACCAAAGAATAGCGCGCTATCTTCCTCAATCGTGCCGTTGCTCGTGGCAACCTTATTGACTGGCACGCCATCAACGCACCAATGACCTTGCTTCCGCATCACATCGTTGCCGTCGCTGTCCGTGTAGGACTTGACTTCTGGCAGGTCGTCGCGCTCAACCCAGAACTGCTTACAACCGCATTGGAAGTAGTTCTGCGTGTCGGTGATTGTGTAGAACTTGCTGGTCGGGACTGGCACAATCTTTGAGAAGTCAAAGCCGTCTTCGTCGCCCTTGACCAACTCAATGAGTCGCAAGACCTCTGCCTCGTCGCCGTTGATGTCTACCTGATTCGCGCACCAGTTTGGCATTACTCTACCCTCCTACTTTCTCACGCACCAATCGCGTGTTGTAAACACTATACCACACTATCGGCTATTTGTCAAGCCTCGTCTTCGTCCTCGTCTTCCTCGTCCTCCGCGCATTGCGCGCACTTCTCGTCGCCGTTCAGTTCCTTTGTGGTCTCGCCGCACTCAACGCACTCGGTTTCATCCTCGTCGTCATCCTCAAAGTCCTCGTCGTCCTCTGCCACAAAGACCACTTCCAACTTGGTGATGCGCCCTTCGTGGTTGTAGGTGGCGTAGACTGGATACACGCCGTCGCCGTAGCCGCTGCTCACCGCCACCGCAGAAGCACGCCCCAACTCACCCGCGCTGTCCTCGCCTAGCGTTGCGGCACACGCGCCGCTGTATGAGTAGTCAAACTTCTTTGTGGACTTCTGGGCATCAACCTCGGACTCAACCCACTCAAAGCCGTCGGCAGATTCCTTGCCGTAGGTGTTGAGATAGCAGGGGTCGCCCACCATCACCATCCCTGCGTCCACGCCAACCTCGCCCACCTTGTAGCGCCCGTTCATTCGTTCTGCCATCTTACCCTCCTACTTGCCCCCCCAACGGGGGGATACCTACTTTATACCACATCTCTACGGGTTTGTCAAGCCCCCTTGTTCAGTCCGCTGGCTGGTTCTCTGGGAGTTTCTCGCGCTCCTTCGTCGTCTTGCCTGCTCGGATTGCGTCGCGCAGCGCGATGCTCTCCTTGTGCGTGATTGCGTCCAGCGCGGGGTTCTCCTTGTCCGCGTATTTCAGTTCCTTCTTGCCGCGAGCCTCGACCTCTTGCCAGACTCGTTTGCGCCACGCTGTGGCACTCTCCTCGCTGGCGTTGGTCTCCAACCCAATGTGGCGCTCCAAGTCCGTACGGGTCAGCATTCGTGGCTCCCACTTGTGGTTGCCGTTCTCGTCATCGCCGCCGTAGACCACCATCTTGCTAATCCAGCCCACCTCGTAGGCGAGACCCAAGCGGCTCTCCCACTCGTCAATGTTGGCTTCCGTGATTTCATTGAGACCCACCGCCATCGTCGCAAACACCAGCGTGTTTGTGATGGGGTGCGTGTACTCCTCGCCACGGGTAAGCCCGTGAACAACGGAGTTCTTTGTCGCGGTGAAGTAGCAGACATCGTCGGCGTCCTTCACATTCTTGACTGACCAGTTTAGTGGCATTGTGCCCTCCTTACTCTATCTTTCACCAGTCCATCGCTGGCTACGCCAGTATAGCACACTTATTCTGACTTGTCAAGCCCCCATCCCGAAGGGTTCGCAAATCGGTAGGGGACTCTGCTCCGACCAGTATGCTCATCTCGGCACGGCTCGCATACCAAGCCCCCCGACGGATGCCAGTTCATTTCGCCGTGTGACTCGCTGTTCGGACATTCGGGTCGCGCTGGCGATTCCCACTCGCTCTTCTTTGCCATCAGTCCAACCATCCAATCTTCGTATCAAAATCTCCGCGTGCCAAATACTCCTCAACCCGCAAGAGTGACTCTGGCTCGACATACTTCACAAGGCTCGCCTCGCAATCAAGGCACTCAATCGTGTCGATGTAGCCGTTGTCTGGCTCTACGTGCGGATAGAAGTGCCGCGCATCGGCATTGAACGATGCGGAGATTGTGCCGCTCAAATAGATGCCGTCTGGCTCGCCATCGTCGCGGCGCGCTCCCTGTGCGGGGCAATCCTTATGAACATACATCAGCAGACCTCCGCGCCTTTGAGTTCTGAACAGGTGCGAAGGAAGTCAGCCCACGCTCGGACTTCCTTGACCCAATACGCAGTCTCCGCGTCAAGGTCGCTTGCTTCGGCGTAGCACGCTGCGATAATCGCAGGGCGAACCGCTACCGCAATCTCCTCATCCGTCTTCGCGTCAATCGCATCCGCAAACTTCTCGCACTCCCAATCGCGGATGACGGTGCCGCTATTGTCGTACAATGAATCGTTGAGTTCGCCTACGCCAAGTGCGAGGTGGATGTCTCGGAGCACCATCATCCCGCCAATGTTCTGGCGGTAGTACACCGTGTTCGACTTGCGCTCGTACTCGCCTGTCTCTTTATTGAACCAGAAAGTATTCCCCCACTTCTGGTCGTAGGCAATCGCCTTCTCGCGGTCTTCTCGCATTGAGAAAATGTCGTATCCCATTACTTCACCTCGGAAGCGGCAACCATCATGTAGGTTCCGCGGTCAAAGATAAGGCGACCGCCGTCATTGCCTTCGTCGTCAGACTGAACAATAACGCTGAACTTCTTACCGCCCTGTAATACAAACAGGACTGGCGTAAGCGGCTCCTCTGGCGAGCCGTCGCCAACCACCACGCCACCCGTGATGACAGCGCCAACGAGCGGCTCAATCATCTCGGTCGTGAGATAGTGAGCATCGTGGTCGGCATAGGGCAACGCACGCCGCTCGGCTAGCAGCCGCCCTGTCTTCTGGTCGTCAAACAACTGGTCAATACCCATAAACCCTCCTACTACCCTTACCACTTGTGTGGCTACGCCATCTTAACACACTTACTCTGGTTTGTCAAGTGCCTTTTTTGCGAACACAATCTCTTTGTTGTTGGCTCGGATGGAGTAAATCTGTCCCGCGTCCCCAAAGATGAGGTGGTCAATCACCTTAATGCCAAGCAACTTCCCTGCCGCAATCGCGTTCACCGTCGCCTCCAAATCTTGTGGGCTCGGAGTCGGATCGCCGCTAGGGTGGTTGTGTGCCAGAACAATCGCAGACGCGTTGGCTCGGCACGCAAGTCGGAATACATCTCGGGGGAAGAAGTTAGCACTCGACAACCCGCCGCTGCTCACTTCCTCCAACGCAAAGAGGTGGCGCTTCGTATCGAGCGCCGCCACATACATCTTCTCAAACTCCAACCCCTTAAAGAGTGGCGTAAAGAAGTGCGCTGCGTGTGAGGAGTTTGTCATCTCGGGAGTCTCGCCCAACTTTTTTCGTTTAATCTGATACTCGTATGCGTGCCAAGTCATAGTCGTCCTTTCGCTGGTCGGAAGAAGTAGCGGGGGAGCAGGAGTGGAGCGCCCACTCCCCCGCGTAGATTAGGCGGTGCGAACCGCGACGAGTGCCTTCTCCTTCGTCTTGACGGCGTAGCCGTCAAAGAGGATGGATTCAGCACGAGCGTCCTGTGCCGTGGAGGACGAGCCGCCACGATACTTCACGCCGTGGTCGAGGTACTCCGCAATCGCGTTGTACACTCCCCAACCTGTCTCGCGGATGCCGTCGAGATTCTCTGCGTTGCGGAGAATCGCGCGCGTATCCATCGCACGACGCGAGAACTTCTCGCCCTTATCCTTCTCCTCGTCCCCAAGCGGGAAGATAGAAGCGATAAGGCGGTCAGCCACATCGTACGAAATCTTCTTCTCAATCAACTGCTCCGCACCCTCGCGGAACTCGACCATAAAGTTGTGAGCGATACCAAGAGCGGTGCGCGCCTGTGCTACGCGTCCTTCCATCTTCGCCGTGTGGCGAAGCGTGAACGACGAGCGCACGCTGCCCAGAGCCGCATTGAGCGTGTTCTGGCAGACGACGCGTACTGGCGTGATGACGGCACGCATAGGGTGAAGACCATCGTGACCGTTCGTGACGAGCACATAGGACTTCACCGCGCCGTTGTCACCTGCGACGGAGACGCCTTCTGGCACTTCCATCGAGATGAATACGCGCTTGCCGTTGCGAAGCGAACCCGCGGTCTCATAGACGGCACCTGCGTCAAGCAGCGCGTCAGAGAAATCGAAGAGCGCCTCATTCTGGACAATCTTGTAGCGGTCGCCCACCACACCAAGAACTTGGTCGTCAGTCGCGCGGATGTTGGCAACCTTGCCCTCAACCTTGACCTGCTGACCATCAGCCCCTGTGGTGAAGAGCGGTCGCTGGTCGACCGTCCACGACAAACCAGAAGCGGCGCGCATCGCCGTTGCGTCCACGAGGTCTGCCAACGGATTACCCAATCCGTGCCACGGAACCCCGCGCTTCTGAACGAACGCCATAGTCTCTACTTCGTGAGCCATCTGTGTCCCTCCTATCCCATCTGCACCGCCCCATTCAGCGGTGTCTGTGGACACTATACCATCTTTCTCGCCGTTTGTCAATACCCTATTTTAGGTTCAGTTTGGCAGGTCGTCTCCGACAGGCATCTCCATAAACATCAGGTCAGGGGCAGAGAAGTCCTCGGGCACATCCTCCCACGCAATACGGAGTGCGAGGCTGTCATCGTCTGCGAGCCCGACGTGGAGAGCGGCTACCTTGACTGCGCCCTCTGGTGTGGTCGCCACATCAGCCCAGCCCCGACCAGAGACGGCGTAGTACGGAATCGGTTTCTCAACGAATCGGATAATCACTCGCACGCTTTTTTCCACCCCTCAAAGGTAAACCCAAATCGGGCGTGGTCAAGGTCTAGTCCGTCTTACCCTCTTGCGATTTCGCAAAGTCGTAGAGCAAAACGAACGGGAAAATCACGGCGAACAAGAGCATCACAAAACTCCAATACGCAATCCGCATCGCGTACCCAGCCATCGCCATCGCTGCCCAGAATCCTACATACGGCATACCCACCTCCTATCCACGCATCATAGCACACTTTACACGCCGCGTCAAGCGGCATTTCTCACTTATGAAAGTGCAAGGTTATAAACGCTTACGCGTACTTCCTCGCTTCGCTCGGTCGTACATTTTTTTTCTTCGAGTGAGTAGGAGTTAGAGATGAGCGACCCTTGACTCCTACCTGTTA
>Ga0164293_10003974_pt1 | contig 12639 bp, 9 predicted proteins | sample GEODES118metaG_FD_111487 | JGI IMG/M metagenome (GOLD analysis project Ga0164293, IMG submission 111487) | Eutrophic lake water microbial communities from Lake Mendota, Wisconsin, USA - GEODES118 metaG | ecosystem: Environmental > Aquatic > Freshwater > Lake | place: USA: Lake Mendota, Wisconsin... | reverse complement strand
TTCAGAGAGTTCCATGGACCCACGGTCCCCCATCCGGTCGTTTCAGTCCACTCCCCGATCCCGGCATTGGCGGATCCCGTCGACCGGGGCACCGTCGCACCCATGGAACCGGTCCTCCCCGAAACCCTGGCCGAACGGTTGTTCACCGAGGGCGACTTCGCCTTCCGCTTCGGCATGCAGCGACCCGGTCAGGAGTGGTTTGGCTGGGATCGCCCGGAATCGGAAGCGCTGCAGGAGCGCCGCCGCTGGCTGTCCGAAGAACCCGGTCGGCATCTGGCGTGGACTCCGGATGCCCTTCCCCTGCTGCAAGAGGCCGAGAGTCTGTTTGCCGAACCCATCGAGAAACCCGGCGTCGCGGGTGAACCGCAGCCAGCCGATCGCCTCAAGAGCCTGTCCCTCTGCTGGGAACCCGACCTGCTGCTCCTGCGACGAGGCGCCTCGGGGGAGTTCCGTCTGGTGGCCGGAGCGGTGTGCTTTCCCTCGGCCTGGGATCTTCGCGAGAAGATCGGCCACACCGTCGAGGCCATTCATGCCGAGGTCCCCACGCTGAACGCCACCCTGGGATCCCGGATCCACACCTTCCTGGATCGCCTCCCGCCGGGGCAGACCTTCGAGCGCGACAACTGGGGACTGGCGGCCCACGGCGAGCGCAACGCCCACCCCGATCGGACCCTGCCCCGCCTGACGGCCGAGGCCACTCTCGAGGGCACCTGGCTGCGACTCGAACATCAGGCCTTCCGCATGCTGCCCCGAAGCCGCGGCCTCCTCTTCGCCATCCACCTCACGGTCCACCCTCTGTGCCGGGTGCTGCGGACCCCCGAGGACTCCCGACGACTGGCCTCGCAACTCCGCTCCATGCCCGAGGCCATCGCCGCCTACAAGGGCATCCTGCCGGCCCGCGCGACGCTGATCCGACAACTGGAGCAGCGTTGAGACACCCTTGAGCCAAGGCTCGAGCAGGCCCCATCCCACGGAGCCCCCGACTTGCCTGCTGGGGCTCCCCGGCTATGGTCGGCCCACATGAGTTTCGTCGAGGCCTTCCGTGCCTTGCCCCTGGAGGGCTTGATGAGTCAGGCCCGGTCATCGAACACCGAGTACGTCGACGCCACACTCCGGCGTGGCCCCTCGTCTCTCGCCGATTTTGCCACCCTGCTCTCTCCCGCCGCCTCAACCCGACTCGAGGAGCTTTGCCGTCGGTCCCAGTCCCTCACCCGCCAACGCTTCGGCAAGACGATCCGCCTCTTCGCCCCGCTGTACCTCAGCAACGAGTGCATCAACAACTGCGCCTACTGCGGCTTCTCCCGCGACAACCCCATCCTTCGGGTCACGCTGGCCCGGAAGGAAGTCGAGCGAGAGGCCCGCGCCCTGGCCGAACAGGGCTTCCGCAACATCCTGCTGGTGGCCGGTGAACACCCCAAGTTCGTCTCCAACGGCTACATGGCCGACTGCGTCCAGGCCCTCCACGCCTTCATCCCTTCCCTGTCGCTCGAAGTCGGCCCCATGGAAACCCCCGATTATCGGCCCCTGGTCCAGGCTGGAGCCGAGGGGTTGGTGGTGTACCAGGAGACCTACGACCGCGAGGTCTATGGCCGGATGCACACCCTGGGCCCCAAACGCGATTTCGACTGGCGATTGGCCACCCCGGAACGGGCCTACGAAGCCGGGTTCCGCCGTCTGGGTATCGGCGCCCTCTATGGCCTGGCCGACTGGCGCCAAGAAGCGATCTCCGTGGCAGCCCACGCAGCCTGGCTGCTCAAGCACTGCTGGAAAGCACAGGTCACCGTCTCCCTGCCGCGACTGCGTCCCTGCGCCGGTGAGTTCCAACCCCTGACCGGGTTCCAGGACCGGGACCTCGTCCAGGTGATCACCGCCCTGCGACTCTTCCTGCCCGACGTCGGCCTCGTGCTCTCGACCCGCGAACCGGCCTCCCTGCGCGACGGGCTCCTGCCCCTGGGCATCACCCACGCCAGCGCTGGCAGCCACACCGAACCCGGCGGCTACACCGGCGCCGGCAAGGATGCCGTCCATCACACCGTGCGCGGCCGCATCGAGGCGCTGGCCCCGGATTCTCCGGAGCGCATGGCCGCACAAGGACGCGCCACCAACGCCACGGGTCAGTTCGACATCGCCGACGACCGTTCTCCCTCGGAAGTGGCCGGAGTCATCCGCCGTCTGGGCTACGAACCGGTGTGGAAAGATTGGGACGCCGCACTGTCGGAGTGAGACTCCGGAGGCTCCCCGATTCCACCGGCATCCCGACCCGTTCCTGGGCCATAAGCCGATTCCCCGACGTCGCCCTCACGGTCGGACCCGCCGAGCCGAAACAGCCGCAACGACCTGAGCCGGGGTGATCCCGTTGAGGCACGCCAACGGTTCCGAATGGCGGCAGACCGGCTTCAGGCACGGCGCACACGGCGGCGGCTGCGGAGCCCGGAGCGCCGACTCCACCTGACCGTAGGGCCCCGTCCGGGCCGGATCGGTGGGACCGAACAGGGCCACCACCGCTTTGCCCAAGGCGGCGGCCACATGCATCGGGCCGGTGTCGTTGGTCACCAACAAGTCCACACACCGCAGTGCCTCTATCATCCCGGGCAACGAGACCCGGCCCGTCAGATCCAGGCACCGGGCGGGATCGGCCTGGGCCACCGCCTGCCCAAGGGGCCGGTCTTCGCCCCCCCCGAAGATCGCGATCCGGTGCCCGGGGTGCGACCGCGACAACAGCCCGACCAACTCGACAAACCGGGGCACCGGCCAACGCTTGTTGTCCCAGCGGGCCCCCGGTTGAAGGCCGATCCAGCGGCCCTGCGACAACTCCGGAAAGTCCCGCCCCAACTGCTCGGCGGCCGCGATCCGACGCGGGATCCATTCCCACCCGGTCCGCAGCGGAACCTTCAAATGCGTCAGCAGGGCTCGCTGCCAGTCCACAGCATGGGCGCGTGGCGACGGACGGGGCACGGACTCGCTGTGGAACACCGGTGCCAACTCCCGCCAATCCCGCACCCCGACGAACCGGGAACCGGCGCCGGCACAAGCCCGACCGAACAGCGCCGAGCGAGCCAGGCCTTGGAGGTCCAGGATCCAGTCGTACCGCTCCGATCGAAGCTGGCGCACGAGGCGGAGCACGGACGGCCAGTGACGCGGCTTGGCCCAATCTTTCCGGTCGAAAGGAACCAGACGACGCAAGTCCGGGTCTCCCTCCAGGAGCGGCATCAGGCCACGGAGAATCCACCAGTCGATCTGGGCCTGCGGAAACTCGAGCCGCAGGAGACGCAGCACGGGGAGCGCGTGGATCACGTCTCCCAGGGAGCTGGGCTTGAGGATGAGGATCTTCACAACGGAGGGATCGTCACAAAAGCATGGAAGCCCGAGGGCCCGAACGCACGGGAAAGCCGAAAAATCCGGCGAATGGGCACCATAGCCCGGCGCCGGAACTCATCCCAAATCTTGACCCGCCCCGGGGGCCGAAGCACTCACCGCAGCGGGTTGGGCGTTTGCGCACCCTCAGCGACCGGTCGCCAAGCGCTCGGCCAATCGAGGCGGCAGACCCGCGGCCAAGATCTTCTTCTGGGTCGTCGGAATGTCGTATTCGAGGCGACGCAATTCCACGGTCTGGGTCGGAAAATCGTACACCACGTAGGCCGCCCGAGGATCGCCGTCCCGCGGCTGACCGACGCTGCCCACATTGATGAAATACTTGCGACCCGGCTCGATCTTCAGCTTCGAATACTGGCCACCCCGTACCCCGGTGTCGCGGATGAAGGCCACCGGCACATGGGTGTGGCCAAAGAAACACAATTGGGTGTTCTGGTAGGTGAAGCTCGCGGCCGCCTCCAGCTTCTCGAACACGTAGCCCCAGCGCTGCGGACCATCGAGGGTGGCATGGACGATGGAGAAATTGGCCACCAGACGGAAGTACTTGAGGTCCCGCAACCACTTGCGGTCGTCGGCCGTCAACTGGGCTCGACTCCAAGCGACCGCCTCGGCCGCGGCATCATTGAACCCCTCGGGGTCCTCATCCAGGCCGATGTATTCGTCGTGGTTGCCCTTGACCGTGGGGATGTTCATCCCGCGCACGATGTCGAGGCACTCCTTGGGGTTGGCGCCATATCCGACGACATCCCCCAGACACACGACATGGGTACACTTCTGTTCCTGGATGTCGGCGAGCACCCGCTGGAGACCTTCTAGGTTCCCGTGGATGTCGGCTATGATGGCGTACCTCATTCTCGTTTACCGCACGATCTCGAAACCCCGGAAACCGCCCGTGGCCTCGACCCATGTCACGTCCTCGTTACGAATCATCGGACCCAACCCGCACTCACGGATCGCCTTCCGAAACTCCTCCAATTCGGACCGCTCGCCCTCGGCGACCAGTTCAACTCGTCCGTCCAGCAAGTTCCGCACCGTTCCCGATACCTCGAAGCCCGTCGCCTGCCGTTTCGTCTGATAACGAAACCCCACGCCTTGTACCCGACCTGAGTACAAGACTTGCATGCGCCAGCGCTTCATGAATATCCCCAACGTCGCAGAACCCGCCGTTTCCGAAATTTTTTCCCGGAAAGGCGCGAAACTTAGCCACAGCACGGTTGGAAGGCGCAATGAGTATTTCCCCCTCCGGCGGATCCGTCCAAGCCACCCCAAACAACTCCGGCCTCTGTTTGAGAGCAACGACAGCTTGCTGCTCTGCTGCTCCTGCGTAGCCTTCCCCGCGTGAAATCCACGCAATGGTTTCGGAGCGGGTGTCTCTGGACGCTGGCCTTGAGCCTCTTCTCTTCGGTCCTCTGGGCCGAGGGCCCTCTCGACCGCCTGACGGCCTTGGCGGCAAGCACGCCCGACACCGCCCTGCGGCTGGATGTGTTGCGGGGCATGGAGGCCGCCCTGCGCGGACGCAACGGAGTGGCCGCTCCGGCCGGCTGGAACGCGCTGGAGTCCACACTGGCCGCGGCACCTGACGCGGAGACCCAGCGGTTGGCCCGAAATCTCGGCACCGTCTTTGGAAGCGCCCGGGCTTTGGACTCCCTGCGGGCCATCGCTTCCAACGCCCAAGCCGCCTCCGCAGACCGGACCGCCGCGTTGGAAACCCTGCTCCGAACCCGGGATGCAACCCTGGTTCCCCTCCTCCAAAAGCTCACCGCCGAGCCCGGCATCCGCGCCACCGCGCTGCGTGGCCTGGCCGGGTTCGACGACGCCAAGACGCCCTCGGTGCTCTTGGCAGGATTTTCCCAGTTCAATGCCACCGAACAGCGGGACGCCCTGAATACCTTGGCCTCCCGATCCACTTACGCCCGCCCCCTGGTGGAAGCCGTTCGTAGCGGCGCAGTTCCGAAGGCCGCCCTGACCGCGGACCTCGTCCGGCAGTTGCGCTCGCTCAAGGACACCACCCTGGCCAGCGACCTGACCCAGATCTGGGGGGTGATGAAAGAAACCAGCCCGGACATGAAGGCCGAGGTAGAACGGGTGAAGCGGCTCTACGGAGCCGGTGGCTCCCAACCGGGCGACGGGCCCCGTGGTCGTGTGGTCTTCAATCAGATTTGCGCCCAGTGCCACCATCTCTTTGACAGCGGCGGCCATGTCGGCCCGGACATCACCGGGGCCAATCGCGCCGATCTCGACTACCTGCTCCAGAACATCCTCTACCCCAACGCGGTGATCCCCAACGAGTACCTGGCCTCGACCGTGGAGACGAAGGACGAGCGGGTGCTCACCGGCATGATCAAGTCCCAGGATGCCAGCGGGATCACCCTGCAAACGGCCAACGACCTGGTCACCCTGCCTCGCACGGAGATCCGCAAGATCGAGGCCACGGCCATCTCCATGATGCCCGAAGGGCTGATCGCCAACCTCACCGAACAGCAAACGCGGGACCTGCTGTATTACCTGAGCCGACCGGGTCAGGTACCGCTGCCCGCCGGTTCGAAGTGACCGGCCGCGACCGGACACCCGAACCACCAGCGGGCGATCAAAGGCGATTGCCGCCCAAGGGCCCCACCGGCTTCTGGGTGACCCCAGGGCTTTGCAGCACCTTGCTGTAGTCGTCGCAGGCCACCGAATATTGAAAGCCCTGACCGGTCCCCGCCGCACCGAACCGGCCCCGCTTGTCGAGGGCGATGAAGTTGATGCTGAGGTCGTACCCCTTGGGGTCCAAGGAGGCGATGCGATGCAGCGTGGCCAGGCAAGCCTCCGTGGGGGACATCCCTTGTCGCATGAACTCCACCACCAGAAACGAGCCGCAGTAGCGCATCACATTCTCGCCGATACCGGTGGCGCCGGCACCGCCCACCGTGTTGTCCACGTAAAGCCCGCCACCGATGATGGGCGAATCGCCCACCCGACCCGGAATCTTGTAACCCCAACCCGACGTGGAGCACGCCCCGAAGATATCGCCCGACGGGCTCAACAGCAGGAGTGCAATGGTGTCATGGTTGGGGGCCTTGGCCTTCTCGGCCTCCTGCGCCTTCTTCCAGTTCTCCCAACCCGCCTTCTGACCCGGGGTCACCACCGGGCCCTCCTCGAACTTCCGCTCACGGGCGAAACGCTGCGCCCCCTCGCCCACCAACATCACATGACGGGTTTCTTCCATGACGCGGCGCGCGATGGAAACCGGGTGCTTGAACCCCTCGACCGCGGCCACTGATCCGGCCTTGTGCCCCGGACCCGACATGATGCAGGCGTCCAACTGAACCACTCCATGGGCCGCCGGAATCCCTCCCAGACCGACGCTGGGATTGGAAAGGTCGGCCTCGGCCAGTCGCACCCCTTGCTCCACGGCGTCCAAGCCGGATTTTGCGGAGCGGAACACTTCCAGTGTTCGATCGTTGGCCGGCTTGCCGAAGGGCCAGGTCGAGATCACCAATGGCGGCTTGGCCGAGGCATCCGTCTCACGGCGCGAGGTCGAGCCCGTCTTGCCGTTGCCCGACTTCGAATTGGCGCCGATGAGCGGACCGCCCGCGATGGCCGCCAGTGATGAACCCACGAATGCCCTGCGAGGAATCTTCATGAGCCAGAGGCTCCCCAAGAAACGCAGCGATGCAAGCATCTGCGGACAACTCCAGAAATTTCACGCCTGTTCAGGGCGCCGAAGGAACGTTAGTTTGCGGCCGAACACTTATGCCGGCCGAGACGCTCATCATCGTACCGACCTACAACGAGCGGGAAAACCTGCCTGAATTGGTCCGCCGGCTCGGCTCGCTGCCCGTGCCCGTCGATTTGCTCGTTGTGGACGACAACTCGCCCGACGGCACCGGCCAGATCGCCGATGACCTGGCCTCGAAAAACCCCTGGGTTCATGTGCTGCACCGCACCGTGAAGGACGGACTGGGTCGGGCTTACGTGGCCGGGTTCCAATGGGCCTTGAGCCGCGAGTATCGGTTCATCTTCGAGATGGACGCCGACTTTTCCCACAATCCGGCAGACATCCCCCGCTTTCTCCAAGCGGCCGAGGATCAGAAAGCGGATCTGGTGCTCGGCTCCCGCTATTCGGGCGGCATCCGGGTCATCAATTGGCCGCTGCCCCGGCTGCTCCTTTCTCTCTGGGGCGGCTTCTACACGCGAATCATCACCGGGATGCCCTTCAGCGATCCGACCGGAGGCTTCAAGTGCTTCCGACGGGAGACGTTGGCGGCCATCGATGTCGGTTCGGTCACAGCCAACGGCTACAGTTTCCAGATCGAACTGACCCATCGCGTTTGGCGTCGAGGTCTCAAGATCGCCGAGGTGCCCATCATCTTCACCGACCGGGAACAGGGTGTCTCGAAGATGTCCCGGGACATCGCCATCGAGGCGGCCTGGATGGTTTGGCGTCTCCTGCTGGAAAACCGCCTGCGCCGGCATCCCGACACGACGACCCATTGACCCCGGGGGGAGACGGGGCATCGCAGATCGCGTATGGCGGGTCGCCCTTGGCACTCCTTGTCGCCTGCGGCAAACTCGAAGGGTATGCGTTCGCAATCGCTGGCCTTCCTGGAAACCCTTGTCAACACCCCCAGCCCCGTCGGGCATGAGACGCGCGGCCTGCGCGCCTGGCTGGACTACGTCGGCTCCTACGCCGACGAGACCTTCTCCGACGCCTACGGCAACTGCGTGGCCGTGCTCAACAAGGGCGGTGGACCCCGACTGATGCTGGCGGCCCATGCCGATGAAATCGCCATGTCGGTGAACTTCATCACCCCGGAGGGGTTCATCCATGTCCGCCGAACCGGCGGCATCGACCCGGCCATCACCAAGGCCCAGCGTGTCACCATCCACACCCGACAAGGCCCGGTTCTCGGCGTGGTCGGCAACGTCGCCCCACACCTCACCCGTGGCGACAGCGAGCCCAAAGCTCCCAAGATCCACGAGCTGTTCATCGACATCGGTGTCGCCTCCAAGGAGGCCGCACTGAAACTGGTGCGCATCGGGGATCCGATCACGCTGAACGACCGCTTCGAAATGCTGCGTGGCGATCTGGCCGTCGCCCGGGCCTTTGACAACCGCATCGGCACCTTCGCCGTCGCCGAGACGCTCCGGTTGCTCAAGCCCATGGCCAAGAAACTGAAGGTCGAAGTCTGCGCCGTGGCCAACGTGCAGGAAGAAGTCGGCCTGCTCGGAGCCCGGCAGATCGCCTACTCGCTCAATCCGGAGACCGCTCTGGTGGTGGATGTCACCCACGCGACGGACTACCCCACCGTGGATCAGCGAGCCCACGGCGACATCAAGCTCGGCTGCGGCCCCGCACTGACGCACGGCGGCTGCAACCATCCGGCCGTCATCCAGCGCCTCGAAGAGGTGGCCGCGAAGAAGAAAATCCCCCTGCAGCATGAGGCGATGAGCGCCACCAGCGGCACCGACACCGATGTGATCTTCTGGACCCGCGGAGGCATCCCCAGCGGCCTCATCAGCCTGCCCAACCGCTACATGCACTCACCGGTGGAAATGGTGAACCTCAAGGACCTCGAATACATCCCCGAGCTGATGGCCGGCTTCGCGCTGTCCATCGCCCAGGGCGAGAAGTTCAAGGTGGTCATCTGACCCCCGGGCGATCCGGTGCCGGGCTGCACGCCCGGTGAGGATCCCCGTTCATTCGACCGAGGCCGCCTCCAGCTCCGCAAGTTTGGTGGCGGCCGCCTCCCAATCGGTGGACGCCTTGTGCAGATCGTGCCCCACGGTCCGGAGTTGCTGCTGGAGCTCCTGCGACCGACCCGGCTTGGTGTAGGTCTCGGGCTTCTCCATCTCGGCCGTCAACTGGACCTGCTTGGCCTCCAGCGAGGCGATGCGAGCCTCCAAGGTGGTCACATGCTTTTTCTGGAAGGTCATCGCCTTGCGCGCCTCGGCGGCTTGCTGACGGCGTTCCTTGGAGGAGGTGGTGATCACCGGCTTGGAGGAGGAGACAGCCGGGCCACTGGCGGCAGGCCGACCATTGGTCAACCCGCTGCCGGCGGAGGAAGCCGTCAATGCCACACGCGCCGAGGAGGCCTTGGTCTTCTCGAGGTAATAATCGTAGTCGCCGGCATAGGGAGTCAGCACACCGCCGCTGATGTGCAGCACACGGGTGGCGATCGCTCGGATGAAGTACACGTCGTGACTGATGAAGACGAGGGTTCCGATGAACTCGCTCAGGGCGGCCACCAGTGCATCGATGCTGGCGATGTCCAAGTGGGTTGTGGGCTCGTCCATCAAAAGCAGGTTCGGCGGATCCAGGAGCAACTTCACCAATGCCAGACGGGTCTTTTCACCGCCGCTGAGCACGGCCACCTTTTTGAAGACGTCGTCATCCCGGAAGAGGAAGCAGCCCAGCAACGATCGGATGTACAGGTCGGTCACCCGGGCCGGCGTGTCGGAAGCCTCCTCCAGAACGGTCCGCTCGGGCTGTAGCATCTCGGTGCGGTCCGGGGAGTAGTAGCCCACCTTGACCCGAAGTCCGAGGTCCCGACCGCCCGCTTGGGGCGTCAGATTGCCCGCCAAGAGCTTGAGCAACGTCGACTTGCCAGAGCCATTGGGCCCGACCAGCACGGTCCGATCTCCCCGTTGCGCCTCAAACTCCAAGCCGGTGTAGATGATGTTCTGACCGTAAGCGAAATCGACACCCTTGAGGGTGATCACCCGCTGACCACTCTTCTCCGGTTGCGGGAACGCGAAGTCGACCGTCGACGCGGCCTGCTCCGGCGCGTTGATCTTCTCCATGCGGTCGATTTGCTTGAGCTTGGCCTGGGCCCGCGTCGCCGTGGTGTTCTTGGCCCGGAATCGATTCACGAAGTCCATCAGGCGACCGATCTCGCGCTGCTGGTTCTTGAAGGCGGCCAGTTGCTGCTCCTGCTGGGCCTCGCGCTCGTCCAAGAAGGCGTCGTAGTTGCCGGTGTAGCGGTAGAGCCGCTCGTTGCGGATCTCGACGATGCCGGTGACCAACTGGTTGAGAAATTCCCGGTCGTGCGAAATGACCAGGATCGCTCCCGGGTAGTTCTTCAGATAGCCTTGAAACCAGATCAGGGTTTCAAGGTCGAGGTGGTTGGTAGGCTCGTCGAGCATCAGGATGTCCGGCTCCTGCACCAACAACCGAGCGAGATGGGCCCGCATCACCCAACCGCCGGACAATTCGCGCGCCGGTCGGTCGAAGTCCGTATCGCGGAAGGCCAACCCCTTGAGCAGGCGCTTGGCTTTGGCGATGGCCGGGCCATCGGCATAGAAATGATAATCCTCTTCCGGCTCGGAACCGGGCACATGCTGGCTTGTGGCGATTTCCAGGACTGTCTGATCACCCACGGGGGCGCTCTCCTGGGGCAGGAACCCCACCGTCGTCCCACGTTGGAAGGTCACCAGCCCGTCATCGGGTTCCTCCTGCTGGAGGATGAGCTTGAAGAGCGTGGACTTGCCGGCGCCATTCGGGCCCACCAGGCCCAAACGGTCCTGACGGTTGAACTGCAGGGACAGATCCGAAAACAGGGTCCTTCCGCCATACCCCTTCGACACATTGGAGACAGTCAGCATTGCTGGAGACAACCCTAGGCAATAACCGGGGAAAGCGGGACTTGTATTTTCCGTGGACGGCAATCGGGCCGCTGAGAATTTTCTCAAATTCCGTCGAGCGTGTTGACAAGGCCCTGAACCTTCTTCATAAAGCGCGCCGGTTTTGGCGCCTCGGTAGCTCAATGGTAGAGCAGTTGACTCTTAATCAATTGGTTCTAGGTTCAAGTCCTAGCCGGGGCACCACTTCGTTCTTCTCCATTTCCCCGAAATTCGTTTCCAGAATTCACCCCTGAAATTCGTCTCCAAAATTCTGTTTCCGGGATTTTTTCAGGGATTTTTTTCCAATCCCTGTTCAGAACCGCGGTTTTTCAGAGACGGATGTCCCAAAGGTTGGTTTCTCGGAACCAGCGCATTGATAAGCAAGGCCCCATAACCGACGCCCCCAAAGGCGTCACACAAAGGTGCTCCCTGAGCGGAGCTTGATTGATCGATGACACGGTCCTTTTTTGACTTGGCCCGAACCGTCTGGGTCTTCCTGTTGGTTTCCCTGTCCGCACGGTCCTCGGCGGTCGTCTTCGAGAACATGTCCGGGGTGACCACCAATTACTACATGTTCGGCCGCCAGTACGGCGACGACATCAACTTGGCCGGAGGTGGACGCATCGTCACTCAATTCACGTTCCTCTATTTCGGCAACATCCCGACCAACCTGATCTCCCCGGGTGAGTGGCGGATCCGTTTCTACAAGAATGACGGCGCGCTGGAGAACCCCGCCGTCGCCACTTCCCAAAAACCCAACAGTCTGATCTGGGACAGCGGATTGCACCCGGTCCGACCCGGCTACCAGATGACCACACTGGCAGTGCCTCAGGTGACGGTCCCCGACCGCTTCACCTGGACGGTGGAGTTCTCCAATCTGCCGCAAGATTCCAACAACGGAGCCGGACTGGTCTTGGCCAACCCGCCCACCATCGGTGCAACGCTGCCCGGCAAGATCTCCACCGTCATCGGGAGCTACACCGATTTCTGGACGCTCGAGGAGGCGGACATTCTCGATTCTTGGATCCTGCAAATCTTCAGCGCCGACCCCAACGTCGGCCCTCAAGGAAATTTCTTTGCGCAGGTGGTGACCGTGAGCAATCCCAACAAGGCTCCGGTCTGGATTTCGGCGGCCCTAAACCGGCGGGTCTCCGAGGGGTCCGCGCTCTCGTTCCAACTCCGGGCTACCGATTCCGACCTTCCGCCACAACCCCTGACCTACCGCCTCATCAGCGGCCCGGCCGGCCTGACCGTCAGCACCAACGGGATCGTGTCCTGGCGGCCGACCGAAGCGCAGGGGCCCAGCACCAATCGGGTCCGTGTGGATGTGCACGACGGGGTCGAAGGCACCTCGCAGGAATTCGATATCGTGGTCCAAGAACAGAATCTCCCGCCGACATGGACCGCCACGGGCACGCGCCGTGTGAGCGAAGGACTTCGGCTCTCGTTTCAACTCAAGGCCACCGATGCCGACCTGCCGGTCCAACCGCTCACCTATCGATTGGTGTCCGGTCCCACCGGCCTGACCGTCACCACCAATGGATTGCTTTCTTGGACCCCCACGCAGCAGCAGGGTCCCAGCACCAACCGAGTGCGGGTCAGCGTCAGCGACCCCTTCACCAGCGCGACCCAAGACTTCGACATCCTTGTCCGCGACAGCGA
>Ga0164293_10003973_pt1 | contig 12641 bp, 9 predicted proteins | sample GEODES118metaG_FD_111487 | JGI IMG/M metagenome (GOLD analysis project Ga0164293, IMG submission 111487) | Eutrophic lake water microbial communities from Lake Mendota, Wisconsin, USA - GEODES118 metaG | ecosystem: Environmental > Aquatic > Freshwater > Lake | place: USA: Lake Mendota, Wisconsin... | reverse complement strand
TCTTGGATGCGGACGATATCAAGCTCTTGATGCAATTGAGACTCAGAAGGAAGCTCGAATAAGTGCGCCTTAAAGGCGGGATCAAGTAAGTCATCTTTAATAATTTGCCCAAGGCCATGAGAGAGTTCAGGTGCCAGAGCACTAGGAAGCGCATGACCATCAACCAGTCTTTGTACCCAGTCCTTGAGAGTATCGGTATAAACACGCTGAAGAGCTTCATAACGAGAAACCGCATCCGTGTCATAGGCCACCAAATGCAAAAGATCTTTTTCAGTATACGGATAATCGACATGTACCGGAGCCGAGAAACTGCGATTCCATGAAGGAGTTGGAAGGCTCGCGACATTTTCAATCACAAAAGTTTCATCAAGCTTGGTGAGTTCAATCACCTGCTCTTCTCCGATCATTTTCCCGTCTTGGGCAAACAGCGCTATCTTAAATGGAATGTGGAGCACGTTATTTTCCAAACGTTCATTCATGACCGATGGATAAACTTGCTTAACATTAATGCTATAGGTTTTTTTATTAGCATCATAAGCGGTGGTGACTTTTAGTGTGGGCGTTCCGGGACGAGAGTACCAATTCTTAAATTGGGTAAGATTTTTGCCGGAGACCGCTTCCATGGAAGAGATGAAGTCTTCAGTGGTCACCGCTTGACCATCATAGCGACGGAAATATTCAGTGATACCTTTTTTGAAATTTTGATCGCCGATCAACGTATGAATCATACGAATAACTTCAGCGCCCTTTTCATAAATGGTGGCGGTGTAGAAGTTATTGATCTCGATATAGCTTGAAGGACGAATCGGATGACTCATGGGACCTGCGTCCTCAGAGAATTGCGCTTCTTTGAGACGTTTGACATCTTCAATGCGCTTCACCGCTCGTGAGAGCATATCAGCCGAGAACTCTTGGTCACGGAAAACCGTGAGTCCTTCCTTGAGTGTTAATTGAAACCAATCACGACAAGTAACGCGGTTGCCGGTCCAGTTATGGAAGTACTCGTGGCCCACAACCCCTTCGATGCCTTGAAAGTCAGCATCCGTCGCCGTCGTGGCGTCGGCCAATACGTAAGCTGAGTTAAAAATATTGAGGCCCTTATTTTCCATGGCACCGAAGTTAAAACTCTCCACCGCAACGATCATGTAAATGTCGAGGTCATACTCAAGCCCAAACGTCTCTTCATCCCACTTCATGGCATTCTTCAAAGAGTGAAGGGCATGGGCGGTTTTTTTGCCTTGCCCTTTATCGACATAAACTTCTAAAGCAACATTGCGACCAGAACTGGTTTTAAAAGTATCTGTCGCAAGTTCTAAATCTCCCGCTACAGCAGCAAAGAGATAAGCGGGTTTTCTGAACGGATCAACCCAAGAAACCATATGGCGACCATCAGGTAGATCCGCTTGATCGACGCGATTGCCATTGGAAAGCAACATGGGGAAGCGTTTTTTATCTGCCATCAGTGTGGTTTTAAATTTCGCCATGACATCGGGACGATCGATAAAATAAGTGATCTTTCTAAAACCTTCCGGCTCACATTGCGTACAGAAGATATCACCTGACTGATAAAAGCCTTCCAGTGCGGTATTTTTGTGAGGGAATATTTTATTTTTAATTTCAACTTCAATTTTGTCTTGAGTAACACCATGGATAATTAAACGATCAGTTGCGAGAGCATATTCACCCGAGTGCAGCTCCACGCCAGCACGAGTAATGCCTAAGAGTTCCACCCCTTCACCTAAAAGTTCTAATTCCAGCGCACCCTTCGGTGCAGTTTCTGAACGTAAGATGGAGAGTTTCGCCGTTACAATGGTATGTTCATTAAAAATATCCATCGTGAGATCGATGGTATCAACGCGAAAATGAGGTGCTTTGTAATCGCGCAAATAAATAGTTTGTGGCGTTTTCATAAAATCTCCCAACTAATCTGATAGCCCGCGTGATTTCTAAGATTGATCACACCGGTAGAAAAAATTAAATACTGCCCCTTAATGCCGACGAGTTTATCCTCGAGCACAGGGTTTTTATCAAGTCCCAATGACTTGACCTTCTCTGGCCATACCGTCACGGGATAATTAAATTGCAAAACTTCACTTTGAATATCTTCTAAAATAAAAGGCTTTAAGCTCTCACCGACTTTACTCCAAAGATCTTTTTTGAGTGCTTTCAAATCAAGTGGCTCAGGATTACCTTTCAACATGCGCTGCCAATTGGTTTTATCTGCCACATGCTCGCCGATCATCACTTCAATCTTTCCTGAGTCGAGACGCGTTGACACTTTGAACATCGGCAGTGCTTGAAAAGCGCCTTGATCAAGCCAGCGCGTCGGCACTTGTGAACCACGTGTGATACCGACTTTAGCACCGGAAGTATTGGCGAGATAAACGACATGGGGTTTTAAACAATGCTCTTCCCCCCATTTTGGATCACGACATGTGCCTTTGGCGTAATGACACATCTCTGGTTTCACAATGCAGATGTCGCACTCAGCGAGCTTCAGTGTACAGGGATAACAGTAACCTTGGTTCCACGATTTCTTGGTGGTCTTGCCACAATTGATACACGAAATTTTCCCATCAAATTTTAGACGAATGCGCTCACCTATCATGGGATTAAGTGGAGTAGATGAATCATCCAAACGCAGTTCATAGCCGACCACTTCACCCGGAAGTGCTTTCATTTTACGTAGATGACCCTCAAGCTTCATCGGACTAATCCAGTTTTGTGAAATTGTTAAAAGGGTTTTTTTTGCATTTGCAAAAAAGTTCCTCAACTCTAGGTCAAACGACGCCGAAACTCAAAGCACCAGTTTATTTAACTTTCTCTAAGGATGGATTTATGCAGAGAATGTCTCATGTAGTTCGTATGATGGTCCTTGCCATTATGACTACCCTCGCCGTGAGCTGTGGCTCACAACCTGAACTTCCACAGATCAATGGAATTAAGGGCCCTTTGTTTAACGTCCAAGACGGTAAAGTGCTTATTTCGGTTACTTTTGAACAGTTGGAACTTGTTGGCGGCGGTACTTTCCCAATCTCTAAAATGCCAGGCTCTCAGTTCGAGCTCGCTCCAGCTCAGTTTGGTGGAACTTTAATGCAAGTTTCTTTGGATGTTTCAGATATCGACAACACAGACTGGGGCCTAGTTGATCCAACAACTCTTCCAGGTGGCCGTCCGCTTCCAGGAATCGTTGGCGGTAAATTGCCAGCTCTTGCTATGCAAGTTGAAGAATTGAACGATGCAACTTTCTACGTTTCTAAGCAAGTCTTCGGCTTCTTTGTTCCGTTCAAAGTTGATGCTTCAGGTGCCATCGTGACTTTCCGTCTCAATATGGACAATAAGCACATTGGTAACATCTCTTTGGTTGGTAACGACCAGAGTGGTGAAAACGGCGGTCTACTTCTTCTTATGAACCTCAACAAAGACGGCAAAGCTCGTCTTAAGAAGTTGATCGACTATTCTAAGAAAAAGCAGAACAAAGGTAAGTTGTTCTAATTTCGACTAGTTATCTCAAGAGGGCCCCTTTGGGGGCCCTTTCTTTTTTTCACACTCTCCCCGCCTGCCTCCTTTGACCCCTTATCATCTAAAGATGAAAACTTTATTTTTGAGCACCCTGTTACTAGTCGCTGCCTGTGGCAAGAAAGCGGAAGAAACCGCTAAAAAGGCGACTGAGTCCAACATCCCTCAATTAGAGAATCTCACTGAGAGTGATAATCTGCGCCACGCGGTCGAAGGCAATGATCCCCGTAGTGTTAAAACACTTTTGCGTCGTGGAATAAATCCCGAACTCTTATTTGCCGATGGTTCGTCTTTACTCACTTATGCCATCACTCACAACTATGCTTCGATTGTGGAAGTACTCCTTTTAAGTGGTGCCGATCACGGCCGTCGCGATAAAAATGGCCTGATGCCGATCTTTGCGGCGCTCGATATGAAAAATCCCATCCTCGTTCGTCTTTTGGTGGTCAATGGCGCTGCCATCAATATTCGTGATCCCTATGAGCGCACACCTTTAATGTTGGCGATTAAGGCCGGCGAAGAGGCCTTAGCAAAGTGGTTGATCGAGCGTGGCGCTGAAGTAGATGCTCGCGATTCACGCGGCCGTGATGCTGTTCAATACGCTCAAGACAATGGCTTTCCTGGTCTCGCGAACTCAATTCGCGTTCGAATTGAGCTCATCAAAGGTGTCACTAACACTGATCTCTTGCGTGAGCTCTTAGAGATGGGTGATATCGATGGTGTGCGCTTTTTGTTAGGCGAGAAATCCGACATTCTTCAGATGCCCATGATGCCAAGTGCTTTGCATCTCGCAATTGAAATTGCCGATGTTGAGAAGGCCGCCTTAGCAACAAACTTGTTGCTCTCTTATAATATTGATCCGAAAGGCAGCGAAATTGATACCCATCCACCTATCTCTCATGCTGCCTTATTGGGACGCATCCCTTTAATGAAGATTCTGATTGAAGCGGGCGCTGATAAGAATCAACTGGATAAAGAATCACTCTCTCCTCTCATTCATGCCATCATGGAGTATCAAGAAGAGGTGGTGGAATATCTGGTAACTCTCAAAGCGAAAAAAGACTACACCGTTAAAACTGGTAACACCTCGGTTAAATTCGAGGCCTGCTCTTTTGCTCGTAAGGCCCGCGAACAAGCTGCCGATTCAGTGCAACTGGATGTGACAGAAAAGATGATGCAGCACTTGGGCTGCGGCATCAGGTGGCTGTTTTTCTGGTAAGCACTGGGATCAACAGCATCCCGGGCATAGCGATCACGGTACAGAATAAAAAGAACATATTCCAACCCATCATTTCTGCCATCACCCCTGTGGGTGATGACAGTACAGTGCGCGGCACTGCCATGAGTGCAGTGAGAAGTGCGTACTGAGTGGCAGTAAATTTCTTATTGGTCATACTTGCCATAAAAGCACTGTAGGCACTGGTACCAAGGCCCGCTGAAAAATTCTCAAAGCCAATCACAATTGAGAGATTGAGCATGGAGACTTCAGACACTGATAGCCATGAAAAACCGGCCGTAGAAATGGCCTGCAAAAAGCCAAAAAACCATAACGATTTAAGATTGCCCCAGCGCATGCAAAGGATGCCACCCAAGATGCCACCGCCTATCAATGCAAAAAGACCCAGACCTTTCACTACGGTAGCGATATCAGTTTTGGTATAGCCCTTTAAAAGCATAAAGGGCGTGGTCATATTAGCGGCCATGCTATCGCCGACTTTATAAAGTAAAATAAATGCTAAAACAGTGAGAGCGCCATCGCGTTTAAAAAATTCAACGAAGGGTCCGATCACCGCTTCTTGCAGTGTGCGCGGTTGCTCAAGCTTAGCATCTTCTTTCGGAGCAATCAGGGTAATGAGTAAACCGACGGACATGGCAATCGCCATCATTTGATAAACCAAGGGCCAGTTTGGAGCACCTTCAATCGTCTTCCAGTTATCGGCCATTAACAGCGCCAAGGCACCGGCCACGAGAATACCAATACGATACCCCACCACATAAAGTGATGAGCCCAAACCTAATTCTTCTTCCGAGAGAATTTCGCGGCGATACGCATCGATAGTGATGTCTTGGGTGCTACTTAAAAAAGCAATCACGATAGCGGTGATCACCACAGCTTCAATATTAGCGGCCGGATTAAATTGTGAGAGCACTAAAAGAGCGATGACCAGTCCCACTTGTGAGAGCGTCATCCAGCCACGACGGCGCGATGGCCAGAGCGGAAAACGATCAATGAGAGGTGACCAGAGAAATTTAAGCGAGTAAGGCAGACCAATCAGAGAGGCCATGCCGATAACTTTGAGATCCACTCCACTCTCCGTCATCCACGCCTGCATGGTGGAACCAATCAACAGGAGCGGAAGTCCTGCGGCATAGCCCATCAAAAGAGTAATGAGCATGCGCAAACTAAAGACCTGTTGCCACATGGACAACTCCTTTAAAGATGAGTCGGAAGAGCGTAATCAAAAACGTTATTAACGGCGACCTTAGGGCGAAGATTTTTCTTTTTAGTTTTACTCACCTTAGAGAAATTCAATTTCTTGATTTCTTCGCCGAGGGCTTTTCCTAAAAGTGGTGGGACAGCATTTCCGATTTGACGAAACTGCGCTGTCTGCGAACCTTCAAAAATAAAATCGTTGGGAAAACCTTGGCAAGCGGCCGCTTCACGAGGAGTCAGAAAGCGCGGCTCTTGCGGATGATAATAACTCGTGCGAGCAGTAAGAATTGTCGGTGACGGTTTATCCCACGGCAGACGCTGCAAGCGCGTCTGACGGAAGCGACCTTCACGCAGCTCATTCCAGTTCACATCAAACCATAATTTCTTTGGCAAATATTGTTTCTCATCTTCGCGGTAACGAATACCAGAGCCCGCGGGAATAAACTTCAAGCGCTCACGATCAGCGAGTTTTTTAACTTCGGCTTTTTTTGGATCGTGATTATAAACTTTGCCATCAATGGCTTTAAGCGTTTTGAAGGCCTCACGAACGGTGACGACTTTTTTAGTGCCACGAGTTCCATGCGTGGGTTTAGGGAATTGGCACTCACGTCCCTTCACTCCCATGATAATCGTGCGACGACGCACTTCAGGCACACCGTACTCTTCCGCTGACAGCACACGTGCTTCCATGGTGTAGCCGAGTTTTTCAAAGAGCGAGAAAATCTGCTTTAAAACCGGGGCATTTTTCTTGGCCACCAGCCCCGTCACGTTTTCAAATAAAACAACTTTGGGTGAAGTAAGTTTCACGACACGAACGAATTCACGAAAAAGCTGATTACGATCATCTGCCACTTCGCCCTTACCTACGGTAGAAAACCCTTGGCAAGGAGGACCACCAACTACCATATCAACTGAATTTGTTCCGATCAGTTTTTTAAGTGTGCGAGCATCAAGCTTTTTAATATCGCCATTCCAAGCTTCAGCTTGGGGGTGATTGCGCTTAAAGGAATCAATCGCAGAAGGCTCCATATCAACGCCCAGGAGGCAATGATGACCTGCCATTTCGAGGCCGTAAGATAATCCTCCACAACCGCAAAAAAGATCAATAAAAGTCATTCCTGACGTTTTACTCATATACATCCCACTCCATGGCAAAAAGGCCTTATTTGAATAGTTTAGTTTTCGTGTCTGGAAGATGTCTAGTTTAAAGACCTTTGTTCGGTCTATCGAACTCTTATGACGAGCATTCGGTCCGATGATATAATAAGTTCGTTTTGCTACTTAACTTTCAATCGTTTTTAAGGAGATTAACCATGAAACGTCGTGATTTTCTCAAGACTGGTTTCCTTGCAGGAGCTGCTCTTACTGTTCTCGGAAAAGCTATGGGTCTAGCGAATAACGCTATGGCGGCCGTGACTTTCGTTGCTGCTGGTAAGCTTGGCTACAAAGAAGCCGCTACTGAGCTTCAACTCAAGGCCGGTAAGAAATGTGACACATGCTCATTCTACAAAGTAGATGCAGCGGGTGGCGCAGGTGCTGGTCAATGTACTCTTCCAGCAATGAAGTCTGCTATGAAGTCAGCAGGCGTGCCGTATGTTAAGGCCGCTGGATACTGCAATATGTGGAAGAAGAAAGCTTAAGATCTTTGTGGGGCCCGATTTTTCGGGCCCCTTTTTTTTCTCCAACTGCCCCTACCGATATTCTCGATAAAAAACCCAACTCAATAAAATTATTTTGCCCGTCCAAGCGCATGTTCTTAAATAATTGCTGCGGACTAAGAGCTTAATCAAACCTTGCTCATGCCCTAAAGCGAGTTTTTTATGCAGAGGAATTTGTATGAAAATTGTCGAGAGCCATGTGATGGCCACCAAAACGGCATTCGCCCACACCCAAACCTCTCCTCGATAGGCCCAAAGTCCATAGGCCGCTAAGGCAAGTTCTACAAGCATTAACGGGGCCACAATCATGGTGATTCGCTGAGAGTGAAAATCATGAAACAAACTAAAGAGTTTTGGCTCAATATAGCTAAAACTTGGATAGTGTACCCATTGGATGGTCCAGATGAGACCAACCAACAGGGCACCGTCAACGAGGTTGAGTAGCAGAAAACTAATGTGGGACATGCTTCAATTCCAGCGCCTCGTCTTCATCGTAAGTTTTTTGTTCACGTGCAACCCACGAATACATTGCGGGGATAACAAACAAAGTCAAAAGGGTTGATACCAGTGTTCCGCCAATAATCGCCCAGGCCATAGGCCCCAATACCTCCGAACCTGGACCAATCGCCAGAGCTGGCGGAAGAGCGCCGGCGACAGTAGAGAAGGCCGTCATCAAAATGGGACGCAAACGTTTTGGACATGCATCTTCCAAGGCATCACGAATGGCCAGTCCCTCACGGCGGCGCTGGTTGGTGAAATCCACCATCAAGATCGAGTTCTTCTTAACAATTCCCATCAAGAGGATGAGACCAATCATTGAATAAATATTTAATGAAAGCTGCAGTCCCCAAAGCGCCATAAAGGCACCTGAGAAGGCAAACGGCATCGCCAACAAAACGACGAGCGGATCAATGAAACTATTAAACTGCGACCCCAGCACCATATAGGCAATCAGAATTCCCATAACCAAGGCAAAAATGAGTGATTGGAAGGATTCACGGAACGTTTCAGAACTTCCTGACTCAACCAAACTATAACCAGCAGGTAAATGTTTTTTAGTAATCACTTTCACTTGCTCAAGCGCCTCTCCTTGGGATTTTCCTGGAGCGATTCCGGCAAAGATATTGACCGCACGTGAGCGATCTTTACGGGTCACAGAACTTGCACCCGGTCGCTCAAGCACACTAGCGACTTCGGTCAATCGTACAAGTTCACCTCGCGTATTTCGTACATAAATTTTTGCCAAGGTGGCTTTTTCATCGGCCGAGACATCGGCCATCTTGACTCGAATATCATTGCGATGGCCATCTTTTGAGAATTTTCCAATCGCCTGTCCACCCACTAATGCGTTGATGGTGCGGCCAATCTCATCCACGCTCACACCATAACGTTTGGCGGCATCGCGATCAGGTATGATGTGAACCTCTGTCACAGAATCTTTGTAATCGGTATCCACATCGGTGTAGATTCCAGATTCATTCATCTCTTTCATGATGGCCTTGGTCGCTGGCACAAGGCCTGACCATTGCGGCCCTACTAAAGTGAACTCAACTGGAAAGCCACGGCCCGAAGCCGAGAAGCCCCCTTGTGAAGTATCTTGCACAAAGACTTTTCCGCCTTGAATTTCTGTAAACTCTTTACGGTATTGATTAAGCAAATCTTTCATGACAGGACGATTTTTCTTATCCACTAAAGTCACAAACAAGTTAGCAGTATTAGATTCACTGCCACCAAACCCACCGATGGCAACAAAGTAGCGCTTCACTTCCGGCTTCTTAGCAAGCCTTGCTTCCACCTCTTTCACCACATTATCGGTAAACTCTAAACTTGAGCCTTCCGCAGTCTTTACTCGCATTAAAAAGAGTCCGGTATCTTGCGCCGGCACAAATTCTTTAGGAATTTTTGTCACCAGGAAAAAAGTCGAAACAAAGAAAATCGTTGAGAGCGTAAGTGTCAGTGCGCGATGATTGAGAACGACAGTTAACCAACGACGATAAACGGCAATAATTTTCTCAAAGATCTTATCAACGAAAGCACCCAACTTACTCGTGCGACCAGGTGGATCCATGAATTGAGAACAGCGCATAGGGGTGAGCGTGAGCGCTTCAATCAGTGAGAGCCCAACTGCCACAGAAATGGTCACACCGAACTGGAAGAAATACTTTCCGATGATACCATCCATTAATGCGACTGGAATGAAGATCGCCATAATCGCAACAGTTGCCGCTAAGGCAGCAAATGTAATCTCATTGGCACCTGCAAAGGCAGCGGCCCGACGAGTTTTACCCTCTTCATGGTGACGATAAATATTCTCGAGCACCATGATGGCATCATCCACCACGATACCAATCGCCAAGGAGAGACCTAAGAGCGAGAAGGTATTAAGGGTGAAACCAAGCCAGCTCAAAATAATAAAGGCCCCTAGAATCGAAGTAGGGATCGCTAAAATAACGTTAATCGTGGCGGCAAATGAGCCAAGAAACAACCAGCAGACGATCGCGGTTAAAATCGCCGACAAGGTCATGGTAAAAATTAATTCATGAATCGATTCTTCGATAAACTGAGTCGAGTCAAAGTTGATGCCGATTTCTGTTCCCGCCGGTAAAGTCTTTTGCAACTCGGCCATTTTCTTTTTTACACCATCTGCCACTGCTACGGTGTTGGAACCTCGTTGTTTTCGAACTCCCATCCCGACTGCGTTCTTACCATTGACGCGAGAGATACGCCGTACATCGGCGAGTCCATCTTCGACCTGCGCCACTTCTCCTAAAAAGATTGGACTGAAGTTGGCACTGCCGCCGCGACGAATGAGCGGTAGCTTTTTAAATTCTTCCACATTCGAGGCTTCCCCCAAGGTGCGGACGTTACGCTCACGAGTGGCATCTTCCAAAAAGCCTGAGGGAGCTTCTTGGTGCTCAGATTGTATGGCAGCAATAACATCGGTCACAGTCATTTGGAATTGGTCTAATTTTTTTGATGAGACCCACACCCGTAAGTTGGGATCAACATAGCCACCTAAAAAAACATCAGCGACGCCAGGAACAGTCTGAATTTTGTCACGCAACTGATCGCGTACGAAGGCCATCAAAGTTTTGCGATCCATCGTTTCTGACGAAACACCCAGCCACATGATGGGACGATCATCGGGATTCACTTTGGTAATCACTGGGGGATCAATATCACCAGGAAGATTGCGTTGTGCCTGATTGATTTTGGCTTCAATCTCAGACACCGCCACATCAATATCTTTATCGAGACCAAACTCGACAGAGATATTGGCACTTCCAAGACGGGCGTTAGACGTGACTGATTTTACGCCTTCAACCGCAACGACAGCACTCTCGATGGGGTCAACAACGTCAAGTTCCATCACCTCAGGCGCGGCACCTTCATAACTTACCGAAATATTGACCACAGGAAAATCAACATCAGGTAGCTGACTGACACCCATACGAGTGAAGGCCAAATAGCCGAACACCATCATGGCCAACATCAGCATCCAAGCAAAGACCGGACGGCGAATGGAAAGATCGGATAAGCTCATGGAGTTACTCCTGTGGCCAAATTAAGTTGCAGCGCTAGCATCTCTTTTTCTAGGAGAGCGCGCTCATAACCACGTTTAGTATCGATATATTGATTGAGAGATTGCAAAACATCGAGGTTTGTTACCAAACCATAACGATAGTCTTTTTTATTTTCTTCATAAGTCGCTTTTGATTTACCAAAAGCATTCTTGAGATCTTTGACGACCGCCTCGAGTGCTTTACTATTCTGCCAAAGCACCCGAATATCACGCTCAGATTCACGTTTGGTGCGCTCTAGCGTTAAGACTGCTTCACGTTTACGTTCCGTGGCTTCACGCGTGTTCGCTGCCACCGTGCCGCCTTGATAAAGTGGAAGTGTCGCCACCACTCCAATATCCCACTCAGACTCAGCTAAGATACCAGTTCGTTCAAAATAATAGTTGGCAGAGAAATCAACTGTGGGGTGATGACCTGCCTTGGCAATTGACGTCAGCTTTTCATTTAATAAGACTTCTTCAGCACGCGCTTTCACATCCGGGCGGTCTTGAATTTTGATTATATAATCATTGAGAGTCGCCACTTGTCCTTCTCCGCTAGGAAGCGCACCAAAACTCATTTTCTGGGGAGTGCCTGCTAGAAAGTCGACTTGCTCCTGGGCAGCAGCAAGAGCGCTTTCAGCTCGTGCCACATCGGCATCGACTGAGGCCAATTGAGCTTCTGCTTGCAGTAACTCACCTTTTCTTGAACGGCCAACTTTGACACGTTCACGAATTTCTTTCACACGCTCATCACTAAAATCACGCAGCTGGCGAACATTCACCAAATCATTCTGCGCCATCCACAAATTGTAATAGGCATCTCCAGTTTGTACCCACAGGCCCAGTCCTTCTTGCTCACGCAAACGCTTTTGCACATCAATATCAATTTTAGCAAATGAGAAGGCCGCCCAAGTGCCACCACGATAAATCGGTTGCGCTAAGTTAATAAGCGCTGAATACTGATTAATACGACGAAAGGGAGAAGCAGGCCCGGGCAGAGGATCAACCTCTTGATAACTATAGCGAGCTGTTACATTAGGCCTTAAACTTCCTACCGCTTGCGTTTTTCGCTCCTCTGCCTGAATCGTACGCGACTCCGTGATGGCAATAGTCTCTGAACGCTTCTCGGCGAGCGCATGAAGTTCTTTTAAACCGGCCGGAGTAGCAGCACTGGCAGCTACGGGAATCAAGCAACACAACAACCATCTCATGCAACAACCTCGCCTCGATTCGATGAAAATACTTTTTGTAAGAGTAAGAGAGCTTCTAAAACTTGTTTTTGTTCTTTGTTATTTAAATCATCCAAGTGAACTTGCATGTTTTTTTCAACCTGCGTGCGCACTCGACGCACCACTGTTTGTCCGGCGCGCGTCAATGTGAGTCTGACGTGGCGACGATCATGAGGGTTCACTTCACGATTTAGTAATTCTCTTTTGACTAAAACTTCCACCATCTTTGACATGGCCGC
>Ga0164293_10003972_pt1 | contig 12645 bp, 24 predicted proteins | sample GEODES118metaG_FD_111487 | JGI IMG/M metagenome (GOLD analysis project Ga0164293, IMG submission 111487) | Eutrophic lake water microbial communities from Lake Mendota, Wisconsin, USA - GEODES118 metaG | ecosystem: Environmental > Aquatic > Freshwater > Lake | place: USA: Lake Mendota... | reverse complement strand
CTGAAGCTCCAACTACGACTACAACGACTAGTACGACTACTGAAGCTCCGACTACGACTACAACGACTTCAACCACGACTGAAGCTCCGACTACGACTACAACGACTTCAACCACGACTGAAGCTCCAACTACGACTACAACGACTAGTACGACTACTGAAGCTCCGACTACGACTACAACGACTTCAACCACGACTGAAGCTCCGACTACCACTACCACGACTTCAACGACAACATTATCAGTTAGCTGTACAGAATATACGGTTACTGGAACTCCATCAATCAGTATAGAATGGTTTGATTGTGGTGGAGCTTTCTTTACCCAAACTGTAGGAGCTAGTCCATTAGTTATTTGTGCCGAGACTGGTACAGTAAATCAGACTGGTGGAAGCGGCTCAATAACAGCAGGAGCTTCTTGTCCATAATAAAACCATAAAAATGATAAGATTCAATGAATACAAAAAAACCACTTACGCTAATATGCGTACAACCGTGTATAGAATATTATGCATGGCAAGTTGAGGTAATGCTAACAAACTTTGAAGCGTACAAGCTTCATCAAGAATTTAATATAGTTTGTTTATTTGCATATAATAAGAATGAGAAAGATTGGAGAGAAAAGGTTTCTATCATAAAAAAGGTAGAATTCCGCTTCAGCGACGTAGCTGACTTTTTCTATTATCAAGATACTAGGCAGTACCCCATACAGTACATAAGCTCAATAAGACCAAACATTCTTAAGCAATACTTCAAGGAATATCCAGAGGTGGCTAGAAATCCCGTGTTTTATCATGATTGTGACATTGTATTCACTCAATCACCTTTTTTTCTTTACAACCTTTTAGACAACGATAATAAATGGTATGTTTCAGATACCAAGTCTTACATCGGTTACAATTATATAGTTTCTAAGGGTAATGATGTGTTAGACAAGATGTGTCAAATCGTAGGATTACATCCTTTTTTCATTAAAGCAAGAGAAGAGCAGTCTGGTGGTGCTCAATATCTTATGAAAGGTGTAGACTGGCAATTTTTTGAAAAAATGGAGAAGGATTGTGAAAGGCTTTTTTCAGAAATTACAGTTTTAAATAACACAAAAAAAAGCTTAGACCCCAGCTACCATGAATTACAAATTTGGTGTGCTGATATGTGGGCAATTTTATGGGGGGCTTGGGCTAGGGGATATGACACACAAATAATTAATGAGCTAAATTTTATATGGGCAACTGATAAAAAAGAGAATTTAAACAAGCACTATATATATCATAACGCTGGTGTTACTCATCAGATGTCTAAAACTCATTTTTTCAAAGCAGATTTTAGAACAAAGCTTCCTTATGACCCATTTGAAAATGAATACATAACAGATACAGCTAGTTATTTTTACTTTCAAATAATTCAATCAATAGGTAAAAATTCTTGTCTTTATGAATAAGATTAGAGAGATAGTCCAGTCGTATGCTAGGATGGTCAATCCGACTGAAGAACAAAAAAAGATTGCAGAAATAAGACTAAATACGTGTGTTGGGTGTGAGGAGTTCTCTAAAAATGCAGTCGGGTTACATTATTGTAAAAAGTGTGGATGTGCCACAAAAGCTAAAATATTTTCTCCCAGAGGAATGCAAGCGTGTCCTCTAAATAAATGGTTTATATAAAAAATTCAACATGCCCTACAGTTACAGCCTTTTTAAAAATGAAATAAGAAATCACATAGTGGATAATTTCCCTAAAGAAACTAAAATTCTTGATGTAGGTGCTGGTTCAGGTACTTATGGTTCTATGTTGAACCCACATTACAAAAGTATAGAGGCTGTAGAAATCTTCCCTAACTATATACAGATGTTCAATCTAGAACAGATATACGAAAAAGTACACATAGCTAACGTAATGGAGTTTCCTTTATTTGATTATGAATACATTATCATGGGAGACATACTCGAACATCTTTCTGTGCACGATGCTCAAACCTTACTCAATAAAATTCACTACGATTTGAAACTTAAAATGCTTATAGCAGTACCTTATCAATATGAGCAAGGAGAAGAATTTGGAAACGTACATGAAACACACCATCAGCCAGATTTAACTGTAGGGATTATGTATCAGCGGTACCCCATGCTTCGGCTTTTATACGGGGATGACAAGTACGGATACTACATAAATTATGTTCCCCCAATAAAGTGAAAATACCCATAATAATAAACAACAGAAATAGGCTCACCACTACTAAAAATATGGTGGAAAAGCTTCTTTTTCTCAATCCAGATGAACAAATAGTCATACTGGATAACAAATCAACCTACCCTCCCTTGTTAAGCTGGTACGATAGCATTCAAGGCAGTGTAGAGGTCAGGAGGCTGAAAAATGAAGGACATTTAGCGTTTTGGGGGATTGGCATGGACAAAGAGGTTGGGGAATTCTTTGTTTACACCGATTCTGACTTACAGCTGGATGAAAATTTTCCGAAAGACTGGAAGGAACAAATGCTGTACTTGATTAGAAAATACGAAATCAATAAAGTAGCTCTTGCAATAAGAATAGACGATTTACCAGACCATTATCGCTACCGAAATCAGGTTAAGCGTAACGAAGGTCGCTGGTGGCTTCAAGAGGTAGAACAAGGGGTGTTTAAAGCCGATACGGACACCACTTTTGCCCTAATGAGAAACATTCACGACAACTGCTTTCCCAGCTTAAGGGTGGCTAAAAACGGCTTTATTTGCCGTCATGTTCCATTTTATATAGACTTAGATAATCTTGACCCAGAAGAGCAATATTATTTGGATAATCACGATAGCCGTAAAATAACCCAATACACCAAGCAGCACATAAACCCAGAGATATATGGCGATATCTGATTCATCAACTATCCTACAAACTCCCCAAGTTTCAGCTGTAATGTGTACTTATGGTCGGTTTTCTTGCGTGGAAAGGGCTATTAACTTCTTTTTAGCTCAAACCTACCCGAACAAGGAGCTTATTGTCTACAATACAGATACCGATAGCCCTTATTTAGACCCAAATTGCGACCTAACACCATACGGCGTGGTAATTATCAACTCAAACCGAGATACTATAACAAAAGAATCATATACAAACGTAGGGGCTATCCGTAGGGATGCCCTAATATTTGCTTCAGGAGACTATGTGGTTACTTGGGATGACGATGACATATTTTTGCCATACTTTATGGAGCAAGCCGTTGAACGTATGCAGCAGACGGGTTTGCCCTCTTTTAAACCAGAAAAGTCTTTCTTTTATGCTAGTAACAATTTGAGATTGGTTAAAAATACCCTTGAGGCTTCGGTTGTGGCTAGTATGGAAAAAGTAAAAGAATATGGCTACCGACTTGAAACTGGATATGAAGGGTTAGGCTGGTATACCAAACTACGGGATAATCGGGAGCTAGACGAGAATGACCCTTACTTCGTGCCTAGTTATTGCTTTAACTGGAATGATGGTCAGGAAATGAAAGCACCCCATAAACAGTCGGGGGACATAAATAACCCAGATAATTTTCAAAATCATAAAAAGCAGTCCCTAGATAGGGTAGACGGTAGAGTAATTTCGATTTGGGATGAAAAAAAATTGAGGGAAACCTACGAACCTTATATTGAGTACTTCAATAATAACGTAGCAGATTTCCCTCCAGAACTGGTCGAAAAATACCTAGTCCCGTTTATAAAACGATAGACTCTAACTCTTCGGCTACCCGTAAGGCTTTTACTTGGACAGCACCGTTGATTATATCGTTTATAAATTCCCTGAAGTTTTTATTGTTTAGGTAATATTCTTGTATTTTTTTCATACCTAATGTCGAATTACCCGAAATCTCAAGAATAGCTCTCCTTTCTTCGTTACCGTCAGTGATTGTGAAAATAAAATTAGGGCTTGGCTCTAAATGTTTCTCAATGACTTCTTCGCTTACTTGACTCAAGCCAGTTGAAATGTCATAAACTTCTATGGTTTTTTGTTTTTTGGGTCTTCCTCTTTTACCCTTTGGTTTACTTACTATTGTTTCTGTTTTTCTGGGTCTTCCACGACCTCTTTTTTTTGCTTCCATTTTAGTTGTTTTTGTTATCAATATTTAGCTTCTTATTCAGCTTCCTCTGGTATGTCAGGAAGGGCATTAAATGTGTTTATAGCAGAAGTTTGCTTGACTGGGGATATCTTCTTGCCATCTACTATTTTTATGGTGTTGTCTTCATCAAGCTGTAGGATAGCTCCCCCTTCAAATCGGTTATCCATCTCAATAGCCTTGTTACCGTAGTAATCTTTGGGTAGCATTTTAGATAGTTGCATGAGGGCTGTCTTCTTAACCATCCACATATTGGGGTCTTTTTTATCATTAAAGTACAGCTCATTATTATATCTGGATAGGGCTTGAATTTTGATAATATCACCTTTTGATAGCACACAGAACTGGTAATCGCCTGATTTGAGCTTGGCTACTGCATAGACAAACTTCAGGGTCTCAGCGTTTCTAGGCACCGAAAAGTTGGGCTTATGTATGATATTTGGCTCCAGACCGTAAATCGGTTCGAATTCATCTCCTTCATACACGCACTCCGTATGCACTTTGGTAACCTCTCCAGAGCGAAGAATGATATTAACTAGCCCCTTATAGCCTATCATGGGCGTTACTGACATTTTCCCGTCAATCCGTCTGGGAATGAGGTAAAACTGACCCAGCATATCAGAGGGGATAAGACCGATTTCTGCCCCCGCTAGGATTGAAGCAAACATAGAGCTAGGGTTCTCTAAAAAGGCTTGCTGGAGCTTCTCATTCTTTTTTATTTCAGATAGGACAATCTGGACAAATTGAGCTGGCTCAATGTTGTGCTTCTTCAGAAGGTCTGGTAAAACGTTCTGTTTGTAGTTGTCTAAATACTGTCCGAATCTTTGAGAGGCGGTAAGAGGTTTTGCTTTTTCTAAGACTTGTGCTTTTTCTTGCTCTTGTTGTAGTGGTAATTCGGTTTGTTGTTCTTTTGATGGTTTTTTTTCTGATTTCATATTATTTATTGGTTCTGTACAGTTTGGTATAACACTCCTTTACATCGCAGTAATATCGTACTGAATAAACGTTATAAGGGAGATATACAATTTGTTGACATAAGAAACAGCGATATCTGTATTTTAATGCCATGATGGTTTATTATTTGCTTGAATTATTTTTTCAACCTCTTCTTTTGTTAGCCTATCAGTTAAATCAATACAAGTTCCATCTGGCAATGTTACAAAAAAGTTTAATAGTTTTTTATCAATTAAATCGTCTTCATTAAAGTAATGTAGTCCATGACATTCTTCAACTCTTTCTGGATAACGTCTAAAAAAATATTGAACAGTGGCTGTGGTTTCAATCTCAAAATTATCTATTTCATCATAAATTTCACGCATAAAATTATTTTAAATGAATAATTATTTTATTTTTTATCAGTTTAGGTTTTGCTAATCCTTCAAATATCGGGATATTATCGTACAATTCAGGGTTTGTAAATTCGTCTACCATTTCAACTTCAATTGATATATCATTATTTAAAATAAATTCTATATCGCTTGGAGTAATTAAATCATAAATAAAATCAGTTGGCTTGATTCCCCAACCGTGAGCAATATATCCTATTTGCTTATGTTCAAATATGGTTCCGTCTTCTAATTCAACTTGTGGTTTTCCGTCTACTATAATAAGAATGGCGGGGCTTGTCATCAGTAGTGTATTTCTTCTATTAAAGGTACCGTTGTTTTTTTATCACAATTATCATTAAAAGCACATTCTTTGCAGCGAAGGAAACTAGGTCTGGGTTCTAAAGCTTCAGGGTTCTTAAAATGATAATCTACATATTTAAGCATTTTAGGTATAGTAATTGAGCCATGTAAATTAATATGTTCTTCTTGAATATTAACTTTAATTATTTTAGCTTTTTCAGGGTCTTTAGCAGAGAATATAAAAAAGTAAAAAGGCATATTTTCTACCCCTGATAGTTGGCTCATCAAAAATTTGTAATGTATGGGCTGTAAGAGGAGTTTGGACTTGTAGACCAAAGATTCTGTATGCCATCCATACTCATTGAACTTGTCATCAAATAAGCTAGTGTATTTAATGTCAATGATACATTCTTCCCCATTCCAATTGGCACGTATATCTGATATACCGCTAACCCCGTTGCGTGACATATATTCTCCATACTTAATTACATTAATGTTATGGTCTTTAATCATTTTCTTAAATAGCTCTGAAGACTTGGTAGCCCTTTCATAATCTACCGCCATCTTTTCTTTGGGAGTGCCCTTATATACTAATTCTGGCTCTGGGATGGGGTCTCCGTCTCTAACATATCCCGTACACTTATATTCAAAATACACGCCCAATTTTTGTGTATCACTCTGTGGAGTCGGGAGTTTTTGGAAATATTTTTTGTGTAAAGCAAGACCGCAACCTTTTACGTTCTCATCATAATAGTCAAGATACTCTTTTAGTAGGCTTTGACTTAAATTTGGTTTTTGCATTTTTTATGGTTTTTTTTATAAATCTAGTAATATCCATTATTACGAAAGCGACATTCATTAAAATATATACGATTATGAAAATAGGTAAGCAAACAAAAATAGTATAAAGAAGGGATGCAATAAAACCAGCTTTTGTAGTGCTAGTACGATTCATCCTCACCAAAAAATGTTCTTTTGACATCTTTTACAGCTTTAGCTTTTTTAATTACTTCCATGGCTTCCTCAATAGATGAAAATTCAACTACAATGGCTTCATCTTTTAAGATATCTTCATTCTTAAATTTATGATTTTCGCAGTATAAATTCTCTCCCGTTGTTAAAAAAATATTTTTAGAATAATCGTATGCACTAGTTACCTTGATAATGCTACAGCTTGTAAATTCTTTATGGAAGAATCGGCAATTACCGCACTTCCTAATCATGGGTAAGCTTTTTTGGTTTAAATAAAATTCCATTATTGGTTGATTTTCAATCTAAGTTATTAAAAAAGTGTTGTCTGTGTATTATAATCCTTGTCCTCGTCTATTTTGTATACGTTTTCATAAAACTTCATGGTCAGTTCATTCAACTTATTTAAAAAAGTAACTGTCTCTGCTATTACGGTACTTCTAGCTTTTATCAACGGTTTTCGTGTTTTAGGGTCTATTTCAAATTTGACCATACCGTTATTTTTAAAATTTGTCATAAGTATTTTACAATCCTTTTGCATGGATTCAATGTGTTCTTTAAACATCTTTTTATGGCTTTCCATTTCTATCACTGTTTCGGAGTGATTTTTAGATAAGCCGTCTATGTTTTCAAACAGTATATTTAAGGCAATACCCTGAACCAAATAACCCAGCTTCCTTCTATTGACCTCTGTCATGTCTGGATAGACTTCATCAAGCTTTTTTTCAATAGCCTCAAAAAGTTTGTTTTTAAGTGTGTTTTTCATAGTTTTACATCAGATTCATTGTCTTCTACCACAATTTCGGAAGAGCAGTCGGTTTGTGCCTACTGCTTTTCTTTTTTAGGTAATACCACCTGATATTCAAACAATCCCCTACTTCTGTCTCCTCTAGCCCTTCTGTTGACTTCATGGCTTCCATACTCCTTTCTTCTAAAAAGTCTTAAACCAGCTGAAATGCTGGCTTGAGGGGCGTGGATTGCCTCTTCAATATCTGATAGCGTTCTCCATTTTCCATCTCGCATGAGTTCATAAATTTTTTTAATTTGCCCCGTGAGTCTCTCCTTGTCAAACAATGGGTCATAGCTATCCCCATAAAATACTGGATTGGCAAAAATGTCTAATTGCTCAAACTTTGGTTTTTATTCTTTTTTCATGATTATAATTTATGGGTTGGTCTTTTTCTGGTTTGCTGGGTTCAACAAGTTGCTTCCACTGTAGCCCGAATATGTCAAGGTATTCTTGCACCATTTTTCTGTTTTCAGGCTTATCTACATAATAAATGCAATCGGTCTTATAGCATATAAAGTCCTCCGCCAACATATTTGCCATGGTCATCATGTAGTTATAGCATGTATATCGGATGTTATTATATACTTTTTGAAGTATTGGGTCATATTTCAGAACTATGGTTTTACCCGTCATTTTACCGTCTTTAATAACCTGATATTCTTTAGAGCTGGCTAGGTTGGCTAGGGCTGCTAGCCTTATGGCCTTATCTTTAATAAGTAGACCTTTGGTATAAGTTTTCTCTGAAATTGCCCCTTGCATGTATGCTATTCTCCAATAAGCATGGTTTACATCTGTGGCTGTAATCTTACCGTTATAATCTAGTAGCTTTTGATTCCAGAAGTTGACGGGGAGCCTATCTAATGCCTTGATACGTTTATCGGCTATAAATTCCCTGACATCGCTCATAACAGACCTGAACACCCACATGCCAGAGGTAACTTTCTTCTTTTTAGAAGGAAATATGAACTTTCTATTCTGCCAGATAATTTCTTCTGAAAAGGAGCCTTGCCGATAATATGCTATCCCTTTTTTCCCCTTCAGCCTATCTAGTACTACATTTTTTTGTTCATTTCTTAAAATGGTAAATCCATTCTGGTTTGACATTTTTTATGGTTATTTTTTTAACTGCATCAATGATTTTTTTTGTGCTTCAAACTCTTCTTTAGTTATAAGCTTCGCTTTATATAGTCTTCTTAATGCGTTTATTGAGTTTCTTAGTTCTTGAGCTAATTTCTTTTTCCTAGCCTCTGGTTTTTGTTCTGCTTCTTTTTTCGATGCCCTTTTTCTCTTCCTCTTTTCTTTAAGTAATTTATTAAATCTCTCCGCAAGCACTTCTCTAACCTTTTCTACTTTTTTTTCTTCCTTTTTAGGTAGAGAAAAATCAGCTGGAGTATTATCAGCTTCAGCCTCGTTGTTAATAGATAATACGAATTCAACAAAATAATTTTCAGCTTTGCCATCGTTTGGTCTTTTTGGTTTTAATTTTACTACACCACTAAACTCTGCCATCCCAGATTTATTCTCATTTAATTCCTTTCGTATATTTTCAATTATTTTCTTAACACCACTAGAATAATATCCATAATTATTTGTATTAAATATTTGAGTTTTTCCCAGATACCCAGCATTTACTCTTACATCAAGACAATCTGGTAGTACGGTTCTGATGTGATTGTCAATCTCATAATATTCAATGAAAGCTAGGTAAGCTTCCGATAAGTAAAGAGGGTTACATATTTCTTTAGGAGCTAGACCCCTAATTATTACCCCTACCTCTTTTTTTATCTCTTTTTGCGTTACAGCAAGTCCAGCCTTAAACTTGGGGTATAATTGTTCGGAAACTATTTTCCGTTTACCCGCTAAACTTAACTTCTGCTTAGTCTTGCTGTTTTTGTTTTGCTCCGAAAGTTGCTTTAATAAAAAGTTGTAGAGTTTTATCCCTTTTAGGTCACTAACGGGAACTCTTTTCTTTTTATTTGGCATGGGAAAAAATCAATTTGGGAAGACAAACTTAAACAATCTAGTCCAATGAATTTTTATACTTCATAACTATTTCTGAAAGTCTAGCCCCAAGTAAATGCACTCTATCTTCGGGGTACATTTTAAATCGTTTCTTCAGCCATTTTTCAATAAGTATTGCACATACAGATAGTTGTACATACAGTTCTGTTTGATGCGTTTTGGCATTATAAACATCCCTCCATTGCCTACCAATTGAAGCACTAACGTTTACGAATACCCCCTCAAATATTTGATATGGATTATCAACACTATTTAGCCCTATTTGAAACCCCTTTTCCTCATCTCTAATCCATACACTTTCTTTAATTTTCTGGAGAATCCTCTGGTTTATCACCGCCTTTCTGAATCTTGCCATTGGGGTTTTTTGGAATTTTAGAATAACGTTTAATAAGCTCAAAAGACATAAATCTCTGAAGCTCAAATCCTTGCTGTTTAAAGTTGAGGAATTGTCCATAGTCTTTAATTAATGAAATCGGAAAGCAGTAATGGTCAGTATCGTCTAAAATAATGTATACGTTTTCAACAGATAAAAACGCATCATTTAAAATTGTCCAGTTGAACCCAAACGATTTGCTCTTTCTGTGAAGGTGTTTGGCTGTGCTTCGCTTACAATAAAATGTTCTAGTAGTAAAGTCAAAGCTTCCAAGCATACGTGGGGAACTTTCCTCTTTAAGCTTTAAGTGAATGTTTGCACTCTGACGTTCATCTTTTTCGTCAAAAAAAATACGCATGTAGACCTTATTGCCAGCGTTATCTTCGTTGGCGAAGGTTTTTGTATACAAATTCATGGTTTGTAGTTTTTATGGTTTAAGTAAGGAGGAAATGAATCTCATTCCATTTACGGGTGCGTAGTATTTCAAGCTGAAGTGTTTTATCCTTATCCTTTACTTTTTCGTCATAAAGCTTAATAAGGTTATCTACCCCCTCAAAATGGAAATCTTGATTGCAAGTTTCTATTATTTTAGATATCCATTGAAATAAGTCTCTTTCCTTTTCCATAGCCTAATTTAATAATTTTCTTGGACATTATTATTTAGGACATATTGTATAGCTTCTTTAACGGCTTCCAATTTGGAAATAGGAACCCTAAAGGTCATAACCTTCGTAGTTTCTCCATACTTCTTTTTACGGCCAGCGTTACTCCTAGCACCACCCCAATTAGGGTTTTTTTCATTGGTTTTTTTTGTCTGCATTTTTATGGTTTTATTGGTTTGAAAAATGTTTTCTGTGACATTCCTCTAAAAAATCGTACACCTTCTGTAAGGTATTAATATAGAGGTCTGGATGAATAAGCGAACCCTTGTTCACTATCCTGAACTCTTCTTGGTTGTTAATTAAATCTTTACTAAATGAATAAATCCTTTCTTTAAGAATAGCTACCTCTATTTCATCTAAACTGTTAATTAGAGCATAAAGGTCATTGTGGTTGATTGAAGCGTTTCTCTTCATGATTTTTGTTTTTTTATGGTTAAGTAATTAAATTATCAACTCCACCTACCGAATTGATAGACGAGCTCATTCCACTCATCGTCTGTGAAGGGAGCCATGGGTACTACTGTCAAATTATTTGACCTTAATGCAATCGGTATTCCTTTCCAGTTTAAGAAAATCTTGAAGAGCTCTGCTTGTCTCTCTGTTTTGAATGTCCATTGATGAGCCATTGGTTTGTTATTTTTATGGTCTTGAAATCAATTACAAATCAAATATAGGGTGTAAATCGTATACGAAAAAAATATTTTTTTAAAAGTTCAACAAATTTTCCACATTCCCAAATGTGTATAATTATTGAGAATCAATATGTTAGACCTGATTTCGTATACATAAAAAAAGTTTGTAAATTGTGTCCAATACGGCTAAAAACCCGTAAAAAGAAATGAAAAAAGGTAATACTTTATTGATTGTTGGTGGAGTTCTAGCTATTGGAGCTGTAGGCTTTTTTTTATATAAAAGATTCATGAAAAAAGCTGAAGAAAAACTTGACAAAACATTAAAAGCTCCAGAAGAACCAACCCCACAAACTTCAGAAGAAAAGCCTCAATTGCCCGTACTACCAGTAGGAGGTGTACTTGGGGGTATTGGAGCAATGCTTGCCCCTTACCTTACAACATATAATCCATATACTGTAAATACCGTCTCTAGCAGTTTATACATTCGTGAAACACCTGATGCAAAAGGAAAAATACTAGGAAAATATGCTAAAGGAGCAGTGATTAGTGCAAAGCCTTCAAAAACAAAAGGATGGTTTGAAGTAACAGATGACGGCAAAACAGTGAAAGGATATGTTTCCTCTGTTTACTTAAAAGCACAACCACTAAAATAAAAATATATGAAAAAAGAAAATATTATTTGGTTAGCTGTAGGCGGATTAGCCGTTTACCTATTTCTGCAATCCAGAAAAAAAGCAACAGCACAACCAGCCGAAGTAAAGGAAGCTACTCCGACTCCCACGCCTACTCCAATTCCTAATATGGTCAAGGAAAAAATTTTTGAAGGAGGTTTAGGAGTTTCTCCCGCAAAAAAGTCCGACCAAGAGTTGAAATTGTGGTACACGAATGTTTATTGTAAAAGGATGTTCCAAAAAAGACAACTTTCGCAAATAGACATAGCATATCAAGATATAGCTTTAAGTGAAATAGCTAAACGAGGACTACGATTCGATTGTGGAATGTTCCTAAAACCATATTCTCCGAAAGATAGAGGTTACATTGACCAAGTTCTTGCTTTGAATCCACCACGGAAAACATTGAAATAAACATTATATTTAATCAATTGTGGGGAAAAACTTAAAAAATTATAAAATAGTTGGTTATTAATAGGGAAAGTTCACATAAGCAGAACACCCCCCTTGTTTCTACTTGGGGGTTTTTTAAATAACGGATTTTTTTGATTTGCATAGGATAAGGTTTAATTACCCCGCTTGTTTCTACTTGTGGGGTTTTTTTTATATTTGTATTGCGAATAGCTTAATGGGTTTAGGAATTTATTAAGTGAATCGTTTGTCAACACCCCCCTTCTTTTTAGTCGGGGGCTTTTTTTTCTCCCCCCAGACCCCCCTTATTTTCCCTTATTTTAAGCCTTTCCTTCCTTTCCGACCCTTCCCCTAACCTTTCCCTTTATCTTCGAAATTTGCCCCCTTTCCTCTCTTCTCATTCTATCTG
>Ga0164293_10003970_pt1 | contig 12651 bp, 8 predicted proteins | sample GEODES118metaG_FD_111487 | JGI IMG/M metagenome (GOLD analysis project Ga0164293, IMG submission 111487) | Eutrophic lake water microbial communities from Lake Mendota, Wisconsin, USA - GEODES118 metaG | ecosystem: Environmental > Aquatic > Freshwater > Lake | place: USA: Lake Mendota, Wisconsin... | reverse complement strand
GGCCACCACCCTGGCCTTCTGCCGCAAATACGACCTGTGGCTGGTGGAAGACAACTGCGACGCCCTGGGCTGCAGCTATTCGATGCCGCGGGAACTGGCCAAAAGCCTGGGCTTCCGCGAAAACAGCCCGGGGCTGGATGAGGGGCCGGATCGGGTGATCCGCTGGACCGGTACCTGGGGCGACATCAGCACCCAGAGCTTCTACCCGCCCCACCACCTCACGATGGGCGAAGGCGGCGCGGTCAACATCGTGGCCGACCAGAAGCTCAAGGTGGTGGCCGAAAGCTTCCGCGACTGGGGCCGCGACTGCTGGTGCCCATCGGGTGTGGACAACACCTGCAACAAGCGCTTCGACTGGCAACTGGGCGAACTGCCCGCCGGTTACGACCACAAATACACCTACAGCCACCTGGGCTTCAATCTCAAGCCACTCGATCCCCAGGCGGCGATCGGCAGGGTACAGATGCAGCGGCTGCCGGAGTTCATCGAGGCCCGCAAGCGCAATTGGCAGATCCTGCGCGAAGGCCTGGCCCCCTGTGAAGACGTGCTGGAGTTTGCGCTCCCCACCCATGCCACCGCCTGGAACCAGGATGGCAGCTTCGAGTGGGACAACACGGGCTGCCGCAGCGAATGCTCCTGGTTTGGCTTCAAGATCGCCGTCAAGCCAGGGGCTCCCTTCTCACGCACTGATCTAGCCCGTGAACTGGATGCCCACCAGATCGGCAACCGCATGCTGTTCGGCGGCAATCTGTTGCGTCAGCCTGCGTTTGTGCAGCTGAAACACGATCGTCCAGAAGCGCTCCGATTGGCCGTTGGGATGGAGGGATCGGACGAGATCATGAACAGCACCCTGTTTTTGGGTACCTATCCGGGGCTGACAGACCAAATGCTGCAATCGGAAATTGAGGTTATCCAGGCCTTTTGCGAGGATGGGGAGCGTGGCTGAGTTATCGATCATCGAGCAGCTGCTGCCAGGTGTAACCCTGCTGCAGTGCCCTCACTACACAGACCATCGTGGCGACTTTACCAAGCTCTTCCATGCGGATGCCCTGCACGCCATAGATCTGACCTTCACACCGGCTGAGTCGTTTCTAACCCGGTCCAGATCTGGCGTGCTCCGGGGAATGCATTTCCAAGTGGGAGACGCTGCTCAAGACAAATTGGTCTTCTGCCCGAAGGGGCATGTACTTGATGTGGTGGTGGATGTACGGCCAGGGAGCGCGCAATTCAACAAGCCAGTTGCGGTTGAGCTCTCTGATAACGCGAGCACAGCTCTGCTAATCCGCAAGGGCTATGGTCACGGGTTTCTAGCTTTGGCCGATGACAGCTGGATGCTCTACTACACCTCCACAGTGCACTGCCCAGCACTCGACCGAGGTGTCCTATGGTCATCAATCGATTTCGATTGGCCAATAGAGCAACCAATAATCTCCGATCGAGACAGAAAACATCCACCAATCCAGGCGATGCAATGAAAATGTTTTTAACGGGCGGAACTGGGTTTATCGGCTCGCACTTTCTAAGGCAAGCTCTTAATGAAGGGCATCATATCATGGCGTTACGCCGAAGTTCGGCGAGCACACCGCGGATACCCTTGAAGCAAGATCCACAGTGGCTGGATCGCCCCATGGATGAAGTCACGGCCGAAGACCTCAAGGGCTATCATGTGCTGGTACATTTAGCTGCTCATACTGGGAATGTACCATACGACACATTGGCCAACTGCTTACGATGGAATTTAATGTCAACGCTGGCTCTATTTGAGCAAGCCAGGCTAGCAGGGATTCGGCGATTTGTGGTAGCTGGAAGCTGTTTTGAATACGGGAAAAGCGGAGAGCACTACCAGGCAATACCCACGAATGCTCCTCTTCTACCCACTAACAGCTACGCGGCCTCAAAGGCCGCTGCGTCCATCGCACTTACACAATGGGCTGAGGAACATCAGCTAAGCCTTGATATCCTGCGTGTTTTTCATGTGTTCGGAGAAGGCGAGGCAGAGTCACGTCTTTGGCCTACACTTCGGCGTGCAGCGCTGGCTGGAGTTGATGTGCCCATGACTGCTGGGGAGCAGATACGCGATTTTCTTTCTGTAGAGGATGTCGCCATGGCCTTTCTAGCCAAGGCTGTTGAGCCTGGCACCCCTGAGGAAGGCGCGAGAATTTTCAACCTGAGTAGTGGTAAGTGCTACACCTTACGTGCTTTTGCCGAATATTGGTGGCAGGAGTGGAAGGCCCAGGGGAGCTTAATCTTTGGCAAAATACCCTACAGACAGGGCGAGATAATGCAATATGCACCAGGCCCCAGGCTGCTGTTAACGCGGGGGAGCAAGAGATCATGATCCGATCAATCCAGAATTTATTTAGTGATTCCTGAGAAAGTGAGGCCTAGATCGAGCTTTCAAAGAGCCTTGTCTGAATCGGCAGAAACCTGGCGCGATGTTAGCCTGGTCGGTGAGCTGCGCAAATTGTGAACCTTTCCCCGCTACATTGCGTAGCAGAAGCCGGATCTAGTAGACAAAAGTACAAAAAGAAGCTCCAGAAACTTCAGCAGGTTCACACCACCAAAACATTCATTGCAATGGCTAAACCCTGGGTTACAGGGAGCCACTCACGAATCAGGCGCAGTGCGAAAAACCCGCTTGCCTTGGCAAATCTTGCCGATGTCCTATTAGAGGTTTGTCCCAGTAGATCTTGCCTGGCCACCGCACCTACGTTGTCGTTAAAGGGAAACGAACCTCAACATTTGCTTCTGAGCGCGAAACCAGTCCTGCTGTCGCAGGCGATCTGAGGTGGGTGCCTTTTACTGGACAGCCTCGGCCCCTGAAATCGTTAACTCCGGGCGGGAGGAACAGCGTTCGGTCTCAGTGTAGACCGCATGGAGAGTTCGACCTCCCAAAGAGCTATGGGGTCTTACATGGCAGTACCTCCATAGGAAGCGGGCCAGGCATATCTCAGCCTACCAGCCATCGCTGTACGCACGCAGATAGACCTCCTCATACTTGGCTGTCCTCCACAGCCGCTCAACGAGGATGTTGTCGTAGCAGCGCTTTCGGCCTGACCAGCTGATCCTGATCTCTTCCGCCTGCAGCCGGCCCACGAAGTCGGATGAGGTGAACTGGCATACTTGGTCGGAGTGGAAGATCTCCGGCCTGCGGCCACCGTTGAGGGCCATCTCCAGGGCGTCCAGACAGAATTCCGTGTCCAGGCTGTTCGACAGCTTCCAGCTGAGCACATGTCTGGAATGGAGATCCATGATCGCCACCAGGTACAGGAATCCCCTCGAGATGCAGGAGGATCTAGAATAACCTCAGAATGCCGAGGATGGCCACAAGGGGTAGGTCGCAAGCCGGGATTGAATCGGTACACCGCATGCGGGAATCGGGGATCAACTTAAAGAAGCTGATCGGATCAAGATCAATTGCAGCAGAGGCGCCTTCGGGCACACAAGTTGGCAGATAAATAGCGATGATTGCAGGCACGATAAGGATGCCTGTGGCACAAATAATCAGCTCTGGATAATGCGGTTGCCAACCGTCTCGGAACAGGAGAGCGAGTTGGCGATAAAATTTGTCATATCGCCCAGCTTCTCTAACTGGTTCCGCTGAGGCTGGTCACGAGGCTCGAGGTTCCACATCCGTCCAGGCCAAGAGCCGTCATCAAACGCTCAAAGGACGACAGAGGGTGCTGACAGACTTGGCGATCATCCTGAGAGTGAAGCGCTGGGGGCACACATGCACGGAGTGCTCAAGTTGGTGCGTCTCGAGCTTGTTCCGCAGGTTGCGGCGAGCACTCCGTCGCTCTGCCACAGAGATGTGATGCATTAGCGGTATCAAGCGAGACACTTGTAGGCTGCGTCGAGACTGAACACCGCATGGCCGACCAGCGTAGATTGGAGCTCTCATTAATCAATGTGTTGACAAAGCACATGATCCCGGCCGAGGGTGTCTGCCGAACATTAGGGTGGGTATGCAGCGGGGGCGAGGCTAGTGAATCGGCGAAAAAACCTTGACCTTATCGTCCTCACATCCCCTCGTCAGCGGTAAGGTCTGCCAAGACTACACACATTTCACCTTTCAGCAAAACATCAAAAAGATATTGAGAAAATAGCACGCCAAGAATCCAAGCATTCACAAGATTATTTTATCAACAAATCGGCACCCAACAAGCGATTGATCTTTTCAAAGGCTTGCAAAACGGCTGAAAAACATCAAGATATGCTAGATTAAAAGTTGTTACGCGAATTGCCTACCTTGAAGCTCCACGCAATCCTACTGCCGGGACAGCTTCGATGCATTGACAATAACCTTTTCAACTTTCTTGATTCTGCCGCAGACCATGCGCATCTTTTTATTGTCACCGACAAAGAATACGAACGAGACGCAGAATCCCTCAGGCTGCGATACAATGCAACTGTAGCCTATGTCGATGATATAATCGCCTCGGCAGGAGCTGAGCCCGCCCATGATCACCGCATTGTTCATCCGGAATTTATAAAACTGGAGCTGGCATTAAGACAAGTACTGGATTGGGAAGATGAAAACAAGCAGAAATTTAGATTTATCCATCGGTTTAGAACAGATGTTGTGTACAAAGCAGATTTTAGTCACTACATAAGCCCCCTGACTTCGGCCTCCGAGAATAGCAATAGACTGCTTCTGCGCTGGTCTGTTAACTACAGCGGATACAGGGATGCCATGATAAAGCTGATGGGTTTCCCTGCATTTGCAGTGCAGTACAAGACGTCAAGTGAGTTCGCCCAAAATGCATTAAAAAGCATCAATATCGAACCCTTGAGGGACTCGATATATACAAGGCCCTTTACAACTAGCTTGCCAGTTGCCATATTGACCAGAGACGAGCTAAGCGAAGAGTTTCACAATAATGTGCAACTAGAATATCCGATGTTTGCAGATGCCGTTGAGAGCTTTGTAAAAAGATTACGCCTAGAGGGCGTGCCAAGTATTATAAAAGAATGCATAAACTCGAATACTATGAATTGCATGAACCAGGCTGCTGTTAGAGCGTACGACTGCCAGTGGTTTGCTTACTTTCCAGAGCATATCTTCTTTCTATATATCAATAGAGTGGGTCTATCGGCGGGAGCATACGCTAGTGACGGTTCTGAAAACATGCCACTCAAGCTTGAAAGGCATGCGACAACAGAGACGATGCGATGGGTGTTTCGACAGATTCAAGCGGGTGACTACAGATGTTTAGGCGATAATATTAATTGGCCCATAGAAATTAATAGCTATACAACTAGTGGAGGCGTCAAAACAAATGCACTATTGGTATTCTCATGCGTAGAAGTCGCCACTCTTAGCGATGCAGAATGTGAAACCTTATGTAGAATTATTGACCTACTTGATGATCCATCATGGCTGGCATCTTACAAGCCAGACTTTGTGAAATCGATGTTATCGAGAAGGCTCAGTCCGCCACAGAGCATATCAGCCGACCCTCCATCATTGCCGGATAATATTTAGAACATTATCAGATCTAGGGCCTGAGACGCAGAAGGCACATTTGTCGCTAAGATTTTATATGTATGCGCTCGCAATAATTCGGGCATTAGGTTTAAGCGAAAAGCATAGGGGGGAGAATCCAATGTGCGGAACTTTTATCAAATCACAATCGAAAATAAATAAGTGCCCCTCGACAAACATATAAACAGACTCAGCAGTCTAATTACAAGATGCAGCTTGCGCAGTTCGGTAGAAGGTGTCATACTCTGGGGTAAATGAGTCGTTCAAAATGCTCAAGCATGCAATTTTGCTGCCCTGCCTACTGAGATGCATCGACGATAATCTTTTGAGTTTTCTTGACTCGGCTAGAGATGCCAAGCTTTTTGTAGTGACGGAGAAAGCGTTTGCTGCTGAAGCCCAACTCCTCGTCGACAAATATGACGCAGACTGCATCTACATAGAGAATGCCATAAACGAATATATTGATATTCTCTTCGATGACGCCACTGTCGTTCATCCAGAGTTTATCAAGCTCCAACTTGCTCTGAGACGAGTCTGCCTATTTGAGAACAAGAGCGGACATCGCTTTAGATACATACACAGATTTCGAACTGATGTAATTTATCCCGTTTCATTTGAAGAGTATATATGGCCTCTCCGGCACGAAGGCTACACTAATGATTTCATCTTAGCACACTGGAGCATATGCTATAGCGGGGGAAGGGATATAATGATGAAACTTAGTGACTTCCCTGCATTCTGTAGACAGTATAAAACAGACCGGCTATTCTTTGAAAGAGTGGTTGCATCTATTAATATATTTCCATTAAAGAATTCGCAAAATCCGGATCCCTTTCTGGCCAGCTTTCCAGTTGCAATACTAAATGATACGAATAATGCACAGCATTTCCATGGCCAAGTGAAGATTGAGTATCCATGCTGGATTGATGCAGTTGATGCATTTAGAAAGCGTTTGCGGCTAGAGTCCGCCCCACATGCAATTCACCAACAACTAGTTAATAGGGATTTGACTCATATTCGCACATATTTTGATCGATGGAAGCCTTGGATATCTGAAAGCCCCTTCTTTTATTATCTAAATTCTCTCAATATTGCAACAAATGGGTACTCTGTTCTCAATCCATTTGTCAATACACCCCTCAAGTTTGCTAGGCACGCCACCACGTTGTTTACAAGAACTATATTTGAATACATTTAGTCACGTAACTATTGCTTTTTAGAGGAGAGCATTTCATGGGCAGAAGAACTTGACTACTTCTTTAAAGCTGGCGGTCAAGCCGCCTATGCACTGGAAAAATTTACACTTGTTAATCTTGATACTCTTTCGGATTCGGGTTGCATTGCGCTTTACGGACTCATTGATTTGCTTAACATGCCTGAATGGATTATATTAAATCGTGAGGGATTTACAAAAAACATATTAACCAGGGGCTTGCGCCCACCAAAATGCTTAGAAAGCTATCTAGAAAGCTCCAAGAAGACCTCTTCTTAATTGGACCATTCCAACTTTCTTGTTTAAGTTTATCTATCTAATTTGAAAACCCCGTTGACAAAAATGGCAGCAGTTAAGCGTCGGAAAAACCAAACGGATCACCCCCAAGCGCCTTAAGCGCAATGACTGGATCATGAAGTCTGTTGTGGATTCCTCCGCCTAACTGAATGATGCAGCCATTTAGGAATATATTGGCGGGATCGATAAGAAAACTTACCGCACGGGCGACATCGAATGGGGCGCCTATCGAACCAGATGGGTGAATCGAATCGAGTAATGCCAATGCCTCTGGATGATTGGCAAAACCAGCCTCGAGCATGGGGGTCCGAATAGCCGCTGGTTCTATGGCATTGACCCTCACCTGGCCACCGATCTCAACACTCATCGCACGAGTGAGCCCACTTAAAGCCGCTTTGCTGGTGGCATACGCGGTGAACCCTGCTTTGGTCAGTTGGCTGTGGATGCTGCTGATGTGCACAATCGAGCCCCGATTGATGATCAGTTGGGGCAACAGACAGCGGCTGATGGCGACTGGGGCGAGAAGATTGATGGCAAGGGTTGAGGACCAGTCATCTGCCGTCAGATCAGCGAACCTAGCGAGGCGTTGCAGCGCTGCATTGTGCACAATCGCCAGCAAAGGAGCATCGGTAGTCAGCTCAGCCACCCGGGCGGCAAAGACCTGCAGCGGTTCACCTCTTGAAGCCAGTTGTTCCAGATCAGCCGGCAGCCAGAAAACTCCCTTTGGCTGATGGTCATACGCCGACGGGCAGGCATCGGGGTGATCGCTGGCGATTACCTGCCACCCCTCCCCCAGCAAATGATCCACCAGGGCAGTGCCGATCCCACCGGCGGCCCCGGTGATCAGCAGGGATCGAGCTGTCTCAAGGGGCATGCTGTGAATTCGGCGTGGGATCAGCAAGGAAGCTCGAGAGCTTCCTCAGCGCTTCCAAACTGGTGCGCACTACACCGTCTTCGGTGTTCGAGGCGTTATGCGAACCGAAGATGCATCGTTCATGATGGCGCAGTAGCGAATCGGCGGGTAGCGGCTCCACCTCGAAGACATCCAGAGCTGCGGAGTGGACGTGGCCGCTTTCGAGGCCTGCGATCAGGGCCTGTTCATCGATCACCGGCCCCCGGCCGACATTAACGATGCGTACGCCAGGTTTGATCCTCTCCAAAGCCGTGGTATCAAGCATGTGAAAGCTGGAACGGGTCAGGGCACAATTAATCACCACGAAGTCGGCCTCTTCCAGCCGCTCGGGCCAAGCGGCCAGCTGCACCGGTGGGGCAATGCTGGCGGGATCGGCAAAGGGGTCGTAGGCGATGACGGTCATATCTGCTGCCAGAAGGCGTTTGGCCGTGTTGCGGCCGATGTCCCCATAACCCACCAAAGCGACGGTCCTACCGGCCAGGGAAATGCCCCTGGGTTTCGGCCATGATCCTGCGCGCACGCCCCGATCGATCAAAAAGGTGTGCCGAGCCAGTGCGATCACATAACCCACGGCGATGTCCGCCACCTCGGCACCGAACATCCCAGGGGTGTTGATGATCGGGATGCCGAGTTCCTTACAGGCCTCGAAATCGACGTTGTCAACGCCGATCCCCCACTTCACAGCGGCCCTGAGCCGGCCGGCTTGGGCGGCGGCGAACACGCGACGGGTGGCTGGATCATCGCCGATGATCCAGCCATCAAACTCCTGCAGCTGCTGACAAAGCTCTTCTTCGGTGAGGATCTGGGTAACCTGGGCGGCCACCAATTCCAAGCCCAGTTCGGCGCCAGGCCCTCGAAATGCATCGAGCATGCCGAGCATAGGTGGGCAGGTGACGAGTACGCGCTGAAGGATCTGCATAGATACATCAATAGAAGTGGAAAGGGTGAACGGTTAGATCATTCAAGACGATACTTTTTTTTCGCCGCCAATCCAAGTAAAGCATTAACCTTATGACGTGCCTGCCGAAGTGAATAGTGCATTTTTGCAAAGTCTTTAGCTCTTCCCGATTTGGATCTACGTAAGTCAGCATCGAGGATTACCTCCCTGAGGCGGCTTCTCAAGAGCCCTGCATCCCGCACATCCACAACAACACCCAAATCATTACGCGAGATTTCTTCAATAGTGGCAATCTTGGAGGGTCCATATGCAAAAAGCAATCGCTCGGCGGCCAATATTTCAGGCAGCTTATTTGCCATAGAGAGCTGGGTATAGGCAATAGATTTTTCGTCAAAATTGTAAGCTATGACCAAGACATCAGCAGACAGCATGGTCTCCACGTATGCATCGGCAGGAACCAAGCCATTTATCTTGACCGAAGAAAAGCGCGACAAGTTTCGATTGGCCCATTCCAAGTACCAATCCATGGTATAAATTTCGAATTCGACTTTGACACCCTCACTTCCTAGAGAGTCAATTTCTGATGCAATGTCAAGAATACTTTGGCAGTTCATATCCTCAGCGAGACCACCCATATATTTAATGGATACCATTTCGCGAGGGCCTTGACCTAAACCAGCTTCGCCTGAATTGCGGTCGCACTCACAAGACGATCTAATCTCAACAGCATTAGAAAGCTCTATCCAGTTACATGAATATCGCTTGCGAAACTCTCGAGACATTTGCTTACATATAGACAGCTTGACTTCAGACTTCTCGATAGATCTGCGGAGCAGATTAGATAGAGCCTGGGAGCCAGGAATCGAGCGCTCACCCTGATTCCAAATCATACGACCCTCCCAGTCATCCATAATGTGCAAGATTGACGGGATATCAAATTTATTGAGTACTGCTTGATGGAACTCATGCAATCTTACCGACTCAGTAGATCTGAAATAAACGATAGATGGTAAAAATCGAACCAAACGTGTTAGGATATCCTCCTCGCGAGTCGCACTTGTAACCGCATTTGGGTCTGCACCTTCACTAGGTGAGTAAATTCTTAACCCTGGATCTGAACCAGTATGTTCCCAAACTTGAATGATATTTTCAAGTGGCAAATGTCCAAAGAAAGTCTTCTTGATTTGACCAGTGGCAGAATTGCTTCCAATAGGAGTAGGATCAATAATAAGCAACTTACAATCCTGCGGGAAAGCACGAATAAGACTATATTCACGCCGAGCAGCGGATGGTGACGGGGATAGGGATGGCGTCGGAGATGGAGTCGATGAAGCATTGGCAATGACGAACGAATTGATTGATAGGTTTGCATGCCGCCCACCCACGCCGCCACGAAACAAGGACGCACTATGATTGTGAGCACCTCGATTGAGCAGGTCTTTGATTAGTAGCATCAGCCGGTCATATGCACGGCGTTCTTGACTTGACACAAGATCTGGGTGGATTACAGATTGCCGGTCATACCTAAACAGCTCTTTTCTTAACTGCTCAAGGTTATAGTCCTGAAGAAAGCAGCTTAAATAATCTGTCGATCCCGGGTTTCCATGAACGATGAACTCAATGAACCTACCATTCCTTATTGAATCTTGAATCTTGCAGGCCAATTCGTCAGGATGTTCAATGACGGCCGAGGAGTCAATTTCATATGTGTTAAACTGTATATTCTGAGCAGATTGAATTGTCGTCCAAGGGGTGAAGCCAAATAACCTAAATAAGGAATACCACCATCCAATATCATCAAAGTGCTTTGGCGGCCGAGGAATTCCTACAGAAACAATACTTCTATCGATCGACGCCAGCAGAGGCAAATCATTATTGCTTGCATACGAAGTCTCGTAAATACCCTCAAAGTGCTTCAAAAATGAATTTACATTTGTTCTTACCTGTTCCGATCCCAGTTCCGATGAATAGTTTCTTGGCTTATTGTCGATATGATGTGTTTTGAGGCTAATGCAAGGATTGAGAACCTTGAAGCCTTCAATGCGTAGAGTTGCGGCTAGCGCGGTATCACATCCGAAAGTACCAACATATATCGAAGAGAAAGCATCGGAGTATATAACACTGTTATTAAAAACATATGTATCATACGAGAGATAGTTTATATCCGCCAAAGAAGCCATATCATCAAGGCTTTTCTCCTGCCAAGGGGGCGCAGGCACTTGGCCTTGAGGGTACACACCATTACCGGTAATATTCCATCTAGTAAGCGCAAAAACAGCACGCGGAGACTCCTTCGCCTTGAATGCAATAATATTGGATATATTATGCACATCAAAAATAATATCGGAATTTGCAACTATAACAACACTAGCTGGATATCCCAATGAAATTGAGAACAGCTCATGGTAACTTGGTCTTTTTTCAATGGGTATAAGACGAAGCTTTCCCGAAGAAATTGAGCCTTGGACAGTAGCTGACAACTCTTGCCTAACATTAAGTAACCCCTTTTGTAAATCGCCTTCAAATAGAAGTACAATGCAGCTAAGCTGTTGTAGGCTAAGATTGTGACAGAGGGCATCGATATTGAGCGCAAACTCCTCCTCGCTTCCAGCCCTATAGAAAAAAGTGGTCACCAAAAGGGCAGTAGTGTGAGATAGATAATCACTGTAAGAACACTTTTTAAATGCACCGTGATCAGAGATTGGGCTTAGATCAACTACCAATGACAATGGAAAATATACGTCGATATCCTGACTGGTTTGAACTAGTGCGTCCTGATGGACAGAGCCGCCCTGTAGGGCCATATATGATGGATCATTTGGTATATTATAAGCATCGCCTGCCTGCTGATAATCGTCAAAGAAGTAGTTCGGATTATAGGTAGGAGTTTTACTTATTTCAAGAAGGGACCCCTCTTTCTGAGTGGTCTCCTTCAGTAGCTGCTGGTACTTAGCGTCGATTCCAATAGAACCAATAATCTGGTAGCCCATATTTGCCATCCAGCGTATCGACCAACTGCCAGTTGTTATCCATTCTGTGGTAAAAATTGGCTCAGCGGAGGCGCCGTAGAGATCATCAAACCAATCGACATTAGAATACTCTTTAAGCTCGGGATATCTAGAGAGAATATCATTTCGAAGCAAAAACCTTTTAATTCTTCCTTCTTTAATAAGAGAGCAAATTGCTTCAGCGTGAGACATTATCACGACTGTATCCATGCATACATAGTATGTAGGTCGATACGAATACTTATTCCATAGCCTATAGGCTGAATTCATTCCTACTGTATGAATACCAAGCTTATCTAAGATATCAAAATTGAGAAGCGCTGCAGATGGGCCATTTCCGATCACCAAAACACTTGCCAGCTGAGGCTTCACCTCATCCTTTAAGGAAACTGTTTTGAGCAACCACTTTTCACCCTGACGTGATGGGTTGGAAACATGCAATTTGTTTACTGATTCTAGGCTTGTTAATGGGCTAACGACTACTCCGTGCTCATCGCAGAAATAGTTTGTTTGCTCGTTAAGCTCATCAAGTTTTTGCAGTAATTCCTCGTTTTGTATTTCTGTAATGTAGGTCTGTTCTAATTCCGCCGATGTATTGGAAGAGTAATATTGACCTTGGTCGGTCATCGCAAAATTAAGCTTGTTTGCTAATGCTCCTATTGTTTCGTAAGGCCGCTCAAGCAGGTCATGCTGCTTGATAACATGAATCTTATCTGAGCCAAAATGCTTTACAAGTCTACTTAGATGCTCCGAATAACACAGACCATATTTAGCGAATGAATTATAGTATTCTTGTATAGAGTCAGTGTTGACGGACTGCAAGAAGCTTGAGAGCTC
>Ga0164293_10003969_pt1 | contig 12651 bp, 8 predicted proteins | sample GEODES118metaG_FD_111487 | JGI IMG/M metagenome (GOLD analysis project Ga0164293, IMG submission 111487) | Eutrophic lake water microbial communities from Lake Mendota, Wisconsin, USA - GEODES118 metaG | ecosystem: Environmental > Aquatic > Freshwater > Lake | place: USA: Lake Mendota, Wisconsin... | reverse complement strand
TGGACGTAGCGGACACCGCGCTCCACGAGCCGGCGGGCGATGAGGCAGCGCGTGGCGTAGTCGGCGGTGGCCGGGTTGTCGACGCCGTAGAGTGCACGGACATGGGCCGGCTCCGAGCCGATGTCGAGCGCTTCTTTGGCGGCCGTCTGCATCCGCGCGGCGAGCGCGTAGCTGGCGATCCGCGACTGGAGATCGTGCTCGCCGGGATGCTCGCGGGCATGGTCGTCGTTGAGCTTCTCGAGGAGCTCGAGCTGCCTGGCCTGCGGCGCGCCGCGGAGGAGTGGAGCGGGATCGAGATTGAGGATCCGCGGCTCGCCGGGGCGGACGAGCGTCCCGGAATAGAGGCTCGGCAGCCAGCCATTGGTGAAGTGCTCCCCCTGGAAGGTCGGCAGGCCACCGGGATGGGCGAGCACCATGTAGGCGGGCAGGTCCTGAGATTCGCTGCCGAGTCCGTAACAGAGCCAAGCGCCGAGCGTGGGGCGGCCGGCCTGACTGCGACCGGCGTTGAGCGCGTAGAGGGCCTGGCCGTGGTTGTTGACACCCGAGTGCATCGAACGGATGAGGGTGATGTCGTCGCAGACCCCGGCGAGACAGGGCAAAAGATCTGAGATTTCCATGCCGCAGGTGCCGCGGGGGGCGAACTTCCAGCCCGGACCGAGGACCTTTGCGGAGGCCTCCGCGAGGTTGTCGTACTTGATCTCGCCGGGGAAGGTCTGCCCGTCGTACTTCACGAGCATCGGCTTGGGGTCGAAGAGGTCCATCTGCGATGGCCCCCCCATCATGAACAGCGAGATCATCGCCCGAGCGCGGGCCGGTCTCGGCGGCGATTTCGGGAGGAGGTCGAAGTGCTCCTCGGCTGCCGTGAGCGGCTTCACCGGCGCGGCGAGCAGGCCGTCGTGCTCGAGGAGCGTCGCGAGGCCCAGGCCGGCGAGGGAAAAGCCGCCGGCGTGGAGGAAATGACGTCGGGAGCAAAGCGAGGGGGGATGCATGGGTGCGGGCTCCTGTCAGTCGCAATACAAGAAACGGTTCGACGCCAAGAGCACCTGGCAGAGGCTCGAGAGGGCTTCGAGCTGCGGATCGGGGGGCGCGGGCGCCGACTCCCCTTCCTTGGCCGGTGGCGGGGGAACGGCGGCGAGGCGCACCCGGAACGCCTCCCCCTGCTCGGCGAGGTGCGCGAGTGCCACTTCGAGATCACCGGCCGATGGCGCCCGACTGAAGAGGAGACGCCACGCACGCGACACCTGGCCGCGGACGTCGCCCGGGGCCTCGGCCCGCACCCGCTCGGCGAGCGCCCGGGCGCTTGTGAGCACGAAGGTGTCGTTGAGCATCAGGAGCGCCTGGGGCGCGACGGTCGTGGCCCGGCGGAGTTCGCAGTTGGGCTTCATCTCCGGTTGGTCGAAGGTTTCGAGGACGGTGACCGGTTCGCTCCGCCGCGATTGGAGATAGAGCGAGCGGCGGAAGTCGTCCGCGCCGAGGCTCACCACCCGGACGACGTCGCCGTTGGCGTCCTTCTCTTCGCGGCCGACGACGATCCGGCCGACCGGATCCTTGGCGATCCCGACAGGCGGGCCACCGACGGTCGGGACGAGTCGCCCCGAGGCGCCGAGGACCGCATCGCGAAAGCTCTCGGCATCGAGCCGACGCGGGCTGGAGCGGCCCAGGAGCCGGTTGTCGGGGTCGGCGACGCGGGCAGGTTCGTTGCCACTCCCCTGCCGGTAGACGGCACTCGACACGATCAAGCGGTGGAGGGATTTCAGCTTCCAGCCCCCTTCCATGAAGGTGGCAGCGAGGAAGTCGAGGAGTTCCGGATGGCTGGGGCGTTCGCCGAGCCGGCCGAAGTCCCCTGGCGTGGCGACGAGCCCGCGGCCGAAGTGGCCGAGCCAGAAACGGTTGACCAGCACCCGGGCCACGAGCGGATGGCGGCCGCTGGTGAGCCAGCGGGCATAGGCCAGACGCCTGCCACTCGATCCCGCAAGAGTCTCCGCCGGCACGAGCGGCTCGATTCCCTCGCCGGCGAGGACCGAGATCTCCCCGGGCGTCACCGTCTGCTTCGGCTGCTCGTGGTCGCCCCGGTGGAAGAGCTTTGTCTCGGGGACGCGCCCCTTCACCTCCACCGCCGCCATCAGAAAGCCTTCGGCTGGCTTCGTGCCACGGAGCTTCGTTCCCTCGGCCCGCTTGTCGTTGACCTGTTTCTCCTTGGCAGGGTCGTAGAGGTCGAGCGAGTAGGTGGCCAGCGCCGCCGGATACTTCCGGATCAGGGCCTTCTGCTCCTCGCTCCGCTCCCCTTCCGGGGTGGCCCGGGCCGTGCGGAAGGCGTCGCGGACCTCCTCGGGGAGCTTGACGATCTCCTTCTCGAAAATCTCGTCGAGAAAGACCTTGCGCATCGCGTCGGCTTCGGCGTCGATCTTCGCCGCCTCGGCCTCGATGGCGGCAGCGGCGGCCCGTTCCTCCGGGGTGTAGAGCGAATAGAGCCGCGCCGCCGGCGGACGCCACTGCTCCCAGTCGAAGACCGGATCGAAGATCGCGCGGAGGCGGAAGTAGTCGATTTGCGAGACCGGATCGTAGCGGTGGTCGTGGCATTGCGCGCAGGCGACGCTGAGCCCCATCAGCGACGACGTCGTCACCTTGATCTGCTCGGCGATCACCTGGTTCCTCGCCAGATTCTGATCGGGAACGGTGTCGCCGGTGCCATCGGGGGCGAGCCGGAGGAAGGCCGTGGCGATGAGTTGGTCGCGGCGCATCGGATCGTTGACGGCTGCATCGGTCGCGCCTTGGGTCACGCCGGCGAGCTCGTCCCCGGCGAGTTGCTCCTGGATGAACCGGTCCCAGGGAATGTCGTCCTGGAAGCTTTTCACCACCCAGTCGCGGTAACGCCAGGCATGGGGCCGCAGCGAGTCGGCCTCGGAAAAGCCGTTGGAATCGGAGTAGCCGACGACATCGAGCCAGGCCCGGGCCTGCCGCTCCGCGTACGCCGGGCTTGCAAGCAATCGCTCGACGACCCTCTCGTAGGCGTCGCCCGAGGTGTCGGCGTCGAACGCGTCGACCTCCTCCGGGGTAGGAAGGAGGCCGGTGAGATCGAGCGTGAGGCGGCGAATGAGCGTCGGCCTGTCGGCTTCGGGGGCGAGCGTGAGCCCCTTGGACGCGAGCGCCGCAAGCACGAAGGCGTCGATCGGCGTGCGCCCGGCCTCGGCCACCGTCGGTACGGCCGGTTTGACGATCGGCCGGAACGACCACCAATCCCGTTCGCTCGCCGTCACGTAGGGCCCCGGTGGGATCGACTCCGGCTCCGGGTCGATGGCCCTCGCTCCGACGGCGATCCACCGCTCGATGATCGCGAGTTCCTCCGGCGACACCTTCTTTCCCGCCTTCGGCATCTCGCCGGAGCGGATCACGCGGAGCAGTTCGCCGTCGTTGACGTTCCCGGGCACGAGGAGCGGCCCGTAGCCCTCGGCCTCCCGGTCGAGGAATCGGCGAAGGCGCAGGTCGACGCCCCCCTCCACCTGCTCTTCCTCGCCGTGGCAGTGGGTGCAGTGGGCCTTGAGGATCGGCCGAACGTCCGTCTCCCAGGTCGGTGCGGCGTCGTCGGCAGGCGCGAGACGGACGATCGCGCCCCACAGCATGATGGCGGCGAGCAACGAACGGACCTCGACGGGTGCTGCCTGTCGCCGCTTCATCATTCCCCCGGGTGCCCTCATCGAATCGCTCGCGAACGGGCGACCGTCGCCCTCTGGACATGGTAGCACCGCCGGCGGGTGGGCGGCGTCATGCGGGTTTGGCCGCATGCATGGGGAAATCGGTGTAGCCGCGGGCGCCGGCGGGAGTCCACCACAGCGACATGTCGGGGAGGTCGGCGAGGGGCCAGCCGTTGCGGAAGCGCTCGACGAGATCGGGATTGGCCATGTAAGGCCTGCCGAAGGCGACGAGGTCAGCGCTGCCGTCGGCCACGGCCTGCTCCGCCGAATCGAGCGTGTAGCCGCAGGCAGCCATGAGCGGTCCGTGGAACACCGCCCTGAACTCCGCGAGCGTCATCGGTGTGCCGAGCGCATGGAAGCCGAAGGCGAGTCCGTCGACGACATGGAGGTAGGCGAGCCGGTGCCGGTCGAGGATCGTCGCGGCGTGAAGGAATTGCTCCCGGTATTCGGGGGAGCCCATGTCGTTGAAGGCACCGTTGGGGGAGAGGCGCACTCCCACCCGGTGCGCCGGCCACTCGGCCGACACCGCCGCCACCACCTCGTCGAGAAACCGGCAGCGGGCCGCGACATCACCCCCGTAGCGGTCGGTGCGCCGGTTCGTGCGCGACTGGAGAAACTCATCGATGAGATAGCCGTTGGCGGCATGGACTTCGACGCCGTCGAAGCCGGCGGCACGGGCTCGGCGGGCCGCGGCCGCGTAGTCGCGCACCGTCGCCTCCACTTCGGAGGTTTCGAGCGCCCTCGGTGTCTCGTACGGCTTCTTTCCCAGCGGGGTATGGATCCCGTCGCCGGCGATCGGAATCGCCGACGGCGCCACCGCCGCTTGGCCGTCGTGGTAATCGCTGTGGGAGGCCCGGCCCATGTGCCAGAGTTGGAGGAAGATCTTGCCGCCGCGGTCGTGGACCGAGCGCGTGATCGGCTTCCATCCCTGCTCCATGGCGGCGGTGTAGATGCCGGGCGACTCGACCCAGCCATTGGCCTCAGGCGAGATCGTGGTCGCCTCGGAGATGATCAGCCCGGCCGAGGCACGCTGCGCGTAGTACTCGGCCATCATCGCGTTGGGAATCCGCTCCGGGCCGGAGCGGGCCCGCGTCAGGGGCGCCATGACGACGCGGTTGGCAAGCTCGAGATCGTGGAGGCGGAAGGGATCGAGGAGGGAAGGCATGGCTTGGGGTGCGAGGCGTGGTAGATGGCCACGGAAGGAGGGAGCGATCCGGAGTCGAACGCCGCGGTCGCCGGTCAGCGTGGAGCCGGCTCGGCGGCCGTTTGCGAGGGGGCCTCGGCCGCTGCCGCGGCATCGAGTTCCTCGTATCGCCTCTTAAGATCGGCCTTGGCGGCTTCGCGCTCCTTGTCGTCGAGTGAGCCGTTGCCGTCGGCATCGTAGCGGTCGAGCATCTCCTGCCTGCTTGCCGCCTCTGCCTGTTTGCGACGGGCGGCCGGGTCGATTGGCTTGGTCGGGGCATCGTTGACGGCGAGCCCTTGGACGATCCGTCTGGTGAGTTCCTCGCGGGCGACACCGAGCTCCGTTTTGTCGAGCGTGCCGTCGCCGTTGGCATCGAAGCGTTTGTGGACGAACCCGAGGACGGTGTTCTTCACCATCGGGCCGTTCTCCTCGAGTTGCTTCATCATCTCGTCGAAGGCAGTCTTCCGCTCGCCCTCGTCGAGCGTGCCGTTGGCGTCGGCGTCGAAGCGGCGGAGCATGAACTGCCGCAACTGCCCCTGGATCTCCCCCCCTTTCTTCTTCATCTCACGAAGAGCCTCGGCCCTTTCGTCGTCGTCGAGCCGGCCGTCGCCGTTCTTGTCGAAGCGCTTCATCGTCTCGTCCTTGAGCCGGTCGGCAGCCTTGCCGAGGAGCCCCCCGAGTCCGCCGGCGAGCTTGCGCCCCGGATCGTCGCCGGTCTGGGCAGCGGCCGGGAGCGTGAGGAAAACGGACGTCACCATCGCAGCCACGACTGGTCCGGTGAGGCGGAGCATAAAGGCGAAGTCTCCGGGGGGCGATGGCAGGGACATAGGCCTCATCCTAGCAGGCCGTGGCCAGTGTCGGTTTCACAAGCGTAGGAGCGCGCTGAACTGCTGCCGTCGGCTTGAGCTAGGTCAGCGAAAGACCAAGGTGGGGACACGGCCCCGAAAGCGACGCCGGGGGCGGCAGTCTGGAAGCGATCGTCGCAGCCTCGAAGCCAGCTCACCCATCCATGCCCGCAATCCGTGCGGCGCTTGGTACGGGAATCTCGCGGGCTACATCGGCAGGAATCCCGCTGGTTCGGTCGACAGAAACGACATCGACGACGACGATCTCGTGCGGGACTCCGCGCAGCCGACGCTCACGTTTCAGGTGCTTCACCGTTGAGCCTATGTACTCCTCTTTATGCCTCGTGGGAATCACGATGCTCGTTCTCTCGATCATTGACCCCTCACGGCTTCCCCACCCACTTCAACGAACTGCCTGCCGGACAAAGCTTCAAGATCCGGTCCTTGAGCGTCGAGACTTACCGATGACAGCGGATGAGAAAAGCCTTGGCTCATCCACAAGAGAGCATCGGCGGATGTCGCCTTCTCGACGACGAATCCCAGACTTCTGGCGAGTTCGAAAAGTCCGCTCCGTCACGGGATGACATGAGTCTCATTGCAACCGTTGGATCTGCGACGACTTAGGACGAACATGTGGAAATTGATTCATGAGCCAGCGATCTCCTCGAACACATCGGCAAGGAGCGTTTGGGCTTTCCATTCCCACGAAGTGGCAGCACGCGAGGCATTGAGAACTACCCACGGCAGATCGTAGGGTCGAGGCCGGTCACTGTGAGGCCCTGCATGGCCTCGAGCAATCCGCGTATCAGGCATGAAACGACAAACCCGCAGGCTCCCGTGACCAGCAGTCTCATCGATTCCTCCAGCCATCTACAATCTCGCTGAAGATATCATCGAGGCTCTTCGTTATTCCCCATCCTGGATAATGCTCTTTCATTTTTGATAGATCTGAATAGTAGCAAATGTGGTCGCCCGCTCGATTTTCTTCGACGTAGGTCCATGGCGACTTGAGGCCGGTGAGAGCCTCGACACGGGTGAACGACTCGAGCACAGAACAGCTGTTGTCGCGTCCTCCACCGAGATTGTAGACCTCTCCGAAGCGGGGGGCGTGGATGAACCTTTCGATGAACCGTGCGACGTCGTAGGCGTGAATGTTGTCGCGGACCTGTTTGCCCTTGTAGCCGTAGACGTTGTAGCAACGGCCTTCGAGGTTACACTTCACCAGGAAACTCAAGAATCCGTGAAGTTCCACGCCAGAGTGCGCCGGGCCGGTGAGGCATCCGCCGCGTAGGCAACAGGTCGGCATGTCGAAGTAGCGGCCGTACTCCTGCACCATGACGTCAGCCGCGACTTTGGAGGCGCCGAAAAGCGAGTGCTTGCTCTGGTCGATTCGAAAGGTTTCGGGAATACCCCGGGTGTAGCGGGGGTCTTGATAGTCCCATCGGGTCTCCGTCTCCACGAGGGGAATCTCGTTCGGGGCGTCGCCGTAGACTTTGTTCGTGCTCATGTGGACGAACGGGGACTCTTTCGCGTAACGGCGGACAGCCTCGAGGAGGTTGAGCGTGCCGACGGCGTTGGTGTCGAAGTCGTCGAAGGGTATCGCTGCAGCGCGATCGTGTGACGGTTGCGCAGCGGTGTGCACGATGGCATCAGGCGAAACGGTAGCGACGAGTTCGAGGATCTGCGCCCGATCGCGGACATCCACCTCGTGGTGAACGAATCGTTCAAGCGTCGATTCCATACGCTGCTGGTTCCACCGAGTGTCTCCTGATGGCCCGAAGAACACGGCCCGCTGGTTGTTGTCGACCCCGTGCACGCTCCAGCCAGAGTCATGGAAATGCTTTGCGACCTCGCTGCCGATAAGTCCCGAGGAACCCGTGACGAGCAGTACCTTTTCGGCTCTCATGATGCTGTGGTGTCCCCTCCGAGTTTGATCCCACTGATGCGATCTGGGTGGACGACGTCCACAAGGGCCTTCTCCCGGTATCTTACGTGCCCATTCAGAAAGGTCATCAGCGACTGGTTTTTACGCGGTCGACAGTGGGTTTTCCGAGAAAGAGTCATCAGCCCGCACGGGGGCGTCTTCTCGTTGTTCACAGGGCTCATGTTGCACCTTGTGGTCGGCGCGGCATAGGCTTTTCTCGTCGTTTCCTCGGGGAATGGATGCAGATGCTCCCCCCGCCGTTCACGAAAGGATCTCCACATGCTGCGGATCGATGCCGGACGGGGTGGGATCGCCGCTCGGGGGCGCTCGCGCAGGCACTTCCTTCAGGTGGGGATGACGGGAATGGCCTCGATCGGGCTCCCTGCGATTCTCCGCGCGAAAGCCGCCGCCGCTGCCGCTGGTCGGGCGACGAAGGAGACCTCCGTGATTCTCCTCTGGCTCGACGGCGGCCCGAGCCACATGGATCTCTACGATCTCAAGCCCGACGCCCCGGCGGAGTATCGGGGGATCTGGCGGCCGATCCGCACGAACGTCCCAGGTATGGAGATCGGGGAACTGCTCCCCAAGCAGGCCCTCGTCGCCGACAAGTTCTCCCTCATCCGCTCCCTCCACCACGACAACGGCGATCATTTCACGGCCGCCCATTACGTCCTCACCGGCCGCGGCGGCCCCAATGGCAGCAGTACGGCCGGCAGGAATCCGGGTATCGGCGCCATCGCCGCGAGTGTCTGCGGCCCCCGGAAGGCGGGCATCCCCCCGTACGTCGCCCTTCCCTACGCGTCGAGCGTCGGCCTCCGTCCCGGCTATTTCGGCGGCAGCTATCTGGGGGCCAAGACGAACCCTTTCGAGGTCGATGGCGATCCCAGTGCCGCGGATTTCAAGGTCCGCAATCTCCACTTGGCCGACGGTGTTCCGCTCGGGCGGCTCAGCGCCCGCCATGACCTCCGCGGCGAGCTCGATCGCCTGCGGCGTGACGTCGACTCGAGTGGCATCCTCGACTCGATGGATGTCTTCGAACGGGAGGCCTACGCGCTCGTGACGAGCGACGCGGCGCGGCGGGCGTTCGACGTGGCGAGCGAGGACGATCGCCTCCGCGACCGCTACGGCCGGACGAACTTCGGCCAGAGCACGCTCCTCGCCCGGCGACTCGTCGAGGCCGGCAGCACGTTCGTCACCGTCCACTCCGGCGGCTGGGATCACCACTGGGATCTCGAGAAGGGACTCACGAGCCGAATGCCGGAGATCGACGCGGCGGTCGCCACGCTCCTCGAGGATCTCTCCGATCGCGGTCTCCTCGACACGACGATGGTCATCCTCTGCGGCGAATTCAGCCGCACGCCGCGGATGAACGACGGCGGCAACGGCGGCGCCCCGCGGAGCATGGGGACACCCGGCCGCGACCACTGGGGGAACGCGATGTTCGCTCTGGTCGCTGGCGGCGGCATCCAGGGGGGCAGGATCGTGGGGAGCACCGATGCCCGCGGCGAGCAGGTCAAGGACCGTCCCGTCACCCCGTTCGATCTCCACGCCACGGTCTATCAGGTGCTCGGTGTCGATCCGGCGACCCACTTCCTCGACCACTCAGGCCGACCGGTCCCGGTGATCGATCGGGGCGAGCCGATCCCGGAACTTTTTTAGTTCTCCGTTGTTCGCGGATCCTTGCGATCGCCGCCGGTTCTCACGGAGATGCGTGAGTCACCCGCGAGGCGTGTAGCGGGGAAAAATTCGGCAAACACGGCGGCTCGGGGGGGCTGGGTGGCTTTGCGGCCGGTGGAGCCTCGCCCGCAGCCCCTGCCCGACCGGAAAACTCCAGCCGCTGCTGGGGGTGCGTCGATGGATTCTCCGTCGGCGCCACCGGTCCACCCGGAAGACGTTCCGGGCCCATCCGTAACGGACTCGGGCCTTGGTCGCGCTGCAGGGATGCCCCCGTGCCACGTTGCCCGCGGCGCCGTGCCGTCTTCCTTTTTCTGTGCGGTGTGGCCCTCGGATGGAGGGCCATGCCCGTCCACGCCTGGCAGCAAAGCGATTCCTCCGATCCATCACGCGGCCGGATCCTCGAGTTCCCCGATCTGGGGCCGATTCCCGGAGTCAGTACGCCGCCGCTCGGCCCCGGGGCCTTCGAAGCCGAAGGCCTCCGCGATGCCGGGATGGGGATCATCGGGGGAAGACGCCGCACCGGGCCGCTCCCCCGGCAGGCCCGCTCCGCGAGCCGGCTCGGAGGCATGCAGACGGCCCGCGGGATGCAGCTTCCGGAAACGCTCCCGGCGCCTGTGGCCGCGGAGCGGAGCCTGGCGATCGGCACCGGCGAACTCGACCGGCGCCTCGCCGACGACGAAGGACCGGAAGACGGCCTCACGCTCGACGCCGCCATCGAGCGGATGATGACCGACAACCTCGACATCCGAGCCTTGCGGCACGAACTCACCCAAGCCGACGCCGACATCCTCACCGCCGGCCTGCGCACCAATCCGCTCGTCTATCTCGACAGTCAGTTCATCCCTTACGGCTCTTTCGGCGATGGCAATCCGGGGGGGCCGACGCAGTACGACCTCAACATCACCTACCCGCTCGACGTCTCCCGCAAGCGCCAGGCCCGCACGGTCGTGGCGCGGATGGCGAAGACGGCGCTCGAGGCGCAGTTCCAGGATGTCGTGCGACGCCAGATCGACAACGTCAACAAGGCGTTCGTCGGTCTCCAAGCGGCGCGGATCGACATGCTCGCCGCCGAAGGCGCCGTGCGGAGGACCGAGACACTCCTCCGGCAGGAGATCCGCGAGGCACAGGCGCTTCCCCCCTCCGACGTCGCCGGGCGCCGCAGGGCGGCCGACCTGACGCGCGAACTCGGCTTCGTGCTCGAGAAGGCGAAGCTCGCGGCGCTCGATGCCACCGAGGCTTTCGAAGATGCCCAGGAGACGCTCGCGTTGCTGCTCGGGGTGCCGCCGGAGGAGACGGCGGATCTCGTGCCGCGCGGCGGCCTCCGCCCGGTCACTCCGCCGCCGCCGCCGCTCGACGAGATGGTGAGGTTGGCCGGCGGCTGCCGGCCCGACGTCCGGGCCGTCCGCCTCGGTGTCGATCGGGCCCGTGCGGAGGTCGATCTCCAGCGGGCCAACCGTGTCGACGACGTCTACCTCTTCTACGACCCGATCACGATCCAGGACAACTCTCCCTACAATCGGCCCAGCGCCCAGTCGTGGGCGGTGGGGCTCACGTTTTCCCTTCCGGTTTTCAATCGCAATCAGGGGAACATTGCCCGGGCCCAGAGCAACGTCTCCCAGACGCGCACCGAACTTGCGTCGATCGAGCGACGGGTGTCCTCGGAGGTGCGGCTGGCCGACCGGGAATACCACGCCTCGAAGCGCGCCCTCGAACGGATCGAGGAAGTACTCCTGCCGCAGTCGGAAGCGCGGCTCCGCGAAGCGCAGACCGACTTTGATTCGGGCGCATCCACGGTCGACGATCTCCAGGAGCACCTCGAGGAGGCGGCCGCCGTGTCCCAGAGCCACCGCCAAGCGCTCCTCCGTCATCGTCGCAGCATGCTCGACGTCAATACCGCGGTGGGGATGCGCGTCCTCCCCTGAAAGGACCCGGGATCGGATTCCGCGGCCGCTTGGATAGGCTTGCGGGGCGGGCGATCGGATGGCTTCTGCCGGCCGTTTGCCGCCACCGGCAGGACAGGGTATCGTCGCCGATTCCTCCCCTCCCGTTCCCTCGTCTGCCCGCGGAGAAAAGCATGCTCGGCCTCGAACGGCTGGCCGTCCAGTCGCGGCTGATCCTGCTCCTTCTCGCGGTCAGCCTCGGTTCGATCGTGGCGATCGGCTCGATCGGCTATTCGTCGGCCCGTCAGACGATCACGTACGCCGTCCAGCAGCAACTGCAAAGCGTACGGCACTCGAAGACGACCGCCCTGCTCGACATGCTCAAAGGGCTCCGCGATCAGGTGCTCTCCCTGTCCGACGGGCGGATGGCCATCGACGGGATGAAGGCCTTTCGCCGTGCGGTCGCCGGTCTCGACGATGCCGCGCTCGAGCCGGAGCAGGAGGAGGAACTGCGCCGCTGGTATGCCGAGACGTTCATCCCCGGGATCAAGCGTCACCTCGGAGGTTCACCGCTCCTCGAGCAGTATCTCCCCCGGCTGCCCCGCGAGCGGTATCTCCAATACCACTACCTCCTCCCCGAGATGCGCCGCGCCGAGCAGGGCGCGACGGGCGATGCGCCGCCGGTGGTCGTGGACGACTCGGAGTTCGCCATCGTCCATCAGGCGGTGCGCGACAAGATGGAGCGGGCGGCGAGTCTGTTCGGCTACGACGACATCCTCCTCATCGACGACGACACCCTCGAGGTCGTCTACTCGCTCAAGAAACGCCCCGACTTCGCCACGAGTCTGCGGACGGGGCCCTACGCCGCCACGAATCTCGCCCGGGCTGCTGAAGCGGTCGCCCACGCGCGCGACAAGGATGCCTACCGGGTGGCCGATATCGAGGCCTACGTGCCCGACGCCGGCCTGCCGGTCGGCTTCGTGCTGTCGCCGATCTTCGACGGGCCGGAGATGGTGGGGATCCTCGCCCTCGAGTTCCCCATCGACCGGATCGTCGCCATCACCACCGGCCGCTTCGCATGGCAGCGAGAGGGGATGGGCGAGACCGGCGAATGCTATCTCGTCGGGCCCGATCTGACGATGCGGAGCCGGAGCCGGTTCATGTGGCAGGATCCGGAGGCGTTCGTGGCGTCGCTGCGTCGCTCCGCGCTGCCGACGGCGACGGTCGACCAGATCGAGCGGCAAGGGAACGTCATCAACCAACTGCCTGTTCGGACGCAGGCGGCGGAGGAGGCGATCCGGGGCCGCGAGGGGCTGGCGATCATCACCGATTACCGGGGTGTCCCCGTGCTCTCGTCCTACGGCCCGCTCGATCTCGATGCCCTCCGCTGGGGCGTGATCGCGGAGATGGACGTCGACGAGGCCTACGCTCCGATCCGGGCGTACGCCCG
>Ga0164293_10003968_pt1 | contig 12652 bp, 12 predicted proteins | sample GEODES118metaG_FD_111487 | JGI IMG/M metagenome (GOLD analysis project Ga0164293, IMG submission 111487) | Eutrophic lake water microbial communities from Lake Mendota, Wisconsin, USA - GEODES118 metaG | ecosystem: Environmental > Aquatic > Freshwater > Lake | place: USA: Lake Mendota... | reverse complement strand
TGGCAAATTTTATTTTGTGGACAAAGCGGGTATTGATGATTTTGGTGATGCCCACGCCGAAACTGGATTTTGTAATACCATTAGAAAAGCTAGCGTTCAAGGGAAGGTGGTTAATAAGAAATTTGTACCTAGTTATTTCAAACTACTTCCAAAATAAGTTAAGGCCAACAAAAAAGCCCCTAACTTATTGAAAGTTAAGGGCTTTTGCGGACCGGACGGGACTAATATTTTTAATATCTTACTTAACCTATTCTGTAGTTTAATTATACTAATACATTGATATAGAATATATTAAGTGATTTTCTGACAAAATCCTGATGTCTAAAAAACTTCAAAATGTTTACCTGAATGTTTACCTGAATGTTTACCTGAATGTTGTATTTTTGTAAAATATAATGTTAGGGATATGAAATACAGTTTAAAGTTTGTTCTTCGTGAAGACCTAATTAATAAGTCGGGGAAATGTCCACTCTGTCTACGATACACGTATAATCGTAAGTTGAAGAACTTTCCTTTGAAGTATACCCTTGAACCTGAATTTTGGGATAAAGAGACCTCTACGATTACAAGACGATACGAGAATATTAATGGGTTGAAGAAAATGATGGGGGATTTTGAGGGGAAGATTATAGACCTGGTAGAAGACCATTATTATAACAACAAGGAATATCCAACAGTTGAGAAATTAACCACCCTTTTGAATTCTGTTGAAAAGGAAAGTAATTCAAAGGGTAGAACTATAACCGTTAAATCTCTTTTTGATGGATATATTTTGTATCAAAAACATAATAGAAAGGGTATTGAACCATCTACCTTAAGTATCTATAAACAAACTTGGGAAAAATGGAAATCATTTGAACTATCAAGTGGAAAAGTTAGAGAACTAAATGAGATGAATGAAAGGTCATTGACCGAGTTCAAGGATTTTTTATCAAACCAAGGATTACAACTAAATACGATTGGGAAATTCATTAAAACAATTAAATCATTTCTGAACTATGTTTCTCTTCATCTTGAGATGGATGTCCCTCCATCTTTTAGACGAGTAGTAGTTGACAGAGAGGAAAAAAAGGACTTTCAAGTATTAACAAGGTCTGAATTAGAGGATATAAAAAGAGAGGTTTTTTTTAGTCGTTATTATGGAAAGAATAAATACGACCTTACTGATAGACAAATCTTGATAGGAAGAATTCTGATTTTTTTATGTTCAACTGGGTTGAGTTATGTTGATTTTGATAAACTGACAATTAATGAAATAAACATTGATTATGATAAATTAACTAAGGATAAAAGTGTGTTTCTGTTAGTAGACAGACAAAAACTAAAAACGACTGAAGATTGTATTATACCAATTTTAGACATAACCATTGACTTATTATCAGACATGTTGGGTATTCCTCATGAATTTTTAGAACCTCGTAAAGATGAACCAACAGACGAAAGGACTAAAATGAATGTATTAGAGAGTTTGTTGAAAAGAATGAAGAAAGGGGTAAAATTAACAGACCATCAACCAAGGATATTCCCAAAAGTATATGTTCAAGATTTTAATAAAGAAGTCAAGGAATTATTAAGTATTATAGGTCTTAACTACGAAGTTCCAAAGAAGAAGAAAGTAAAAGGGAAAGTTGTCAGGGAACGATTTCTTAAGTCTGATTTAATTTCATCTATTACAGGTAGGAGAACATATATCACATTATGTCTTGAACAAGGAATAAGTCCCCACATTCTTATGGAGACTACAGGTCATAAGAAAATAGGGACTTTACTGAGGTATAACAAGAATTCCAAACCTAATATCCTAAAAGAATTTAGGAGTAAGATTGATACAAAAGGAAACTTGTTAGAGGATTAGGAAACCATTGTCTTCCTTTTAGACAAATAACCGAAACGTTTTTCAAATCTTGAATGTAGTTGTTCATATTCTAATTTTAACTCACTCAGACTGATATTATAACTTTTGTATCTTTCTATTACAACCTGATTACCGTTCTCAATTTGACGAATTCTCGTAATAAGTTCTGAAAGTTCATGTTTTGTTTCACGATATTTCATTCTTGGGTTTGTTAGTTTACTCAAATTTGAGAGGAAGTCTTTTTTGTTTGATTTCTGGTTCATTTATTTATTTTTTAATGATAATTCATTTTTATGTTTCCAAGTTTCGTTCCCAATGGTTGAAAATGGAAAAGATGTCATACTTCTTATTTCCACATTTCATTCTGTGGATTTCTTCCCTCTAAAGTTTTTATTCTTCAACATTATAATCACATATTGGAACTCTTAATGTGTCAGGTGTAGGAAAAAATGTCTCAAAATAAAGGTTGATGAAAAACAGACTGTAAAACCCTTTAAAATCAAAGGAAATTTTCTAATGAAGATTGTTTTTACTGTCTCAACTTATACATTCGTTTATTTTGACATCCTTGACAGTCTTTTTCTATTCGTTTCATACTCTCTCAGTCTCTCCCTATATTCAGGGTCTTCCTTCAGTTTTAACTTTCTTCGTTCAACTCTTTTTTGGTTTTCACATTTTCTACATTCAGTTCTAAACCCTGTTTTAGTCTTTCTGAAAAACTCCATTGTTTGGGGTAGATTACAGACATTACATACTTTACTTTCTTTTTTTTGTTCACACATAAATTTTGTTTTAATGATTATTAATTTATTTTTTGAAATCATAGAAAAACAAAATCATCAAGTCAAACTCCTTTTAATTATTTTTTTCAAAAACTCTATACTTCATAATGAAAAGGGACTATTTATTAGAAAATGATACACTCAAACAGGTGAAGTGTATTTGACATTGTATTATTATGAAAGGAACAATAGAAAGAGAATGGGGTAAGTATTTGGGGTCTAATGAATGGGATTTATACTTAACCTTCCATTACTATAATGGATGTAAGGTTAATAGAAACCGTCAGGTAATGGAAGGGATTTATAAAAGAAATCAAAATATGATTGAAAGAATGTTTTTTGTATCTGAACGTAGTTCAAACTATTACGATGTCCACTCACATGTTTTAATTAAAACTTCATCCATTTCAGAGGTATTAACAAATATTAACCCCCTTAACTCATTGTGTAATATTTCTAAGGAGGGGATTAATAATGAAATACGAACTGTTGATGGTGTCTTGAAGGTGGGGTATTACGTGTCTAAATTCCTTGAACAAGGTGTTGATTACGACCTCTTATAGAAAACCAGAGGAACAGTAGTCAGTTTCTGATTGAGGATTTAAGAACAAATACATAGAAATACCCCTCATATGTCTTATTTTTATACTGAATTTATATTAATACAGTAAACAAGACTATGTCAGAGAAATACTCGGAATTATCCTCATTTATTTGGAAAGTGTGTGATGACTTTTTAAGGTCAAAGTTAAAAGAACAAGAATACGGTGATGTTATTCTTCCATTCGTTGTTTTACGTAGGTTGGATTGTGTTTTAGAACCCTCAAAAGATAAGGTTATTGACTTGTTTGAGAAGTATTCTAAAAAAATAGATGACCCAACCCCAATTATACTGAACGAAGTGGGACTTTCCTTCTATAACCATTCAAAATATGACCTACAAAGGTTAAAACAAGACCATTTAAACATAACCCTAAACTTTAATACCTACTTAAATGGTTTTAGTCCAAATGTTAGGGAAATAATAGAAAACTTTCAGTTAGACAAGGTAATTGAGAAGTTGGTCAAGTCGGGGATATTCTATAAGGTTATAGAAACATTCTCATCTATTGATTTACACCCTGATGTTGTTGACAATCATACCATGGGATTAATATTTGAAGAACTTCTACGTAAGTTCTCGGAGATGTCTAACGAAACGAGTGGTGAACACTACACTCCAAGAGATATTGTTAGTTTACTTGTTTCCATATCATTCAGTAAAGACAAAGAGAACTTAAAAGGAGATGGAAAGGTTAGGTCTATTTTTGATTGTTGTTGTGGAACAGGTGGTATTTTATCATTAGGGAAAAAGTGGATTTTAGAAAATGTGAACCCCAACATAGAGATTAATCTATTTGGTCAAGAGACCATTTCTCAGACACATTCTATTTGTAAATCTGACATGTTAATTTCAGGAGAAAATCCCAATAACATTAAATTGGGTTCATCTCTTTCTGACGACCAATTTGAAGGTGTTAAATTTGACTACCTTTTATCAAATCCACCTTATGGAACTTCATGGAAAGGGGAACAAGACTTTATAGACAACGAGAGTAAAAATCCAAATGGTCGTTTTTTTGTTGGAACCCCAAGAGTTTCAGACGGTTCACTACTTTTCTTACAACACATGATTTCTAAAATGGAACCTACTGGTTCAAGAATTGGGGTAATTTTTAACGGTTCTCCTTTATTTAGTGGGGATAGTGGAAGTGGTGAAAGTGATATTCGTAAATGGATTATTGAGAACGATTGGTTAGAGTGTGTTCTTCAATTACCTGACCAACTTTTCTTTAATACAGGAATTACAACCTACATATGGATATTAACAAATAAAAAGGAGAAAAAGAGAAAAGGTAAAGTCCAGTTAATAGACGGTTCTTCTTTTTATAGACCAATGAAAAAGTCGTTGGGTAATAAGAGGAAAATTATTTCTGATGACTTAATAATAGACTTGTCAAAACTATATCAAAATTTTGAGGAGACTGAATACTCTAAAATATTTAATAATGAATTTTTTGGTTATAGAAAAGTTGTGATTGAACAACCATTAGTAAAAGATGGAAAGGTTGAAATTGATAAACAAGGTAAACCTAAACCTGATAGTTCTTTACGAGATAGTGAACGAATACCATTAGGGGTTGATATAGATGATTATTACAATAGAGAGGTTAAACCACATTTACCCAATTCATGGATGGATAGGAATAAAGATACAATTGGATATGAAATAAATTTCACTAAGTATTTCTACAAATACACTACCCTCCGTTCATTTGATGATATTACTAAGGACTTATTAGAATTGGAAAAAGAAACAGATGGTTTAATGAAAAAATTGATTAGATAATGAAACTATTTTCACTCACTAACGATAAGATAAAAAGTGTCTCATCCAAAGATTTTAAGTTGGAAAAAGACATTCAAAACCTCATTGAAAAAAATTTAAAAGAATTTTTCAATTTACAATTTGTAAAATCTGAGTTTTCAATAAAAAATTTCAGAATTGACACTCTGTGGTTTGATGAGGAAAATAAATCATTTGTAATTGTTGAATATAAAAGGGGTAGTAATTATTCGGTAATTGACCAGGGTTATACCTATATGTCAATTTTAATAAATAACAAATCTGATTTTATACTTGAGTATAATGAAATGTGTGGAAAGACCCTAAAGAGAGATGAAATTGATTGGGAACAATCAAAAGTGATATTCATTTCTCCTCAATTTAATGATTTTCAAAAACAGTCAATAAATTTTAGAGATGTTCCCTTTGAGTTGTGGGAAATAAAGTGGTATGAAAATGATTTTTTTGGGTTTGTTCAACATAAAAATACTTCTAAAGAAAGTATATCAAGTATTTCAAAGGATACAAATGATGTTGTAAGTGTTGTTTCACGTGAAGTGAAAGTTTACACTGAAGACTATCATTTGAATACAAAAAATATAAAAGACGAAATAAAAGAAATCTACTTTAATCTAAAGGAAAGAATACTAAACATTGGAGACGTTAATATTATTCCAAGAAAATTGTATATCTGTTTTTCTCATAGAACAAATTTTGTTGATGTTGAAATAAGAAATAAAGACGTTAAAATCTATATCAATTTGAAAATAGGTGAATTGGATGACCCTAAAAATATTACAAAGGATGTAAGTAATCAAGGTCATTGGGGTAATGGGGATTATGAAATTAGATTATATCCTGATACTGACTTGGATTATGTGATGTTTTTAATTAATCAATCTTATAAGAAACAAGACTAATGAAGAAATATCAAAAATATAAACCATCAGGTGTAGAATGGATTTCTGATGTTCCTGAAAATTGGGAATTAAAGAAATTGAAATATATCACAGAATACAAGAATGGAGTCTCATTTAAAAGTGAAGATTTTTTAAAAGATGATGGTATTCCTGTAATAAGAATAGGAGATGTCGGAGATACAATCAATTTTAATGATTGTGTAAAATTACCCACTTCATTCCTTGTAAAATATTCAGAATTCATTATAAAAAACGGAGATATTCTCGTTGGATTGACAGGTGGAACAATTGGTAAGTCAGGAAGATACAATTATGACACTCCTTCATTATTAAATCAGAGAGTTTGTATTCTAAGGAATAAAAATATATTAGAAAATAAACTTTTATACTATTATGTAAAATCTGAAATTTTCATTAGATATATTTTTTTTAATTGTTATGGTGGTGGTCAAGATAATATAGGTAAAGAAGACATAATCAATATGATTTTACCATTACCATCCCTAAATGAACAAAAAAAAATAGTCCAATTTTTAGACAAAAAAACAGAATTGATTGACAAATTGATTTCAACAAAAGAACAAAAAATAGACCTTTTAAAACATCAAAGAACATCACTAATAAAGGAGGTTATTACTAAAGGACTAAATTCTAATGTAGAAATGAAAGATAGTGGGATTGAATGGATTGGGGAAATACCTAAACATTGGAGAGTTTTACCCTTGAAATATTTTGGGTTGATTACATTAGGTAAAATGTTAACTCCAGAGGAAAAAGATGGATACATACTCAAACCATATTTACGAAGTCAAAATATTCAAATTGACAAAGTAGATATTTCAGATATAAAAGAAATGTGGTTTTCAGATAATGAACTTCAAAAATTACGATTACAAAAAGGAGATTTATTAGTCAATGAAGGAGGAGATGTTGGACGAACTTCAATTTGGAACGATGAACTTGAAGAATGTTATTTCCAAAATTCAGTCAATCGTGTTCGTTTTAATGAGAAAACAGACTCAATATATTATTTTTTATATCAATCTCATCTTTTTCACAATGTTGGATATTATAGTTCCTATGTCAATGGTGTAAGTATTAGTCATTTAACAAAGGAAAAACTTGAATCTGTAAGATTTTTAAGACCTCCTTTTAATGAACAAAAACAAATCACTGAATATTTGAATATCCGAACCAAAGAAATAGATGAATTGGTTTTAATGGAACAAAACAAAATTGATTTACTTAAAGAATACCGACAATCACTTATATCTGAAGTAATAACAGGAAAAATTGATGTAGGAACAACTAACCTTAACTAACTTATGGGATATTCAGAAAAAAACCTTGAAGAACATATTGAACAATCACTTGTTCAATCGGGTTATACATCCCGTTTATTCAGTGAGTATGACAGGAATAACTGTTCAATATCGGAAGATGTAATTGGGTTCATTAAAGACACCCAGGAAAAGGAGTATAATAAACTCCAAGACCAATATGGTTCCGATACGGATAAGAAACTGATTACTCGTATAAACAACGAAATATCTTCAAGAGGTTTAATAGATGTTCTACGAAAGGGGGTGAAAGATAGAGGTTGTAATTTCAGGATGTTATATTTCCAACCAAAGAACAACTTAAACCCCGAACATCAAGAGTTATTTACAAAGAATAGGTTTGTTGTAGTTCGTCAATTACATTACTCTCTTAAGAATGAGAATAGTATTGATATGGGGTTTTTTATTAATGGTCTTCCTTTCATGACCATGGAACTTAAGAACCAACTAACAAATCAAACAATAATTGATAGTGAGAGACAATATAGATACGACAGAGACCCCAAAGAACCATTACTCCAATTTCAACGATGTATAGTTCACTTCTGTTGTGATAATGATAGGGTTTCTATGACGACCAGGTTGTCGGGTGATAAGACAAGATTTTTACCCTACAATAAAGGAATTGACAACCCCGAAACAGATGGATTGAGGACTAACTATCTATGGAGAGAAATATTGACCCCAAATTCTGTATTAGATATTTTAGAGAATTTTGTTCATCTATCAGTTGAGAAAGATAAGGAATGGAGTGAGAAAGACCAACGTGTAATAGAAACCAAATCTGAGTTATTAGTTTTCCCACGTTTTCACCAATTAGAAGTAATCAGGAAAATTAGAAATACCTTATTTCAAGAGGGGGTTGGTAAAAATTATTTAATTCAACATACTACAGGTTCAGGAAAATCTTACTCAATAGGTTGGTTGTCTCATTTACTTACATCACTATACAAAGACCCCAATGACACTAAAAGATTATTTGATACAATAATCGTAATCACAGATAGAAAAGTTCTTGACCAACAACTACAATACACAATTAAACAATTAGAACAGACGTCAGGGGTTGTTAATCCAGTGGATGAAAATAGTTCTCAATTAAAGAAGTATTTGGAAAATGGTAAGGATATAATCATTACAACCATTCAAAAATTTCCAAAAATTTCTGAAACAATCAACGAACTTCCAAATCGTTCATTTGGTATTATAGTTGATGAAGTCCATTCAAGTCAGTCAGGTGAAAGTTCAAAACACCTCAAAAAGTCTTTATCAAAGGGAGAAGAAGATGAGGTAGATGAAGATGAAGAATATTCTGATGTTGATAGGAAAATATTGGACGAAATTAGAAGTAGAGGGAAGAAAGAGAACATCAGTTTCTTTGGTTTTACTGGGACACCTAAAAATAAAACATTAGAAATATTTGGTAGGAAAAATGATATAGGAAAATTCGTTCCATTCCATATCTATTCAATGAAACAATCAATAACAGAAGGTTTTACTTTAGACGTATTACAAAACTACTCAACTTATTCAAGGTGGTTTAAGTTAAATAAGGAGGTGAAAGAAGATAAAGAACTACCTAAAAATAAGGTTATGGAAGAACTTGTCCGTTATGTAGACGGACACGAAATATCAATAAATCAAAAGGTAAAAATTATTTTAGACCACTTCGTAAAACATACCTCAAAAAAAATACAAGGAAAAGGTCGTGGGATGGTTGTTGTTCGTTCAAGAAAACATTGTGTTCAATACTTCCAAGAAATGAAAAAACAGATGGAGATTATGGGTCTTCCATATTCTTGTTTAGTAGGTTTTAGTGGTGTGGTTAGAATGGATGGACAAGAATTCACAGAAGATAATCTTAATACACTCCCACCCAAAGTTAGTATTCCAGAAGGGGTGAAAGACCCAAGATATAGAATATTGATTGTAAGTAATAAGTTTCAAACTGGATATGATGAACCCCTAATTCATTCCATGTATGTGGATAAAACCATGGGTGGACTTCAATGTGTTCAGACCCTATCACGTTTAAACAGAAAAACTACAGGGAAGACAGACACTTTCGTTTTAGATTTCGTTAATGAACCCAAAGACATCTATCAATCTTTCAAAGATTATTACGAGAATACAATGTTAGAAGAGGAAACAGACCCCAACCGACTGTATACACTTCAAAATGATATAGATGGGACACATTTGTTTACAAAATATGAGATAGACGATTTTAGTAATATCTTCTACAACCCTAATACTCCTCAGGAACAATTACAACCGATTTTAAACAGGGTTGTTGATAAGTGGAAGGTTATTGAAGATGTTGACCAAAGAGAGTTATTTAGGTCTAACATACAGTCTTATATTCGTTTGTATGGATATATTACACAGATAATGACCTTTACCGACTTAGAATTAGAGAAATTATTCGTTTTTGTAAAGTATTTGAATAAAAAATTACCGAAACGTGAAAGACCTGATGTCAGGGATATTTTGAACTCCGTTGACTTAGAAAGTTTTAGAATTCAACAAACATTTTCAGGGAAGATAGACTTGGAAGATGGGGAAAAAGGAGGAATGTTAAAAGGAATAGATGTAGGTTCATCTAAAGGAACAGATGTGGATGAGTTGGATTTATTATCACAAATAATCTCTCAAATTAACAATGTATATGGTTCAGAAATTTCTGAACAAGATAGATTAGATTTAGATAAGGTTAAAGAGAAGGTCTTTACTGACGAAGGATTACAAAAAGTCATTAACGGGGATAATTCCGAAACCAATAAAAGACAAAAGTTTGATGATGTTTTAGATAAAACAATAATGTCCTTCTTCAATGATAGGTTTGACTTCTTCAAAAAGATAGACGACCCTAAAATAAAAGGGTTTATCGGACAAATGATGTATGAACAGTTGAAGAGTGGGAACATGGGAAAATATATTTAATATCCCCCACTACCTCACTCCCTGTATTGTTTGATTAGAGGGGGTGTCCCTCCTCCCGTATCCGACCATAAAAGGGTGGGTGTCTGTTTTATAGGGGTTGAATAACTTCAAAAAAACCTCTGAAAAATTTTGTAAAAAATTCACAAAAAGTAGTCTTTTTTAGAATACTCAGGTATTTATAGAAAAAGAGAATATGGATAATTTTCCTTGTTATGAAATTGTAAGTAGAGATGTTGATAGATGTCTTGTTGAAATTGAATTGGTGGATAATGTTATGGAAAGTCCCTGTTCCGTATATTTCCTTGACAGAAGGAATAACCTTGAAATAGAAGGAATTACTGAAAATATTAAATTCCCGATGGATATTACCTGTATAAAACTACAATTAATACCATCTGATATGACAAAATTTCACAATAACTTTTTAGGATTGGAAACTATTATCTATAATACCTTCAAAAGTAATAACAAACCCTTTCAAGATGATTTGAAAAAAGGTGATGTATATTTAAAAACATATTTCAAGAAAGATGATTTTTATACAATTCCGTTATTATGTTTAGATATTATTTTTTTTAGAAAACTTAATAGTAAAACTATAGATAATCTTTGGAAAGTTTTAAAGTCAGAAATTGTTTTATTTACAGGAGATGTAGGAAATATAGAACAAAAAGTATTTTACTCAAAATCATCTCTAAATGAGTATTTGAAAGTTCCATTGTTAATTGGTCAACCTGAATTTAAACTGGAAGGATTGTTGAAATCAAAAAAATTCAATTCTGAACAAATACTTGAAATGAACCATGTCCATGGTATTACTTTAATTAAACTTAATATGGATGAGGTAATCAATAATAAGTTTCTTTCTCTTTATGATGATATAAGAGGTTGTATTACCCATTCTCAACAAAGAGATGATTACTCCCAAGATGAAGTTGATGATGTTATAAAAAGTATATTTTCAAGGGACGAAACCGATAATCTACCCTTTTAGGTTATTTTTTATTGGTTCCATGGAATACCTTTTTCTCTAGGTTTTGATAAACTGAAAATCATCAATATAGGTCTATAACACCATTAAACATGTGTCAGGGATAATCCCTCGTTCAACACTCAATCACAATTTCTAAAATATGTCTCTACTCAAAGAACAGAGAATACTTAATACATTAAAAGAAAATAAAAATAACCAAGTAATTCAAGTAATCACAACTAATCAGAACTTTGAAGATAGGTTTGAGGGGAGTATTAGTTTGTTCTTCAGGTCATTGAAGAATGGTCTTTACTCTTTCAATGGGGTTTCTAATAGAGAATACTTTAAGGGGATTAGTGGGGTTTATTTTTCATTAGAAGAGGTAGATAAATTTGAAATTATTATTGTGTATGACACAACTGTAAAGACCCTTAATCAAACTCAAGTAATAACGAGGTTGAGAAAGTTGTTGGGGTTCAATATTGATGTCAAATTTGGACTACTTGAGGATTATGAAACAAGAATTACTGAAATGTTAGGTATAAAGAGGAGAACCCAATCTTTTGGAGACCATTATTTTAACAACAAAAAATAACTACAATAGTCTGGAAACCAGAGTATTATAACTAATTTTGGGTAAATAATACCCAATGAAAAGAGTAATACATTTTATACGTAAGTCCACAATTGGACAAGAATTAGACCACCAAGAAAATCTTCTAAATGACACTTCAAAACAAAATGGGTGGAATATAGTGGAGGTGATTAGAGAGACAATATCAGGAACAAAGAAAAATGAAGATAGGAAGGGTATAGTTCGTCTCCAGGAGGTTGTTTCACAGGGAGGAATAGATTTAGTAGTTGTTTGGGAAATATCCAGAATTTCACGGTCACCACGTGATTTTCACAACCTATTGTCATTCCTACACGAACGAGGGGTCGGTTTATACATAAAGAACCTCAATTTATTCACTCTAACGGATGATGGTAAAGAGAACCATATTACTTCTTTAATATTGACCTTGATGTCTGAAATCAGTAAGATGGAGACACTTACATTACGTGAAAGAGTGAAAGTATCACTAAATAATCTGAAACAACAAGGAGTTATATTAGGTCGTCCTATTGGAACAAAAGAAGACGAACCACAATTACTCAAAAAATACCCTGAAGTAGTTAAATACATAGGGATGGGGTTGTCCATACGTGAGGTCTCAAAACTCACAAAAGTGTCTATTAATACAACAAATAAAATATCAAAAATCGTAAGAAGAGAGACTTTAGAGGTGAAATAAGAGGGTTTTATACCTCATTTTGTTTTCCTTAATGTTTTCCTGAAAACAAAAAACCCCATGAAAATCAAGGGGTTATTGCGGACCGGACGGGACTCGAACCCGCGACCTCCGCCGTGACAGGGCGGCATTCTAACCAACTGAACTACCGATCCAAACCT
>Ga0164293_10003966_pt1 | contig 12654 bp, 15 predicted proteins | sample GEODES118metaG_FD_111487 | JGI IMG/M metagenome (GOLD analysis project Ga0164293, IMG submission 111487) | Eutrophic lake water microbial communities from Lake Mendota, Wisconsin, USA - GEODES118 metaG | ecosystem: Environmental > Aquatic > Freshwater > Lake | place: USA: Lake Mendota... | reverse complement strand
CTCAAGCCCTCCGAGGTGACCCCGCTGTCGGCGGTGGAGTTCGTCCGCGGCTGGAACGAGGTCGGCGCCCCGCCGGTGATGGCCCTGACCACAGGCTACGGCGCCACCGGTGCGGCGTTGCCCGCGGTGTGCGACATGATTCAGTTCACCGGTTCCACCGCCACCGGCAAGAAGGTGGCGGCGGCCTGTGCTGAGCGGCTGATCCCGTGCAGCCTGGAACTCGGCGGCAAGGACCCGGCCATCGTGCTGGCCGACGCCGATCTGGACCGGGCCGCCAACGGCATCACCTGGGGGGCGTTCTTCAACTCCGGCCAGGTCTGTGTATCCATCGAGCGGGTCTACGTCGAGGCGCCGGTGTACGACGAGTTCGTGTCGAAATTGGCCGCCAACGTCCGCAAGCTGCAGCAGGGCAGCGAGTCCGACGCCGGCTTCACCTACGACCTGGGCGCGATGGCCACCGACGCCCAGGTCGGCATCGTCCAGCGCCACGTCGACGAGGCCGTCGCGGCCGGCGCCAAGGTGCTCACCGGCGGCAAGCCCACCGGGAAGGGCACCTTCTACCCGCCGACCGTCCTGACCGACGTCACCCACGACATGTCCTGCATCGCCGAGGAGACCTTCGGCCCGACGCTGCCGGTGATCAAGGTGGCCAACGAGGAGGAGGCCATCCGGATGGCCAACGATTCGGTCTTCGGGTTGTCCGCGACGGTCTGGACGGGTAACACCGCGCGTGGTGAGCGGGTGGCGCGCCGGCTGGAATGCGGCGCGGTCAACGTCAACGACGCCCTGATCAACGTGTTCAGCTTCGGTCTGCCGATGGGCGGCTGGAAGGAATCCGGTGTGGGCGCCCGGGCCGGCGGCGCGTACGGCATCCTCAAGTTCTGCCGTCAGCAGGGGATCTCCTCGCCGCGGCTGCCCACCCAGAAGTCGGAGATGCTGTGGTACTCGGCGTCGAAGAAGCAGGCGCAGTTCGCGGCGGCCGCGATGCGGGCCTTCGGGGCGCACGGCTGGCGCCGGCTGGGCATCAAGCGCTAAGTCAGGGCTGCCGGTAGCCCGGCGGGTTGGCGCTGTCCACCCACAGGTCGACGCCGAGTTCGGAGCCGGGCACGCAGTCATATACCGACAGGTCGGTCACGCCGCTGTCCAGCAGCACGTCCTCGCACAGCAGCGTCTGCCCGGTGAACTCCCGGGCCGGGCGGCTGAGCACCGCGTAGGCGGCGTCGGCGTACACCGCCGGCTTGCGGGAGCGCTTCATCGACTCCTCGCCGCCGAGCAGGTTCTGCACGGCTGCGGTGGCCACCATGGTGCGCGGCCACAGCGTGTTCGACGCGATACCCGCATCGCGCATCTCTTCAGCGATCCCCAAGGCGCACAACGTCATCCCGTACTTGGCCATCATGTACGGCGTCGGCGTCAGCCACTTGGCCTCCATCCGGATCGGCGGGGACAGGGTGAGGATGTGCGGGTTGTCCCGGCCCTTCATGTGCGGGATGCAGGCCTGGGAGACGGCGTAGGTGCCGCGCACCTGGATCCCGTTCATCAGGTCGAACCGTTTCAGCGGCACGTCCTCGATGGAGCCCAGGTTGATCGCGCTGGCGTTGTTGACGCAGATGTCGATGCCGCCGAACTGCTCGATGGTCTTGGCGACCGCCGAAGCCACCGAGTCGCCGTCGCGGATGTCACCGACGATCGGCAGGGCCTGCCCGCCGGCCTCCTCGATCTCCGCCGCGGCGGTGTAGATGGTGCCGGGCAGCTTGGGGTGCGGTTCGGTGGTTTTCGCCACCAGCGCCACGTTGGCGCCGTCGGCGGCCACCCGCTTGGCGATCTCCAGGCCGATGCCGCGGCTCGCGCCGGAGATGAACAGGGTCTTGCCGGAGAATCCCGATGAGGCTGCCATGCGCCGAGCCTATTTCATCCGTCCAATGGAGAAGCACGCAGACAATCTGCGTCCCATAGGATCAGGACCCAATGACCGATATCAAAGACTCCGTGCAGGAGTCCGACGCCGAACTCACGGCCCGGTTCGAACGCGACGCGATCCCGCTGATGAATCAGCTGTACGGCGGTGCGCTGCGGATGACCCGCAATCCCGCCGACGCCGAGGACCTGGTGCAGGAAACCATGGTCAAGGCCTACGCGGGGTTCCGGTCGTTTCGGGAGGGCACCAACCTCAAGGCCTGGCTGTACCGCATCCTGACCAACACCTACATCAACAACTACCGCAAGAAGCAGCGACAGCCCGCGGAGTACCCGACCGACGAGATCACCGACTGGCAATTGGCCGCCAATGCCGAGCACACCTCCACCGGATTGCGCTCGGCGGAGGTGGAGGCTTTGGAAAATCTTCCGGATAGTGAAATCAAAGAGGCGCTCCAGGCGTTACCAGAAGAGTTCCGGCTCGCGGTGTACCTAGCCGACGTCGAGGGCCTGCCCTATAAGGAGATCGCCGAGATCATGGAGACGCCGATCGGGACGGTGATGTCGCGGCTGCACCGCGGCCGCCGACAACTGCGCGGACTGCTCACCGACGTCGCCAGGGACCGCGGTTTCCTCCGCGGCCGGGATGACGCCACCGAGGACGAGGAGCTCACGCCGTGACGGTCGAGGATGGCGCCGAAGGTGGGACGGAAGGTGGGACGGCCGACCCGGACCCCGGGCACACCGACTGCGCGGTGGTCATCCGGGAGGTGTGGGCACTGCTCGACGGTGAGGTCGACGACGCCGAGCGCGACCGGCTGCGTCATCACCTCGACCATTGCCCCGCCTGCCTGCGCCGTTACGGCGTGGAGGAACGGATCAAGACCTTGATCGCCACCAAATGCAGTGGCGAACAGGCCCCGTCCTACCTGGTGGAGCGGGTCCGCCTGCAGATCAGCCGCACGACGATCATCCGGCGGGGGTTCTAGCAGAGCCCGTCAGGCGTTGGGCCGCTTGCCGTGGTTGGCCTTGCTGTGCTTGCGGTCGCGCTTCTTACGCCCACGCTTCGCCATGAGGATTCCTCCTTGGAATGGTCACCGCTTGAGCCACTCGGCCGCGGTTTTGATTGCACCCATTGTCTCACGGCGGCCACCGGCGCCGGTCACCCGGTGTTGTGGTTCGATAGAGGCATGGCCGAGGAAGTGCGCGCTGAGATCGTGGCCAGTGTGCTGGAGGTCGTGGTCGGCACAGGCGACCAGATCGGCCCCGGTGACACCCTGGTGCTGCTCGAGTCGATGAAAATGGAGATCCCGGTGCTGGCCGAGGCCGCCGGAACCGTCACCGAGGTCAACGTGGCCGTCGGCGATGTGATCCAGGCCGGCCACCTGATCGCCGTCATCGACTGATTCTTGAGCGCCCGTGTCGACCCTCGGTGATCTGCTCGCCGAGCACACCCTGCTGCCCGGCTGGGCGGTCGACCATCTGCACGCGGTAGTCGGGGAGTGGCAGCTGCTGGCCGACCTGTCCTTCGGGGACTTCCTGATGTGGGTGCCCCGTGATGACGGCGAGTTGGTGTGCGTCGCACAGTGCCGGCCCAACACCGCTTCCACCCTGCTGGTCGCCGACGCGGTCGGCACCGTCGTGGCCGAGGAGTCCGTGCCGGGGGCGGTGCCGGTGCGCTACCACGGGGAGGTGGTTGCGTGGCTCACCCACCAGACCGCCGGCGACGGCAGGCGCACCTCCTCGCGGCTGGAGGAGGCCTACTTGGATTGCGCCGCAAAGCTTTTGGATATGGTCGCCGAAGGGACTTTCCCCAATGTCGGCGATCAGGCCATCTCCCGGTCCAGCCCCCGGGTCGGTGACGGTTTCATCCGCCTGGATGTCGACGGCGTGGTCAGCTACGCCAGTCCCAACGCGCTGTCGGCCTACCACCGGATGGGCTTGACCGCGGAGTTGGAGGGCGACAACCTGGTGGCGATCACCCGCCCGCTGATCTCTGATCCCTTCGAGGCCCACGAACTCGCCGAGCACGTCGGCGCCTCGGTGGCCGGCGGTGCGGGCATGCGACTGGAGGTCGACGCCGGCGGGGCCACCGTGCTGCTGCGCACCCTGCCCCTGGTGGTCGGCGGCACGCCGGCCGGGGCGGCGGTGCTGGTCCGCGACGTCACCGAGGTCAAGCGCCGCGACCGCGCGCTGCTGTCCAAGGACGCCACCATCCGCGAGATCCACCATCGGGTGAAGAACAATCTGCAGACCGTCGCGGCGCTGCTGCGGCTTCAGGCCCGGCGCACCACCAACGAGGAGTGCAATCACGCCCTGCTGGAGTCGGTGCGGCGGGTGGCCGCGATCGCCCACGTGCATGAGGCGCTGTCGATGTCGGTCGACGAGGAGGTCAACCTCGACGAGGTCATCGACCGGATCCTGCCGGTGATGAATGACGTCGCCCGGCTGGACACCCCGATCCGGATCCACCGGGAGGGCGCCTTGGGGGTGCTCGACGCCGACCGGGCCACCGCGCTGGTCATGGTGATCACCGAACTGGTGCAGAACGCCATCCAGCATGGGTTTTCCCAGCCCTGCGACACCGCCGACAAACAGGGCCGGGTGGTGATCCGGTCGCAGCGCTCGGCCCGGTCGCTGGACATCGTGGTCCACGACGACGGCCGCGGCCTGCCCGCTGAGTTCAGCGTGGAGGCCTCCGACCGGCTGGGTCTGCAGATCGTGCGCACCCTGGTCTCCGCCGAACTCGACGGTTCACTGCAGATGCGCCCCGCGCCCGGCGGCGGCACCGATGTGGTGCTCAGCGTCCCGATCGGCCGGCGCACGAGCGGGGCCCGGGCGGGCGGGAACTAGCCGGGCGGGAACCCGGGGGAGGCTCGGGGGGAGGCTCCGGGAGAGGCTCCGGGGGAGGCCCACAGCAAAAAACTGAGGCCCCGGCAGATGCCGGGGCCTCAGCTGGAGTTTTTACTCAGACGCCGGAGCGGGCCCGGGTGCGGGCGTTGCGGCGCTTGAGTGCGCGACGCTCGTCCTCGCTCATGGCGCCCCACACGCCGGCATCCTGACCCGACTCCAATGCCCAGCTCAGGCACTCGGTGGTCACCGGGCACCGGTTGCACACCAGCTTCGCATCGGCGATCTGGGCCAGGGCCGGGCCGCTATTCCCGACCGGGAAGAACAACTCCGGATCCTCGTCCCGACAGACAGCATTGTGACGCCAATCCATGTGTCGCTACTCCTTAACTAGTGTGTGCGCACCAAGGAAAGGGGTCATGCCCACTAGCCGAGGCTGTTAACCGGTGCTCACACAAATGTTGTTGCACTGTTACCAAGATGGTTCCACAGCCACAGCGGATGTCAATAGAACTTTGACGAACCGTGGGCAATGTCACTGCCCGCAAGGGTCGAACCCCCAGGTGAGCTTCCGTTGAGGGCAGCATACCCACCGGGTACGAGCGCTATGACAGGGGGGTCGGTGCCACCACGGCCAGGGCGTTGGGCACCGATGTGAACAGCATCTCAGTACGTAAGCCCAGGTAATCGCCGTCAGCCTGGCAGGCGATCGGACGTTCGGCGGTGATCCGGACCCACGGCAGGTCGTCCTCGCGGATCAGGCCCGAACCCTTGATGTCGGCGTTCTTGGACCACATCCGGCGCACCACGCGCAGATTGGTGAGGACGTTCATGGTGGTGACGGCGAAAACCCCTAGTCCACCGTCGAAGGTGGTGTCCGGATTGGTGTAGATCGGCCGGGCGTTGGCGTAAGTCCATGGACTGGCGTTGGAGACGAACGCGAAATACACCCCGCTGATCGGCTCCCGGCCGGGCAGATGCAGGGTCAGCGCGGGTTCGGCGCGGACATTGAGCAGCATCTCCCGCGTCCCGATGCGGATGTAGCGGGCCGCGGTGACCTTGCGGCCCTTGGCGCGTTGGGCCTCCACGGCCGCCACCACGTCGGCGTCAACGCCCATTCCGGCGGTGAACACCGCCCAAATCTCCCCGCAGTCCATCAGCCCGATGTGCCGCCACGACCCGCCGCGGCGGTAGCTGTCGAGCAGGTCAACCAGCTGATTAGTGGCCTCGATCGGGTCCGCACTGATCCCCAGCGCGCGGGCGAACACGTTGGCCGCCCCGCCGGGCACCACCGCGACGGCCGGTAGCGTGTCGGGCGCCGGGCGCCCGGCCCCGGGCCGGCCCAACAGGCCGTTGACCACTTCGTTCACCGTGCCGTCGCCCCCGTGCACGATGATCACGTCCATGCCGTCCCGCTTGGCGGCCTCGGCGATTTCCACGGCATGGCCCGGCCGGTCGGTGTGCTCGACGACCAGTTCGACGCGGCTTTCCAGGGCGTGCGCCAGAAGATCGCGGCCGGCCGGCGTGGTGGAGGTGGCGTTGGGGTTGACGATCAGCACGGCGCGCACGAGCGGTAAGCCTAATGTGGCGGGTATGCGTGAACTCTTGGCAGCCACGGCTTTGCTCGCCGGTTGTGCCCTCGTCGCCGCGCCGGTCGCCGGGGCCGACCCGGGGGCCGCAGACCCCCTGGTGCTCAGTGTCGAAGACGTCCGTGCGATCGCCGGCAACGCCGACCTGACGCCCGGGCCGCTGCTGGATGCACCCGGCGGTCAGCACCAGTTCGACGCCCAGTACCCCAGTCAGTGCCACGCCGTGTTCAACCAGGACGTTGCGTTCGGCCCCGGCTTCACCGATTTCCGGTCGGTGACCTTCGCCGGGCCCGCGGACCGGGCCGTCACCCAGGCCGTCGCGGTGTACCCGGATTCCCGCTCGGCCCGCGCGGCGCTGACCACACTGGGGTCGGCGCTCAAGGCCTGCTCGGATCTGCAGGTGCCCGATCTGGCGGTCACGACGCAGGTGCTCGACCAGGACACCTTCGCGTTGTGCCAGGCGCAGTGCTCCACCCTCTACCGCGCCGCCGGGTCGGCGCTGATCGGCGTCAACGCCCTCCGGTTCGGCGACTCCGACCGGATCGCCACCGCTGTGCTGCAGCGGATCAGCAGCCGGGTCCCCGACGCATGACCCCGGTAAGCGTTCGGCGGGCCGCCGTGCTGGTCGCACTGGAGGGCGCCGCAGGGATCATCGCGGCAGCCCTGTTCGTGATCCGCCGACTGCGTGGGGCCGACCAGCACATCGTCAACGGCTTCGGTAACGCGGCGTGGTTCGGGCTGTTGGGTGCCGGTGTGCTGACCGCCGCCTGGGCGCTGTGGACCGGACGACGCTGGGGCCGCGGCATCGCGATCTACACCCAGCTGCTGCTGCTGCCGGTCAGTTGGTACGCCGGGGTGGGTTCACACCGGTGGCCCTACGCCATCCTGGTCGCCGCGGTGGCCGTGGGCATCCTGGTGCTGCTGTTCAGCCCCGCCACCGTGCACTGGATGTCGGATTCTCAGGACTCGGCGAGCGCGGACAATTCCGGGCCGGACACCCGGTAGGCGATCCACTCCGGCATGCCCCGCCCGCCGACGGCGTCGTACAGCGCGATCGCGTCGGCGTTCCAGTCCAGCACCGCCCAACTCAGCCGGCTGTAGTTGTTCTGCACACACACCTCGGCCAGGGTCGACAGCAACCCCCGGGCCAGTCCGCGCCGGCGGAACTGCGGCCGCACATACAAATCCTCCAGGTGGATTCCTGCCACGCCGTCCCAGGTGGAGAAGTTACGGAACCACAGCGCCATCGCCGCGGTGGCGCCGTCGATCTCGGCGAGGTGGCACGACGCTACCGCTGTGTGGGGGTCTTCGCCGAAAAGTGCTGTGGTGATCTGACTTTCGGTCACCGTGCACTGTTCGGGGGCGCGCTCAAACTCGGCCAGTTCGTGGATCATCGCGACGATGTCGGCCTCGTCACCGGGCCGGGCGAGGCGGATCCTCACGGGTCGACGCCCAGTGCCGAGAGGATGGTCCGGAACTTCACCGTCGTCTCGGCGACTTCCTCGTCGGGATCGGACTCGGCGACGATCCCGCCCCCGGCCTGGGCCAGCGCGCCGCGCCGGTCGGCGGACAGTTGCGCACCGCGGATGGCCACCACCCAGCGGCCGTCACCGCGGGCGTCGCACCAGCCGACCGCGCCGGCGTAGAAACCGCGGTCACCCTCCAGTTCGGCGATCAGGTCCACCGCCGCGGCGGTCGGCACCCCGCCCACCGCCGGGGTGGGGTGCAGCGCCAGTGCCAGATCCAAAGCGGTGGTTGATGTTTCGCGCAGCGTACCCCGGATCGGCGTGCTCAGATGCCACAGCGCCGCGGTGTGGCTCAGCTGTGGTTCGGCAGCCACATCCAGGTCGGCGCACAGCGGGGCCAGGCCCGCGCGCATGGTGTCGACCACGAGTTGGTGCTCGTGGCGGTTCTTCGCCGAATCCGCAAGTGCGGCAGCGTTGGCCGCATCGGTGCCGGGGTCGGTCGATCGCGGGGCGGACCCGGCGAACGGCTGACAGGTCACCTGGTCGCCGTCGCGTGCCACCAGCAGCTCCGGGCTCGCCCCCACCAGCACCGCACCGGTGTACTCCGGTCCCGCGGGGGAGAGGTCGGCCAGGTAGGCGCTGGCCTCGGCGTCGGCGTCGATCAGCCGGTGCAGCAGCACCAACGGGTCGATGTCCCGGTCGGCCACCAGTCGCAGGGCGCGCGCCAAAACCGCTTTCTGCAAAGGGTTCTGCGGCTCGCGCAGCTGCTGCAACGCCTTCTCGACCCGGGCCCGGTGCGCAGCCGGATCGGGCAGCGTCTCGGCGATCCGCACCGCCGGCAGCCGAGTGCCCGGTGCGGGCGGCAGGGTGTTGCCCACCCGCGCCGGCGTCAACAACGCCGCCGGACGGCGCACATCGAACGGCAGCGCCCCCACCACCAGATCGGCCGAACCGTGCCGTAGGGCGGCCGCCGCGGCGGCGACGTCGTCGTAGGTGGTTGTGATGCCCTCGGCGACAACGGTTCCGGCAGGCCCGGTCAGCGCGAAGGAAATCACTGGCTGATCAGGCCGAGCGCCGAAAGTTGACGCAGCCCGTACTCGAACCCGCACACCGACACCGCCGCGGTGCCGAATCCGTAGCGGGCGCCTTCGCGCAGCGGCTGTTCCACCCAGCGGGTGATCACCGACCGGGAGAAGTGACCGTGGCTGACGAACACCACGTCACGCTCACCCATCTGGTCCAGCGCATAGGCCACCGCCTGATCGGCGCGCATGCTGACCTGGTCCACGCTCTCCCCGCCCGGGCAGCCGTAGGTCCACAGCAGCCAGCCCGGCGTCTGGGTGCGGATCTCGTGGGTGGTCAGGCCCTCGTAGTCGCCGTAGTCCCACTCCACCAGCAGCGGGGAGACCTCATCGACGGTCAGTCCGGCCAACTCCGCGGTGGCCACCGCACGCTTGCGCGGGCTGCTGATCACCAGCGGGTTGTCCAGCTCCAGTCGGGCCAGCGTGGCGGCGGCCCGTTTGGCCTGCTCCCGGCCGTGCTCGGTGAGGTCCAGGTCGGTGCTGCTGGTGTGTTTGCGGTCGCGGGACCACTCCGTTTCACCGTGCCGGAGAAGGACCAACCGATGATTGCCGACACTCACGTCCACTGATTCTGCCCGACCTGACAGGATGGTCGACGTGAGAGTGCTGGCAGTGGCCAATCAGAAGGGCGGGGTGGCCAAGACGACCACGGTTGCCTCGCTGGGGGCGGCGATGGTCGGCGAGGGCAAACGGGTGCTGCTGGTAGACCTCGACCCGCAGGGGTGTCTGAGCTTCTCGCTGGGCAGCGATCCGGACAAGTTGGCGGTGTCGGTGCACGACGTGCTGCTCGGCGAGGTCGAGCCCGACGCGGCGCTGGTCGTCACCCCGGAGGGGATGGAACTGCTGCCGGCCAACATCGACCTGGCCGGAGCCGAGGCCATGCTGCTGATGCGGGCCGGGCGGGAGTACGCGCTCAAGCGGGCGCTGGACAAGCTTTCCGGAGCCGCTGGGCCGGCGACATCGGATACCGCCACCGCCGAGCACCGCTTCGACGTGGTCATCATCGACTGCCCGCCGTCGCTGGGCGTGCTGACGCTCAACGGCCTGACCGCCGCCGACGAGGTGATCGTGCCGTTGCAGTGCGAGACCTTGGCGCACCGCGGGGTGGGCCAGTTCCTGCGCACCGTCGCCGACGTGCAGCAGATCACCAACCCCAAGCTGACCCTGCTCGGTGCGCTGCCCACCTTGTTCGATTCGCGCACCACCCACAGCCGCGACGTGCTGTTCGACGTGGCCGACCGCTACGACCTGCCGGTGCTGTCGCCGCCGATCCCGCGGACGGTGCGCTTCGCCGAGGCCAGCGCCTCGGGGTCCTCGGTGCTGTCGGGCAAGAAGAACAAGGGCGCGATCGCCTACCGGGAGTTGGCCAAGAGCCTGCTCAAGTACTGGAAGTCCGGCAAGGCGCTGCCGACGTTCACCCCCGACGCCTAGCCCGCCTGATCATCAGTCCGTAGCCGACCAGGTTGATCAGCAGCAGCGCACCGGCCACCAGCCACTGCGTCTGACGGGTCAGCCCGGCGGGGTAGATGATCCCGCCGAGGTAATGGTCGATGAACCCGCCGCTGTAGCCGGCTTGCCCGGCCGCGCGGCGCAGCGAGTTCTCCAGCGGGGTCAGCGGGCACACCCCGCCGGAGGCCTCGATCCACACCGCCCACGCCAGGGCCGGCAGATGCAGCAACGCCAGCCTCGGCCACCGCCACACCGCCAGCGCGCCCACGGCGGCCCACACGATGAACAGCCCGTGCAGCACCAGCACGCCGTCGGCGAGAACAGCAGGACCCATCAGTCGATTCTCCACCTGCCATGTGCCGGGATGGATGTCGCAGGGGCCGGTGTCCTAACTCTTGCGGCTCGGGCCGGGTACCACCATGACGGGCCGGTGGCTGTTGTGCAGCATGCTCATCGCCACGCTGCCCACAATGATCTCCCGCGCGGCCGAACGTCCGCGGGAGCCCACCACGACCGCCGCGGCGCCGTGGTCGGCGGCCGCCGCCGCCATCGAGGCGGCGACTCCGCGGTCACGCCGCCCGCCGGTCGGCCGGACGTGGGTGTGGGTGACGCCGGGGTCCGCCGGTGGCGGCGGCCCGTCAGCACCGTCCTCGACGGAGAGGGCGACGATGTCTCGTCCCCGAAAGATCTGCCCGGCGGCGGCCAGGGCGGCTTCGGCGCCGGCTGATCCGTCCCAGCCCACCATCACCGGCCCGGCGGCAAGACTGTCGAACTCCGTCGACAACAGCGGATGCGGCACCACCAGGACCGGACGCGAGCAGTAGTGCACCACCATGTCCGACACGCTGCCCAGGATCGCGTCGGTGCCGCCGAGGCCGCGGGAACCGAGGATCACCACGTCGGCCTCCACCTTCTCGGCGGCCTGCACGAGCGCTGTCCCCTCGGCGCCGTAAGTCTGCTCGAGTAGCGGTTCGGCCTCCCAGCCGGCGGCCCGGGCCAGGCCCACCCCCATCGCCATGATCCGCTGCGCTTCGAACGCGCCTTCCCGTTCGACCGCCTCGATCAGGTCATTGACGTTGCCGTACTGCTCGCGCAACCGGCGACCGACCCGATCCCCGGTGAAGGGCGGGACCCACAGATAGGTGATCCAGCCGTGAACGTCGGGCAGCAGTAGCGCCGCCGCCTCGACGGCCGCTGCAGCGGCGATCGATCCGTCAAACCCCACCAACGCGCGCGTTCCCATGACTGACCCCTTTGCCCGGTGTGCTGCAATTCCTGAATCCCACCGTACGTTGCCGCATTCGGGGTTGCCTTAGGGCCCGAAGCCGACCAGCGTGGCCCCGCGCTGCTCAATCACCACCGGTCCGCTGACGGCCGGAATCACCGGCCCGGTGCCGCCGGGGTGGCTCAGCGGGATGGTCCGCTCAAAGGCGCCGTCGCTCGGGTTGAACACGGCCAGGCCGTCGGTGACCGGCACGAGCAGCCGCCCGGCCATCATGGTGGCCGGGCCCAGCGGCGCCAGCCGCTCGGCGGAATCGAGGGTGTAGCGGTAGCCCATCTTGGTGTCGAAGACCATCACGGCGCTGCCGGTCCACCAGGTGATCGTGTCGCCGGCGCGGGTCACCGCGGGCAGGGTGGAGGTCAGCGCGGGCGGAGCGGGAAGAAGCGTGCCCGACACCTTGGAGCCGGTGTCGTCGTAGACCACCACCTCCGGGCGGGGAGTCGGCACGAACACCGCGGTGGTGGTGCCGGCCACCGTCAGCACCCGCGCCTCGGCGTCGATGGCCACTCCGGCCAGCGGGATCTTCTTCAGTTCGGGCTCGTCTTCTTCCTTGCCCGGTTTGAGCAGCGTCAGCCGCAGGTCCTTCTCGTCGCGGCAGGCCTCCAGAACGCTGACCGCGCTTTCGCTGGCCGCCGCCGACATCAGCGCACAGCCCTCGCCGAGCTTGGTGTTGACCGGTTTGACCGGGGCGTCGATCTCGCCGTAGGACAGCATCCGGACCAGATCCGAGCGCCACAGCTCCAGCCGGGTCGCCCCGGCCGAGAGCACCGCACTGGCGTCGGAGCTGAGCACCACCACCTCGTCGGCGTAACTGGTGCGGGTCGGGCCGCGTTGGCCGGTGGCGGCTTTGATGCCGCTGACCTGACCGCAGCCACGGTCATCGGGGTAGACGGCGACGGCCAGTTCGTAGACGTGGGACACCCCGCACAGGTCGGTGTCGCGGGCGTAGCTCCAGCGAAGCTGGCCGGTCTGCGGATCGAGGCCGGCCATGGTGCGACCGTCGCCGGTGATCACGGTGG
>Ga0164293_10003965_pt1 | contig 12654 bp, 10 predicted proteins | sample GEODES118metaG_FD_111487 | JGI IMG/M metagenome (GOLD analysis project Ga0164293, IMG submission 111487) | Eutrophic lake water microbial communities from Lake Mendota, Wisconsin, USA - GEODES118 metaG | ecosystem: Environmental > Aquatic > Freshwater > Lake | place: USA: Lake Mendota... | reverse complement strand
CTCAAAGGCGCATCGCCCTTGTCTAGTCGCCAACCGCGTTTGAACAGAGACTCGCCAGAGGTATCGAGGTACATCGTAGCCGTATCGTGCGACAAAAATAAATGGACACGCGCATCAGGCCTGACGGTATCGATGGAAGGACGTGCGCCTTCGAGATCACGCAGTCGATCGCATATTCCATCTTTGGCACGCAAATTGCAGTACTGCAAACTCTGCATAGGGCTCTTGACGGCAGAGGTATCGACACGCAGGGTATGTTCTGCGCCAAACCAACGCTCCCAACCGATGCTTTGGGCCAACTCAAGAATGTCATCTTCATGTTGCACGGGCGCCTGACCCACGCGCACCAAAATACGCGTGGCCAGTCGCGAGTAAAGATTGGCGCGTTGAACACCCCACCAGTCTGCGACAAAGTGACAGCCTGCACGCGTGGTTTGAACGTGCTCATAGCCTAGTGCGGAGAGTTCAGCGCCGAGTGCTTCCTCAAGACCCACAGGGCAGGGTGCGAAAATATGAAAAATATCCGTTGTGGGAGTGACGATCACGCTGCGTAAAATTTCAGGCTCTTGTGGCAAAGCTTTTGGCGCTGAATTGCGCGCAGTGCGCTCAGAGAGTGGTCGGGCGCGTTCCCCAGGGTCTCTGAATTCATGAGGCCCGCTGCGCAAGGCTGCGCTGCGACTCGAGCCACGAGCCGACGAACTTCGGGGGGCTAAGCCGCCAGCGGCTATGACACGATCAGTCGATCTTGATGCACTGCGCTCGAAAGATGGATCGGGAGTTTCAGCTTTGAGGCGTGCTGCTTTATCTTTAGCAATTTTTTGTTGTGCGACTTGACGTGCGCGGGCACCGATACGAACGCGAGGCTTACCGTCCGACGATGCGGTTAAGGATTCGCTGCGTTTGTTGATGGTGAGTGTTTTACGACCGGAGTCCTGATCAGACATGGTGTCTCATTAAAAAGGCTTGATGACGACCAACGCCGTCGCGGCAGTGAGGATCAACACGGGTGCTTCGTTGAACCAGCGATAAAAAATGTGGGAGCGACGGTTCGCTCCCAGTTCGAATTGTCGAAGCACGACGCCACAGCTGTAGTGATAACCCAACGCGACAACAACCAAGACGATTTTGGCGTGCATCCAGCCGTTGCCAGGGCCGAGTCCGATTCCAAATCCTAAATAAAGCCAGATCCCCAAGAGCACCGCAGGCACGGCGAGAATGGTCATGAATCGGTAAAGTCGTTTCGCCATGCCATCGAGAACAGCGAGAATGGCTGGATCAGATTGCTGTGCCATATTGACAAAGATGCGCGGTAAATAAAACAGACCCGCGAACCAAGAGGCCACGAGGACAATATGAAGTGTTTTAACCCAGAGCATCAGCATAAAAGAAGTTATCCGCGTATTTGACCATCGCCTTGCAAGACCCATTTGAGCGTGGTGAGTCCTTCGAGCCCGACCGGGCCGCGTGCATGGAGACGATTGGTTGAAATGCCGATTTCAGCACCGAGACCATATTCAAAGCCGTCAGCAAAGCAGGTCGGTAAATTGACGTAGACCGAACTCGAGTCGACCTCACGCTGAAACTGTTGTGCATTAGAAATATGTGTTGTCACGATGGATTCGGTATGGCCCGAGCCCCAACGTTCGATATGCTCGATCGCTTCGGCCATGGTATCAACGATACGAATGGCCAAAATCGGACCAAGGTACTCTATCGCCCAGTCTTCGTCGGTGGCAGCTAGTGCTTTTGGGATCAGGGCTTGCGTACGGGCGCAGCCTCTGAGTTCGACGCCATGCTTAAGCAATTTGTTTGCGAGCTCAGGCAGGAAGGTTGGCGCAACCGCATGATGAACGAGCAGTGTCTCCATCGCACCACAAACACCATAGCGATATGTTTTGGCGTTGAAAGCAATGTCAGAGGCTTTACTCAAGTCCGCAAATTCATCCACATATACATGACAGTTGCCGTCCAAATGTTTGATCATGGGAACACGTGCTTCGTCAGCAAGCCGTTTGATGAGGCTCTTGCCGCCGCGCGGAATGATGACGTCGACATATTCTGTCATCGTAATCAGTGCGCCGACAGCGGCACGATCTGGTGTATCGATGACTTGAACCGCTAGCTCAGGCAGACCTGCAGCCTTGAGTCCGTGACTTACGATCTTGCCGAGCGCGAGATTGGAGTGCAACGCCTCACTGCCGCCACGCAAGATCGCAGCATTGCCGGATTTAAGGCAAAGTGCTGCCGCATCGATGGTCACGTTGGGGCGAGACTCATAGATGATCCCGATGACTCCCAAGGGGACTCGCATCTGCGCGACCTGCATGCCGTTAGGCCGAATCTTGGTGGCGGTGAGTTCACCTACGGGGTCAGGCATTGCGGCGATCTGGCGCAAGCCTTCGATCATGAGGTCGATACTACGATCAGAAAGTGTGAGTCGATCTAGTAGTGCTGGTTCGAGCGCGCGGGCGTTCGCGGCATCGAGGTCACGTTGGTTGGCGGCTTTTAGTATCGCACGTTGCTCCGACAACGCATCTGCCATCGCGTGCAAAGCATGCTCTTTTTGAGCACTGCGGGCGCGCATCATCAAGCGCGCAGCCTGGCGTGCTTGTCGTCCGATTTGTTGGATTGCATCAAAAATAGGAGTCATAGAATCAGGTCGGTTTAAAAGCGATGCGCATCGCGAGACGGTTCATTTCTTCCCAGGGGTCTTGAAGACGCCCAGAGACATGCAGGCCTTTGATCAATCGATCCACTTCGTGCGCATGCTGGACCGCGGCCGGCCAGCTGCGTGCAGAGACACGAGACAATGCTTTGCGGACAAGTGATTCGCGTGAACCAAACACACGTTGTGAGCGTAGCACGCTGGACAAATCCTGTCCGGCTGATACCGCTTGTGAAATGCGCGCAAGTGTCCTGATTTCCTCTCCAACGGCCCAGAGCACTAAGGGGAGCGCCTCACCCTCGGCTTTGAGGCCATCCATGATGCGGATCATGCGCGGCACATCCCCCGCGAGCATCGCGTCGCGTAAGCCAAACACATCGTAGCGCGCCACGTTCATGACGGATTGTTCGATATCGTTGGCAGAAAGTTTTCCAGGTTCAAATAACAAGCCGAGTTTGAGGATTTCCTGATGGGCGGCTAAAAGGTTACCCTCGACCTTGTCGGCGAGCCATTGCAATGTTTCAGCATCAGTCTCCTGCGCTTGTCGCGCCAATCTGTCGGCAATCCAGCGGGGGAGTTGAGCACGCTCGACACTCGGGATATCAATAAATTTTCCGGCGGACTGCAACGCACTGGCCCATTTGCCCTCGCGGGTTGTTCTGTCTAGTCTAGGGAGGGAAACGATGGTGAGTACATCTTCGGCAGTCATGCCGGCACAGCGTTTGGCCAGAGCGATCAGGGCATCCGCACCTGTTTTTCCGGGTTTGCCCGTTGGTAAAGAAATCTCAACGAGTTGTTTATCGCCAAAAAGAGAGCCGCTTTGGCCGGCCATGGCGAGCGCACTCCAGTCACTACGCGCATCCATCAAAAAAGAACTGCGTTCGAGAAAACCAGCGGTGCGTGCAATGCCTCGCAAGGCGTCTGTGGCTTCGATGGTGAGCAGAGGATCGTCACCCGTGACAACGAACAGCGCCGCCAGACTTGCACCGGGTCGGCTGAGTTCATTGATCAGGCGTTGCGCATCCACGTGGTGATCCGCTTAGCCGCCCGGATTGACCGGAATGGGGAGGGGGTTCAGGGAAGGGTTTTGCAAAGGCGAGGACAAATTGTCTGACGGGGCCTGAATAGGAGTGGCTGTTTCAATTTCTTCCTCCTCCGCAGGAGCGGAAGCTTGAATCTCATCCCAGCGATACTTGATGTCAGGTGCGGTTAGACGCCTCATCATACGAGCGACTAAACTCTTTTGCATATCGCGGTATAGGGTGGCGGCTTCGCCTTCTTTGGCCTGAACGACGCGCTCATCAAAGGGCATGGCGCGCACTGCATAAAGCGTTGTGTTAGGAAGAATAATCTGGTTTTTTGCATTGACGAGGCGGAAGGTATAGACCAAGGTTAACTCGAACTCATCGGGCTTGCCTTGCGCATTGAGGGAAACGATGCGAGCATTGCGAACCTGAGAGACCTGTTCTAGCTTTGCTTGAGCAATGGTTTTTGGATCAAACACAGGTTTTTTTTCAGTGAATTCAGGATCTTCTTCAGTGACTTCAGGATCTTTTTCAGTGACTACAGGCTTTAATAGAGAGAGTTCAATAATCTTAGTGTCAGGCGAGGCCGCGCGAATGGCGCGACGCACGTCCGCTCCAAACTGAGAGTTTTGAGGGATTGTGATGTTGAGCGATTCAAACGGCATCGGCGTGACGCCTTGCATTTTGAAACCGCAGCCTGCAAGCAATAACGTCATTAAACCAAGCAGAACACGCATGATGGACCTATTCATTAAGGTGTATTCCTGTTATCCAACGACATTAACAAGTTTGCCAGTCACGACGATGACTCGCTTGGGTGGGCGGCCCTCAAGGTTGCGTGAGACAGACTCGTGGGCGATCGCAAGTTGTTCGATTTGTTCGCGGGTGGCTTCGCGGGCAACACTCAAACTGCCCCTAAGTTTGCCATTGACTTGCAACACAAGCTCAACCTCGTCAGTCATCAGTGCGGACTCATCGACTGTCGGCCAAGGCGCATCCAGCAAATCGCCATAAGGCTCGGCATAGCCAAGTTCCGCCCAGAGCTGCCAAGTAATGTGGGGCACGACAGGGTAGAGGACTCGAAGCAAAATACCCATGGTTTCCGCATGCACAGCTTGGGCGAAGTTAGAGTCTCCAAGCTGGGCATCATCGATAGCATTAAGCATTTTCATGCATGCAGAGACGACCGTGTTGTACTGAATCCGTTGGTAGTCGTAATCCGCCTGTTTCAGCAACGCGTAAATTTCAAAACGCAATTGTTTAACTTCTTTTGGAGCTTGCACCCAGTCCGGCGTAGGTGCCTTTAGTCCGGCAGCGATATGCGGTTTGTTTTGAACGCCCAAGGACCAAAGGCGACGCAAAAAGCGGTTTGAACCCTCGACACCAGAGTCCGACCATTCAAGCGTTTGCTCCGGCGGGCTTGTAAACATGACAAACAGGCGAGCGGTATCCGCACCTTGCGTATCGATCAAGGATTGCGGGTCGACGCCATTATTTTTGGATTTGGACATGGTGCCGACGCCGCCATAGGTGATTTCGCGTCCGTCGCTTTTGAGTCGAGCGCCCGTGATGGCACCTTTGGCGTCATAAGTATTTTCAACCTCTTCGGGCCAGAAATACTCAATGCCACCCTTGGCAGTTTTAGCCGAGTAGATATGGTTAAGCACCATGCCCTGGCATAGTAATTTGGTGAACGGCTCATCGAACTTGACTAAGCCAAGATCACGCATCACGCGAGTCCAGAAGCGCGCATATAGCAAGTGCATCACTGCGTGCTCGATACCGCCGATATACTGGTCCATCGGCATCCAGTAGTCATTGCGCGCATCGACCATCTCTTGATCGTTACCGGGCGAGGTGTAACGCATGAAATACCAGGAAGAATCCACAAAGGTATCCATCGTGTCGGTCTCGCGACGCGCGTCTTTGCCACAACTCGGACATTTGCAATGTAAAAAGGATGCATGCTTGGCCAGCGGATTACCACTACCGTCCGGAATCAGATCCTCAGGCAGTACCACGGGTAGATCTTTTTCTGGAACAGGCACTGCGCCGCAATCATCACAATGGATGATTGGAATGGGTGTGCCCCAATAGCGTTGACGAGAAATACCCCAATCGCGCAAACGCCAAGTCGTTTGGCGTGTACCAAGTTTGAGGGACTCGAGTTCACTGGCAATGGCCTCGATGGCTTGTGGAAAGCTTAGGCCGTCGTACTTACCCGAATGGATGAGTCGGCCCGACTGTTTGTCAGCGTAAGACTCATGCCAGACTTTGTCGTCAAAAGGCTTGTCACCCACCTGAACCACTTGTTTGATTGGAAGGCCGTATTTATTGGCAAAGGCAAAGTCACGCTCGTCGTGCGCAGGCACGCCCATGACCGCGCCATCACCATAGCTCATCAATACGTAGTTGCCGACCCAGACGGGCACGGTTTCACCGGTCAATGGATGGGAGACAACAAGACCCGTATCGAGGCCCTCTTTTTCGCGAGTCGCGAGCTCGGCTTCTGTGGTGCCGCCTTGTTTGCATTGTTCGATAAAGCTAGCCAGAGCGGGGTGGGAGAGTGCGGCATGTTGCGCAAGCGGGTGCTCAGGCGCCACGGCGCAAAACGTCACACCCATGACGGTATCGGCGCGGGTGGTAAAGACGTACATCTTGCCGTCTTGAATTAATTGGCCGCTGGCGTCTTTGATGCTGTGCGGGAAGGCGAAACGCACACCCTCGCTTTTGCCAATCCAGTTTTCCTGCATGGCGCGGACGCGATCAGGCCAGCCCGCGAGGCCGTCCTGGACCTGCTCGAGGAGTTCACCCGCATAGTCGGTAATGCGCAAGTAATAGCCAGGAATTTCGCGCTTTTCAACCAAGGCACCCGAGCGCCAGCCACGTCCATCCACCACCTGTTCGTTGGCCAAGACCGTGTTGTCGATGGGATCCCAGTTGACGACCTGGGTTTTACGATAGGCGATACCCTTGTCCAGCATTTTGAGAAACAGCCATTGGTTCCACTTGTAGTAAGACGGATCGCAGGCGCACATTTCACGTGACCAGTCGATCGCCAACCCCATGGCTTTCATCTGCTTTTTCATGTAAGCGATGTTGTCGTAAGTCCATTTGGCGGGAGGGACCATGGACTTAATTGCGGCGTTTTCTGCAGGCATACCAAATGCATCCCAACCCATGGGCATCAGCACGTTGTAGCCACGCATACGGAGTTGGCGCGCCATCATGTCGTTGATAGTGTAGTTGCGCACATGACCCATATGGAGCTTGCCGCTGGGGTAGGGCAACATCGAACAGGCATAAAACTTGGGTTTGGGCTGTCCTGAGGCATTGAGTGCGCCTTCGGTGACACGATAAGCGTCACGGGCATCCCAGTTTGCGTGGGCCAGTTTTTCAACAACAGTGGGGAGGTAGCGTTCCTGCATGACGACAGCCAAAAAAGGTGGGGGCGCTGATGCGCCGAATCAGTCTGACATTATAGGTGTTACTGAGAACGCAGCGTTGCGCAGCAGGCGCTGAAAAACAAACAGCCTCGCTTAGCGAGGCTGTGAGCTATATCTAAAATCCAGTCAATCTGAACAGAAGTGACCTTAAATTCGATTACTTGAGCTTTGTTTCTTTGTAGTCGACGTGCTTGCGAGCGACTGGATCAAATTTCTTGATCAGCATTTTCTCGGGCATGTTGCGCTTGTTTTTGGTCGTCGTGTAGAAGTGACCCGTTCCAGCGCTGGACTCGAGTTTAATTTTTTCGCGTGTACCTTTTGCCATGTCGGTCTCCTTGAGTCGGGTTAGGCGACTTCGCCACGTGCACGCAGGTCAGCCAAGACGGCATCAATGCCATTCTTGTCGATCGTACGAAGGGCGTTAGTGGAGACGCGCAGGCGCACCCAACGATTTTCGCTCTCAACCCAGAAACGGCGTGACTGCAGGTTAGGCAGAAAACGACGCTTGGTTTTGTTGTTTGCGTGTGAAACATTGTTGCCCACCATGGGCTTTTTTCCAGTCACTTGGCATACACGTGCCATGGCTACACCTATTTATGTTTGTTCAGATTTTCACATCAAGTCAGACATTCTAATACAAAATCAAGCATTTAATCAAACCGAGGGCCGGGAGCGCCGTGCGAGGGCACCCGTTAGGCATGCCAAAACGGTGCATCCCGCCATCATCAGGGACAACGGGAACGGTCCTGGGGTAGACATCAAGCTGATGAGCAGGCCAGCCAAAGCGCCACAGGTAATCGAAAGCGTGCCCATCATGGCCGAGGCAGAACCAAGCTGATGTCCTTGGTCAGAAAGCGCTAAAGCGGCTGAATTGGGTCCTACAAAGCCGTAACAAAACATAAATACCAGCATACAGCCCATAACTGACACGAGTGTCACGAAACCCGCGAGCGTAGAAAACAGGGCGAATAGCCCCGCAGACATCATGCCTGCGAGTGCCCAGGGCAGTATGTTGATGGGGAGGTGGTGTTTTAAAAGTTGGACGCTGACTTGAGAGCCAATGATCAAGCTTGCCGCGTTCATTCCGAACAGCAAGCCGTATATTTGAGGGCTGACGCCAAAATGCTCGATAAATAGACGGGGGGAGCCAACGATATAGCTAAACATCGTGGCCGAAGATAGTCCCCCAGAGAGCGCAAACGCCATAAACCGACGATGTCTTAACAGTCCTCCGTAAGTACGCAGAATGTTTCCCCAGCTCAGTTTGATCTGGCGCTCGGGCGGCAGGCTCTCGACCATGACTTTGGATAATGTCCAAAGCAACGCGATGCCGCACAAGGTAATCATGACAAAAATCCCTCGCCAGCCCACTGATGAGAGAATATAGGACCCTAGAACAGGCGCCAAAATCGGTGCGATACCCATGATGAGCATTAACATCGAAAGCGCGCGGGCCGCGTCTTGCGTACTGTAGTGGTCCCTCACGACTGCACGTGGGATCACCATCCCGGCGGCTCCGCCCATCGCTTGAAAAACACGGCAAACAGTCAGGAATTCGACGCTTGGGGCGAGTGCGCACCCCGCCGAAGCAAGGATGTAGAGCACAAGCGCACCATACAAAGGGGGTTTGCGACCAAACCGATCAGCGAGTGGGCCATAAATGAGTTGCGCGCTCGCCATGCCTAAAAGGTAGGCTGCCAAGGTGCGCTCGACCTCGCTGCTGTGGGCCCCAAGACTTGTGGCGATTGCAGGAAAAGCGGGCAAGTACATGTCGATGGACAGCGGACCGATCGCCGTCAGGGCACCCATCAAAATGAGCCATCCGGGCAGGCCCAGTGCGGCAAGTTTGGAGCGCATTGTTTGGGTCTGCCTTTAAAAGCTGAATCTGAGGATAAGTTTTGACTTTATCACGGGCAAACTTTCTGAAGCTTAAAGTGTTTTCTCCAAGCAGAAAATCATATAAAGTAAAAATAACCAATAGACTCATGGGGACGCCACGTGAATCCTTTGATCTCAGCCATAGAAAAAAAGTTACAGGGCTTGCCTGTTAGTCTGAGTTTGATTTTGCCCGATGGCACTCGGCTTGGACCTCATTACGCGTCGGTCACGCTGGTCGCGAAACAAAACAGCGCTTTGGCACATCTGGTTGCGGGCCAAGTCGGTTTGATTGGTCAAGATTATGTCGAGGGTTTTTGCGATATCCGCGGCTCGATGCGTGATGTGATGGCAGTCGCCGCATCCATCTTGCCTGGCTCCCCCACAGAAGCTGCGCGCTTGGGTTGGTTGACCGGGGTGATTTCAAGGGTCATGTCGGTTTGGCGACATTCAATCGAGCGGGATGCCAAGCAGATTGAGTTTCACTATGACTTATCCGATGACTTTTACGGTTTATGGCTGGATCCACGCCGTGTTTATTCCTGCGCTTATTATGAAACGCCATCGATGAACTTGGCGCAGGCTCAAGAAGCCAAGCTTGATCTCATTTGCCGAAAGCTACGTCTGACCTCGGGTGAGCGCTTTTTGGACGTGGGTGCTGGTTGGGGAGGCTTGTTGCTGTGGGCTGCTGAACATTATGGTGTGGATGCCACTGGTATTACGTTGTCCCGTAATCAGCACGCCTATGTGTCAAAGCTGATTGAGGAAAAAGGCCTGAATGGTCGCGTGCGCATGCAGTTAATTGACTATCGAAAACTCGATCGTGATCAGCCGTTCGACAAGATCGCTTCTGTCGGCATGTTTGAGCATGTCGGGCGCGCGCAACTAAAAGATTATTTTGAGCGTTTAAGGCAGTTGTTGCGCCCTGGCGGTCTGATGTTGAACCATGGGATTACCGCAGGTGGGCTGCATAACGATCAGCTAGGCAATGGGATGGGTGACTTTATTGAAAAGAATATTTTTCCTGGCGGCGAGCTTGTTCATATCGGCGATGTGATCACGGAACTCAGCGCTGGTGGGCTGGAAGCGCTTGATGTTGAAAACTTGAGACCGCACTATGCGCGGACCTTATGGGCGTGGAGTGATGCGCTGGAGGCGCAGTTAGAGGAGGCAAAGAAAGTCTTGCCTGGTGAGCAAGGCGAGCGCGCGCTCAGAGCCTATCGGATGTATTTGGCGGGTTGTGCCAAGGGGTTTGAGAATGGTTGGGTCGCTTTGCATCAGGTACTTGCTCATCATGGGCCGACGGGTCGCGCCGATGAGCTTGAGGGGCTCGCCGACCAGACCTATCCCTGGCGGCGTGAGTATATCTACGCTAAAAAATGAAAGCACACTTCAGCTTTAGCAATCAGGCGGCGATGGCTGTAGAAACCTCGAGGGACTGAGCGGCTTGAGCGGCGATTTCAAAAGAGCGAAGACGCGCCTGATGGTCAAAAATCTGTCCGGTGATCATCAGTTCGTTGGCACCCGTCTTTTCGACCAGACGCTGCAAACCTTGGCGGACCGTTTCAGGGCTGCCGACCACTGAACAGGCAAGCTGTTCATTCACAGAGATTTTTTCGTGCGGTGTCCAAAAGGTCTCGATGTCGTCGATGGGGGGAGGGAGTTGACCGCGGGTGTTGCGACGCATACGCGTGGCATGTTGCTGATGGGTCGTAAAGAGATACTTTGCTTCTTCGTCTGTCTCTGCAGCGATGACGTTGACGCCGACCATTGCGTGTGACTGCTTGAGTTGCGCTGAGGGCTTAAAGAGCCCCTTGTAGGCCCGCATCGCATCCAGAAGATAATCAGGTGCAAAGTGAGAGGCAAAGGCATAGGGCAGACCAAAATGCGCGGCAAGCTGGGCACCATAAAGGCTTGAACCTAAAATCCAGATGGGTACGTGAAGGCCTGCTCCAGGAATAGCCTTGACTGCCTGTCCCGGTTCAATGTCGTCAAAGTAATGCTGCAGTTCTTGAACATCTTGCGGGAATTGGTCTGAATTGCCCTGAAGATCACGGCGCAGGGCGCGTGCGGTCATTTGGTCGGTGCCTGGTGCACGCCCAAGACCCAGATCGATGCGATCAGGAAACAGGGAGGCCAGAGTCCCGAACTGTTCTGCAATCACCAAGGGGGCGTGATTGGGAAGCATTACCCCGCCAGAACCAACACGAATACGACTCGTACCTCCTGCGACATAGGCAATAATCACCGCAGTCGCAGAGCTGGCATTGCCAGTCATATTGTGGTGTTCGGCGAGCCAAAACCGTGTGTAGCCCCATTTTTCGGCGTGCTGGGCCAAATCCCGGGAATTGTGCAGGGCGTCGGCCGCTGTGAAACCCTGGGGAATAGGGGACAGATCGAGAATCGAATAGGGAATGCTCATGGGTGTCTCGTAATGTCTAGGCGGGTTATGCTTATGGCAATTAACTTGATGATACTTTTTTATCTGCGTGTTGCAAGGTGATTTGTGGCTTGCAGTTCAATTTACTCTGTCTAAGGAGCGCACAATGCGTGAAGTATTTATAACCGGTGCAGCTAGAACTGCTGTGGGTGACTTTGGCGGTGGTCTCAAGGATGTGGCACCAATTGATTTGGGTACAACAGTGGTCAAAGCCGTTCTGCAGCGCTCCGGTGTGGATGGTAAAGACGTCGGCCACTTAGCGTTTGGTCACGTTGTCAATACAGAAGCGCGTGACATGTATTTGTCGCGCGTGGTGGCACTCAATGCCGGACTTCCACAAACGTGCGCTGCCTTTAACGTCAATCGCTTGTGCGGTTCTGGTCTTCAGGCGATCGTCTCTAGCGCGCAGTCGATCTTGCTTGGCGATACCGAGATGGCGATTGGCGGGGGTGCAGAGTCGATGAGCCGTGGCGGCTATTTGTCGCAGACACTGCGCTTTGGTGCGCGCATGGGTGATACGACCATTGTCGACATGATGGTGGGGGCGTTGACCGATCCGTTTGAGCGTACCCATATGGGTATCACGGCGGAAAATGTCGCCAAGCAATTTGGCATTTCTCGTGCAGATCAGGATGCCTTGGCGATCGAGTCTCATCGTCGAGCGGTTCAGGCGCAAGACGAAGGCCGTTTTAACGAACAGATCGTGCCAGTCGTGATCAAAACACGCAAAGGCGAGGTTGAATTCAAGCTTGATGAGCATCCACGTCGAGATGTTTCGCTCGAAGGCCTCTCTGCGTTGCGCGCGGTGTTTGTTAAAGAAAATGGCACGGTCACCGCAGGCAATGCTTCGGGTATCAATGATGGTGCGGCAGCTGTGCTGATGATGAGCGGCGAAGCCGTGAAATCAAGCGGTGCCAAGCCCCTTGCTCGTTTGGTTGCTTACGCGCATGCTGGCGTTGACCCAAAGATCATGGGGATCGGGCCCGTGCCCGCGACCCAAGCCGTGATGAAGCGTGCCGGTTTGACGGTCGATCAAATGGACGTGATCGAAGCCAATGAGGCGTTTGCCGCACAGGCGTGCGCTGTTGCCAAGGAGCTCAAGCTCGATGCCAAGCGCTTGAATCCAAACGGCAGCGGCATCTCCCTGGGTCATCCGATCGGTGCGACAGGCGCCATCGTGACCACTAAAGCCATTTACGAATT
>Ga0164293_10003963_pt1 | contig 12659 bp, 8 predicted proteins | sample GEODES118metaG_FD_111487 | JGI IMG/M metagenome (GOLD analysis project Ga0164293, IMG submission 111487) | Eutrophic lake water microbial communities from Lake Mendota, Wisconsin, USA - GEODES118 metaG | ecosystem: Environmental > Aquatic > Freshwater > Lake | place: USA: Lake Mendota, Wisconsin... | reverse complement strand
CACTTAACTTAAATTCAAATTCATTTATGAAGTTGATCATTCCAAGTGAAAATATTACAGGGAGTTTTTTTTATAATTTCACTAATTTCAATTCTGTTAATGATTCTATATGGCTATGGAATTACACGTTAAATCAAAGAATAAAAGTTTTTAAAGAGGGAAATAATTTTAAAATAATTACGCCTAATAATTCTGCAGATGGATATTGCGTTATTTACTCCAATAATTCACCCCAATATATTACAAACATTACTCCAATAAATTCAACAGGGTTCTTTACCGATTTCTCTCAAATTAATCCAGCTACAGATTTTTTAATTGTTACTCATCCAAATACTCTAGATGGAGCTTTAAGTTATGCCAATTATAAAAACTCTAAAGGATTTACTTCTGTTGTTGCAAACATAAATGAGTTATACGATCAGTTTGCTTTTGGCATAGTAAAAAATCCACTTGCCATCAGAAAATTTGCAGAGTACATTGATTTAACTTTCCCTAACCCAAACAAAAATTTATTTCTCATAGGAAAAAGTATTCTGCATTTCTTAACAATAAACAATCCTTCAAATTTTGCAAAAAATCTTGTGCCTACTTGGGGCTATTTTGGATCTGATGAATACATTACTGCAAAAATTGGAAATGCTGCTGGATATGCACCCAAGATTCCTGTAGGAAGATTATCTGCAACAACCAATCAGCAAGTTCAGGACTATTTAAATAAAGTAATTGAGTTTGAAAGCCAACCCAAAGCTTTGTGGATGAAAGATATTTTGCATTTTGCGGGAGGCACAACTCAAGGTGAGCAGTTGCAACATTCATATTTTTTAAACGATTATAAATCTATTTTGCAGGATACACTTTTTGGCGGAAAAGTAATTACCTACTCCAAAAATACTACTGCGCCAATTCAAATTTCTGAATCAGATTCTATAAGAAACTCTATTGAAAATGGTATTTCAATTATGAATTTTTTTGGTCATGCTGCAGGCAGTAGTTTTGATGTTAGTCCTGAGCCTCCATCGCAATACAATAACCAAGGGAAATATCCTTTAATTATGGCCAACTCTTGTTATGTGGGAGATTTGCATCAACCTCCTAGTGCAACCTACCAATTTGTTAGTGAACAATATATTTTAACACCTAACAAAGGCGCCATTGCGTTTATTGCTCAAGCAAGTCCCGGATTGGCATCTCCAGGTTACTATTATACAAAAGCCTTCTACAAAAATTTTGGGCAAACTAAATACGGACAGAGCATTGGAAAATGTATTAAGGCAGCAATTGAAGATATACAATCTACAGAAGATGAAGTTTTAAAAGAAGCTTGTTTAACAATGACTTTGCATGGCGATCCAAGTCTTGTTATAAATGCTTTTGATGGCCCTGATTATGAAATAAAACCAGAAAACATTGAGTTTAATCCTACTGTAATTACTACAGATTTGGATAGCTTTTTTGTAAACATTAAAATAAAAAATTTAGGTAGTGCAGTAAATAAACCAATTGCCTTATTGCTAAAAAGATTTTTGCCAGATAGCGTGGTTTCATCAAATTATTCTGCAACACTAAATCCAGTAATGTATGAAGGAGCTGTTAGTTTTAAATTGCCAGTAAATTTGCTGCGTGGGCCCGGAATAAATAAACTTGAAGTTTCTATTGATGCATTAAATGTGGTGGCAGAAACAAACGAAAATAATAATTTTGTTTCGCTTTTATTCGACATCAAATCTGACGATATTACACCACTTTTTCCTTACAAATATTCTATAGTTAAAAATAAAAACATTACTCTAAAGGGCTCTACCGGAGATATTTTTGCTCCTGCAAGAAACTATATTTTTGAGATAGATACAACCGATACTTTTTTAAGTGCGTTTAAAAAACAAAAAATAGTGAACAATTCCGGAGGAGTTATAAAATGGGAATTGCCTTTTTTATTAACAGACAGCACAGTTTATTTTTGGAGAGTTAGCCCCGACTCAAGCGGCATAGGATACAAATGGAAAGAAAGTTCATTTCAACATATTCCTTTCAGAACTGGTTGGGAACAATCTCATTTTTATCAATTCAAAAACAATAATTACTCTTTGATGAAATACAATAAACCCCAAAGAAAATTTGAATTTGGTACATTGTCAAAAGAGTTGAGTTGTTTTACGTGGAGTGCTCCCGGCACATCTGTTCCGCCCGATGCAGATTTGTTTGCAACAGAATATAGAATTGATCAAGAGCTCATAGAAAGTGCAGGTAATAGTTATTCTCCCTCTATTCACGTGGCTGTAATGGATTCTGTTACGTTAGAGCCTTGGGGAATTAGATATTCTTTAAACGGTGTTATTCAAAATCCCAATAACAATTTTGGAAATTCTAACAACATGAATCCATCCAATGGACATTACAAGTATTTTATATTTAATGTTGGAAATGCCGCTCAAATGCAAGGGTTTAAAAATATGATGTTAAACGGGGTTCCAAATGGTAATTACATTTTAATTTATACTTGGGTAAGAGGAAATTTTCAATCGTGGGCAGACACTTCTATATTTTCTGTATTAGAAAATTTGGGAGCCGATTCTGTTAGAACTCTACCAAACTCAAGAGCGTGGGCATTTTTTGCAAAGAAAGGATATCCTCAAACTGCAGTAGAAAAATTTAGCCCAGCTAACGGCAGATATCAAGTGGTGCTTAATGGAACCATGACAAGTAATGTTGATTTTGGTAAATTTTCATCCGAACTTATTGGCCCATCTACACGCTGGGATTCTCTTTCTTGGAGGTCACGGCCAATTGAACAATTCTCTAACGATTCAAATTCGGTAACGGTTTACGGAGTGAGGTTCAATGGAGAAAAACAAAAGTTATTAACTTTTGCCAATAGAAATGGAAATGTTTTGCTCAATTCAATTAGTGCATCAGAATTTCCTTATCTACAATTAGAATATTACTCTAAAGACACAGCTAATTTATCTCCATCTCAATTGCGCAGATGGCATGTGTTTTTTCAGAATGTACCCGAAGCGGCGCTCAGCCCAAATGTATTTATAGAACAATCAAACACAAAATTACAACAAGGCGAAAAATATAGGTTTAGAATAGGAGTAGAAAATGTAAGTGAGTTGCCTATGGATAGCTTATTGATAAAGTACTGGCTGGTAAACCAAGACAAATCAATAACACCTATTGCATTTCCAAGACAAGATTCACTTAGGGCAAACACATTTATCCTACCTAGTTTGGAGCTTGAAACAACCAGTTTGTCTGGTGCAAAAAAACTTTGGATTGATGTAAACCCTTTAGTGGCAAATGGCACCAGATATGACCAACCCGAACAAACTCATTTTAATAACATTGCATACGTTAATTTTGAAGTTGAAACTGATAAAATTAATCCCATTTTAGATGTAACATTTGATGGAAATTATATTGTAAACGGAGATATTATTTCGCCCAAACCAAATATATTAATTACACTTAAAGACGAAAATAAATATTTGGCACTAACGGATACCTCTAATTTTGTTGTTACAATAAAATATCCCGGAGAGACTTTAGCTCGAAGAATTTACTTTAACAATAGCCCTACTAGTGGTTTAAAATTTACTCCTGCAAGTTTACCAAGCAATAAATGTAAAATTGATTATTCTCCTAATTTCACAAAAGATGGAATTTATGAACTAAGCGTGCAAGCAAAAGATGCCTCTAGAAATGTTTCTGGAGCAAATGACTACACCATTAAATTTGAAGTAATCAATAAATCAACAATTACTAATGTAATGAATTATCCAAATCCATTTACAACATCTACAAAATTTGTTTTTACCCTTACGGGCAGCGAAATACCTACATGGTTTAAAATTCAAATTATGACAGTTGCAGGAAGAGTGGTTAGAGAAATTACTCAAGATGAATTAGGCCCTATAAGAATTGGAAGAAATATTACTGATTTTGCTTGGGACGGTACCGATGAGTTTGGCGATAAACTTGGAAACGGTTTATACATATACAAAATATTTTCGAATATAAACGGAACTGAAATTGAGAAAAGAGCCAGTGGTGCAGATGAATTTTTTACGCAAGGATTTGGAAAAATGTATCTTGTAAGATAACAGATGGATGTAATAAAAATTTCGAAGAAAGATAGATTTAAGTTCGTTTTAGATTGGTTTAAAATAAATAATCCCACTGCAGAAACTGAGCTCACCTACTCCAATCCATTTGAATTATTGGTGGCTGTAATACTATCTGCTCAATGCACAGATAAGAGAGTAAATATTGTTACAGAAAAATTGTTTAGAGTTTATCCTGATGCATTTGCCATGTCACGAGCTAGCATTGACGAAGTTTTTGATTTAATTAGGAGTATAAGTTATCCAAACAACAAAGCAAAACATTTAGTTGGAATGGCTAACATGCTTTTAGAAAAGTTTGGAGGGAAAGTTCCTTCAGAAATATCAGATTTAATTCAATTGCCGGGAGTTGGCAGAAAAACTGCAAACGTAATTGTATCTGTTGTATTTGATAAACCTGCGATGGCAGTTGATACACATGTGTTTAGAGTATCAAATAGAATAGGGCTTACCACCAGCGCAAAAACTCCTCTAGAAACAGAAAAACAATTAATGAAGTATATACCCACTGAGCTTGTAGCAATATCGCACCACTGGATTATACTGCATGGCAGGTATATTTGCACAGCCAGAAGTCCAAAGTGTTTAAATTGCGGAATAAAAGACTATTGCAAATACTATAATTCGCAAAATAAAAGCAAAAAATAATTGTAGAATCATTTTTCATTTTGGCTTATTATCTTTGCACACATTCATAAAAAAATGAAACAAAATTTTATTCAAGAATTAAAGTGGAGAGGAATGTTGCAAGATGTTATTCCTGGTACTGAAGAAACATTAAATTCAAAAATGGTCAAAGGCTACATTGGTTTTGACCCAACAGCCGACTCATTAGGCGTAGGAAATTTGGTGCAGATAATGACACTCTTGCATTTTCAGAATGCAGGCCATAAACCAATTGCACTTGTAGGTGGGGCAACCGGAATGGTAGGCGACCCATCGGGTAAATCATTAGAAAGAAATTTATTAACGATTGAGGTAATAAATGAAAATTTAGAAAAACAAAAAAAGCAACTGGAGAAATTTTTAGATTTTAATTGTGGCGAAAATTCTGCTGAAATAGTTAATAATTACGATTGGTTTAAAAATATTTCATTTCTGGATTTTATACGTGATGCAGGAAAACACATCACCGTAAATTATATGTTAGCAAAAGATTCTGTTAAAAACAGATTGGAAAATGGGATGTCTTTTACAGAGTTTTCTTACCAATTAATTCAGGGCTATGATTTTTATCATTTGTATAAAACCCAAGGAGTTCAGCTTCAAATGGGAGGTTCAGATCAATGGGGAAATATTGTAACAGGAACAGAATTAATAAGGAGAAAAGATGCCGGAGAGGCTTATGCACTTACAACTCCACTAATTAAAAAAGCCGATGGTACTAAATTTGGAAAATCAGAAAGTGGTAATATTTGGTTAGACAAAAGCAAAACTAGTCCGTATAAATTTTATCAGTTTTGGCTAAATGCCTCCGATACAGATGTTGAAAATTATATTAGAATCTTTACTGTAAAAACAAAATCAGAAATTGATGCTCTAATAGAGGATCACAAAAATGCCCCACATTTAAGAATATTACAAAAAGAATTGGCAAAAGATATTACCATACGAGTACACAGCGAAAAAGATTATGCTGCGGCCTTGGAAGCCTCAGAAATATTGTTTGGGAAAGGAACATCAGAAAGTTTATCTAACTTGAGCAACGATGATTTGCTCGCAGTTTTTGAGGGTGTTCCACAATTTAATGTTTCGGTGTTAGATTTAAATTCAGGCATTTCAATAGTTGATTTTCTGGCAGAAAAAACAGCAGTATTTCCCTCTAAAGGCGAAGCCAGAAAAATGATTGATGGTGGTGGAGTTTCAATTAATAAAACAAAAGTGGAATCTCAAGATTTTCTTATCAATGAGAATTTACTCTTAAACGGAAAATATATTTTGGTGCAAAGAGGAAAGAAAAATTACTTTTTAATTACGGTGGAATAAAAAACTTAATCCATTCCAGGGCAATATGTTTTTACAGGTATTTTGTAGGTTAGCGTGATGCCTGAAACAGAGTACCAATCGTTGTTCCAAGAGAATCCTCGCTGCTTTCCTGCGTTTCCTGTTTCAAAACTTGTTCTTCTTACACTGCCCGAAAGATTTTCGGAGGTAGAACCTCTTTCTTTGAACAACAATCTTGCATCTGCATAAACACCACTTACATCGTCTAGGTAATCTGTAAATAATTTTCTTAGTCCAAGCTCTACTGATAAACCAAAATTTTTCCCCAAACTAACTTTTCCACCCAATCCAAAAGGCATACAAACTTGAGTTAGCTTGTAAGCTTTATCAGCTGAGCCCGTAGTTCCTTGACCTTCTGTAGTAAGCGGTTGCAAGAAAACTTTTTCTCCATTGTAATCTGTATAAGGGTTAAAATTAAAAACTCCCAAACCTCCAAATAAATAAAATGTAGCCAAGTGTTTTGCACTTCCAATTTCAAAGGGAAAAAAGTTAAATTCAAAACCGGTAGAAAACTCATAGATATTTGTGCTAAAACTTAAATTTCTTTGTAATAAGAATTTGTTTTCGGCAAATGCATCACTGCCTGTAATGCTTCCGTAGTATGCACCAAGTCTATAGGTCCAGCGTCTGTTGTAGCTGTATTTATAGTTTAAACCAAATGCAGGCTTAGCAATTTGGGATGAAAAAATAGAATACGGAGACAGGTCACCAGAATAACAAGAGGTGCCAAACATTAAATCAATTTGAGAGTATTTTGTAAACTTCCCTGCTTGAGAGAAACCCAAGCTTTGAATGAATATAAAGATAAAACCAACAAATATTTTCTTTGTCATATATATTAAACGAAATTACATAAAAACTATTGTTAATTTTGAAATCTTCTTGAAAAATTATTCTCAAATATTAATAATTGGTGCCGGTCCTGCAGGAACCACGGCCTCTATGTTTCTTACAAAGCAAAAAATTTATCATACTTTAATTGATAAAGCTGTTTTTCCAAGAGATAAAATTTGTGGTGATGCACTAAGTGGAAAGGTATTTAGCGTTTTGAAAAAACTAGAGAATGGAATTCAAAATAAAATTTATTCTGATGAAAATTATCTAGGGAGTTTTGGTGTAAAGTTTTTTTCTCCATCAGGACTTAGTGTTGATGTTCCCTTTACAAATGACATAAAAAGTTTGTCTGTTGCCCCAGGATTTATTGCAACAAGAAAACACTTTGACAATTTTTTGTTAGAGAATTCAGTTGGTGAATATGCAAACGTTATTCAGGAGTGCGAAGCCAAGCAAATAACTAAACAACCTGACGGAAAATTTAAGATTAGTTGTATTAACAATGGTCAAACAATTGAGTTTGTTCCTGAGATTGTTTTAGCAGCAGACGGAGACAGGTCTATATTTGCAAAACAATTTGGTGGAAAGATGGTAGAAGAGAATCATTATTGTGCTGGATTAAGAGTATATTATAAAAATGTTTCAGGCTTTAATAATAACAACTTTATTGAACTCCACTTTATTAAGAAAGTACTTCCTGGATATTTTTGGGTTTTCCCAATGTCAAACGGTAAAGCCAATGTTGGTATTGGACTGCTTAAAAAATATGCCTCCAAGAATACAATTAATTTAAGAAAAGAGTTAGAAGATATAATACAAAATCATCCAGAAATTTCAAAAAGATTTTCAGGAGCTGAGCCTCTTGAAACACCAAAAGGATGGGGCCTTCCATTAGGTTCAAAAAGAAGAAAAATATCAGGTGAACGATTTATGTTATTGGGAGATGCTGGAAGTTTAATAGATCCATTTACAGGAGAAGGAATTGCAAATGCAATGATTTGTGGCATGCATGCAGCTAACGTTATTGAATTGGCGTTAGAAAAAAAAGATTATTCATCAGATTTATTTTACGAATATGATAAGAGAGTTTATAATAGATTGGGGAAAGAATTTTCTATAAGTACAACTCTCCAAAAGCTGTCACGTTTTCCTTGGCTGTTTAACTTTGTTGTAAAAAAAGCCATTAAAAACAAAACCTTTAGAGAAACGCTTACTGCAATGTTCAACGATTTAGATTTGCGAAGCAGTTTTAAAGACCCCAAATTTTATTGGAGAATTTTTAAAAATTAGTTTAACTATCCCCAAAGGCAATCTATATCCAAACCATTTTTTTCAATCAAGTGTCATTGTCCATTAAAGTGATAAATTCTTCTCCAATTGAATGTTTAAATAACTTTAATGTTCTAGCTGCAATTAAATTAGAATTTTTAAGAGTTCAATAAATTTGAAGTTGTATATAGAAAAACACAACCAATAAAAAATATTTACTGTTTTAACCCAACGCAATTAATTAAAAACGATATTTATTTTTAAGAACACAATTAACTTTAAGAAAACGTAAGGTTAACTGAACTTTAAATTATTTAAGACAGGTAAAAAAATTTTTTGGACAAATTTGGTTTTTGTAATTTTTGTATATATTTGCCTAAATATAAATCATATAAAAACTTAATTATGAAAACAAAATTATTATTCGTTGCTGCTGTTTTGGCAGTTGTTTCTTTTTCTTCTTGTAAAAAAGAATATGAGTGTGTGTGTACTACTGGATTGGGAGATCCTGTTACAGAAACTCACAAAGGTAAAGATGCTAAGGATGCTTGTGACGATGCATCAAGTATATTACAACTTAAAGTTTGTACACCTAAATAATTTAAAAATAGATAAATATCTAATACATCTATTTTTATAGAGTACTAAAAAATGGAAATTCATTCTTTGAATTTCCATTTTTTTTTAATGATTTTTATTACCAATAAGAAATGATATAAGTTTAAAAACACTGCATTTAAAAATGCAAATTGTTTTAAATTTTATGTGCAATTCATATAACTTCTCAACTTTAATGTTCTAGAGAAATCCTCTTTTGTTTTATATAAAACAAAGTGTGTTTAAATAGTAGAATATCCTAATCTTCAGCTAATTTTTTGCTTTGTTATACAACAGTCCAACGGAATTTATTTTGTTGGTTATTGTTTAAAATTCATTCCTAAATTATAAAAAACAAAGCTCCAAATATCACCCCACTCGTCTATTGTTTTTGCAAGTGGTTTTCCCGCACCGTGCCCTGCATTAATATCTATTCTTGTTAAAATAGGATTGTTACCAACTTGATTTTCTTGCAATGTTGCTGCAAATTTAAATGAATGTGCAGGAACAACTCTGTCGTCGTGGTCACCGGTTACTATCATTGTTGCCGGATACGCTACTTTTTTTACATTGTGCAGCGGAGAATATTTTAATAAATTAATAAATTCTTTTTCATTGTCGCTTGTACCGTAATCTGTAGCCCATGCCCAACCAATTGTAAATTTATGGTACCTGAGCATATCCAAAACGCCAACGCCAGGTAGTGCAACTTTAGATATATCGGGCCTTTGAGTCATTACAGCACCAATTAATAAACCACCATTTGATCTTCCATGAATAGCTAACTTTTCTGTTGTTGTATATTTTTCTTTCTTAAGGTAATCAGCTGCTCCAATAAAATCATCAAAAACATTTTGCTTATTAAATACTGTACCGGCATTGTGCCAATTTTCGCCATACTCGCCTCCTCCTCTGATATTTGCTACTGCATATATTCCACCGTTTTCTAAAAATACCATTCTGTTGCACTAAAACTTGGGGTAACACTAATGTTAAATCCTCCGTATCCGTATAAAAAACAAGGATTATTTCCATCTAAAATCAAGCCTTTTTTATACACTAGAAACATTGGTATAGAATTTCCATCTTTGCTTTTGTAAAACACTTGTTTTGTTTCGTAATCGTTTGCGTTAAATGGAACTTTTGATTCTTTATATAATTCACGAGAGTCTTTTTCTGCATCATATTTGTAGGCAGAAACAGGAGTAGTGAAATTAGTGAAGCTGAAAAACACTTCATTTTTATTTTTTTCAGAATTTATTTCATCCACTATACCAATTCCAGGCAAAGAAACATTTCCAATTAACTTACCTTTTCTATCGTATTTTAAAATCTTACTTTGAACATCTACTAGGTAGTTACATAGAATAAAATTCCCTGCTGTTTGCACTCCTTTCAACAAATCTTGAGCTTGGCCAACAACTATATTCCATGCTTCTTCTTTTGGATTGTTTGCATCAATTGATATCAATTGATAATTGGGAGCTTTGTAGTTTGTATAAACTAACAGCGAATTGCCAAAATTATCAATCACCGAATAATCATTTTCAAAATTAGTAACCACATTTATAAATTTAGAATCTGGTTTTGTTAAATCCATGATGGAAAGTGAATTTCCACTTGTTGATTCTGAGCCATAAATCAATAAGTAATTTTCGTCTTCGGTTACTTGAGCTCCAAAATTTCGGAGTGCATGTTCTTTGTCTTCAAAGATTAATTTATCCAACGATTGTGCTTCGCCAATTTTGTGGTAATAAACTTTATGAAATTCATTTTTCTTAGACAACTCTTTCCCTGCGGCTGGTTCATCGTATCGGCTGTAATAAAATCCATCTCCTTTAAATGCCATACCTGAAAATTTTATCCACTTTAACTCATCTTTTAAAAGTTTTTTACTGGCAATTTCCATCACTCTTATTTCTGCCCAGTCTGAGCCTGCTTTTGAAACTTCGTATGCTAAATATTTTCCATCTTTACTAATGGAAATGCTCCCTAAGGCTACGGTTCCATCTTTTGAAAATGTATTTGGGTCAATTAATACCTCAGGTGTTCCGTTTAATTCTTTTAATACATTAAAGACATTTTGATTTTGAGTTCCAGAATTTGAATAATAGAAATACAAATCTCCTTTTTTAAATGGTGTTGAAAATCTCTCGAAATTAGATAAATCAGTTAATCTTTTTTTTATTTGTTCTCTGTAAGGAATTTTACTTAAGTATGAATTTGTAAGTTCATTTTGCTGAATAACCCATTCACCCGTTTCTTTAGAATTATCGTCTTCTAGCCAACGGTAAGGGTCTTCTATTTTTTTGCCAAAATAATCGTCCATTTGACTATCTTTTTTGGTAGTAGGATATTTTATCTGTGCTTGTAGATGCATAAAAAATAAAAAACAAACGGGGAAAAATAATTTTTTCATTACTATTTATATAATATTTAAGTGAATACTAATTTGGTAATCGTTACCAAAAATACTTTTTTAGTTATAAAAAAAGTAAAAAAAATTACAAGTGATGAAAATATTCGTACTCAGAAGCAAAATTTATTGTTGGATATTTTTGACTCAATGATTTTAATTCTTCTAATCCTTTTAAAATAAATTGTTTATAAAGCTCATTTTCTGTTTGCTTAATTTTATGTGTTTTTAATTTTTTTACAGTTTGAAAGTTATTTATGAATTCTTTACTTCTTTCTCCTATATTTTTTTCTTTAAATTTTTCCCAAATTATTTCAATGGCTAGATCAGAAGGATGAGTAAAATTATCTTTATAAAATCTATAATCTCTTAGTTCATCATTTATGATTTCATAAGACGGAAAATACTCCACATTTTTTGTTTTGCTTATACTATCATGTATAAAGCATGTTAATATAGATTTGCTTAAATTGTTTTCGATAACTCCATCTCTATAATGTTTAATTGGGCTTAATGTAAAGGTAATTGCAAGAGCTGGATTTATTTTTAACAGTATTTCTTGCAGGTCTAAAAAAGAATCTTTAAATAAATTTGAATTCCCAATTTGTTTAGTAAAATAGTTGTTTGGAAATTGATGACAATTATTTACAATCTTTTTGTTATTTATTAGTTCATAAAAATAAGAAGTACCATAGCTTATTATAAGGTGATTTGTTTGTTTTAAAAATTCATGAGCTGAAGTGATTTTTGAATTTATATTTTCTATCATTGTTGCTTTGTTGGTCTCACAAAAATCGCTGTGAAAATTCCAGTGATAGAATACTCCAAATCTTTCGGTTATCTCATTGCTATCAATTAATTTTTTATCTGCTATTCTATGTATTTGTTCGTGCAGAGATAATGGATTAAAAGAAATGCCAAGTGGATTTATAGAAACGTTAAATTTGTTTTCCAATAATTTTTCTCCAATGTTATTAGTAAAACAAGAACCCAATAACATAATGTTATCTTCTATTTCAATTGGGTTTTTTGAGGGATGGAAATCAAAGTTTATTTTTAGTTTCATAGCAAAAAAAAAGAGTGATGAAACTCACCACTCTTTTTCTAAATTAATTAATTTGGTTAAAAATTCTTGATGAATTTAAAGTTTGCTTTTGTTTCGTTGTTTTTAGAAACTTTTACAAAATAAATTCCTCTAGCTTGTGTATTTAATACATCTGTATTAAGATTGTTGTTCGCACCCGCAACAAACGTTAGTTTTTCAGAACTTACTTCTCTTCCTAATGCATCCGTTATTGTAACCATTGCATTATCCAAGTTTAGGTCTGTGGTTATACTTAAAGGCTCCCCAACAGAATAGTACGGATTTGGATACAAGTTCCAATTTCCGTTTTCGGGTACGTCAACAAAGT
>Ga0164293_10003962_pt1 | contig 12661 bp, 8 predicted proteins | sample GEODES118metaG_FD_111487 | JGI IMG/M metagenome (GOLD analysis project Ga0164293, IMG submission 111487) | Eutrophic lake water microbial communities from Lake Mendota, Wisconsin, USA - GEODES118 metaG | ecosystem: Environmental > Aquatic > Freshwater > Lake | place: USA: Lake Mendota, Wisconsin... | reverse complement strand
GACCTCTATGCCACCCCGCCGGCGGCTGAGCCGCCAGCAGCGGGAAGCCCGGCAACGGCCGAAGCAAGCGGCAAACCGGAAGGCACGGCGCCAGCAGCAGGAACTGCAGCGGCAGTCTCGGGGCTCAGTCCCACGACAGCCGATTCCCGTCCTGCAGGCGGACAGTAGAACACCGCCAAGGAGAACCCATTCCATGATTAAGCAAATTTTGGCGCTCTGCGATTATTCCTTTTTCGCCGAAGCTGCCCTCGTCATGTTCGCATCCATTTTCATCATCGTCACGCTGCGCACGCTGATTGGCAACAGCCAGGAATCAAATCGCCACGCGCAGATTGTCTTGACGGAGCAGCCGGAGAAGTTGACTCATGAATAATTCGCATACGGAACATCATCACGCCGGAGGGGATCAAGCTGGACAGGAGGCCCACTCCTTCGCCGGGGAACACGTCTACGACGGGATCACCGAATATGACAATCCCACGCCGGGCTGGTGGAAACTCCTGTTCGGGGCAAGCTGCATCTTTGCCGTCTTCTATTGGCTCTACTTCCATCTCGATGCGCCGGCCGGGCGAACCATCTATGACGACTTCGACCGGCAAGCCGCAGCCATCTTTCAACGGCGGTTCTCCGAAATTGGGGACCTCAAGCCTGACGAAGCGACGTTGCTCAAGTACCTCAATGATTCGCAATGGTTGAAAGTAGGTGAGGTCACTTACAAGGCTAACTGCGTCAGTTGCCACGGCCAGAACGGCGAGGGTCTGGTTGGTCCGAACCTGACCGATGAAAACTGGAAGAATGTCACCAAACTGGAAGACATCGCCAAGGTGATCGAAGTCGGCGCTGCCAACGGATCCATGCCGGCATGGCGAAATCGGCTCAGTCACGTCAACCAGATTGTGCTGACCGCCGCTTATGTCGCCTCGCTGCGGGGAAGCAAGCCGGGCAATCCCAAGGCGCCGGAAGGCAACCCGATTCCTCCCTGGCCCGCAGGAACGGCGGCCGCCAGCGGCTCACAGTAACACCGCCTGTTTGTCAGAAGACGAATGGCCCGGCAGTGTTATTTGACCTCCTGCTCGACTTCTCACGTCCAGACTTGTTTCTCCCGAACAGATCAAGATGACTCGCCAAACCGACACCACAGTTCCAAGCTTGCTGCCACCCGACGAGCATGTCCTTTCGACGCTCGAACGGGACGGATCGCGGCGCTGGATCAAACCGAAGCTGAGCCATGGGAAATGGCTCTGGCGGCGGCGTTTGGTTGCCTACGGATTGGTGGCACTGTTCGTGTGCCTGCCCTTTCTCAAAATTGGCGGGAAGCCATTTATCTTGCTCGATATCGCCGAGCGCAAGTTCACGATTTTCGGCTTCACGTTTCTGCCCACGGACACGGTGTTACTCGCCCTGTTCATGGTCGGCACGCTATTGTCGATTTTTCTGATCACCGCGCTCTTCGGACGGGTCTGGTGTGGTTGGGGCTGTCCCCAAACCGTCTACATGGAGTTCTTCTACCGTCCGCTTGAACGGTTCTTTGACGGAACCGCAGGGAAGGGGGGCCACGCCAAGACGAACCGCCCTGCCTGGTTGCGGATGCTGAAGTACCCGGTTTACCTCGTCTTGAGTTTTTTCCTCGCCAACCTGTTTCTCTCTTACTTCATCGGAGTCGATCGACTCTGGCAATGGATGCAGCAGTCGCCGGCGACTCATCCGGTTCCATTCCTGGTGATGGCTTTTGTGACCATCGCGATGATGGCGGACTTTGCCTACTTCCGCGAACAGGTCTGCATCATCATGTGCCCTTACGGTCGCTTTCAGTCAGTGCTGCTCGATCAGTCTTCGCTGATCGTCAGCTATGATGCCCGTCGAGGAGAGCCGCGGGGCAAGGCCAAGCTGAAAGCCGTTGGCGGAGAGCCCGCGAGTTTGCCTGTTCTCGGTGACTGCGTCGATTGCGGGCTCTGTGTCGCAACCTGTCCAACCGGAATCGACATCCGCAAAGGCCTGCAAATGGAGTGCATCAACTGCACTCAATGCATTGATGCCTGCAACCATGTCATGAGCAAGGTCGGCCGTGCTCCCGACCTGATTCGATACAGCAGCCAGAAAGGTGATCGCGGGGAACCGAATCAACTGGCTCGGGCGCGGATCTTCCTCTACCCGCTGCTGCTTTCGGGAATTGCCAGCCTGTTTTTCGTCTTCCTGACGACCCGCCAGTCGTTCAATGTCGAGGTGCTGCGCGATCGGGGTAATCCCTTCACCGTGACCGAAGACCAAAAATCCGCCCGCAATCTCTTGCTGCTCAAGCTGACCAATCGAACGGACGAAGCCAGCAGCTATTCGCTCAAGGTCCTCTCGCCGACCGGGGTTGAACTGCAAGTCAGCGAGCCGGAAATGACTGTGGCTCCTGGCGAAGCCCGGACCTTTCATGTCAGTGCGGTCGCTCCCCTGGATGCCTTTCGCGATGGCCGCGCCGAGTTGGTGTTCGAAGTCCGCAATCGCGAAGGCGTCGTCAAACCAAGCAGCTGGATGCTGATCGGGCCGCGTTAGCGGTCGCTGGCCAGGGTTGTGCCTGGCTCAGGTTTCGCAACTCCAATTCCATCGATGGTTATTCCAAATCGTTTCCCCCGAGTCGTCCCTCATGAGTGCTGCCCAGATGTCACAGTCTCCTTTACCTGAGGCACTCGCCCAGCGCGAAGCAACGGCCCGCTTGCTCTGGACCGGAGGCATCATTGCCTTCTTCGTGATCCAAGCGGTGCTTTGGACCGTCGCGATCACGCTGACCTCGCAAGATCCTTCCCATGTCGTCCTCGAAGGCTACGACCAGCGGGCTTTGAACTGGGACTCTTGGCAGGAAACCGTACGAGCCAGTGCCGCCTTGGGTTGGAAGGCCGAGTTGCAAATTGGCGATAGTGCAAACGTGACCGGACAGCGAGATTTGACGCTGCGACTGGTCGACCGCAACGGCCAACCGGTTAGCGCCGCCGCGATCGACCTGAAGCTGTTCCATCGGGCCCGGGCCGCCGAAGCCGAGACGTTTCGCTTACAGGAACTCCTGCCGGGCGAATACGTGACCAGCTTTCGTCCCCAGCATGCCGGAATCTGGAAATTTGAGATTACTGCTACAAAAGGAACCGACAAGTTTCTTGATGTGATCCAGCTTGAGGTACCGGCCGCGAGAGCCAGCTCCTCCGGCAATACTCTGCCCGAATCCACAAGGTAACTTGCAATGTTTGCCCTCGGTACCGCAGTGTTTATCGCCAGCCTCTTCGGCAGTTTGCACTGTGTCGGAATGTGCGGTCCCTTTGCCTTGATGGCTGGTACCAGCACGGCCGGCAGTTCCCCAGTGAAACATCCCCGCTGGTCTGCCGTAGCTGGTTATAACCTTGGTCGCTTGGCGACCTACCTCGTCATCGGGATCGCGGCAGGGAGCCTCGGGATGGTGCTCGATGTCGGCGGCCAGGTTGCCGGCTGGCAACAGACGGCAACCTATGTGGCCGGAGGCCTGATGATCGCCACAGCCTTGATCTCGCTTGCTCGGCATTGGGGTTGGCTTCGCGGCAGCACTTGGGCTCCGGCCGGGCTGGTGCGGGGACTGCAGTGGGCGCTGAGGCGGGGACAACAGCTTCCACCTTTTCAGCGTGCCTTGGCCGTTGGCTTTGTGACGACCTGGATGCCATGCGGGTGGCTGTATGTGTTCGCCTTGGCCGCGGCGGGGACGGCCAATCCGCTTTCAGGTTTATTGGTGATGTCGCTGTTCTGGGCAGGCACGCTTCCCGTATTGACGATTCTCGTTTGGGGTGGAGCTTGGCTGATTAAGCGTCCCACCTGGAACGTTCAACCCGCCGTGGCCGCCATGGTCCTGCTGATCGGCATCGGAACCATCCTGTTTCGGGCGCCGATTCAACTGGAGAACACAGCGGTCGCAGCGCCAACCAATCTCACCGAAACGCTGGAGCATGTCCGGCAGGCTGATGAAGTTCCCTTGCCTTGCTGCTGCGAGCAGAAATGAACGCCCCGCGCACTCGACCCAGCACCTCGCCTCCCTCAACCCCAACGGCCATCTGCAAGCACTGCGGAGCAGACGTTCCGGCCGGGATGATCGACTCTCAGTCGGCGGAGCAGTTTTGCTGCCGCGGCTGCCGGACGGCTTACGCGCTGATTCACGAACATGGGTTGGAGGCGTACTATCTTCGCAACCAACCGACAGGACAGGCGGTCGGTGACTCCCCGCTGGCCCGCAGTTTCCGGGATTTCGATCAGGCCGCATTTGAGGAACTCTATGTCCGGCAGCGGCCGGACGGGCAGAAAGAGTCCCTGTTGGTATTGCATGGGATTCACTGTGCCGCGTGTATCTGGCTGCTGGAGAAACTGCCCCAGCTGGTCCCTGGCGTCAGCACTGCGAAAGTCAATTGGAGCCGCTCGACCGTTGAAGTTATTTGGCACCCGGACGAGACCGCGCTCTCCCAGATTGCTCAGACGCTGAACCGGCTGGGGTATGCTCCTGCGCCGGTCCGCAGCGGCGCCCAGCAGGCCGCGGTCGTTCAGGAGAATCGTCGCCAGCTCGTCAATCTCGGCGTTGCAGCAGCACTGGCCGGCAATAACATGCTGCTCGGCGCGGCCCTTTATTTCGGGCTCCTGTCGCAGTTGGGCAGTTCGATAGAAACACTTTTCCGCGGAGCGAGTTGCCTGCTGGGGATCGCTTCGGTGCTGGGGCCGGGTCGGACCTTTCTCCGCACGGCTTGGAGTGCCTTGCGGACCCGCACGCCACACGTCGACATCCCGGTCGCTGTGGCCTTGATGATGGGCTCGCTGAGTGGACTTTGGAACACTCTCACGGGCCGAGGCGAAATCTACTTTGATTCGATCAGCAGTCTCGTCGCCTTGTTACTCGTGGGGCGCTACATTCAGTTCCGTCAGCAACGGCAAACGGCGGAAGCTGTGGACTTGCTTTACCGGCTGACTCCCCGTTCGGCCCGAAAGATGATCGATGGTGTGGTCGTTGAGACCTTGGTCGATCTGCTCGAACCTGGAGACCGGATCGAAATTTTACCCGGTCAAGGCGTTCCCGCGGATGGCACCATCGCGGCGGGACACTCGACGCTAGACGAGGCGCTGTTGACAGGAGAGGCCCGCCCGGTCGCGCGGGTTGCAGGCGAAGCCGTATTCGCCGGAACGCAGAACCTCAGCGGGCCGCTCGAGGTTAGCGTGACCCGCACCGGTCGACAGACCCGAATGGGACGGTTGATGGAGTTGATGGAAGCCGCCTCGCGCGACAAGCCACCCGTCATTGAATGGGCCAACCGGGCCGGGGTCTGGTTTGTTTACGGCGTGCTAACAGTCGCAGTCATGACGTTTCTTTTCTGGCTGCGTCTGTCAGGAACAAGCGCCGTGGAGAACACGGTCGCAGTGTTGATCGTTGCTTGTCCGTGCGTGATCGCGTTGGCCGCGCCGCTGACCCTATCGTTGGCGATTAGCCGGGCCGCTGGGCAGGGAATCTTGATCAAGAGCGGTGACGTGCTGCAGCGATTAGCCCGCCCGGGGACGATTTGGCTGGACAAAACCGGAACGCTCACTCAAGGCCAGACGCGACTTATCGAGTGGTGGGGAGATGTGGAATTAGCTGCTGAAGTCGCGGCGCTGGAGAGTCGCTCGACCCATCCCCTGGCTACGGCGTTAAGGGCCGAATCTCTGGAACAGGTACTGAACGTCCGGCTGGAACCATTGCCACCGGTCGAACAGGCAAAGCAGGACCCGCGGGGCGGTGTTCGCGGTCGGGTTGGCGGCAGCGAGTTGGTGATTGGCAGTCGCAAGTTACTGGGCGGCTTGGGGATCGAGGTCCCGCCAGCGCTGGCGGCTCAGGCTACGGTCTGGGCGACTTCTGGATTGACGGTGATTTACGTCGCCCGCGAGCGCGTCGTATGCGGGCTGGCAGGAATTGGAGACCGGTTGCGAGTCGATGCTGTTGCGACCGTCAGTGAACTCAAGCGGTGCGGCTGGCAGGTCGGAATTCTGTCGGGAGATCAACCCGAGACGGTAGCGTCGGTCGCGGGGCAATTGGGAATTGCCCAGGAACTGGCGTTTGGTGGCTTGAGTCCTGAAGAGAAGACTGCCCGAGTCCGCAGCGGCGATCCGGACGAAGTCGTGGTGATGGTGGGCGATGGACTCAACGACAGCGCTGCCTTGGCCGCGGCCTCTGTTGGCGTGGCCGTCAAAGGGGGAGCCGAGGCGAGCCTCGCGGCAGCACCCGTTTACCTGAGCCGGGGTGGATTGAGCGACTTGTTGCAATTGAGCGCGGCCAGTCGTCAAACCATGCGCACGATTCACGTCAGCCTGCTGATATCGGTGTTGTACAACACGTTCTCGGTTGGCTTGGCGACGATGGGGCTGATTCATCCGCTGGTCGCCGCCCTGATGATGCCGCTCAGTTCCTTGACCACGATTATTCTGGCCTACTGCAACCCGGCCTTTAAAGGCCCCGCGCTGCGAGAGCAATTGAATTTAGAGCAGCCGCGCAAGAGAGCAGTGACTTGAAGTAACGCCCCCGCTTGCAAACTCAGCCCTGGCTGGGAAGGAGTGACGGGCTCACACGCGTGAGTTCCGAGCGCTGGGCGGGACTGAGTTGCCAAACCGGGGCTAGCGCGAGGGCCCGGCTGAGAAAAAGAGATGAGCTCACGCCGCAGGCCGCCAGCACATTAGACATACCATTCAATGATGCGCTGACTGAAGGCGTCGAGTTGCTCACGGTCGGGGATGAGATAACGAATCCCGTGGCTGTCGACGACCAGCACGCTCCGCACCCCGAGGCGGCGAATGTCGTCTTCGTTCTTGAGTACAAACTCGGTCTCGCCCCGATCGGTGCGAACTTTCCAGCTGCACGGTTCCGAGTTGCCAGAGACCCAGGTGATCTGCTGAATGATCGGGACAAATTCTCGCCGGGAGAGCTCCTCGTTGAGCAAATCCCGCGCGGCGGCGGGCAAGGATTCCAGTGAATCGAGCTGCGCGACTTCGCGGCCTTCCGGACTGAGGAGTGCAATCCACTTCTGCGGTTCCGAGAGCGGGAACAGGCGGAGCGGGAATACTTCCAGCCACTCTGAATCACCTGCGAGCTGCGCCAGCAGGGTCCCATCGGACCGGCGTTCCAGCCTTGTGGTGGCACTCAGGTCTGAAGCTGGTGAATTCATGACCGGCGGCTTTCGATTCTCGAAAGGGCGATTCTCGAAAGGGCGATTCTCGAAAAGACTCCTGACACCTTTTTTCTCCTTAGTTGACCAATTGGGCTTGATGCAAACGGGTATAAACCCCACCGCGGGCAAGCAGGTCTTCGTGCTTGCCAACTTCGGCCACCACGCCATTTTCCATCACGATGATTCGGCTGGCGTTGCGGAGCGTGCTGAGTCGATGAGCGATGGCGATTGTGGTTCGGCCCTGGACCAGGTTATCGAGCGCAGCCTGAATTACCCGTTCGGTTTCATTGTCGACCGCTGAGGTGGCCTCATCGAGGATCAGGATCCGAGGATTGGTCAAAATGGCGCGAGCGATCGAGATCCGCTGGCGTTCGCCGCCGGAAAGGGATTGGCCCCGTTCGCCCACCAACGAATCGTAACCATCGGGCAGGCGGAGAATGAAGTCGTGGGCATGAGCTGCGCGAGCTGCTGAGATGATTTCATCACGGGTTGCCAGCGGTCGCCCGTAGGCAATGTTCTCGGCAATGGTGCCGTAGAATAAAAAGGGCTCCTGCAGCACGATCCCGATGTTGCTGCGAAACTTCTCGATGGGAAACGAGCGGATATCCTGACCGTCGGCGAAGATGGCTCCTTCGGTCACGTCATAGAAACGGCAAACGAGATTAACCAGCGTGCTCTTGCCGGAACCGCTGGGACCGACCAGTCCGATTAACTCGCCCGGTTCGACGGTAAAGTCAACTCCCCGGATAACTTCCCGATTGCCGTACTTGAAGCGAACTCCGCTGACCTCCAGCTTCCCCGCCAGCCGGCCCGGATCGATTGGGCGAATAGGCTCCATGACGCTCGGCTGGCGATCCAGAATTTCAAAAATCCGGTAGGTTGCCGCCGCCGCGCGTTGGGTATTGGCCAGCATTCGGCTGAGCGAGTCCAAGCGCACATAAAAGCGGCTGATGTAGGCAATGAAGGTCGTCAGGACACCGACCGTGATTTGCCCCTGGAACACCCGCCAGGCACCAAACGTCCAGATGACGAGGATTCCGATTTCGGTCAGCAGGCTCACGGTCGGGCTGAAGAAGGCCCAAAGCTGGTTGACCCGCAGGTTGGATTCGAGCACGTGTTCATTGGCTTGGCGAAAACGCTCGATCTCGCGCCGCTCCTGGGCGAACGCCTTGACCACGCGAATTCCCGGAATCGCGTCCGTCATGACGCTGACCATTTCACCCCAAGCATGACTGGAGCGGGCAAAGCCGTGGCGAAGCTTGACCCGGACCCGCTGAATCAGCCAGGCGATGGCCGGGAAGGGGAGCAGAGTCACAAGCGCGAGCATCGGATCTATCCGCAGCAGGATGATCGATGTGAGCGTGATCATCAGGATGTCGGAGGCGAAATCGAGCAAGTGGATCGAAAGAAAGTTGCAGATTCGGTCGGTGTCACTGCCGATCCGCGAAATCAAGTCGCCGGTGCGTTTGCCGCCAAAGAACTCCAGCGACAATCGTTGCAGGTGGGCGTAGGTTTCATTCCGCAGATCGGCGCTGACCAGCTCGCTGACTTTCGCCATCACGTAGGTTTTGGCCCAACCGAGGGCCCACGCCAGCACTGCCGAAAAGGTGAGCCCTCCCAGATACCAGTAGAAGTCACTGAACGGAACCGGCTGGCCATTCTGCCAAGGGATCAGCACACGGTCCGTCAGAGGCATGGTGATATAGGGCGGCACCAACCCCGCAGCCGTGGCGGAGAGCGTCACGAGGAAGCCAAACAGGATCATGCCCCACCGGCGGTGTGCAAACCGCCACAGTCGAATCAGCGATTTGGCCGGTGGCGGTGCGGCGGATGGGGCACAGGCAAGGCAAATCGGCTGGTCCGGTGATAACAGCGCACCGCAGGACGGACAGGTCGAACTGCTGCGAGCGCTACCCGGCTCGATTGCCCCGCTGCCCAACGTCTTGACGACAGCGTTCAGGGCAATTGCCAATCGCTCGACAAGTGCAGCCTGGGCCGCAGTGTAGTTCCACGTTTGATTCAGGTTGGAGCTCGCCAGTAGTCGGGCCACACCCAGACCGGCGTTCAGCGAAGTCCGCATTGCCAGCTCGGGGCTCAGCTCCCAGGACGTCAGCCCCTGCGGCTGGTTGGGGTCGAGAAAATGCAACCGCTGGCTGGAAAGAATCAGGAACGAGCGGCTAAAGTTCTGTTTGCTGTCGAGGTCAAGTTCCGCCAAGGCAACCAGCGACTCGCTCGGCAACCATGCCGCAGCCAGTCCCGCCTGAACGACGGCGGGCAGAGAGCTGAGTTGGGATTCTTCCGGGATGGTGCGGTTCAAGCCGATTCCGTTCCGCGAGCGGGTTGGGTGCAGAATAGTTGAGAAGTCGACAGGGCAGGGGAGAAAACACAGGTTTTGGTAAAAGGTAGCGGCTCTGCAGGCAGCCGAGCCCGGCGCAGTCCCACGGAGGCTCCACCCCCCAAAATGCCAGTCCCGGGCTCAACCCCAAAGAGTGAGCGGTTCACTGCCCTTGGCTTTGTGTTTTGGGCGTATTCTATGACAGCCGGCGGTGACTGGGAGGGATGGCGAATATTTCGCGGCTATCGGCTCTAGCTTTTGCAGTCTGCCATCCGATAATTGTTGCCGTTCGACTCGATCCAAAAGGTCCTGCCCGACGTAATTCTGTTGTCTTTCGCGGTTCGGACGAGGCTGTCAGGACCATTTAAAGCGGGGACAAATACTGTGGAGACCAGTTTACGCCGGGGACGATGTTCTTGGGAACCGATGTTCTTGGAACCGATGTGTTCTGGGGAGCGGTGTTGTTGAGGATGAGGTTCCCGAGGCGAAACTACCTCAGGTGCCGAGGTGAAACCCTTGGTGAAAGTGTCTTGATGACGCGGCCGTGAATACCGTCCTCCGCAAGATTCTGGTCAAGTCGAAGCGGCAAAGGGAACTGCTGCTGTGTATTCGTCCGGTGTGTTACCCATGCTGTTGTGCGTCGACGTTTGTCGTCGTTGAAATAAGGCGACGGTCTTAGACCGCTAGAAAATTAATTATGTCCAACGATTCTGTTGTGGCGCCTCTGACGTTTCGCAAGGTTCTCGCGTTGCGTGGTCCGAACACTTGGGCCAATTTCCCCGTCCTTGAAGTCTGGGTCGATTTGGCCGGACTGAAGGATACTTCCTCGGAGATGATTCCGGGCTTCAACGATCGGTTGATGAGCTGGCTGCCGACAATGATCGAGCACCGCTGCAGCGTGGGCGAGCGGGGCGGTTTTTTTGAGCGGTTGCGGCGCGGCACTTACATGGCTCACATTCTGGAGCATGTCGTCCTGGAGCTGCAGTCTTTGGCTGGAACCGACGTTGGTTACGGTCGGGCGCGGGAATTGGACGAAGAGGGCGTTTACCGAGTCGCCATTGAATACACCGAAGAGAGTTTGGCCCGGGCGGCATTGGAGGTCGGACGAAGCTTGGTGCTGGCCGCAGTGGAGAACCTCCCGTTTGACGTCGCTGGGGAAGTCGCCAAGTTGCGTGAGCTCGCTTACGACGCTTGCCTCGGCCCGAGCACGCGCTCAATCGTCGATGCTGCCCGCCGCCGAGGCATTCCATTTTTCCGTTTGAATTCCGGCAGCCTGGTGCAGCTGGGTTACGGTTCCAAACAGCGCCGCATCCTGACTGCGGAGACAGACCGCACGCCCGCAATTGCCGAGTCAATTGCGCAAGACAAGGAGTTGACCCGGAGACTGTTGAAGATCGTCGGCGTTCCGGTACCGGATGGGCGGCCGGTCGACAGTGCCGATGATGCTTGGGATGCGGCCCTCGATATCGGCCCGCCAGTCGTCGTCAAACCACAGTACGGCAACCACGGCCGCGGGGTCACGACCAACCTCTATGCCCGGGAAGAAGTTGTCCGGGCTTATGAGAATGCCCGGCGGGAAGAGTCGACCGTCATGGTCGAAAAGTTTTTCGAAGGCTCAGACTACCGCCTGCTCGTGGTTGGCGATCGACTGATCGCTGCGGCTCGTCGTGAGCCAGCCCAAGTGATTGGCAACAGTCGCTCGACGGTTCGCGAATTGGTCGAGGAAGTTAACCGCGACCCGCGGCGGAGCGATGGACACGCGACCATCATGAGCCACATCAAGATGGATGATGTTTCGCTGTCAGTTCTGGAGCAGCAAGGCTACAACTGGGAATCAGTCCCGGCACAGGGTCAAATTGTTTTGATTCGCCGCAATGCCAACCTCAGCAGCGGAGGCACGGCCTGTGACGTCACCGCTCAAGTGCATCCGGACGTAGCCGCTCGGGCAGTAGAGGCGGCCCGCATGGTGGGATTGGACATCGCGGGCGTCGACGTAGTGGCGCGGGACATCACGATTCCGCTGGAAAACCAGAACGCCGGGGTAGTAGAAGTCAACGCGGGCCCTGGTCTGCGAATGCATTTGCAGCCCTCGGAGGGCCAGGGCCAACCGGTCGGTGAGGCGATTATTGATCTGTTGTTCAAGAACGACGACAACGGACGAATCCCGCTCGTATCAGTCACCGGGGTAAACGGCAAGACAACGACGGTTCGGCTGATTGCCCACATCCTCTTCCTGCAGGGCAAACGGGTTGGCTTCACCAGTACAGACGGGGTTTACGTTGCCGGACGACGCCTCGATAGCGGCGACTGCTCCGGTCCGCAAAGTGGTCGCCGGATTTTGCAGAACCCGAATGTCGACGCTGCGGTGCTCGAGACCGCGCGCGGAGGAATCATCCGCGAGGGGGTCTGCTATGACCGCTGCGACGTGGGCGTGGTGACCAATATCGGGGAAGGCGACCACCTTGGCATCGCCAATATTTCAACGCCTGAACAGCTGGCGAAAGTCAAACGCGTCGTCATCGAGGCGGTCAGCAAAGATGGCAGCGGCATTTTGAATGCAGATGATCCGCTGACCGTTGCAATGGAGTCGCACTGCCCCGGCCAAGTCGTCTGGTTCTCGTTCAATCCCGAGAACGAACACGTGGTTGCCCGTCGCAAGGCAGGTGGCAAAGCGGTATTTGTGCGGGACAACGCCTTGATCCTCGCCCATGGCGAGACCGAATTCACGCTGCTCGGGCTGGATCGCATCCCCATCACGCACGGCGGGCGGATCCGTTTTCAGGTCGAGAACGCGATGGCCGGTGCCGCCGCGGCATGGACCTTGGGTGTACCTGCCGAGGTGATTCGGGCCGGCTTGGAGTCGTTCCAACCCTCGGTCGACGGAACTCCGGGACGATTCAATCTCCTCCAGTACGGTTCGCTCACTCTGGTCGTGGATTACGGTCACAACCCCTCGGCCCTCAAAGGGGTGCTGGACGCGCTCCAGAACTTCCCCAACAAGCGGCGGACCGCAGTTTATTCTGCCGCAGGCGACCGCAGGGATGGCGACATGATTCGCCAAGGACAACTGCTCGGTCACCATTTCGACCGCGTGATCCTGTACGAGGGAGATTACGTCCGCGGGCGACAGCCAGGGGACATCATCCAG
>Ga0164293_10003960_pt1 | contig 12663 bp, 19 predicted proteins | sample GEODES118metaG_FD_111487 | JGI IMG/M metagenome (GOLD analysis project Ga0164293, IMG submission 111487) | Eutrophic lake water microbial communities from Lake Mendota, Wisconsin, USA - GEODES118 metaG | ecosystem: Environmental > Aquatic > Freshwater > Lake | place: USA: Lake Mendota... | reverse complement strand
TGGAGGGGGGGGGGGGGAGAGGGGGGAGGGGGAGTGGGGGCGGGGGGGTAGTAATGGGTGGTACAGTACCAATGTAGTACCAATTTTAAAAAGAGTAGGAATATTGAGAAAATTGGTGTAAAGAAAAACGAAAAGTGGTTTTGGTGGTGGCGTTGCATCTTATTTGTATTATCCATACTTTTGTAATACTATGAAATTGAATATCGTAAACATTGGATTGACCCTTGGTGGATTATATGTAGCCTACAAGTTATTTAGCATCTCCGACACGGATGACAATAAGAATCCCATAGTTGACCCAAGTAAAGAGCCACAAACACCGATGGATAGAGGCTATTCAAATTTTTTAGGTATCAATCGCAAAAAGAAGAAGGTGAGTAGCCAACGCGCCACCAACACCCGTTGTGAAACTAATCTTGAGCGTATCGGACGCTTATTCCCTAATAACGACCAATACAATGCCGAGTTAGGAAGAGCCTATCAACAACAAGGTTCAAACTTTAATAGTTGGGCATCATCTACCGCGAAGCCTTGCTTCGTAGTTGGGGCCGACCAAGGCGGACTACAAAGCGGTGGTATTAGTTTTGATGGTGGATTTAATTAATCCTTTTCTTTTATCATTTCGATAAACTCATCCCGTTGCTTCATTAAGTATTGCTCACGAGCCAACATACGCTCTCTTTCCGCATCCACAATCTTATTGATGTACTCTTGCTTTTCTTTTACGATAGCATCGTACCTACTAAGTTGTTGTTGGAACATTTGGTTTTGATAATACAAGCCCCCTATCATTAAGATAATGGTGAACGATTGCTCTTTGAGTTTATCTAGGAAAGTATTTGCGACGGACATAGTAGATGAATTAGGTGTTGAGCAAATATAACTATGAATGCCGTGTTAAAAAACCTCACGGGTGTGCTTGAAGTTTTCGGAAAAATTCATTCACTTTCCGACCCAACGAACACTTTGGCGAACGCTATACCGAACACCTTACCGAACACTATGTACAATACATATCAATTACTTACGGGTGTGCCACCGAACACATTGGCGAACACCCTAGCGAACACCCTACCGAACGCTATTTTACCAATTTCACTACATCCTCGCGTACATACTTGTTACGACCCGCTATCCCCAATCCTAGGGATTTATCCATTTCAATCAAGTACCACTTGTAATAGGTGCGCTTTTTGGTATTTTCTTTGGCTATTTTGTTAAGTGAATCACTCAATTGACCCACCCCTTGCTTAACTAAAGGGTTTTGACCCACCGCCAAACGCACGGACTTGTCTAAAATCTTATCGCCTATCTTATCCTCTTCGTAGAAATAGTCATTAACGACTTTGATGACCTTACCCAACAATTTGTTCTTGCCATAAACCCTCACGAATACATTATTGATAAAGAACCCGTTGTTGACATAATTGTTATCGCGAACATTGGTGCTATCGTTAATTGAATAAACTTTCATAATTCAAAGATAAAAAAAAAGGGGCAACCTCTTACCCCTTTCTCTATGATGAAACAATCCTCTCTTGACACCACTCAAGAGAACTTCAAAAGCGATACGAATATAGTCGTAAATATCCGAATTATATACGATTTATGATTATTTTTTATAATAACCATAATTTACAAACAAAAAAGCGTCATTCACTAAGTTTCGCTTGTAAATCAAAGGTTTAAGATGTTAGTTTGTTTTGTATTTAAGACACCACAAGATGAAATCAAACGACAACATTATCAACGTAGTAGCCGAAGCACTAGAACAAATTTGGCACGATTATGAATCCAAAGAGCAATTTTACACCTACGACGAAGAGGGTGTAAGTTTTAACTATTTGAAGTGTTGCGAAACACGAGTTATCGGAATGGGAGGCGCACTCCTACATTCCGTTGAAAACGCAAGCAATACATTTCATAGGAGAATTTTGATTAGTGGATTTGAAGTTGCAATGAAAAATATTGAAACTCAAATTGCATCTAAAAAATTGGATGTTTTGGATTATTGCGCTTTTGAAGCGTCAATGCTTACGTTCGATAAACTTAGAGAAGACTTGCAAAAGTTATTGTAGATTAATCCTCTACCTCTTTCTTGGGCTTTCTCTTAGTTGGGGAAGCCTTTTTTATTGGTGCGGGTTTCTCCTCGGCTATCGGAAGTTCGGGCATTTTGATACCCAATTTTTTGCCCAACATCGCCCATAGTTGTTTTAGCAACGCAACCACTTGTTTTGATTGTAAAAGTTTTTTGAAGTCCATATTAACTATTCCTTTGTTTTCTCAATATTGCTTGAACATCGGCGGTGTCTACACTTGCCCTATCTTTAGAATAGTACGATTGATTGTATGCACGGCCGTTGGTTGCGTAAGGTATTCCCAAACTTGACCATATCGTTGCAATATCCAATGATGCCCTTTTTAAGTTTGCGTCCGTATCTTCAATTTTACGATTCAAGTATTTAGGCAATATGCTTTCCGCATCAATCAAAGCATCGGCAATCTTTTGTTGGTTTTTTTCATTGTACATCGAATCCAAGTTTAATCCCGCTTTTGCATACATACCTTTAAGAGTACTTGGAATAACTTGGAATTGACCCGTCGCCCATAGTTGGCCGTTACCCGACCTAGATTGATTTTGATAGCCCATAACCTCTCCTATCGTCATTTCGGTAAGGAGTTTATTGCTAAATGGCAAAGTGTTCTTAGCGTTCACTCGTGACACCAATCCGCTTGATGTATAATAGTTGTAGTCGTTGAATGTTTTAGCCTCACCACGGAGTACCACATCCCACAATAAAGGGTACTTGCTATACTTGTATTTGCGACTTTTTGTTCCCAACGAAATAATTGGTGAACCCGCAAAACTTGCGCCTATAACCACACCCGCTACTACTACGCCAATGGCTAATATTTTCTTTTGTTCCGCGTTCATATAAATACCTTTTTAGCAACGTAATCCGCAAATAGCGTTTGACTAGATTTTGGCAAATGGAAACCATCACCGCCCGTGCTTTTAGCATCGACCTCTTCCCAACGGGCGACAATTGTTGCGCCCTTGATATTAGACTTTATGTCGTCTTGCAATTTCATAAATTTGGCAATACCCTCATCGTATTTCTCAACCACTTTAGGTTTAACCGCTTTTTCATAATTGAATCCCGCTATTACAATTGGCTTACCCCCTTTGGAACGAACCAAGTCCACCATTGTTTGAATGTTTTTAAGAGTATCGCTTGATTTAACCAAACTAAATGAATCGTTTGCGCCCCCATAAATAAATACGATGTCCGCTTTGTTGCCGTCTTTGTAGAATTTACTTAATGTCGTCACCATCCAAGGTGTTGACTTACCACCGATAGCGAGGTTTTGTAATTTAAAGTTGTATTTTGAAGCAAGAGTGTCTTGCCAACCATTTCCGAACAATGCGGAATGCGAATCACCGATGACGGCGACACGCTTGCCCTTGGGGTTTATCTTGGTCAAAGTAGTAGCAATATAAATGCCGACTACTACACCCAACGCTATTACGACATTTCTTAAATCCATTTGAGTTTTTGTGCGATGTTAGTAGCGATGGCTTTATTGCCAACGGAGTTAAGGTGACATATAGGGTCGCCCTTGGTACAATATGTGGCTCGGTTGGTTTTCAAAGCGTTTAAATCTTTTGGGCAACCGCCCGTGATAGCGCGTGTTGGAACAACGTAATTTGCGCCCGACTTCAAAATGTCGGCATACAATAGTGAGGTTTGAGCCTCGTTGTTTGCAAATCGCGCACTCTCCGCTCTTAACGAGTCGCAATGCAAGTTGACAACAATTGCTTTTCGAGGCAATCCGAATGCCCCCTTGCCCGCCCTTATAAGAGTTACCATTTGCTTTATGTTGGCAATGGCTTGTACTCTTGCCCTATCGGGTAATACACGCCCATACATATCATTGTAACCACCCCATACGACCACGTAGTCGTAGGTAGGGTTACTTGCAAGTTCCTTTTTGAGTTCGGCAAGAATCCAATCGGTAGTAGCACCATCCTTTTGAACGATTTTGAAATTGGTAAAGCCTACGGAATTTTTCAATTGCGCAACATAGTTGGTCGCCATTTTATTGGTTTGTGAATCGCCAACGAATAACCACTTGCCGTTACTTGGCTTATAAGGGTCGGTAATTAAGTTTGCAAAAAATCCCATAGAGCAAATTTAAGGTTTTTGACCGAGGAAAATATAGGTGTAAAACATCGTGAAAGTAAACGTGAACGAGCAATAGTATAATAAGAAGTCACCCCACCCGCCCAATATAGGTTGGTAAAGGACTATACCGCCCATAATACAAGCCAACATCAATGCTTTGGCCAAATGCCACGCGTCGGTTAAGAATACGAAGATTGTGCTAGAGTAGGGAAAGCGTTCTTTGTATGGCGGGGGAAAGCCAAAGTAATACCACTTGGGTTCGTAGGGTTGGGGGAAAGGTTGCGCCCACTTGTTTTGCCAAGACACTTCGGGATTCCAAAACAAAGGGTTCAAGTTCTTGAAGATGCTTTGATTGTAGTGAGTGAAAAGGGTGTCCATAATCGCGTTGAAAAAACCCGCTAGGATAATTAGCAATAGTGTAGTCATACGGCAAAAATACGAGAAATAAAAAAAGGGAGGTTTTAACACCCCCCTTTTTTGTGATTGAAAAATATCCGAAGCCTCCCTATTGACTTACAAGGATGCAAATATAAGGTTAGGTTTCATATCTACAAGTATAAAGTGCTTAAAATACACGAAAAGATGATATTTTACTTTCATATATTTGCCTAATTAGTTGATTGATTACGAATTGTTTGGGGGGAGGATTGTTTGGTTTTTGAAAATATTTTATAGAAAAACAAAAATCTAAATTACTTTTGCTCTCCCCCTATGGCTAAAAAATCAAAATCCGAACCCTTACCAAAGGAAATCAAAAAGCCCGTTTCCGATAAAAAGCAAGAGCAAGCCGAAAAGAAAAAAAAGGCTCTTGAAGATAGGAAAGATGTATGGGCGACTAAACTCTTAGCAAAACTTCTTAGGCACACCACCCGTGAGTTCAAGAGTCAAAAAATATACAAGAACGAAAAGGAAACTTTAGAGTTCGTTAAAACAATGGTGTTACCCGTATTCCGAGGATTGAATCCTAGGGATGTATTGGTAAAACAAATCCGTGAGTATGTTGTAGAAGCACTCACAACAACGTCACCTACGCAATACTATAATCCACTCTTTATTCCCGTTGGTGAAATCACGGGTATTATGTGGGCGGACTTAGACGACTATTTAGATGTTGACCTTAGAGCATCCGTGCCACAACCTTTGCGTGTAGAAATCAATGCGGGTACTTATGGTTCAACGGGGATATTCAACTTACAGGACTACCAATACGAAGCCACCCAAGTAAATGAAATCTATGAGGGTATTCGTGAAGTAATCGACAATGATTCTAACGCGGAATGGAATGGGCGTGTAATGGTTCGTAAAGGTTTTACGGATGATGGAAACGCGGATAGTTATTTTTTACAATTTATTTTGAGTGCGGGCGGTCAAGAAATTCCACCCGTAGAAAGCCTCGAAGAAAGTATTGGTTTTGAAATACCAAAAGAAACCCAAGAACAAAGACGTGCGAGATTAAAGGATGTAATTGCCCGTAAAAAAGAGTTAGCGTCGGAACGTCGTAAAAAGTCTAAGGAAAGGTCAATGCGCCTCCGTGAACGTCCTAAGACAAAAGAAGCCCCCGCCACCGAGGTGAAGAGCGAAGCGTTGCAACGTCAAGAGAATATCAAAGAAATTATGGACAAGCAAGACAAATTGCTTGCGACGGCGGATGGATATTTTGAAAAAGGTGTTTATGATGCCAAAGAGTTAAAGGCGCGTATTAAGGAAATCACCGAGCAAACCAACTTAGCGTTAAGCAAGTTCAAACGGGGCGGAGAAATCTAAAATTACACTTGACTTTTTACATTTCTTTGTTATCTTTGAAAATAAATAAAGATGACCAAGAAAAAAGACCAACTTGATATTGTAACCCAAGTTTTCAAAAAGAACGCGAACTACGAAATCTTATTAGATAGGCTCAAGAAATCCAAAAAGGACTTCTTCTTCCGTAAGACCAATTATATGGTTAGCGTTGTCACCGATGGTGTGGAGTATGTTTATAAGCCACGGGTGAAAGCCAACAACATAAATTTCGCTACTAACCAATTGTGGATTTTTAATGCGGTGAAACTAGATGTGATGCGATACTTGGAAACCAATCCCAATTTTAAGTTGCCACAAAAATTACCCGTGAACGTAACCAACTACGATTATGACGACTCGTATGGTGAAGTGACGGGTACGGATGTCAATAGTGCATATTGGGTAATCGCTTACAACTTGGGTATTATTTCGGAACGCTTAATGGAAAAATGCAAAGAGTCAAAATTTAAAGTTGTTCGGTTAGCGTCATTAGCCGTTCTTGGAAGGAGTTTTACCTACGAAAATTATAAGGAGGGTGTGAAGTCTAGCAATTTGACGATTGAAGCGGAGGACGATAGGCTCAAGTCAATCTACCGATGGATAAGATATAAGTGTTACGAAATGATGGGTGAATTGTCAATGGTGTTGGGTAAAGACTTTGAAGCCTACCGCACGGATTGTATCTACTATCGTGACACGATGGAAAATCGCAAAAAGGTGTATGCCTACTTAGATGAGCGCGGATTTGAGTACAAGCAATTGGTGTTTGGCGAAGAAGAAACTTTGGAAAATGATACAACCAAATAAAAAAGTTGTATATTTGAATTGTTATTCTCAAAAATAATGGAAACCACAAAAAGCAAATTTGATATTACCGACTTTCCAATGAAAAAAGTCTTGGATAAAGACACCCTTGGATTTTACGAACGCGACCTTACCGACCTATTGGTGAAGATGAATAAATCTACTTTTGAAGGGGGCAAGGAAATTGTTGTTGATGGTCGCTACTTTGGTATGGTGACTTTTATAGAATCAAATATGCCCTTTACTATATTGACTCCTTATCGCGCTACACCGCTTAAAGCACCCAAGCGACAATTTGGGTTTGGCGGGTACGAAACGACCACCAACAAACTTTATATGTTCTTCGGGGGTGTACCGACCACCAAAGACCGATTGACCGCTATCAAAGTGTACAACGCATTGGTGACATATTGTAAAGAAGAATTGTCACACATCAAACCTTTCGCAATAAAACTATGAAAAATATACTCTCCCTAACCCAACGCTTATTCAAGCAACGCTCTCAAGAAATCCAAGAAGCCCCGCGCTTTGAAGAATGGTACAACCAAATGTTTCCCAAAGACACTTTCAATCCTAAAATGGAAGAGTTCGGACGGGTGATGCTAGAGTTCAAAAATGAGCAAAAGCGTAAACTCACTAAAAGAAATGTCCATTCACAAAGTTTTTGATTTATTTTATTGTTATTCTCAAAAATAACCTTAGTTTTGAATTGTGATTGAAAAACAAGATAAAAAAGAAATGAGTTCCTCACCTATTGTGAAGGCCATCAAGATTGATGTTGCCTCACGCAGAATTTACGAAGTAGAAGTCGCGTCTAATGGACTTCAAGGTATGTATGACGCAATCGGTAATGGTTGCGATATGGTTCAAATCGGGATGACTTTCGCCCCCGCAAGAAATCAACGCCACGGCGACTCTATGTGGGTTGACGAAGAGGGTCTTTACCGACCTATCAAGGGTGGATTCAAGTTGGGTTCAATGGAACAACCCTTTTGCGGAAACGCTTTGATTTTTGGTAACATCGAAAGTGAAGAGGGTGGTCAAGAGTTTAGTGACTACACTTTACCTATCGAGATTTTGAAACAACACGTTTCATTTCTTGAAAAGGATTTTTTTGACAATTATCAACCGACAATTTCCGTTACTTCTTGGTAACGGACTCTTTTTAAAAGGGGATAGGGTGGCTCTCCTATTCCCCTTTTTTTTGACAACACGAGCCTTACGGACGCATTTCCAAAACTACACCTTATACCACGATTAACAATTGCTTAAAATACTACTAAATGAAACGCTATCGGTACTACTTTAACGATATTGATAAACCGATTAGCATTGAGGCGACCAACAAACTTTCCGCCCGTACAAAACTCGAAGATATTTGCAACGACCCGACTTATATGGAACGCGGTTATACGATTATGAACATACGCCTTGAAACCACCGAAACATTGGTGGCGGGGGTTTCCGAAAAGACACAAAACAATCAAACATACACTTGGAATGGACAACAATGGACTAATTAAAGTTAGCCAATCGCTAATGAAAAGCCTATCCGACTACACGCAAGGAAACGAGTGTGGGTTGGTATTAAAAGCAAAGCACGTTGACGGGATTCAATTTCCCTCTAGCGATGCGATGCGCTTAGGACAATACTTTGAGTATATCGCAACGGGCGGACTTCCCGCTTACGGCGATGGCACACCTCCCGAAGCGGAATTTGTGTACAAAGGCAAAGCCAACGAGAAACTATCAACCGCATACGAACGGGCGAATGGTAGTGCGCAATTATTTGAAGCCCTTATCAAAACTTGGAATATTGAAATAGTCGAGGTGGGTTGGAAAATGGAACACGATAAAATGAGAGGCACGGCGGACTTACTTGTAAAGTGGGATGGTAGGTATGCTATCATTGATTTAAAGTATAGCGGGTTGGTAGACGACAAGTGGAATGATATGGGGTGGCATCAAGACTTCCTTGGCCAAAAAGACAAGATTATGATGCAAGGTGTCCACTACTCAATCCTCGCGGAACAAATCCTTGGTGAACCCGTTGACTTTTACTTTTGGGTGTTTGCTACGCAAGACCCACGCGACGTGCGGGTGTTCAAAGAAATCATTGACGACACCAAAACCGAAATTCATAAACGGGCGGTGAACCAAGTGTACGACACTTTTAATGCAATGGTTCAAAACGATTCGTTTAAGGCAAGGCCGTCTTTACAAAAATGTATGGATTGCCCCCTTGTAGACACTTGCCCAAGTGCATCCTTACTCCCTAATATTGTACCAATTTACTATTAAGACTATGGAAAAAATAATTAGATTCATTATGATTGGTATTGGCCTTTTTGCGGTGTTTTCTTTGGTTAACGCTTTCGGAGGTCAATGCACAAAAAAGTGCGGTGTATCACACGGCAAACACACGCTACAAGGCGCGGATGGCAAAAGGTTTTATCGTATTTATGTCAAAGGCGATAGCGGTATTGTGGATGTACAAACCCAAGAAGAGGACTACCCATTGATTGATATGGGTGATTCGGTTTGCTACGAAGTCCGTTATGGGTTATTTACCAACACAATCATTGAAACATTTAACGCCAAATGCAAATAATGAGCGCACAAGAATATTTTGAGGCGTTAATGAGCCGTCACACAAAAATACAAGCGCGGGGCATCATTGAAGCCAAGTTAATACAACTAGATGCTAAAATGAATAAGAACGGATTCACCCCCGAAGATTTATCCGAAGAGCGACTACTAAAAGAAACCAAAAAATTAATAATAGAAAAATGAGCAAAGAAACCCTATCCCTCCTTAATTCCCAAATGGATGCTTACGAACAAAAAGTATTCAAGGACTTACTATCAAGCCACAACATCAACACGGCTCAATTCAAGCAAGTGGTGTTAACGGAAATCAAAAAGAACCCCAAGATGATGGATGCGTTTGTAAAGAACCCATCGTCATTGTTTGCTAGTATTATTTTTTGCGCCCAATTGGGTTTAATGCCGAGTGATACCCTTGGCGAATTTTACTTTGTGCCTTTCAAGGATGCTATCAAACCTATCATTGGCTACCAAGGTATCGTAACGATTCTACTTCGTAGCGGGTTGGTAAAATCCATTAGCGCGGAAATCGTTTGTGAGGGCGATGACTTTGAATATGAGTTGGGATTAGAACCCAAGTTAATACATAGGCCAAAAGACCCCATTAGGAACGCATTTACGCTTACCTATGTCTATGTGGTTGCCACGCTATCAAACGGCTCAAAACAATTCAAGGTGATGAGCAAAGCGGAACTACAATCGCATATAGATTCGGGTAAGAACCCCAACGACTTATATTGGAATCAAAAGAAAGACCCAAACTTGTGGATGGTTAAAAAGATTGTGTTGAAGCAATTGGCAAAACTACTCCCCAAGGACTATGTAGGTAAGATGGCGGTAAAGTATGACGATGCGGTTGAGGGCGGTAAAATCCTATCGTTGGATGAGGATAACCAAATCGTTGTTGAGGAACAAAAAGTCGCCTCAATATATGATAATCTAATAGATACGATGTAAATTTGTGATGTAGATTCCGATAGTGAAGTAATAAAACTACTATGTTTGATTTATTCACTTTCTTTTTTGAAGTGACTGTTCCTTCTTCAAAACCACCCTTAAAAAAGGTGGTTTTATTTTTTTACACGGGAAATACTAAATTGCCAAATACGAACGCATCCGAACTAGCATATATTGTACTACTAGCCGTGTCGTACCAAAACATACCAATATTCAATTGATTTAAGCCATACACAAGCCCTAAGAACGAGTTTCTCATAGTTCCCTCTATGATTGTGAATGTTGGCTCAAAAGAACGCTTAGATTCAATTGTAAATGAATAGTTCGCCGAGAAGTTTACTAAGTTAGTGTCCCAAGTGTAAGACGTGAAAGCATTAACACTATTTTTATTTGGGTCTTGTGGCCCACCAAAGATAGAGATTTGCGTTGTGTACGCTTGTGTGTTGGTCACACTTATATTTATTTCTTTAGTGGGCATATATTATTTAACCTCCGTAATACTTAATGTTGCAACCGCTTTGATAGTCAAACTTCCGCCACCCGCAAATATTGGGGCGGTAAACGTCATTACTATTTCATTACTTGCGCCTACGCTATAACTCATAGATGCCGTGTTCATACTTGGGTCTTCAAGGGCTATACCATTGTTAGGAGAACCCGAAAGTATTGTAGTCACGCCACCGATGTTTTTAACACCAATTTCTTGTGTTTGTGTTTTGCTATCGTTGTTAGTAACACCCGTAGCCGTTCCCGAAATACCCACTACTCTCGATGCGTATTGAATCTTTAGCGCCCACGTTTTACCCGTTGGTGGAATAATTAAGTTGGTAGTACCCGTTCCATCTAAAGAAAGTGTCATAGTCGCACCACTTGTTAAAGAACCCGCCGACCTACGACTAATCAATGTCGAAGATTGAGCATCACCCGTAGCACTAAATTGACCACTAGATAAGGCGTTTTGTCCGTATAAATACGCCGAAGCATTTTTACCTAAAGTAGATGAATATTTGGCACTAGAAGTACTATCAATACTACCTAATGAAGATGACTTATATCCCGAAGCGGTATTATAATAACCAAAAGCATAAGAACCATTTGTTGCACTATTATTATGCCCTAATGCCATCGAACAACTCGCCGTACCATTTGCCGTGTTGGCACAACCAAAAGCATATCCACCCGTGTTACAATTGATGATATTATTTCTACCTACGGCCATAGAAGTGCAAGTAGTAGTGTTTGATGCACCAACGGCCATAGCATTATTACTATTCATTGTATTACAACAACCTATCAACATTCCCGAACCCCCCGTAAGAGTATTGCAATTACCACAACCAATAAACATATTGTTTACCCAATCCGTGCAATTTGCACATCCAATAAGCATTGAGTTATAGTTTTGGTTACTTGCTACGTTACATTGACCAATCAAAATAGTAGCACACCCGTAGTTACTTGAAGTATTTAAATACCCTAAAGAAACTCCATACGTGCTTTGAGCCGTACTTCCTATACCACCCGCTATTGAGCCATAGCCCGTGGCCTTACTTCCACAACCGCCAACTACGGATGAGAAAACTCCCGTGGCGCAGTTACCACAACCACCAACTACGGATGACCAAGAATTTGTGGCTTGGTTACTACGACCCCCTACAACTATTGCACACCGAGCATTTGCAATGTTTCCAAAACCACCCACAATAGAAGAATGATACCCACTTGCGGTATTTGATGAGCCACCACCAATAAATGAAAGAGTACAAGTTGCACTATTGCAACTACCACCTACAATAGTACTATTATTCCCACTTGCGGTATTACTACGACCACCCGCTATTACTATGTCATATTCACTAGCCGTGTTGTTTCGTCCCCCACCTATTACCGAATGTTTTAGATAACCTCCAATACTATTACAACATCCACCACCTATAAAATTCCATATACCATAATTACCTATGCTATTGCAAGAACCACCAACAATACTTGACAACCCCGCCCCTTGGAAATTGCAAAAACCCGCCCCAATAAAGCCATCACCAACCGCACTCACACTATTGCAAATCCCACCAACAACAAACGAAGCATAACCCAATGCTTTATTTCCGCAACCGCCTCCGACCATCGAGAATACTCCCGTGGCGCAGTTACCGAAACCACCGACAACTAATGAGTTTAAGGCCGTCGCTTGGTTTAATTCCCCACCGCCTACAAAACTTTCCGCCCCACTTGATAAATTATCATAACCGCCAACAACAACCGAATCATCACAAGTAGAAGCGTTTGAAAATCCTCCTACAACGATTGACCTAATTCCACACGCG
>Ga0164293_10003959_pt1 | contig 12665 bp, 11 predicted proteins | sample GEODES118metaG_FD_111487 | JGI IMG/M metagenome (GOLD analysis project Ga0164293, IMG submission 111487) | Eutrophic lake water microbial communities from Lake Mendota, Wisconsin, USA - GEODES118 metaG | ecosystem: Environmental > Aquatic > Freshwater > Lake | place: USA: Lake Mendota... | reverse complement strand
TCCTCGAAATCTTTGTGGTGAGTGCTGTGATTCTGGGATTGGTTTCTCTACTTGTAATCCTGGCGAACCGTAACGTTCGCCAGGATGCATGGAGGAAGTTTCGGCAGGCAGCGAATCACCTGGTGAGCATCCGAAGTCTGACTGCGGGTGATCAAGAGATGGACGAAGTATTGGATCGCGAGGATTGCCGGACACGGGCGATACCATTCGGTGCCGTCGTGGCCTTCGGTCTGGTGATGCTGGCGATGGCGAAGGTTGCCTTCGTCCAATCACTCTAGCGATCGTCCAAGCAAGTCGTCGTTTTATTCTTTGTCGCTTAAGACTTCGGGTAGGTTCATTGGTTATGTCGATTCGATCGGTTCTGATTATTGCCCTTGGGATTGCCAGTGGTACCTTCGCCGTGGTGGGTGGGCGTTTGTGGGGACCCAAACCATCGACCGGCCCGGTGCCAGAGGTAAAGACCGTTCCAGTGGTGGTTGTTAAAGAGCCGATGGGTTTGGGATTCACGATCAAACCCGAGTTGGTCGAGGTCAAGCAGTGGCCGGTCGAGTTAGTCCCTCCCGGTGCAATCACCGATGTCGCGAAGGCGGAAGGGCGAGTGTCGCTGGTCTCGCTATCACCAGGCGAGGTGCTTTTGGAGGCCAAGTTAGCGGCGGAGGGGGTGCGACGGGGTGCTGGAGGCATGGTCCGCCCGGGGATGAGGGCCTACACGATTTTGGCAACCAGTGCCGCGGCGAGTGTTGCCGGATTGATCCTCCCGGGGGATCAGGTCGACGTGATCATGTCGTTGGAAACCTCGCCGAATGACCCGGCGGGCGGGGGGAGCAGTTACACTTTGCTCCAAAATGTCGAGATCCTCGCGGTCAATCAGCGGCTCGATTCACCGGCCGATGACCGTCCGGAAGCGAAATTGTCGTCAGTTACCCTGCTGGTCACCCAGCAACAGGCATCGCTTCTCGGATTGGCCCAACGTACCGGCAACCTGTCGCTCAGTTTGAGAAACCCTGAGGACCTGTCTGTTGAAGAAATAGAGCCGATTTCATTAGCCGCGATCAAGGGGCTTCATCAAATCGGGGCGAGGGATGCGGATACCGCCAGCAAGCCAGGCCAAGGCCAGCGTTTGGTCGTCGATCATTCGGCTGATGAAAGCGTTTCCGAAGGGGACGAAGATGTGGTAATATCATCGGATGGCGGAGCCGAGGGAGGGGTGTCTAACCGGGAGGGATCGGCTGACGTGGCCGAGGAATCCGACGGGGCCACTGAGAGCGTGAAGAGCGCTAGCACCAAAAGGAAGCTCTCCCAATCGATGATCCGGACGCTCCGTGGTAACCAATCCGGCTCAGTTGCGATTACTATCAGCAAGCTTTGAATGAGAACGTTTACCGCCGCGATCGGATGTGACGACCCCGAATTCGCTCGGTCGTTGCAGGAGTTCGTGTCGCAGGCGGGTTTTGTTTGCGAGGCACGGCATGTCGTCGAGAGGATGCAGTTGGCCGATCGTGTCGGCCTTGACCAGCCCTCTGTCGCGGTGATTTTGCAAGGCGAATCTCCGTCGGAGGATGCGGAGCTATTGCGGGACGTCGCGCAGTCGACGGCCAGCCACCTCATCATGTTGGGGACGGCCGATGATCCCCGGAGGATCCTGGCGTCGTTACAGGCCGGGGCGACCGAGTATGTCGATATCGCCAACTGGCAGTCGAGCCTTCGCGAATCGTTATCCCGTTTTCGGTCCCGTTCGCAAGGACGCCCCGAATTGGCTCGGTTGGGTCAAATCATCGGCGTCGCTTCCCCTGGTGGGGGGACGGGGGCGACGACCGTCGCGGTAAATCTCGGCTTGGCCCTTGCGCGGCAGCCTTCTTCGGCGATGCTGATCGACCTGCGGCTCAGGTCAGGTGACTTGGCGCCGCTGTTGAACTTGCAGCCGAGTTATTCGATCGCGGACCTGTGTCACAACATCGCTCGGCTCGACGATGACCTTTTTTCGCAAATCCTGACGCCGCACCCAAGCGGGTTGAACTTATTGTCGGCACCGCTCGACTATGCCGAGTTTAACAAGATCAGCATCAAGGGTTTGCGCCGGGCGATGTCGATGGGAAAACGCCGTTTTTCATCGGTGGTGATCGATTTGGGCAAGCCTGACACGCCGCTCCACTTAGACGCCCTGGCTCAATGCGAAACGTTATTGATCGTCTTTCGGCTCGATTATCCGTCGATCCGGAACACCCGTCGATTGGTCGCCTTCATCGAATCGGGGGGGTACGATCGAGGAAAAATACGGTTGGTCGTTAACCGCTATGGCCAGCGGTACCAGATCAAGCCTGCCCAAGCCCAGGAAGCTCTCGGCATGCCGATCGCTGCGATCCTTCCCGAAGACATGTCACGCGTCAATTATGCGGTCAGCATCGGAATGCCGATCGTTGAGTACAGGCCGAGGTCTCCGCTGGCAAAGCGAATGATAGAGCTTGCAGAAGCGGTCACCCATCACAAGACTTAGTACACGAGTAGACACAGATGAGTTGGTTGCGATCGAAAACATCAACGACAGAGACGCCCAAGCCGACTACACCTGCGATGGGCTCGCCCGGGGCGAACGGGGTGGAGACGGCCGCTCCGGTGGTACCCGCTTCACCGGCTGACGAGACGAAGGCGTGGCTCGAATCGTTGCAATCCCAGTCCGACCCTCGCCTGGTCGCGATCAAGCGGGAATTGCACCAGCAAGTGATCAGCACCTTGGACATTTCCGCTGTCGGTAAGTGGTCGCAGGACCAATTAAGGATCGAGGTTCGTCGGCAGGCGGAAATCGTCTGCAAAGATCGTAAGGACCTGCTCAACGCGTCGGAGCGGGAGCGGATTGTCGGCGAGGTGATGGACGAGGCATTCGGCTTGGGGCCTCTCGAACCGCTTCGCAGGGACCCCGCGGTTTCTGATATTTTGATCAACGGTCCGAAGACGATCTATGTCGAGCGGATGGGTAAATTGATCCGCACGCCGATCCAATTTCACGACGATAATCACTTGGTCCAGATCGTTCAGCGGATCGCGAGCCAAGTCGGTCGGAGGATCGACGAGACGTCACCGATGGTCGACGCGAGGCTCCCGGATGGCAGCCGTTTGAACGCGGTGATCGCCCCCTTGGCTTTGGATGGCGCGCTCGTATCGATCCGGCGTTTCGGTTCCAAGCCGCTCACCGTTGACCGCCTCGTCGGCAACCAGTCGATCACCTGGGAGATGATCAACTTTCTGGAGGCATGTGTAAAGGCTCGGGTCAACATGGTTGTCTCTGGCGGGACCGGTAGCGGCAAGACAACGCTACTGAATTGCCTGTCGGGATTCATTCCTGAGGACGAGCGGGTTGCAACGATCGAAGATGCCGCCGAGTTGAGGCTCCAGCAGCCTCACGTCGTGCGGATGGAGACACGCACCGCGAACGTCGAAGGTACGGGCGAGATCACGACGAGAGAACTCGTCCGCAACGCGCTGCGAATGCGACCTGACCGGATCATCATCGGCGAGTGTCGTGGTTCCGAGGCGCTCGATATGTTGCAGGCGATGAATACCGGTCACGAAGGAAGTTTGACGACAATTCACTCGAACACGACGCGTGACGCGGTGAGCCGGTTGGAAATGATGGTCGGCATGGCCGGGTTCGATTTACCGATCTGGATCATCCGCAAGCAAATCGCATCGGCGATTCACATCGTTTTGCAAGTCTCGCGGTTAATGGGTGGCGTCCGGAAGGTGACCAAGATTTCTGAGATCACCGGGATGGAAGGTGACGTTTTATCGATGCACGATTTGTTCGAATTCAAGCAGACGGGGATCGACGAGAATCGTGTCGCCAAAGGTTATTATGCCGCCACGGGTGTTCGGCCCCACAACCTGGATCGGGTCGAGGCATACGGGATCCACTTGCCACCCGAAATGTTCGAGAAGCGAATTTTGATGAAATGTGAGGGGCGGGTTTCGACGTGAGCATGCCTTCGTTGATCTTTCTGTTTACCGCGGGCTTCCTGCTGGTGGCCGGGATCAACTTGTTGTTGGTCGATTTCGCGGCCGAGAGGCAGAAAAAGCTCAACCAAAAGCTGGCGGATGAACGCCGATTGCAGCAGGCCGAAAAGGCCCGTAACTCGATGCCTGCTAGCGATGCCTTCGCGTTGGATTCCGAATCGCTTGGCATTCAAGACGACATGCCCCCTTACCAAAAGTGGAAGTTTCGTGTCGCCCAGACCGGCAAACCCTTGAACCCACTTGCCCTGTTGCTGGCGTCCCCTGCCCTGGCGATCGTTTTGGGTGGGGTGACTTGGTTGGCGTCGGGGTCCCTCGTGTTGGGAGGTTTGTTGGCGGTCGTCGCCGCAACCGTTCCGTTTGTGGCCGTGAACGTCCTGCGTGAGCGGCGACGCAAAATGCTCCTCAAGCAACTCCCTGACGTTTACGAAATGCTGGCAAGGGTGCTCCGCGCCGGCCAGACCATGTCACAGGCGATGCGGGGGATCGCGGACGAGTTCACCCCGCCGATTTCAGAGGAATTCGCTTTCTGTTGGGAACAGCAAAATCTGGGCTTGTCCCCCGAGGCCTCGTTTCAGGAATTGGCCAAAAGGACGGGGGTGATCGAGATTAAGATCTTTGTCGTCGCGCTATCGATCCACCGCACCACCGGTGGCAACCTTTCGCAGCTTTTGCTGAAGCTTTCCAACGTGATTCGCGAGCGCGAGCGGATTCGAGGGAAGGTCGACGCGTTGACCGCGGAGGGGAAATTTCAGGCCTACCTGTTGATAGGCCTGCCGTTCCTGTTGGCCGGCGTGATTTCGTTTATCAACCCCGGCTATTTGGCCCCGTTGATCCGATACCCGATCGTCTTCGTGCTTGCCGCCGGGATGCTCACCCTCGGGTACGTTTGGATGCAGAAGATTATCAATTTCGACCAGTAAGCTCGGACGCCGCACATGAGTTCAATCCCACTACCCTTGATCTTGGGGGCCATCACCCTGGCGGCGATGCTGGCGCTGTTGTTGATCGGCAGGAAGAGCGCCGGTGCCAAGCGGGTTGAGGAATTGGCCGCATCCGAGCCCCCAAAGGGAACGACCGCCAAGAAGGAAAACGTGGTCACCTCCGGGGTTCGGAAATATGTCGAGCAAGAGGAAAAGAAAAAGGCGATCCGCGAGCGTCTGATCCAGGCCGGCTTCTACAGTCCGGACTCGGCTTATTGGTTGAACGTCATTCGCGGCGTCGCGTTCCTGTTGCCTGTCGCCCTCGGGGGATTGGTCTCCCTGTTCACCGACGTTCCCCCCACGATGACGTTGTTGATCGGATCTGCGATCGGTTTGATCGGTACGTTGGCACCATCGTTCATTCTTGACTCGCGGAAGGCGGCACGGCAGAAAAAGCTTAGACGGGCGATCCCCGACGCGCTTGACGTATTGAGTATCTGCCTGGAGGGGGGGATGAGCTTTCCCGCATCGCTCTCGCGAGTCTCACAGGAATTGGTGACCGCCCACCCCGATTTGGCATTGGAATTGGCGATCGTCGATCGAGAGTCGCGGATGGGGCTCAGTTCCGGGCAAGCGATCCGTAAGTTCGCGGACCGTTTCGATCTTGAAGAAATCCGCAGCATGGCGACCGTCGTGTTGCAGGCCGAGACTTATGGCTCAAGCCTTGTCGATGCGATGAACGTCTTCGCCGAGTCGATGCGAGAAAAACGCTCGCAGCAGGCCGAAACCAAGGCGCAGCAGGCGGTGATCAAGATCATCTTCCCCACGTTGCTGTGCATTTTCCCGGCCCTGTTCTTGGTGATCATGGGCCCCGCCGCGATCCAGATTTACGAGACACTGGTCGTCAACGGGGGGAAGTGATGCCACGCCAAGCGGGCCGTGCGGTCGTCAATGAACGTCGCCTTTTTTGTCGAGCAGTCGCGAAGCGCCGCCGGGGCGCGGCGGTCTTGGTCGAATTGGCGATTTTATTGCCGTTGCTGGTCTTGTTGTCAGGGGGAATCATCGACCTTTCGCGATTTGCCCACCATTACGTCGCGATATCAGATGCCGCCGGCGCGGGCGTCAGGTTTGCCAGTTTTCATCCGGTGACGCCGACGACCACCGCCTATTGGAACACCGCGACTCGCAAGACGGTGACCGATACCTTGCAAGAGGTTTCGGGGTTTGACCCGATCCATTTAACGATCGAGGGACCCCAGGTGGTTCAAGGCGTTGATGGTGGCCCGATCCGGAACGTGCGGTTGACTGTCAGTTATCGGTTCGAACCTGTGATTGACTGGCCCGGTTTGCCTGGCGAGATCTGGCTGCGTCGCCGCGTCGAAATGAAGGTGGCGCGATGAGGGGGCACTGCGTTCCGCGACGTTCCACTCGCCGTTCCGATCGGAGGGGGGCCTCGGCGATCGAATCGGCCTTCGCCCTGCCGGTGTTTCTTCTGATCGTTTTGGGGGCGCTCGATCTTGGCTTGGCGGTCTTTCGCCAACACCAAGTCACGGCGACGGCCCATTTCATCGCCCGCAAGGCGATCGTTCACGGTTCGAGGGCGAGCAAGCTTGGCGTTTGGGGGCCCGCGACGCGAATCGGCAACGCCGCCGATGGGAGCGAGATCGGTAACCTGATCGCATCGTTCATGCCAGGCCCGCAGGCTTCCCAAATCACGTACGAGGTCGCATGGCCCGACGGCGGTAACGAGCCTCGCGACAACCATCGCCTTCGTGTCCGAATCGCGGTCAATCACCAGCCGATCGTGACCAGTATTTTTGGCGTCGCGCCGATGACGTTAAGGAGCGGCGTGACGACGCCAATCGCCCATTGATTACCCCACGAGACAAAACCCAAAGAGATTGGTAGTGAACCATGAAATGTTAACATCCGATTCATCACCGTTGGCCGTGCGTCGCCAGCATCGCCGCGTCAATCATCGCCGTGGGGCGATCCTGATCTTGATGGTAGCGATCTTGGTCGCCCTGATGGCGGTTTTGGGTTTGGTGATCGATGCCGGTTTGCTGATGGCCCAGGCAAGGCAGGCCCAAAACGTCGCTGACGCCGCTGCGGTTTCGGCGGCGAGAGACCTTTTGGAAGGGTTCGGGAGCGTTTCTGCAAGGCAGACCGCGACCGCATTCATCACCTCGATCCACGGTTTCAAAGCACCTGCCGAGTCCGACATCCGGATCCCCCCACAATCTGGGCCTTACGCGGGAAAGCAGGGATATATCGAAGTGACCGCGCGACAGGATTCGGCAACCTACTTCATCGGTTTTTTGCCCGGCATGAATTCGCTCTACACGGTGAGTGCTCGAGCGGTCGCCGGCTTTGAAGGGTATTCCGCAAGCGAAGGGGTGATGGCGCTCAATTCCAACGCCCGACCTGGCATCAGCCTCGGCGGCAGTTGCAGCCTCAGGGTCAATGGTCGCGTCCTTGTCAATTCCGAAGGGGGTGGCGAAGACGAGTTCGGGAACCCGATCAATAACGGCAACAATGGGGTAGCCGCATCGGGCGGCCAGCCGAATTCGGAGTACGGCATCTTTGCCCGCAAGATTCGGGTCGTCGGGGGTGTCGATAACTCGGAGAATTTCAAACCTTACGTTACTTCCGACCCCGCGCCGCTGATGACACGAATCCTTCGCGAGCCCGACCCGTTGATCACCCTGCCGGTGCCGGTCGCGAGTCTGGGGGTCGATAACCGGCAGCGTGGAAGCGTCACGGTCAATAACACGAATATCTTAGGGATCAATTCCGATAACGCCCGCCAAAACCGGATCGCCCGCGCGGGCGAATCGGTCGCCGGCGGGCTTTACACGGCCGTTGGCGGTGAGGCGGTGCTCCACCCGGGGATCTACGACAGCATCGATATCAATGGCGGCAACGCCATCTTCATCCCGGGGATCTATGTCGTCAGTGCGAAGTTCAACAACCAGTCCTGCCTTAAAATCACGGGCGGCAACGTTAAGGCAAAAGGGCTCCTCTTTTACGTCACGGGGAGCAATTACGAGTCGGCCGGCGGGACTCCCGATATAAACGATGGCGAGACACCCCCACCGATCACTGACAACGCGAAGCTCGGTTCGGTCACGATCAACGCGTCGATCGGAATGTCTCCGATCGATACCAACACCTACAATTACGCGTCGCTTTATAACGGCGCTGTTCCGGTAAGCAGTAAATTCGACGGGATGCTCTTTTTTCAGCGCCGGATGAGCACCAAAGCGGTATCGATCGGCGGGAACGGATCGGAGGGGTCGCTGCTGGGGACCTTGTATGCCAAGTGGGCGATGTTCGATGTCACCGGGCAAGGGACTTACGATGCCCAATTCATCGCCGGCGAATTTTCCCTCAGCGGCCAGGGTGTTGTCACGATCCGTGATGTGGCGGGTGGTCTGCGTGGGCGTGCCGACGTGATTTACTTGGTCGAATAGCCGGCGGTCATTTCCACCCCGCTCGAGACGGTGGCTTGTTCCGGAGGGGCCTGTTTCGCGAGCGTCGCATCAGGCGGCAGGTTATGTCTCGAATCGGTCATTGCCCCTTGGCGACGTCGCGCGTGATCGAGGTTTGCCAACGCGGAGGTTTGATCGATGCCCGAGAGCCGGAATTCCGTGACCGCTGCTTGGTCTTTCCCTTGGGCGGCGAGGATCAGGCCCAGGTTGTTGTGGAGTCGCGAGAGGTAGGCATCTCGTTCGAGCCCCTGACGGGCGTATTGCTCGGCTTTGGCCAGGTCGCCTCGGAGGTATTCGAAATAGGCAGCGTCGGCAAGAAGTTCGGCATGTTCGGGATTCATGCGAATCGCTTGTGCAAAGAGTTGTTCTGCCTTTGCCGAATCGCCGAGCCGAACCGAGACGATCGCTAGGCGGTGATACGCTTCGGGGAGAGGGACCGTGTTCAACACCTCTTGGTATTTCTTTGCGGCGGCGGCGTGATTTCCCCGCCGCTGGTCATTTTTCGCCATCGCCATCAGAAGATCGATCTTCGCCTGTTCTGGGTTCGGTTTGACCGGCTCCGTTTCTGCAGCCGGGAGCAACTGTGGCCCGGAGGATAGGTTTACTGGTCGGATCGCGGGCTTCAGTGGCCCACAGCCGCAAACCAAAATGCCGAGCAATGCCGCGAATGACCCGGATAATGCCAAGGACGTGAGACCGCGCACGGTTTCGCTCGCAGGGTATCTCAAAGTTTCACTCGCGATGTATCGCAAGTTGACAGGGCGCGGGTAGGCCTTACGCATCGTTACATCCCCCCGAAGCCAAGGCCCGAGCCGAAGGAGGCCGAATTCCCACCGGACGATGAGCCTCCGGTGCCGCCCATCGCACCACCGCTTCCGCCGGCGCTGTTGAGTTGGCCGTTGTAGTAGTGATCGATCGCTTCGACGGCGTCGACGCCACGTGGTCTGTCGACCAGTCGGATCTCTTCCGGCGAGAAGACGAGGTTCCCTAAGGCGGGGTTCGCTGCGAGGGAAGCCCTCCGCGACTCATCCAGCCTGCGGTTCGTTCGCGTCGTTTCGATCCCCAGTTGTAACCCACGAAGCTCGCCGCGTCGGATGATCCGTTCCAGACGCGCCTCCCCGTAGGGCGTCAGTAAGGATTCGTAAGGGCTCCCGTCCGGATAGAAGTCGGAGAGGTAGAGGATGCATTGCTCCGGATGCCCCGACTGCTTCATCGCTTCAAACGCGATCCGGGTCGAAGAGCCGAAATCGTTCTTCGCAAAGTACTCGGGATACCCCCAATAGGACTCTTGCATCCGATGTTTAAACCGAAGATGGGCGATTCGATAACGCTCTTGAAGGTTCCGAAACGGGTTGGAGAAATGATTGCCGTGAGTACCGTCGGGGTTGGCCTGCGTTTGGGCCAGGGTGATCACGGGCCACAGCGCATGCGCGGCAATCAGACCCATCAACAGAACTGCGGTCAGGTTTGGTCGTGGACGTCGTGGCATGGCAATTGATTCGGGTTTGGGCATTGGCGTTCGTGGCTTCATTCGGAGAAACCGACGGGCCCTTGGACGCATTTGCTGTCCAATTCCATCTTTTCGACCAACCCCAGTGGGTTGTCCCACGAGGTCGGCGAGTGGAAGGGGCGACCGGTTCGCCCTTCGATACGGTTCAGAAAATAAAACTCTTTGTCGTTCGGGTCGGCGATGCATTGCCCTGGGAGCGGCAGGTCTTCCCCTTCGGCGACAGGAGAGACGAGGTAAGGGGTGACGAGAACCAGCAATTCTTTTTCGAGGCGTTGATGCGTCGTGTTGCTAAAGAGTGGCCCGATGTATGGCAAATCACCGAGACCGGGAATTCGTGAGGTCTGCGCGTCGATAGCGACCGTCAGCAGCCCGGCCAGGGCGAGCGTTTCCCCCTGCCGCATCTCGACCGTTGTTTCGACGCGACGGGTGTTGATCCCTGGGACGGCATTACCGCCAGTTACGAGGACCGTGCCGGTCGAGAAATCGATTGTGCTCACTTCCGGTGCGACCAGCAAACGGACCGTATCTTCGTCGACGATAGTGGGTAAAAAGTGGAGCTGGACACCATAATCTTTGAATTGGACGGAAGGGGTGCCGCCGATGCCCGTTTGGATCGGGACGGGGAATTGACCTCCAGCCAGGAAAGATGCTTCATGCCCGCTCATCGCCACTAGGTTCGGCTCGGCAAGGACCGATAGCAAAGAATTTCGTCTCAGGGCCCGGAGCATGATCTCCAGGTCCGCCGTTGGGAAAATGCCGAAAGCGGTTGCGTTCGGGCCGAGCGTGCTGGTCGCTTGACCGGTCAAGTTGCCGCCACCGGCCGTTGCGGTCGCTTCGACGAGCGAACCTGCGATGCTAGTGCCGACGACGTTTCCGCTATCGGAAGCGAAGAGCCAATCGGCGCCGATTTCGCGAAGCCCCGTGCGGTTGAGTTCGGCGACGCGGACTTGGAGAAGGACCTGTTGGGTTCCGGGAACGCGGAGCAGGTTGACGATCCTGCTTTCCATGGCCCTACCCCTGCCGTCGCCGCGAGCCCCCGAATCGAGGCCGGCCAAGATACGGACCTCCGGGGCATCCGAAGGCGACCTTGCGGCTTCGGCTTCGCGATCCGAATCGGTCATTTCGGTCGGGAGCTGGTTCGCGCCATCGCCGCGGCCTTGGCCAAGCCCTCCCGTGCCTCTAGCCGACGAGCCCGGTTGGGGCTGTTGAGACTCGAGCCAACTTTCGAGCAACTGTTGGACTTGAGCCGCCTGTGCGATCGTTCTGACTTGTCCCTCGACGACCAAATGTTCTCGCATTTGCGTGATGCGGATTTGGGTATCGGGGAAGAGATGCCGTAACTGCGCTTGAATCAGTTCGAGGTCATAGAGCACCCGGACCATGACCGTAAGGACTTCATCCTCGGCGGTGACGATCGACAGGTCGGTCACCCCAACTCGTTTCCCCAACAGACGAAGGAAGCGTGGGTTTGGAAGGACTTCGAAGTCGACAATGCTCGGGTCGCCGACCGCGATCACCCCTACGGATTCTTCCGTCGAGATCTCTTTTTTGAGGGTGACCGTTTTTCCTTGGCCGACGATCAATTCGATCGCCCCGTCCGATTCTGAGATCCCGCCGATGAATTCGTTGAATCGGGTAGGTTGGCCGGAGCCCGGTTTGTTCGCGGAGCCATCCCCTTTCTCGGATTCACGTTGAGATGGTGAGGGGTTGGCGTTGATCTTGGTCGGAGGGGGCAGAGCCTGTGCGGGGGGTAGCGCGGCGGGGGAGTGCTGCGTAAGAGGCGGCAGTGGTTGTGGGGAAAGCTCTGTTTCGAAACGCCCCAACCCCAGCGGACTGGGCGGTATTTCATCCTCCATCGATTCGGCCAGTCCACCCAACACGATGGCTGTCAGCGACGGCTGGGTTTGGGGTCTCGTTTCCCCATCGTCAAGGCGAATTGCCAAAGCCGCGTTGGGCGCGGGCGACATCGGTCGCATCCGTTGCAACCTACTCCGGATCGACGCGACCTCAGCGACTTTTGTGGTTGAGCCGGTAACTGGGGGCTGGGCATGGACCTCCCTCGGGATCGACAAGATCGCCCCCAAAATCATCACGCCGCTTAGCAATCGACGACATGAGCCCCCGGCGAATAGCCCCCTTCGACACGGGCCCGAAACGAGACCATCGGCATTACCCTTCGGTCGATCGCGGCTGGGGTTGAAGGTGTGGGGCATCGCAGTTCATTCGGCGGGCTAAATCGGTAGTGATGAGCCGAGTTGCCTGCGTTGAGCCAACGGATGCGGATTGACTCCCCGTCTCATCACTCCTCTTATCGCCGAGGCCGTAAGGTCTTCTTGATCGCTTTTAGCGTTAAAGTTCGTAGTCGACGATGTCGACCTGCTATCAAATGACCACACCGACGGGATCGAGATGTCGGTTTGGGGGCCGGTTGTCGGCAGTGGGTGGGCATCACCCTGAAGGGTGCGGTGATTAGGGTCCCGGTGATTAACCGCCGCGATGGTTGCTGATGGGTGACCAGAACCGGCGGAACGATTGGGTGCGACGGGTGTGGGGCCGATTGAGACGCTCGACCTGCTCGGCCTCGGCAGACTGCTCGGGCCCTGGCGGGTAGGACTTCATCCCTTTGAACGGGATCGGTTCGGAGCTCTGTCCCGCCAGGGTATTCAGGTCGGCATCCTTGTCCCAGCCGACACAGTGCAACACAAAGTCTCGTTTCCACCCTGCCGGGAGGGGTTC
>Ga0164293_10003953_pt1 | contig 12679 bp, 19 predicted proteins | sample GEODES118metaG_FD_111487 | JGI IMG/M metagenome (GOLD analysis project Ga0164293, IMG submission 111487) | Eutrophic lake water microbial communities from Lake Mendota, Wisconsin, USA - GEODES118 metaG | ecosystem: Environmental > Aquatic > Freshwater > Lake | place: USA: Lake Mendota... | reverse complement strand
TGGGCATTGCGCGGGAGATCACCGGCGGGCAGCGCAACCGCCTCTTTGCCTACGACGCCTATCTGTCGATCCTCAGCGAAGGCGCCGAGCCTCTTTGAAGGCGCCTGGCGGGCCAGGCACCCAACCCGTTCCAACCAGAACGCAATGCCGCGCGACCACCACTTCTGCGACATGAGCACCCCCTCTAAAAGCAGGTGCGAAGGTTTTGTCGCACGATGGGTGCATGAAGCCCCTGCGGAGCCGGCAACAAACGGCTTTGGCACTCGTCCGTCGCCGCGGCATCCTGCGGACCCAGGAGGCTGCCGCGGCCGGTGTCGATCGCTCGACCCTGGCGCGGCTATGCCAGAGCGGCCAGCTGACGCGGCTGGAGCGGGGACTTTACGGCCTGCCAGCAGCAGCCGTACGCGAGCACATCGATCTGGAGATCGTCGCCAAGCGGGTGCCCCAGGCGGTCTTCTGTCTGCTGACGGCCCTGCGGCTGCATGGACTCGGCACCCAGCAGCCAAGGCGGGTCTGGCTCTGCCTGCCCCGCGGCGCCCACACGCCCACGCTGCAGTTCCCACCGCTACAGGTGATCCACGCCGAGCCGGCCCTGCATCGGCTGCAGCGCGGCACGATCCGTTCAGGCCCGATCCGGCTGAAGGTCTATGGGGTGGAGAAGACCCTGGTGGATTGCTTCCGGCATCGCCGCCGGCTGGGTCTGGAGCCCGTGCTGGAAGCCCTGAAGGATGCGATCAACCAGCGGCGGCTGAACATCGATGAGCTCTGGCGGCAGGCGCAGGCTCAGCGCATGCAGCGGGTGATAACTCCCTACCTGGAAGCACTCCTATGAAGACCAACCGGGCCGCATCGATCCTGCTGTCAGTTTGGTTGAGATCGATTGCTATGACTATGGGCTTTATCGCCGGAGACCACGTCGATACAGGACCCATTTAAGGGTGGTCGTCATTCTGACGCGCTTCCCTCTTGTGTCCGGATGATCTAAGACTTCAGCGGTTTCGGCGATCTTATTGAGCTCTTTGACCATGGCATTCTCACCAAGCTCTGGGCAAGGGTCGAAGCCCATGTACCTCCAAAAGCTTGCGGCTTGCTCTTGTGAAGCATCTAGATAGACGAGCGGTGCTGGAATGCCATTTTCTGCTTGCTCCAAAAGGAATCGAAAGATGTCCCTGACCAATCCTCCGGCCACGCCTTGATTTTGATATGCGGTAGCTACTGCAAACTGGCCAATGAAATAGGCCGGAACAAGTGGCGGCCCGTCTTTAAGGCGGACTGATCGGAGTGAGCCAAGTGCTTCTCTTTCTAATTGCTTGAAAGTGAGTGCATATATCCCGGCAACCTGCTGCGTGTCTTGGTCAATGACGACGCATATGCGATTCAGCCAATTTTCTGCATTTGAATGAGCGTGCCGCTTGATCCAGCGTTCAATCGAGCGGTCGCCGCACCTGAAGCCGGTGAGGTCGTGATGTGGCTGAAGAGGCTGCGGCGGAGAAAGCCTCAGTCCCAAGGCGCTTTTCTGCTGAGTACGCGCGCCACGCGGGGGTCGTAGCGGCCCGGCTGTTCGAGGCGACTGACCAGGGCGTCGAAGTCCTCAGCAGGCAGCACGACACGCTCGGGATGCAGCTGCTGGGCCGCAGTCCCGGGCTCGGCTTGGAGGGGATGATTCCCCGCTGGGTCAGCTGTTGCAGGCATGAGTTGAACCTACAGCGGGCTCCAACCTTAGAAGTCCCGTCCAGCGCTTGAGCGCTTCTGTGCTGATTGTTCTCGGATCCGCTGGCCGGCCCTGTAGGCATGGCTACCGAGTCGTTTGCCTTGGACCACCTGGACGTTGATGGCTGTGACGTGACCTATGTGTCCGCTCCACTCAACAGCTCCGCCAGCCACTGGGGTAGCTCGGCACGGACGGAGAGCAGGGCTTCCCACTCCTGGGGCGGCAGCACGGTTCGGAGCTGCGGTAGAGACGCTGAGGCCTGATCAGGGCCAAGCCAGGTGAGTGCCCGGATCGCCTGGCCGGCGGGGCGATCGGGCAGCAGGAAGTTCCAGGCGGCTGCCGGGCGGATCGTGACCTGCTGCTTCCCGAAGACGTAGCGCTTCTGGCTCCGGCTGCGGGACAGATAGGTCTGCACCGCGGGCATCTGGGTGGTGAGGCCAAGAGCGTTGGCCGCGGCGGCACCACTGCTCACCAGCTGCTGCCCACCCTCCTGGTTGAACTGGGCGATCACCACCTCCGGAGACGGTGGCCTGGTCCCGAAGCGACTGCGGACGGGCAGGGCGTAACGGCCGCGGGTGATCTTCACGAGCTGGCCGCGAGCCGCAAGGCGGCGCAGGGCCTGGTCCACCGCATCGCGCTTGCCCAGCGCCAGGAACTGCTTGGCCGCCAGCAGGGATCCCTCCGGGCGCTTGCCCGCGGCCTCCAGGATCTGCTCGCTCAGCACGGCCATGGCACTTCGGCGGGTCTTGTTGTGCTCTGTTGTGTCAGAAGCCTACGCGAGTTTCTGACACTCTGTCCACAGAGCTCTTGCCATCGCAGCCGGCATGGCGGCGTCACCTGGCTGCGCTGGCAAGGTGCTCCGGTCAGCGGCGGCCGTCCTGAACTTGCCACGGCGGTGCCGTGGCTGACGTCAGACAGCCGCCGCCGCCCTCCGCTGCCCTCCGGGGGTGGGTGCGGGGCAGAAGGTGTCTCCCGCGGCTGCGGTGCCAGTGGTTATCTGATGCCGGTTGATGTTGCTGGAGAGCCTGAGAGTCCTGGGGCCAGGTGATGGCCGAGCGGGAGGATCTGGCTCAGCGGCGCTCCAAGGAGATCGGGTCAGAATCCCTACTGTAGCTGGCTTTTACGGGGCCATTAGTGCATCCGTTCTGGTAAGATGGAGTCTGCGCCAAAGGCCCTGAGCCCATCGCCGGCGGCAACCTCATCCCCTGGTCTCGCCATCACCGCTGCGTATCGCTGAGCGGTAGTGATGCCCCGATCAGTTGTCCTTCAAGGCAGCTGATTCCATGGTTGTTTATCATTCATATGAGCCAGGTTCGGGTCCTGCCCGTTCGTTGGTGATCGCCGCTGGTGGCGGCCGTGATCTGGCCTGGCCCCATCAGCGGGTCGCCGCTGAGCTGCTCGCTCGCAGTGGCGGCCGGCTGGTGCATCTGGTGCTTCATGGCGGGGCCCATGGTGCCGATGCCGCCATCGGCCGCGCTGCTCATCAGCTGGGCTGGTCGTCTCTGGTGATGCCCGCCCAGTGGCAGCGCCACGGCCGGGCCGCCGGGCCGATCCGCAATCGGGAGCTGCTGGAGCAGGCCATTGCCCGGGCCGTCGCGCACACCTCACCCGCCTGCCTGGCCTCGGTGCTGGTGGTGGCGTTCCCCGGCGGTCCCGGCACCGCCTCGCTGGTGCAGCAGGCCCGCCGCATGGCCGCCCAATCTCCGGTGCCGATCTCCGTGGCCCAGGTCACCCCCTCGGCTGGGCTCTGGGCCGCTCCTTCTGCTGCACGCCCCTGAAGCCTTCTGCGCCATCGGGCGCTCTGTCTGTCTCCGATCCACTTATCCCCTCACGGTCATGGCTGTTCTCACCCCCATCCCTGCCTCCGCTGCTCTCATTGCGTCGGCTCCATCAGCCTCTGGTCCCGCCTGCTCCCTCCAGCGCTCCGGCTCGCTTTGGCAGCTGGGTATCGAGGCCCAGGAGCTCACCACCGCGATCGGCCAGCTGGCTGAGCAGCTGGAAGGCGATGACCCTCAGCAGCGCGCCTCAGCTCTGGCTGAGCTGGAGGCAGCACTCCTGGCAGAAGAGGGCAACAAGGCAGCCCTCGCTGCCAAGGCCGATGCGACCTGCTGGGTGATCGAGCACTTGCGCGGCCAAGCCGCCTACCGCCAGCAGCAGGCCAAGCGCCTCACCGATCTGGCCCGCTCGGATGCCGGCCGGGCCGATGCGCTGGAGGAGTCCCTGGTGTTCGTCCTCACCCAGCTGCAGCCGGCGGCCACCCGCTTCTCGTTCCCCAATCACGAGCTCAGCAGCCGCAAGTCCTCGGCCGTCGTGATCGACGACGAAGACGCCCTCGATTCCGAGTGGCTCACCGTCACCACCACCAGCAAGCCGGACAAGGCCGCCATCAAAGAGGCCCTCAAGGCTGGCCGCCAGATCACCGGCGCCCAGCTCCTCTCCCGCCGCAGCTGGCGCATCCACTGAGGGGGGCAGAGACCCCCTCGACATGGGCCTGCTGCACGGGCGAGCCCACTTCCCTCAAGACCGATCTCCAACCCTCCTCATCTCGGAGCACCGCCATGGCCCCCGCTGTCTTCTCCTCTGAGCAGATCGCTGCTCTCTCCGCACCCCTTGATCGCGCCAAGGTCCAGACCCGCAGCCAGGCCGGCCGCTCCCTGGCCTACCTGGAGGGTTGGCAGGCCATCGCAGAAGCCAACCGCATCTTTGGCTTCGATGGCTGGCAACGCGAAACCATCGCCGTCCACTGCGTCAACCAGAGCGAGCGCACCATCGGCCGCGATGGTCGCTCTGGCTGGGGGGTGACCTACACCGCCCGGGTGCGCATCCGCGTCGGGGATGTCATCCGAGAAGGCAGCGGCGCCGGCCACGGCATCGACGCCGACCTTGGCCAGGCCCACGAGTCCGCCCTCAAGGAAGCGGAGACCGATGCCATGAAGCGGGCCCTGATGACCTTCGGGAATCCCTTCGGGCTGGCGCTCTACGACAAGCAGCAGCGGGAAGTCACCAGCTCAAGCGCTCACGCACAAGTCCGCCACACTCCGGCGCCCCAGCGCAATAGCGCCGCTGCCGAGCCCATGGCAGAGGTGGGCCTGGAGCCCCTCGATCCCGTCACCGTCCAGCAGATCCTGGCCACCGTGCGGGGATTGCCCCGCCCTGCTCTGGAGGGCTTCACCAAGGCGTTTCGCAAGCGGTTCCAGGTGCCGGCTGATGCCCCCTCGATCGCCGATCGGATCTGCCAGCGGCGTCACCACGACTGGATCGAAGCTTTTCTGGTTCAGCACCCACGCAGCCAGTCCGCACATCTCATGGGCTGAGAGGACGAAGATAAAAAGCAAATCAATCAGGCACTTCCGATTACATCATTCCCGCCAAATAAGACAGCAGGCGCAACAAAGGATTCCAACTATCGCAGTCCACCCTAGAATTGCAGCGAGGTCGAGCCGACGCACAAGCCACCGATGGAAGTCACTCCGGAATACCTGTTGCTCAATAAATCTGAGACCAGCAGGCTACTGGGAAACAAGATCGATGACAGACATGGAGGAGGCGACTTGCTGATTGATCGGAAACGGAGACTTGCCTTTCACGTCATACGCGCCGACGACCCGAGCCGCCCTTGGAGGGCACAAGTATCACGCCCCTTCGCCGCCGAGATCGATCCGTACAATTGCACATCGTCAATCAAAAAACTCGAATTCACGCCAGACTTTACGACCTATTTCCGAACGAAGAAAGACCTGATCAAGACCCTGCTCACCTATGGCCACTGGATCAACAATGCCTCCAACGTCTCGCTAGACAGCATCAGAGCCGCACATGATGCCGGCGAGATTCTGCCTGTCATTTACTGGGGCGGCAAAGGCTACGGAAAACTACGTTTCATCTCTATCACGGAGATCAACCCTGCGCCAGGGCTTCCAGAAGAAGGCGAGCCAGAAACCATCTACTATCTAGAAGTTCTAGAGACAGATTCTCAAACAGAAAAAATCTACCGACTAGACCGGCTTCAGCTATTGCCCAAAGAGGTCCTCGATCTCGCTGACCTTCAGGCGCTCAGGCGCACATCGATCACAGATTCGGACATTTCCAGAGAGAAGTCAAAAAAGTCCGGCGCCAGCAAAGCGCCTACACCAGTCAGAGCCCTCGAATCCTGCACTGCCGCAAGGGCCATCACTGAATCCTTTGAACCAAAGACGCCAAAAGAAATTCTCAAAAAGAAAGCTCACGTCTGGAGCTACGAGAAGGAATACATCAGATGCGATGACGGCTTTGTATACACCTACAGACGAGAGTCCTGGGGGTACATGCTGCGCAAGCATGAAATTGCGCGGCCAGGCTTGAAGCTTGCAGAACTTGTGTATTGGGATCAGCTGATCGACACAGGCGAGTGGGCCAATTCAGACATGAAAGGAAAGGCATACCTGAAAAGCAGAGACGCTGCCATTGAAGCCTTGCGAACTGGAAAGCTTTACTTCAAGGCAAACACAAGCGATTCCAACAAAGCCTGGAGAAACAAGCAGCGGCAGGAGAAGCTAAGTGATGACATCCTGCCCTACTCCATCAGGAGCTTCCGCAAACACGGGATAAACCCCGTGGAGGTGGGCCTGACGTCACTGGAAGCACCCTGGCTAGACACCGAAGGAAACAACCAATAAGTCACTCTGCCTCGCAAGAAATCCCGACCATTCATAGTCCTACGAGATATGCCATCGACCTCCAATGACGTCGCAGCTCATCCGCGCAGTTCAGTAGTCATCCACGCACCAGTAGCGAGCGGATCAGCTGCTCGAGGTCCTCGATCCGGTGCAAGCAGCGCTGCTCCATCAGATCGATCCGCTGCAGCAGCCGCTGCTCGAGTTGCGCGGCCTGGAGTCCCGCTCCACTGGCACCACGCTTGCCGGCCTTCACGGGCCAGGCGCCAGTGCGGAAGGTCTGCTCCAGCTCAGCCCAGGTGGGCTTCTTGGGGGCGGGACCCAGGCGCTCTTCCGCCCAGGCTTGGGCATCGGCCACCCGACGGAATCGGGCTTTCAGCGCCGGGAGGGAGCACGCATCTGGTGCCAGCAGGGCCTGGGGTGCCAGCGCGGCGGTGGCTGGCGCGTCCGTGCCCGCAGCAGCGGCCGCTGGGCCGGTGAGGTCCTCCACCATCTGGCGCACGCTGGCGTTCTGTTCGCCCAGGGTGCGGAACAGCTCGGCGTCGCTTTTGGACAGCCGAGCCATCAGCTCAGCGAAGCGCTCGCTCAGTTCAGCCACGGCTGGAAGCGCCTCCGCGCAGCAGCGCGCGCATCTTGGCGATCAGCTCGGTGATGCGCAGGATGCTCCAGAACCCTGCCTGCTCCTTGGCTTCTTCCAGGTCGGTGAGCAGGCGATCCAGGGCCTGCTGCTTGCCTTCAAAGAGCTCGAGTTCCTGGTGCAGCTCCTGCGCCAGGGAGAGGGCCTCGGCCTTTTCCTTGCCGATCGCCACCAATCGCTCCTCATAGCCATGCAGGGTGGCCAGGAAGCGATCACGGGCCTCGCGCAACTCGCGGGAGCGGCGCTGCAGCTGGCCGCGGGCGCGAGCCAGCGAGGCATGGCTGTTGCGCAGGGCGCTGTAGGTGTGGGCGATCTGCTCTGGAGACAACCCACTGAGATCGCGGGGGAAATCGCTGGTGGCACGGATCCCCTTGCACTCCGGCGTGCTGACCAGCAGGGCCGAATCAGAGCTCGCCGGGAGATCATCCACAGCCTTGGGCGGATTCATGGCGGCTGGATCGGGCACTCCAGCAAAAGCCACCGGAGGGTCAGCAAGCAACACCAAAACGGCTGTCCATGCGTGTTCCGCATGGCTGGCGCGTCTTGTGGTGGCGTCAGCCAGACGCCGGACTGATGCTGATGGCAGTGGCGGCAACGCCAACGCAACACCGCTCATCGATGGCCCAGGAGAACAACGGATGCGCCACCGGCTGCTTCACCTTGCTGGGACTGGTGGCCCTGGGCTTTGTGCTCGCCTACTGGCAGGCCTTACTACTGGCAGGGCTCTTGATCCTGGCCATTGTTGCTGCGGTCTACGCGCTGCAGCAGCAGAACCACCGGCAGCTCCAGGCCTTGGTGGACGTCGCTGATCGGCGCGTCCGCAAGGCCCCTTGCCAGGTCGAGGAGAACTTTGGCGTGATCCAATCGCTCAAGTTGGCTGGCGACCTGCAGGCCCCAAGGGTTGACGTGCGCTGCCGCACGCTCACCGTCAACGGCAAGAAGCTGACCACAGAAGAGGTGTGCATCAGCCTCAGCCCACCGGCCGAGCGGCAGCAGTTGCGCTCAGGCGGCGGTGTGGCCAACTGGCTGCGCAGCGGCGGCATCGCCCAGTTGGAGGATCTCTCCGTGGAGTCCAAGGCGGTCAAAGCGGCGATGGAGTGCCTGCGGGAGCGCTCATGGACCAACAAAGCCCTGGGCAAGATCGATGGGCTGCGCTCCTCGGTGATCGACACCCTGGCCAAGGCCAAGGGCAACGAGCTGCTGGAAGGTGCCATCCCCCAGCTGCAGCAGGCCTTGGCTGCCTTCAATGGGGAGCGGGAGAAGCTGCAGCAGGCCAACCGCAGCGCCGGCGAGATGCTGCGCAAGCTGCACGACTTCCTCAGCGTTCCTGCAGGGATCCGGCCGATCCTCAACTTCGATTTGGATCAGCTGTTCGATCCCCAGCGCTTCTCGGCCCTGGAGCAGTCGTTCTCCGAGGTGGTGATGCTGAACGATGCCTTCCGCCAGCTCTCAGAAGACCGCCTGGCCTGAGCCGTCAGCACAGCCAGCCCCAAGCCATCTCCAAGTGCCGCCGCGGCCAAACCAAGGGAACCGTGCTAGTACAGGCGTACGCATCTGGAGTGGTTCATGGGTATCTCCTTGCCCCGGCCCGCGGCCCTGGCCGCCAGGCTTGAAACCCCGATCGAGGAGTGGCCCTTCCTCGACAGCGAGGTGCTGATGAAGACCCGCGGCCGCAAGGTCTGCATGACCTGCCACTGGTTCCACCACCACGCCGGGGTGAACTGCATCCCTGTGCTCACCTGCCAGCTGCATCAGGGCCTGATCGCCCATGGCGAGCACCTCACCAGCCGCTGCCAGGGCTGGACCGACGACATGACCCGGAGCCAAGGCTGGGCGCCGGAGGTGGCCTGAGCAGGGATCAATGAACGTCGTCGATCGGCCCGGCCGCCCGCCGCTCTCGCCCCGGGAGGGCTGGATCAGCGACGGCCGGCAGGTGCTGCACTTTCGGCCCACCCGCTGGGATCGCTGGGTGCAGCGGCTGGAGTTGATCACCGGAGAGCTGCTGCCGGATCAACCGGTGCCGCTGCTCAAGCGCCGCCAGGAGCTCAGCCGTGAGGAGGCGATCAGGCTCTGGCGGAGCAAACAGCAGGAGGGCTGGAAGCCCTGTCCGCCGCAGTGGTGACTCCACCGGTTTGCCCTACTGACACCACCAGCTGCAGGGGCTATTACATAGGTAGACACCCGACCGGGAGCTCACCAACGGCTCCTGCAACCGGTGCAAGGGGCCTCAACACAGGGGCCCCTTCTTCATGGGGGCAGCCCGCGCCCACAACAAAGCCCGGAGCGTCGGCCCCGGGCATTTGTCTGCTCAGCCGTGGTGCCTTCCCAAGGGGGTCGGGCGCAGCTGCGCGGTCGGTTGATCGTTTGCAGATCAGGTGATCTTCAGTTGTGGGCGGAGCTGCCGGCGCTGGCACCTGGGGCCAGGTGTCAAGGGGACGTTCCGTTGGGTCCGGGGCACCTAAGGCGATGCAGTGGACGGCGACGTTGCGACACGCCAGGAACGTCAGAGATCCGTCGAGAGTGTTGGAGCAGGGGCCGGATCGTCAGCGCGCTCCTACTGGCTGCTCAGGGGGGGTGTCTTCCATCAATGGAGCCTCCGAATCCCGTTGCAGCCACGATGGATCTGGCGGCAGGGTCAGGCAAGGTCCCGAGAACGATCGACACCGGTCTTCACCGGAGGCAACGGGCGTTCATGAAGGGGGCTTCATGGCCGCCGCATCACTCCAGATCCACCAGCTCAAATTCCACGGCCAGGCGCACCACTTCCTGGATGCGCTCAGCGACCTCAAGAGCACGCTCCTGCGCCACGGTGCCATCCAGGCCTTCGCACACGTAACTGCAGACCCCATCCCAGCTCGCCACCCGCTCCAGCTGCTCCTTGGCTTCCCCGCTCAGTCCGGTGGCAGCGATCACCTTGGGCACCAGATCGTGATCCCAGATCAGGGAGCCCCAGCTGCCATCACCCAGCAGGTTTTCGCGCATCAAGCGCAGGATCTCCAGCACCATCGCTGCAGAGCCCCCGTCTGGCTCGGCGAGGGAGTCGATCAGGGCGTGGCCATACAGGCGCAACCAGGCTTGATCGTCTGGGCTGTCGCGCACAGCCTCGGCAAAATCCCGCACCAGCGGCGGCATGGAGCTCGGATCCAGCGTCATCCCAGGCTCCGCCGATCAGCGCTCAGCCGCACGGCCACCTGCACCGCCTCGATGCAGCGCTGGGCCCGGCGTTTGGCATCGTCCTGCCCCTGGGCCCGCCGCAGGTAGGCCTCCATCACCTCCGGCGTCTCGATCAATGCCAGCAGACCAGCTGTGCGGGCGTCGAGGGAGCCATCGGCGAGCAGCCTGCTCACCAGGCCGTGCTCCCACAGTTGCTCCCCCGTAGATCCGGGGGCGAACAACTCCTGGCGCAGCACTTCAAGCAGCGACTGTTTGAGGACGTCGAGCTGACCGGGCCGCAGCCGGCGACTGTTGGGCAGGCCAGCCGCAGCACCAGCCGGGAGTACGGCGGAGCGATCGCGGGTGTGCTCCACAGTCCAGCTCAGGCCCGTGCCCGGCAGCCCCACAGTGGTCCGGGCACCGCCACTGCGGCTCACGGGGATGTTGAACGAGGCTCCCCTGCCGCCAACGGAGATCGAGCTGAGGCCCCCCTTGGCGAAATTGAAACGCAGCGGGCCCAGGCGGGCGGAGCGGCGGAAGCGAAAGCCCATGGCGTTCAGCGGCTCTTGACGCAGTAGCTCCCCGAGCTGAACCAGCCCAGCGGGCAGGACTTGCCCGTCTTCTGGATCGCTTCGCGGTCGTTGCTGGGGCTGCTGAGGCAGTAGTTGCCCGAGGAATAGAACCCCAATGGGCAGCTGTTTCCCGTCTTCTCAATGGCACCACGGGTGTTGCCGCCACTGCTCGGCACGCAATAGCTGCCGGAGCTGTAGTAGCCCAGCGGGCAGGATCCCACTTTCGGGAGGGGTTGCACTGGCTGCTGAGCCATGGCACTGCCAGCCAGGAGAGCCCCGGTAGCCAGCGCGAACAGCAGCGGCAAGCGGCCCATGGTGCATCAGTGCTGAGCACCAGATTGGCGCCAGTCACCGGGATTGACCCCAGTCATGCAGGAGCTGCATGGAATCACTGCCGGTGCAAACTCCGGCGATGGCACGGATGGTTCTGCGGGGTTTGACGGTGCTGGCAGCGCTGGCGGCCATGGCCTGGCCTGTGGCTTCGGCCGGGCAGGGGAGCAGTGCCACCGTGCTCTCCATCGGCGACGGCGACACGATTCGGGTGCGCCAAGCCGGCCGGGCGATCACCGTACGGCTGGCCTGCATTGATGCCCCCGAGACGGCCCAGAGTCCGTGGGGGCAGCAGGCCCGCCGTTATCTGCAGCAGCGGTTGCCGATCGGACGGCAGGTGACGCTCGCTGTGAAAACCACCGATCGCTACGGCCGCACGGTGGCCGAGGTGTTCAGCGGCGTGAACATCAACCTGGCGCTGGTGGAAGACGGCCTGGCCTTTGCCTACCGCCAGTACCTGGGCAGTTGCAACGCCAAGGAATATCTGGACGCTGAACATCGGGCGAGCCGGCGGCGCTTTGGCGTCTGGCAGGTCCCCGGCGGCATCACCCGACCTTGGGACTTCCGCCGCGGGCGCCGTGCTGCGGTGATCCCCGATGGCACCACCCCAGGAGGCCGCCGCTACCGCTGCAATGAGATCGACTCTTATGCGCGGGCCCAGGAACTGCTGCGCCAAGGGCACACCTATCTGGATAGCAACAGCGATGGGGAAGCCTGCGAGTCCCTGCGCTGAGCCCTTCCCCTCGCCAGGCTGAAGCAGTCCCGCCCAGGCCCCATGGCTGCTGCACTGCTGATCCTGCTGGTGATGGTGGCGGTGGGAGTTCTGCTCAACCCCAGCCGTGAGCAGTTCGCCTGGTTCATCCGCCTGCGGCGGCCGGCCTGGCTCACCTTTGAAGGCCTGATCCCGCTGATCTGGATCGCCATCTACGCCTGCTTCTACGCCTCAGCGCTGCTGGCCTGGAACGCCAGCTGGAGCTGGGGCCTGATGGCGGGCTATCTGGGCCTGCTGGTGTTGGTGCAGAGCTACACCTGGCTGATCTGCCGCACCCGCCGGCTGGCCAATGGCACCGCGATCGGGCTGGCCGGCTGGGTGTGGGGCGTGGCGCTGGTGATCGTGGTGCTGCCCCAATCACGATCAGCAGTGCTGCTGCTGATCCCCTATCTGCTCTGGAGCCCGATCGGCACCTTGGTGACCTGGCAGATGCAGCGGCTCAACCGCTGAAACAACGCTCGTCGCCAAACATTGCACTTCTCAGAGGTAGACACTTGCGCTGATGTCGTTAGGGTCTCGGGGTTGAAGACTCCTCCCGATGCTCACCGGTTCCGAACTGCTCGCCAAAGTCAAAGAGCTGGGCGATGTGTCCAAATCCGATCTGGTGCGCAGCTGCGGCTATGTGAGCAGCAAAAAAGATGGCAGCGAGCGTTTGAACTTCACCGCCTTCTATGAGGCGCTGCTGGAAGCCAAAGGCGTCAGCCTGGGGGAAGGCGGCGGCAAAGGCCGGGGCAAAGGTGGCCGCAAGCTGAGCTACACCACCAAGGTGCAGTTCAACGGCAACCTGCTGGTGGGCAAGGCCTACACCGCCATGCTCGACCTCCAGCCCGGTGATGAGTTTGAGATCAAGCT
>Ga0164293_10003951_pt1 | contig 12680 bp, 12 predicted proteins | sample GEODES118metaG_FD_111487 | JGI IMG/M metagenome (GOLD analysis project Ga0164293, IMG submission 111487) | Eutrophic lake water microbial communities from Lake Mendota, Wisconsin, USA - GEODES118 metaG | ecosystem: Environmental > Aquatic > Freshwater > Lake | place: USA: Lake Mendota... | reverse complement strand
TGACCGTCGCCAACGCGAGGAACGCAAGCACCGCCTGAACCGGGAAATCATGGCCCCGGAGGTTCGCCTGATGGGCCCGGAAAACGAGCCCATCGGCATCGTCCCCCTGATGGAGGCCTTGCGCCTGGCAGGAGACGCCGATGTGGACCTGGTGGAGATCTCGCCAACGGCAGTGCCTCCGGTGTGTCGCCTGATTGATTACGGCAAGTTCAAATACGCCGAGCAAAAGCGCGCTGCCGAGGCCAAGTCCAAGCAAAAGGTGATCGAGGTCAAGGAAATCAAATTCCGCCCCGGCACTGACGACGGTGACTACAACATCAAGCTGCGCAACATCAGGCGCTTTCTTGACGACGGTGACAAGTGCAAGATCACGCTGCGTTTTCGTGGCCGTGAGATCACCCATCAGGAACTCGGCCTGGCTTTGCTGGCGCGTATTCGTGACGAGTTGGCTGACAGCATCATCGTCGAGCAGTTTCCCAAGCTCGAGGGCCGGCAGATGATCATGATGATCGCGCCAGGCAAGCGCAAAGCCGGTGGGGCTAAGACGGCAGCGGCTGCAGAGACGGCTGTGGTGGACAAGGCCTGAGGGCTGCGTCCTGGGATTTTGAATCAACCCGGTCGGTCGGTCGCCGGCAGGGTCGATAGGGCAGAGGTGAAAGCCGCTGCCCGCTTCGCAAGAGTGATCTTGCGGCAAACAGGCGCAGCCTCACGGCAGCGACCTGAATAAGTGGCTCGGGGCCTACAAGTTCTGCGAAAAGGTTCGCAGCGCCTCGCGAGCACAAATGAGAAGGAGCATGCATATGCCCAAAATGAAGACCAAGAGCAGCGCGAAAAAGCGGTTTCGCGTTCGTCCCGGTGGCACCGTCAAGCGCGGTCAAGCCTTCAAGCGTCACATCCTGACCAAGAAGACCACCAAGAACAAACGCCACCTGCGCGGTGCGGTTGCTGTCCATGAGACCAATATGGGTCACATGGCGCAGATGCTGCCCGGTACGGGTATCTGATTCAGACGAACAAGGAGTAAACCATGCCTCGCGTCAAACGTGGTGTCACAGCCCGCGCTCGTCACAAAAAAGTTCTCGCCCTGGCCAAGGGCTTCCGTGGTCGCCGCGGCAATGTCTTTCGCGTCGCCAAACAGGCGGTGATGAAGGCCGGCCAGTATGCCTACCGGGATCGTCGCAACAAGAAACGTGTGTTCCGCCAGCTTTGGATCGCGCGTATCAACGCCGCCAGCCGCTCCTTTGGCCTGACCTACAGTCAGTTTGCCAACGGGTTGAAGAAAGCGGGCATCGAGATCGACCGCAAGGTGCTCTCGGATTTAGCCATCCATGACAGTGCCGCTTTTGGCGCCATTGTGGACAAGGTCAAGAGCTCGCTGGCGGCCTGACGTCTTGCAGGGACGCCCCCGCCCGTGAAGCGGGGAGGGCGTTGCATGCGAAAGCGGGTCGGAGCTTGCAAAAGCTCTGGCCCTTTTTCATGGGTCTGTGTGCAGCGGGCCTCCTTCCTTTGTTTTCGTGCCAATCAACATGAGCCATGAATCGGTCCTCGAAGAATGGGTAAGTCAGGCCCGCAGCAGCTTTGAGGCAACGCTCAGTCCTGCCGAGCTGGAAAACGCCAAGGCGCTCTACCTGGGCAAGTCCGGTCGCCTGACCGAGCTCATGAAAGGCCTGGCGGCCTTGAGCGTAGAAGAAAAGAAGTCGCGCGGTGCGGCCATCAACCAGGCCAAGCAGGCGATTGAGCAGGCGCTTGCTGATCGGCGTCAGGCGCTGGCGCAGGCAGAACTCGATGCCCAACTCCGGGCCGAGGCGCTCGATGTGAGTTTGCCGGGTCGCCAGCGCGCAGCTGGGGGCGGCTTGCACCCGGTGTCGTTGACCCTCGAGCGCATCGAGGCGATTTTTGGCTCCATGGGTTTTGATGTGGCGCAGGGGCCTGAGATTGAAACCGACTGGTTTAACTTCACTGCGCTCAACACCCCCGAAGACCATCCGGCCCGCTCCATGCACGACACCTTCTACGTCGAAGGCGGCAGCGAGCAGGCGCCCAACTTGTTGCGCACCCACACGAGCCCGATGCAGATCCGCTATGCGGTGCAGCACGTCAAGAAGCACCGTGCGCTGCTCGAGCGCGGCGCGCTCATGCCCGAGATTCGCGTGATCGCGCCGGGGCGCACTTACCGGGTCGACAGCGACGCCACCCACTCGCCCATGTTCCATCAGTGCGAGGGCCTGTGGATCGGCGAGAACGTGAGCTTCAAAGATCTGAAGGTGGTCTTTACGGACTTTTGCCGCACCTTCTTCGAAAGTCATGACCTGGTGCTGCGTTTCCGGCCGAGTTTTTTCCCCTTCACCGAGCCCAGCGCCGAGATCGACATCCAGTTTCCCAGCGGGCCTCTGGCTGGCCGCTGGCTCGAGGTGGCCGGCTCAGGCCAGGTCCATCCGAATGTGGTGCGCAACATGGGGCTTGATCCGGAACGCTACATCGGCTTTGCCTTTGGCATGGGGCCAGACCGCCTGACCATGCTGCGCTACGGCGTCAATGACCTGCGCATGTTTTTCGACGGTGACCTTCGCTTTCTGTCGCAGTTCAGATAAGCCGCCCATCCCACAGCCTACGCTCAAGACAAGACGCCATGCAATTTCCCGAGTCCTGGTTGCGTCATTTTTGCAATCCACCGATTTCCACCGAAGAGTTGGCCCACACGCTGACCATGGGCGGGCTCGAGGTGGAGGAACTCAGGCCGGTTGCGCCCCCGTTCTCTCATGTGGTGGTCGGTGAGATCCGTGAAGTCTCGCCCCACCCCAATGCCGACAAGTTGCGGGTGTGCCAGGTCGATGTGGGGCAGGGGGCCTTGCTGGCCATCGTCTGCGGCGCGCCCAATGCGCGGGCCGGCATTCGCGTGCCCTGTGCCTTGGTGGGCGCCCAGTTGCCCCCGGGCGAGGACGGCAAGCCCTTTGCCATCAAGGTCGGCAAGCTGCGTGGCGTGGAAAGCCATGGCATGCTTTGCTCGGCGCGCGAGCTCAAGCTCTCGCAGGACCACGGCGGTCTGCTCGAGTTGACCGCAGATGCGCTCGTTGGTCAGAACATCCGCGACCACCTGCGGCTCGATGACACCCTGATCACCCTCAAGCTCACGCCCAACCTGGCGCATTGCCTGAGTGTTTACGGCGTGGCCCGGGAACTGTCGGCTTTGACGGGCGCGCCGCTGCGGTCGCCGCAGTTCAAGGCGGCTCAGGTCGATGGCGACAGTCGCCTGCCGGTGCGTGTTGAGGCGCCCGACCTGTGCGGCCGCTTTTCAGGTCGTGTCATCCGCGGCGTCAACACGCGCGCGCAGACACCGGCCTGGATGGTCGAGCGCCTGGAGCGCTGCGGCCAGCGCCCGATCAGCCCGCTGGTCGACATTTCCAACTACGTGATGTTCGAGCTTGGCCGACCCTCGCACATTTTTGACCTCGACAAGATCCACGGTGGCCTGCAAGTGCGTTGGGGCCGGGCAGGCGAGACGCTCAAGCTGCTCAATGGCCAGACCGTCACGCTCGACGAGAAGGTGGGCGTGATTGCGGACGACCATCAGGTCGAGTCGCTGGCGGGCATCATGGGCGGCGACGCCACGGCGGTGGGCGACGAGACGCGCAACATCTATGTCGAGGCGGCCTTCTGGTGGCCCCGTGCGATTGCAGGACGGTCGCGGCGCTTTAACTTTTCCACCGATGCGGGTCACCGCTTCGAGCGCGGGGTCGATCCGGCCACCACCACTGAGCACATTGAGCGCATCACCGAGTTGGTGCTGGACATTTGCGGTGGCCAGCAGACCCGCTGTGGCCCGATTGACGACACGCAGGTCAACATGCCACCGCCTAAGGCCGTGACTTTGCGCGTGGAGCGTGCGAGCAAAGTCATCGGCATGCCCTTGAGCCAGGAGCAGTGCGCCCAGGCTTTGCGCCGTCTGGGTCTGCCCCTCAGCGAAGGCCAGGGGGTACTGACGGTCACTGCGCCGAGCTACCGCTTTGACCTGCAGATCGAGGAAGACCTGATCGAAGAAGTGGTGCGCCTGATCGGCTACGACGCCTTGCCCGAGTCGCCGCCCCAAGCGCCCATCAGTGCCCGGCTGCGTCCCGAGTCTGAGCGCGGCGCCTATGCGGTCCGCCGCAGCCTGGCCGCCCTGGGGTACCAGGAGACCATCAACTTTAGCTTCGTGCAAGAGCGCTGGGAGCACGAACTGGCGGGCAATGAGCAGCCGGTGCGGCTGCTCAATCCGATCGCCAGCCAGATGAGCGTGATGCGCTCCTCCCTGATCGGCTCCTTGCTGCAGGTGCTCAAGTTCAACCAGGACCGCAAGACCAGCCGGGTCAGGGTGTTCGAGATCGGTCGGGTGTTTCTGCGCGACCCCAGTGTGGCTGGCAGTGACACCACGGTGGCGGGCTTTGCGCAGCCTATGCGCCTGGCCGGTTTGGCTTGCGGCCCGCTCGATCCTTTGGGTTGGTCGCAGGCCAGCCGGTCGGTGGATTTTTTCGATGTCAAGGGCGACTTGCAGGCCTTGCTGGCGCCGCTTGAGCCAGTGTTCGAGCCGGTGGCCCATCCTGCCCTGCATCCCGGACGCAGCGCCAGCATCGCCATTGCCGGTCGCCGCGTGGGCGTGCTCGGTCAGTTGCACCCGCGCTGGCGGCAGTCGTACGAGTTGTCGCAGGCGCCGGTCTTGTTTGAACTCGACCTCGAGGCGGTGCTCACGCGCACTGTGCCGGCCTTTGCCGGGCTCAGTCGCCAGCAGCCGGTCGAGCGCGATATTGCGGTGATCGTGGCCGAAGCCATCACCCATGCCGACCTCATGGCCCACATCCACGCGGCGCCCACCGCGGGGCTGTTGCGGTCGGCCACCTTGTTCGATGTTTACCGGCCTGAGGCAGCCGCTGGCGGTTTGGCCCTGGGCGAGAAAAGTCTGGCGGTGCGTCTGGTGCTCGGCGATGAGCACAGCACCTTGACCGACGAGCAAATCGATGGGGCCGTGCGCGCCGTCATCGAGCGCCTGCAGTCGGCTCTCGGTGCCCGTTTGCGGGCCTGATCGGCCCCGGCTTTTCCCCTTTCAACTGGAGCGCCCCATGCAACTGAGTGTCGAGAGCCTGGAGACCCCCGCGCTGACCAAGGCCCATCTGGCCGACCTGCTGTTCGAGCAGATCGGTCTGAACAAACGCGAATCGAAGGACATGGTCGAAGCGTTTTTTGAGCTCATCTCCGACGCCTTGGTGGACGGAAAGGACACCAAGATTTCGAGCTTTGGCAATTTTCAAATTCGCACCAAGGCGCCGCGACCCGGCCGCAACCCGCGTACCGGGCAAGCCGTGCCGATCGAGGCCCGGCGCGTCGTGACCTTTCACGCCAGCCACAAGCTCAAAGAGCAGATCCAGGGCGCCGGCTGAGTACCCGCTGACGCGGGCATCAAGCCCGTCGTCGCCCGCCCGCATTAAAAATATTTGCGCCCAGGCAATTGCGCCGCACCTGAAGTTGCAGTAGATTCCTACTCCCTTCGAGGCCGCTTCGATGCAACTGGACAAAGTCCTCCCCCCCATTCCCGCCAAACGCTACTTCACGATCGGTGAGGTTGGCGAGCTCTGTGACGTCAAGCCGCATGTGCTGCGATATTGGGAGCAGGAGTTCAGCCAGCTCAAGCCCATGAAGCGCAGGGGCAACCGGCGCTACTACCAGCACCACGAGGTGCTGATGATTCGGCGTATCCGCGACTTGTTGTACGAGCAGGGCTTTACCATCAGCGGCGCTCGCAACAAATTGCAGGAGCTGGTTCAGGCCGAGCGCGATCGTCGGCGTCTTGGCCAGTCCCTGATCGAGGGCGCGGAGCTGCCTTTGCACCACAGTGCCGTGGCGCCCTTGGCCGACGACAGCTTTGATGCGGTGGAGGCAAGCTTTGCCGCCATGTCCTTCGAGGGGGTCGAGCTCATGCGGCGCGAGCTGTTCGAAATCCGCAACCTGCTCAGCTCAGAGCCGCAACTGGCCTTCTGAGTTCGGCGCGCCCCAGGCCATTTCGAACTTCCGGGCACCAGATGCTCGCTTGCCTCGAGTCCATAGCGGGCAAGGCTATAATTGGCGTCTTCGGTGTGTGGCGCAGCCTGGTAGCGCACTTGCATGGGGTGCAAGGGGTCGAAGGTTCGAATCCTTTCACACCGACCAAATTCCAACCCGCCTGAGCCAGCCACTCAAGACCGATTGAGCCAGGCTTGCCCGGTCAGTGCCTCGAACCCGCAAGTGTCCTTGCGGGTTTTTTTATGGCCTGGCGACAGGTGTTTTCATGGGTGTGGCGAGCGCTCGCCGGCTCACCGTTCTTATGGGCAGTTCGGTCATAATGCTGACCAGACAGCCGCCCTGCGCGGCTTGATTTGCACATTTCACCTTACTTGGTCTTCTTGACGGCTCGATGGCTTGGTGCCAGTTGCCAGTCGGCTAGAGCTCACCATGACCTTTTCTCGCATGCTGCCGGACAAGCGGAGACTGTCTTGGACCCTGGCCTTGTCGCTCGCTGCGGCGACGGCTCAGGCCGCCGGTATGGTTGACTTGCTCAATCTGGCCTTCGACAGCAACCCCTCGCTTCAAAGTCAGGCCAGTTTGGTGCGCGCCTCGCAGGCCGAGGTCAAGGGTGCGAACTGGCAGTTCTATCCCACCCCGTCTGTATCGGTTGAACAGGCCAGCGCCTCCAACCAAGACACGTCCTACAACAAGGACAGCCGGGTGACCACCTTTCGCCTGCAGCAGCCCTTGTGGACGGCAGGTCGCCTGACGGCTGGTGTCGGACGGGCCGAGGCCGCTACGGAGGCGGCGGTGGCCCAGATGGAAGAGACGCGGCTTCAACTGGCGCTGCGCACGATACAGGCCTGGGGTGAATGGCGTGCGGGACACCTCAAGCTGATCGCCCTGCGCGAGAGCCTACAGACTCACCAGCGCTTGGTGGCCTTGATTCAGCGACGCGTCGAGGCAGGGGTATCGGCGGTGGCCGACGAGGTCATGGCCCAGGGCCGCCTGGAGCAGACCCAGGCCGAGCTGGCGCTGGCGCAGGCGCAGCAGGTCTCGGCCCTTGCCCGGCTTGAGCAGCTGACCGGCCAGCGCATTGAGGGCGCTCAACTCGAAGGCTTGGACATCGGCCCGATTGAGCCGATCGAGCCTCTCGATTCCATGCTCGATCGCGCATGGCGCGTCAGTCCGACAGCGCGCAAGCTGGAGGCGCAGATCCGTCAGCAGGAGATGGATGTGCAGATCCGTAAGGCCCAGCTCATGCCCGAAGTTTATGCGCGTGCCGAGCATCAGCAAGGCAGCTTCAGCGCCTCCGGACTGAGCTCGGCCAGCCGCTTTTTTATCGGCTTGTCGGCCACCCCGGGCGCGGGCTTGTCGGCCTTGTCTGGCGTTGAGGCCGCCAACGCCCGGCTGCAGTCCCTGCAGGGCGATGTCGAGACGGCCCGACGAGGGCTGACCGAGCAGCTCAGTTTGGAGCATGTTTCGGCGCGCAGCCAGCAGCAGCGCCGACAAAGTCTCGTGGCCGGTCTGCGTTCGATCCAGGCCATGGTCGCTTCATGGGACCGGCAGTTTCTGGCAGGTCGCAAGACATGGGTCGAAGTGATGAACGCCGCGCGTGAGCTCGCCCAGGCCCAGACCACTTTGGCCGAGGTCGATGCCACCTATGTGGCGGCGACCTGGCGCCTGGCCGTGCTGTCTGAGGGCGTGGCGGCCATCGTCTCTGGTTTGGGCAGCCCGCTTCAGCCGGCGGGCCAGCAGTGAAAGTCAATCGCGCATGAACGTCTTGTTTCCTCTCCTCATGCGACTGGCGCAAGTGCAGTCCGAAGCGGTGGACCGGCTCGCCTTGCAGGCGGCCGTCGAGAAGATTGGCACCGACTCTGTGGAGCCGACGCCCAAGATGGCGCGCCAGACCGTCGATGGCTTGTTGCGCTCCTTGCAGTTGCCGGCGGCGCGCTGGCTGCGTGCGTCCTCGATCGATCCGTCGGCTTGTCCCTGTCTGATCCATCGGGCCGATCAGGGCTGGGCCTTGCTTCGCGGCCGCACCGCACAAAACGAGTGGCTGATCGAGACCTACGACCCGGCCACCCAGCGCTGGACCGAGACGCCTTTGCACGCCCTGAGCGATTGGACCGTGGCCAAACTCAAGCTGGCCCGGCCCTACGATCCCGCAGGCAGCGTGGTCTACAAGCTCATACGCCGCGAAATCTTTGCGCCCAAGCGAATCTGGATCGAGGGCGTGCTGGCCGGCTTCATGATCAATCTGATCGCCCTGGCTGCCTCCTTCTACAGCATGCAGGTGTATGACCGCGTGGTGCCTACCGGTGCCAGTCAGACCTTGTGGGTGCTCACCACCGGCGTGCTGCTGGCCGTTTTCTTCGAGACCCTGGCCAAGCTGGCACGCTCGCGTCTTTTTGAGCAGCTCGTCGACCAGGTCGATCAGAAGCTGGCGCGTGAGGTCTACAGCCGCTTTTTGGCAATCCGGCTCGATCAGTTGCCACGCAGTGTGGGAACGCTGGCCTCCCAACTCAGGGGCTATGAGACTGTGCGCAGTTTTTTGACGGCGATGACCTCGCACCTGATGATCGATGTGCCGTTTGCCCTGCTTTTTCTGTTGGTCATCTTTTAGATCGGCGGCTCGCTGGCCATCATTCCCTTGGTCTTTTTCTGTCTTGCCCTGACCCTGGGCCTGGTTTTGCGCAACCGAGTCGATGGCCTGAGCAAAAAGGCCCAGGCGGCCAGCAACTTCAAGACCGGCCTGCTTGTCGAGACCATCGATGGTGCCGAGACGATCAAATCGGGTCAAAGCGGCTGGCGCATGCTCTCGCGCTGGATCGGCACGACCGACGAGGCGCGCGGGGTTGAGCAGGATATGCGAAGGGTCAGCGAGTACTCCCAGTTTCTTGCCGCTGCCTTCCAGCAGGTGTCCTACGTGCTGCTGGTGGCCATCGGTGCGTTGCAGATTTCGCGTGGCGAACTGACCATGGGCGGTCTGATTGCATGCTCCATCCTGTCGGGGCGGGTGCTCGGTCCGGTGGCCGCCCTGCCTGATCGCCTCGTGCAGTGGGCCCATACCCGGTCGGCCTTGCAAGGGCTCGACCGGATCTGGACTTTGCAGGACGATCACCATGGTCAGGAGCAAGCCATCTCGCCGCAGACGGTCAAGGGGCACTACACCTTCGAGAAGGTGGCTGCCAGCTATGGGCAGGGTCAGGCGCTGGCGATCGCAGAGTTGCAGATCCGGCCGGGCGAGAAGGTCGGAGTGCTTGGCCCCATCGGTGCGGGCAAGACCACGTTTTTGCGTCTGCTCAGCGGCATGTACAAGCCGCAAGCGGGTATCGTCAAGATGGACGGACTCGATCTGGCGCACATCTCCAAGCCGGTGCTGGCCGAGCGCGTGGGTTACTTGCAGCAGGAGGGGCGCCTGTTTGCCGGCACCTTGCGCGAGAACCTGATCCTGGGGCTAATTGATCCGGGCGATGAAGTGATTTTGGAGGCGGCCCGGACCACCGGCTTGATGCAGTCCGTCATTGCCGCGCATCCACAGGGCCTGCAGCAGGCCATCCACGAAGGCGGCAGCGGCTTGTCATCGGGTCAGCGCCAGCTGGTCAACCTGACCCGGGTCTTCCTGCGCAGGCCACGCATCTGGCTGCTCGATGAGCCGACCGCCTCGATGGACGGTGCGCTGGAGCAGCACATCATCGGCGCCTTGGCCAAAAGCCTGCAAAGCGAGGACGTGTTGGTCGTGGTGACGCACAAGCCTGAACTGCTGCGTCTGGTCAACCGCATCATTGTGGTGGCCAATCACCAGATCGTCATGGATGGGCCTAAGGATGCTGTGTTGCAGCGCCTGAGTGCTGGACGTCAGGCGGGTGCGCCAGCCGGGGCAGCGCCGGGCCCCAACGCACAAGGAGTGGCGGCATGAGTGAGCGTGTTTCCGGCCCCCGGCTGTCTCTGATCGCCGTTCTGGCCGCGATGTTTCTGGCCTTTTTGGCCTGGGCTGCGTGGTTCGAGATCGATCAGACCGTGCGTGCCCAAGGCTCGGTCATCACCAGTGCCCGCACCCAGATCATCCAGGCGGCCGATGGAGGGGTGCTCTCTGAAATCTTGGTTCAAGAAGGACAGGAGGTCAAAGCAGGGCAGAAACTGGCCGTATTGGAGAAGGACCGCAGCAACGCCGCTTACGAAGAAAGCCGGTCCAAGGTGGCGGCGTTGCAGGCCGGGCTGATCCGCGCCAGGGCAGAGTCCAACGAGACCAAGCCGGTTTTTCCGGCCTCGGTCCGCGCTTATCCCGAGTTCGTGGCCGCGCAAGAGCGCCTCTATGCCCAAAAGCGCGCAAGCCTCAACGATGCGACCGGCGCCCTTGAAGATGCCCTCAAACTTGCGCGCGAAGAGTTGCAAATGAACCAGGGCCTGCTCAAGTCCGGCGACGTCAGCCGCCTTGAGGTGATGCGCGCGCTGCGCCAGGTCAGTGAGCTGGAGGCGCGCCTGAGTGAGGTTCGCAACAAATATGCGCAGGAAGCGCGCCAGGAGGTCACCAGACTGGAGGACGAGCTGTCCTCACAGCGTTACAAGCTCGAGGAAAGGCGCAGCGTGCTCGAGCACACCGACCTGATCGCATCGGTGGCGGGCATCGTCAAATACCTGCGTGTCAACACGATCGGGGGCGTTTTGCGCGCCGGTGATGAACTGATGCGGATTTCGCCGACCGAAAGCGATATGGTGATCGAGGCCAAGATCAACCCCGTTGATATCGGTCAACTCGAGCTTGGTCTGCCGGTGCTGGTCAAGCTCGATGCCTTCGATTTTTCCGTCTACGGCATGCTCACCGGCAAACTGACCTACCTGAGCTCCGACACTCTGGTCGAGCAGGGCGCCAATGGGCAGACCATGAGCTACTACCGGGCCCACGTGCGTATCGATGCGAACCAGGCCAACGTCATGCTTGCGCGTGTTTCGCTCAAGCCGGGCATGACCTCGACGATCGATATCAAGACCCGCACCCGCAGCGTGCTGCGTTACCTCCTCAAGCCTGTCATCAAAACGTTCTCTGGTGCGCTCAACGAGCGTTGAGCGTCTGTATTCCCAAAGGCTCTTGCATGCATATTGGAATCTTGGAAGACGATCCCGCCTTGGCCCAGCATCTGGCCCAGGTGGTCGAATCGGCTGGCCACAGCACGGTCACCTTCAACACCGCGCGTGCGTTTTTGACGGCGTTGGCCCGACACACCTTTGACCTGCTGGTGTTCGACTGGAAGCTGCCCGATCAGGACGGCATCAAGGTGCTCAAGCAGCTGCGCAGCTCGTTTCAAAGTGACACGCCGGTCATCTTTTTGACGGCGGTGCACGACGAGCAGGCCATCGTCGCGGCCTTGGAGGCCGGCGCCGAGGACTATTGCGTCAAGCCGCTTCGGCCCGCTGAGTTCCTGGCCCGCATCGCCGCCTTGAAGCGGCGCATCTACCCGGTGCGTCAGGGCACGGGGCCGCAAACCTATCACGGCTACACCTTTGATCTGGTCGAGCGTGAGATCACCTGGGCCGGTGGCAAGGCGCAGTTTTCCGGCAAGGAGTTCGAACTGGCCCGCTTCATGTTTGAAAATGCCGACCGCTCGTTGGCCCGTGAGCGTTTGATGCAGGAGGTCTGGGGACGCGAAGACGATCCTTTTTCGCGCACCCTCGATGTGCACGTCTCGCGCATCCGCTCGCGCCTTGGGCTCAACGGCATGTCCAGCTTGCGTTTGCGGTCTGTGCACGGATTTGGCTATCAGCTCATCACCTACGCCTCTGTCGGGCAGGAAGAGTAAGGCCGAGCGGGGCTCGCCGCGATTGAGCGTGGCCTGGCCAGTGCGCCGTGGCTTGCCCTGGCCTGCTTAGGGCTGACGCTGCGCCAGGGTGGTCGCCGTTGTCGCATCGGGGCGCGCCTGAGCCCTGGGGTCGATCGCCGGCGGCAAGGCGGCCAGCCGAACGCTTTCAGCCCGGGTCACGATGCCCAGACTTTGTGCGGACTTGTGGTGGTAGACCGTGCACTCATCGGCGCTGGCTTGCGCCGACGGGCAGTGCCTCGGGGCGCGGTCGGCTGCTTTCGCGGTCGCATCGTCGGGCACCACCAAGAAGCCAGAGGGATCGGTCATTTTGTAGATGGCCCGCCCCATCACCTCGGCATCAAACTTGGACCCCATGCGGTGCTTGTAATAGTCCAGCATGATCGGCGCCGAGGCGTCGCTGAACTTGCCGGTGCGGCTGTTGTAGGGGCCGTGGATACCGATCACGCTTGGCCGACCGCCGGCATCGTGTGCAAACTGACGCTGCTCGCCGGCCATGAAGATCAGCGAGCATGCTGACATGCAAGGACCCCAGGCCACGGTCGTGATGCGCAAACCTTCCAGCCAGCGCGCAATGCGCAGGCTGGTGACCAAGGCGCCCCCCGGGGAGTTGACCAGGATCAGACGGCGCACCGGCGCACTTTCATGGGCGGCTTGAAGGGCCAGCTCATCGCCCAGGACGATGGTCCCGCTGGCGTACAGATCATCGCCATCGCGGTGCAGGCTCAGCGCATGGGCCAGGCCTCCTAGGCTGAAAATCAGCAGGACAAGAAGGTGGCGAAGGCAGCGAACGCGGGCCATGATGGCAATCCAGTTGTTTAACAATCTGGAATAATTATTTGCGGTTTA
>Ga0164293_10003950_pt1 | contig 12680 bp, 15 predicted proteins | sample GEODES118metaG_FD_111487 | JGI IMG/M metagenome (GOLD analysis project Ga0164293, IMG submission 111487) | Eutrophic lake water microbial communities from Lake Mendota, Wisconsin, USA - GEODES118 metaG | ecosystem: Environmental > Aquatic > Freshwater > Lake | place: USA: Lake Mendota... | reverse complement strand
TTTTTTAATGGCCCAGCATGAATTGCCGGAACAATGGACAAAAGATGAGACGCCCGCCCTTCTCTCCCGCGTGGACCGCGCCATGTCTGGGGTCATGGGACGGGATATGGAGGTTTACCGGAAGCATCTGGTGTTTCTGGCGTCTGTGGGTTCGACATCCCCTTTTATCGGTCTTTTGGGCACCGTATGGGGGATCATGAACAGTTTCAGTGCCATTGCGGTGACGCAAAACACATCCTTGGCCGTGGTGGCCCCTGGGATTGCAGAGGCCCTGTTTGTCACAGCGCTGGGTTTGTTCGCAGCCATTCCAGCATCCTTTGGTTATAACAAATTTTCCACAGACATTAACCGTTACGCCAGACGTATTGAACTGTTCATGGAAGATATCCTGCTGAACATCCAGCGGGGAGGGCAATAAGCCATGGCTGGCCATAAATTTACAGAAAATGATCCCATTTCCGAAATGAATGTCACGCCGCTGGTGGATGTGATGTTGGTTTTGCTGATTATTTTCATGGTGGCGGCCCCCATGCTGGTGTCTGGCGTGCCGGTGGATTTGCCCCAAACACAGGCCGATAACCTGAACATGGACAAAGAGCCCGTGGTCATCACCCTGAACAAAGATGGGACCATCTTCCTGCAAAAACGGGAAGCCCCGCGTGAAGAATTGATCGCCCGCCTGTCCGCCATTGTGCAGGCCTCCAGCGAAGAGGTCTATATCCGCGCCGATAAAACCATTCCCTACGGCGATGTCATGGTGTTGATGGGGGATATTAAGGCCGCCGGATACAAAAAAGTTATGTTGATTGTGGAACAGCCGTCGTAGATCCCCATGTCCTATCATGTCACCATCCCGCGCCGTCCGTCTCGCCAAATCAGGGTGGGAAACGTTCTGATCGGGGGGAATGCGCCCATCGCGGTGCAATCCATGACCAACACCCTCACCACTGATATTCAGGGCACACTGGATCAGGTCAGGGCCCTAGAGGATGCAGGGGCGGATTTGGTGCGCATTTCGGTGCCTGATGAAGACTCCAGCGCATCATTAAAAAAAATCATTCCCCACTGCCGCGTTCCCATTGTGGCGGATATTCATTTTCATTACAAACGCGCCCTGGAATCCGCAGAAGCCGGAGCAAAATGCCTGCGCATCAATCCGGGCAACATCGGGTCCAAAGATCGCGTGCGCGAGGTTGTCCAAGCCGCCAAAGACCACGATTGCGCCATCCGGATTGGGGTGAATGCCGGATCTCTGGAAAAACACTTACTCGATAAATACGGCGAGCCCACCGCCGAGGCCATGGTGGAAAGCGCCCTGCATCATGCCAAAATTTTAGAGGACCACGATTTTTTCAATTTTAAAATCAGCGTCAAAGCATCCAACGTGTTTTTGGCCGTGGCGGCGTACCGCGCCTTGGCGGCGGCCTGTGATTACCCATTGCACCTGGGCATTACAGAGGCCGGCGGGCGGCGTACGGGCACCGTCAAATCCTCCGTTGGGATGGGGATGCTGCTGATGGATGGGATTGGGGATACGCTGCGGGTCTCTTTATCCGCTGATCCGGTGGAGGAAATTAAGGTGGGGTTTGAAATCCTGAAATCTTTGGGCCTGCGGGCCCGCGGGGTTCAAATCATTTCCTGCCCATCATGCGCCCGCCAGCAATTTGATGTGATCAAAACCGTGGCGGCTTTGGAAGAACGCTTGGCCCACATCATCACCCCTATGACGGTTTCCCTGATCGGCTGTGTGGTCAACGGCCCGGGCGAGGCCATGATGACGGACATTGGCCTAACCGGCGGGGGCAACAACACCCATATGATTTATGTGGGGGGCCTGCAAAACCACCGGCTGAAGGATGGGGATATTGTGGAACATATTGCAGAGATGGTGGAAAAGAGGGCAGCAGCGATGGCTATGGCTGAGGTTACAGCTTAATCTCACCGAGGGGTTGCCGTCGTTTTTTGCGATGGCGGACCCAAAAACCAACCAAAACCATTGCTTTTTATGCCTAAAAATGGTAAACTCTTGAAGAATATGGAAGCAATCGTTTATGTCCAAAACTGTTTTAACCGTACACCTTGATCCCCAAGTGCAGTTGGCTCTCAATGCCTTGGCGGCGACGTTGGATCAGTCGCATTCTTGGGTGATTGAACAGGCTTTGCAGGATTATACGCAGCACCACGCTTGGCAGGTTCAGGCTATCCAAGAAGGGATTGCGTCCCTAAACCAAGGCCACGGCATTCCCCACGCCACTGTGCAGAGGCGATTGTCTGACAAAATCGGAACCGACAGTTAATGCAACGACCCATTATCTGGTCACCCTTGGCCCTGGACGATATCGAATCCGCCCTTAATTATTTCTTAGAACGAAGCCCCCAAGCTGCGCGGCGTGTTTATCGTGATGTGATGCAGCATATTGAACACTTGGCAGAATACCCTTTTTCCGGTCGCATTGGCCGTGTCTCGGGAACGCGTGAATGGGTGATCCCGAAAACCCCCTTTATCATTCCCTATCGGGTCCATCAGGAACATCTGGAGATTATCCGCGTTTTCCACAGTGCCCGTCAGTGGCCGAAAAGGTTTTAAGCTTCTTCCAAAACTTTAAAAAAGCCTTTTTCCACCCCATGCCCACACCCCTCACCCCCGAAACCCTGCTTAAGGCCTATCGCATTGGCCTGTTTCCCATGGCGGAGGGGGCAGAGGACGAGGATCTGTTTTGGGTGGACCCCGATATGCGGGGGATTATGCCGCTACGGGCATTGCATATTTCCCGCAGCCTTAGGAAAACCCTGAAAAAACCGTGGGATATTCGCGTGGATACGGCCTTTGCCGACGTGATGCAGGGATGCGCGGCGGCCACAGAAAAACGTCCAGAAACATGGATTAACCGTGAAATTTACAGCCTTTTTTGTGATTTGCATGATTTGGGCCACGCCCACAGCGTAGAGGTCTGGGAAGAGGGCCAACTGGTGGGTGGGCTGTACGGGCTGCACATCGGGGCCGTGTTTTTTGGCGAAAGCATGTTCAGCCGCATTCCCAACGCCAGCAAGGTGGCTTTTGTGGATTTGGTGTGCCGTCTGAATCATTCGGGATTTGCCCTGCTGGATACCCAATTTTTAAACGACCACCTGCGCCAGTTTGGGGCCATTGAAATTCCCCGAGAGTCCTATAAAACCCTACTGCGTCACGCTGTGGATCAGCAGGGTGTTGTGTTTCCCTGCGGCCCCATGCCCCGTCCGCTGGGCGATGATATCGGTCAGTGACTGCCGCCACGCCCGCGCCCCTGGCTTTCCCCGCCCCAGCCCCATCAGCGGGGGCAAAAACAGGGATGAACGCGCCTCCACGCTTTCGCAAAAGGCAATATAGCGGCCAACGATATCGGAAAGATCCACACGGCCCCCCTGCCCCGTCACCAACGGATCCACCGTCAACAAAATTTCAGGATGATCCCAAACCGCCCGCCCCAGCATGATGCCACCCAAGGTTTCCTGCCAAGGATTTTCAAAGGTACTCAGCCCCCCATTGATCATGATGTCTGCCTCAGGAAATCTTGCTTTGGCCGCCAGAACGCGGTCGTATTGCAGCGGGGGAACGGTGCGGTTTTCAGCGGGGCTCAGGCCAGACAGCCATGCTTTTCGGGCATGCAAAACAATGCGACCGCATCCGGCATTCAGGCAGCTTTCTAAAAAACGATACAAATGATCATCGCTATCCAGATCATCCACCCCTAGGCGGGTTTTCACCTCAACGGGGCGGTGCGTTTCCTGTCGCATGGCGCGAATCATGGCGGCCACACGAGGGGGGTCTTTCATCAGGCACGCCCCAAAGGATCCCTGTTTGACCCGATCACTGGGACACCCCGCATTGATGTTATAAGCACTGTAGGCATGATGTTCCGCCATCCCCACGGCGCGAGCCATGGTATCAGGATCACTGCCCCCCAACTGCAAAATGACGGGACCTTCTTGCGGCAACACGGTCAAGTCGCAGCCATGGATCACAGCCTGATCCACCAGCATTTCCGTATAAAGCAGAACATGCTGCGACAGCATCCGGTAAAAAATCCGCGCCCAGCGATGGGTATAGGCCATCATGGGCGCCACAGCGTAAGAGAACATGCCACAGTGTCCTATGAAATCAGGTTTTTATATGCCTTCCATGTTGACAAATTTCAGGAGAAACCGCAACAGTAGGCCTTAGTAAGAATATAAAAGACGACTTGCAAGAGATCTGCCCATGTTTTACTGGCTTTATACAACGTTTGGGCAGGACATTTCGGGCCTGAACGTTCTGCGCTATATTTCTTTTCGCAGCATTTGGGCGTTAATTACCGCTTTGGCCTTCACCATGGCCTTGGGCAAGCCCTTTATTGCGTGGCTGAGACACCAGCAAAAACATGGACAACCCATCCGCAGCGATGGTCCCGAAAGCCATCTGCTGACCAAGAAATCCACGCCCACCATGGGGGGGATGATGATTTTGTTGACCTTGACCGTTTCCACGCTTTTGTGGGGGGATTGGGGGAATGTTTATATTCTCACCATCCTTCTGGTCACATTAGGATACGGGGCTATTGGGTTTTATGATGATTTTTTGAAACTGCGCTACCGAAACTCAAAGGGCCTCAGCGGTAAAGGAAAGCTTTTTTGGCAATCCACGCTTGCAGCAACGGCTTTGGCCATTCTTTATTTGTTTACCGACCCCATGACATTTTCAACCCTCAGCCTTCCTTTTTTTAAGGATATCCTCTGGGATTTGGGCTGGTTTTTTGTTCCTTTTGCGGTGATTGTTTTGGTGGGATCGTCCAACGCCGTGAATTTAACCGATGGTTTGGATGGTTTGGCCACAGTCCCCATTATGGTGGCCGTGGGATGTTACGGGATTATCGCGTATTTAACGGGCCATACCATCTTTGCGGATTATTTGTACATCAAACCCATTGTGGGCACGGGGGAACTGTCGGTGTTCTGCGCTGCATTGATCGGATCTTGTCTTGGGTTTTTATGGTTTAATGCGCCGCCAGCCTCTGTTTTTATGGGGGATACAGGGTCTTTGGGTCTGGGCGGGGCCTTGGGAGCGTTATCTGTGATGACAAAACAAGAACTGTTGCTCTTGGTCATTGGCGGGGTTTTTGTGGTAGAAGCCGCCTCTGTCATCCTGCAGGTGGGCAGCTATAAACTGCGCAAAAAACGTATTTTCAAAATGGCACCCCTGCACCATCATTTTGAAAAAAATGGTTTATCCGAATCCACCATTGTCATTCGATTCTGGATTGTGGCCGTCATTTTGGCCTTGGTGGGCCTCGCCTCCTTAAAAGTTCGCTAACCAGAGAAGAACAGGCCCGCCAAAGGGGACTTGTTTTGACACTTTGGGTGGGGTTTGCTAAAAGATAAGGGATTCTGAAAAAAAAGGCGTTTCTCCCGTGCCCCAGTCGCGTTCCTACGATACTTATATTTTTGATCTGGATAATACGCTTTATGCCTCAGCGTCCAAGCTGTTCAGCCAGATTGACGCCAATATGACCTCCTTTGTGCAAAAACATTTTGATTTGCCTTTTGAAGGGGCCCAAGCCCTGCAAAAAAAATACTTCGAAGATCACGGCACAACCCTGTATGGCCTGATGAAAAAACATGACGTCAACCCCCACCATTTTTTGGACTATATCCATGATCACGTGGATTACACGTGGCTGACCCCTCATGAGGATCTCAAGGCTGCCCTCAACGCCCTTGATGGCACCAAAATTGTTTTCACCAACGCATCAAACCACCATGCCAGCCGTGTTCTGGATCGGTTGGGGATTGCCTCGTGCTTTTCTGGATGCTTTGACATTATTGAGGCCGATTTTGCCCCCAAACCCCACCGCGAAACCTATGAAAAATTATTATCCCAGTTTAATGTGGATCCAAAACGCGCGGTGATGTTTGATGACATTCCCAAAAACTTGGTCACGGCCTCTCAGGTGGGCATGGCCACGGTTTTGATTTTGCACGATGACGAGGGGCTTCCCTATCGTTACGATGAAAACGCCCACGGCCCGTTTGTCGATGATCAGACAGATGATTTGACCCGCTGGCTGAAACAACACCACCAAATGATTTCTCAACCTTAACAAGAAAGTCTTTTGAGCCCTATGATTTCTTATGCGCAACAACAAAGCCTGATTGAATCCTCTTGGGAAATGCGCGAAACGCTGACCCCATCAGCCGCGGGGCCCATACGCGCTGTGGTGGACGAGGTTCTGAGTGCCCTGGATCAGGGGCGCCTGCGTGTGGCCAGCCCAGAAGGGAATTCCTGGACAGTCCACGAATGGGTGAAAAAGGCTGTCTTGTTGTATTTTCGCCTGAATCCCATGCGGGAATTGGGGGGCGGCGTGAAAGATGCCCTGTACGGGGATGCAAAATGGTATGACAAAGTGCCATCAAAATTTGCTGGTTGGTCCACAGATGCTTTCCAAAATGCTGGGTTTCGGGCTGTACCCCCTTGCACCGTACGATTCGGGGCGTATATTGCGCCGGACGTGGTGCTGATGCCATCGTTTGTGAACATTGGGGCCTATGTTGATCGTGGCACCATGATTGACACGTGGGCCACGGTGGGATCATGCGCCCAAATCGGGAAAAGCTGCCATATTTCTGGCGGTGCCGGCATCGGTGGCGTCCTAGAGCCCCTGCAGGCGGCCCCCGTTATTATTGAGGATAACTGCTTTATCGGAGCCCGTGCAGAGGTGGCCGAGGGCGTGCGCGTCGGCACAGGATCGGTTTTGGGCATGGGGGTTTACTTGGGGGCCTCAACCAAAATCGTGGATCGGGCCACGGGTGAAATTTTTACGGGCTATGTCCCCCCATACTCTGTGGTGGTGGCAGGAACGCTGCCCCCCGCCGATCCCAAAAAACCCAGTTTGTACTGCGCGGTGATTGTCAAACGCGTGGATGAAAAAACACGCTCCAAAACATCCTTAAACGATTTGCTGCGGGGGGATTAGGGCCATGGGAACCTTTGTTGTTTTCGGTGGGACGGGGTTTGTAGGGCGCTCTGTGGTGCATCATCTGTGCGCCGAGGGACACCGCGTTATTGTGCCCACACGATCCGTGGAAAAGGCAGCTTCTCTTAAGGTCTCGGGCCATGTGGGGCAGGTTACCCCTTGTGCCTTTGATCTCTTTCGATCCTCAAAAGAAAGCCTTAATACCCTGCTTGCCGGTGTTGATGGGGTGATCAATACGGTGGGTATTCTGTATCCCAAACGCCTGTTTGATACCCTGCATGTTCAGTGGCCCAAAACGCTGGCCACCGCCTGTGGTCACTTGGGGGTGGAACATTTGATTCATATTTCCGCGCTGGGCGTGGCGCCTTCCTCAAAAAGTGCTTATGCCTCTTCAAAGGCACGCGGTGAACAAGCCGTTTTGTCCATCTTTCCCCGCGCCAGCATCCTGCGCCCCAGCGTTATTTTTGGTCCTGGCGATGGGTTTTTGGGGAAATTTGCCAACATGGCCTCTCTTCTTCCTTTTTTACCCCTGATTGCTGGCGGCAAAACCCGCTTTCAACCTGTTTTTGTGGGCGATGTGGCACAGGCCGTGATGGCCGTGATCGCCAGCGAACGCCATGAAGGACAGGTGTTTTCCTTAGGCGGGCCCAATGTTTTATCCTTTCGGGACATCCTGCAGGCCATTATCAAAACCACGGGGCATGATGTTTTCTTTATGCCCGTTCCCTTCTTTATGGCGTCTATCTTGGGCTGGATTATGCAACAGTTGCCCCGCCCGATCTTAACGGCGGATCAGGTGATTTTGCTAAAAAGCGACAACGTTGTTGCGGCGGAAACCAAAACCTTCGAAGATTTGGGTATCCTGCCCACGTCCATGCTGCCCATGCTGCCCGAGCTGTTGCAGGGGTACAAGCGCGGGGGACGCTGGGGGTCTGACCAGGGATCCATGACATCCTCTGAGAAATCGTCATGCCAACCTTTGATTTAGAATACAGGCACAAGGGCCCAGTGGCAGGCATTGACGAAGTGGGTCGTGGCCCCCTCGCAGGCCCTGTTGTGGCGGCGGCCGTGGTATTTCATACCTATGATGTGCCACAGGACGTTTTATCTCTGATTCAGGATTCCAAAATTCTGTCTTCGGCCCAAAGATTGCGGGCGATGCAGGCCCTGACCCCCTACAGCTCTGTGGCGTGGGGCGCAGCATCCCGAAACACCATTGATAGCATTAACATTTTGCGGGCCAGTTTGCTGGCCATGCAACGGGCTATGATTTCATTAACACGGCGTCATGGAGATTTTGATCATATTTTGGTGGATGGGAACCATTGTCCCTCCTTCTCCTATCCTGCCAGTGCCGTGGTCAAAGGGGATGGTTTAAGTTTTTCCATTGCCGCCGCCTCTATTTATGCCAAAGAGCTGCGTGATCGCCTGATGGTTCGACTGGCGGCCCGCTATCCTGAGTTTTGTTGGGAAAACAATGCGGGCTATGGAACGGCCGCCCATTTGAATGGTCTTAAAACCGCCGGCCTGACCCCCCATCATCGGTTATCATTTCGACCCGTCGCTTTACAACAAAGGGCCTAAGATGCGTATTCTGGTCGCGGGGCATTTTAAATACGCCATGCATTACGGCATCATGCAAAAGCTGTATCATGCCATGATCCGATTGGGACATGCGGTGATGCTGTTTGATGATCGCACTGTGGCCCGACGCGCCACATGGTTCGGCGGGCGACAGGTGGGCATTGCCCCCATGAACCTGCGGTTTTTAAGGGCAGCCCAGGAATTCCAGCCTGATATAATCGTTCTCGGCCACTGTGAAATGATTTGGAATGTCACGCTGGATCAGATCCGCCGCAGCCTGCCCCACACCAAAATCATTTACCGAAATGTGGATCCCCTGATGCACGTTCAAAATGTCAAAGATATTCACAATCGCACGGACAGCGTCGATTGGATTTTTTTAACCACGGCCGGAGATGCCCTATCCCAATTTTCCGGCAAACGGGCCAAAATTGCCCACATCCCCAACCCCGTGGATGCGGCCATGGAAACCCAGCAGGCCTTTGCCTGCCCCGCGTATACCCATGACCTTTTTTATGCCATTGGGGGCGTTTACGCAAACGATCCACGCCCCGCCGTGGCGCAGGGCATTTTGGATGCCTGTCCTAGTGTGTCGTGTTATTTTGGGGGAATGTTTGGCAATCCCCATATTTTTGGTCCGGCCTATTATGCCAAGCTGGCCACGGTAAAAATGGGCCTGAATTACAGTCGGGAAAACGATGTTTACCTTTATTCATCGGACCGCATGGCCCAATATATGGGCAATGGGCTCTTAACATTTGTCCATCGCGATACTGGATTTGGGGAGATCTTCTCAGACAATGAAATCGCCTTTTTTGGCAACACCAACGAACTGCATGAAAAAATCCGGTTTTATGCCCACAATGACGATGAACGGGTACGCGTAGCACGCCAAGGATGGCAAAAAATCCACACCGTATTTTCCAGCGACCAAGTGGCCCGATTCATGATCCAGTGCGCCGTAGGTGATCCCATTGCTGCAGGTCAGTTCCATTGGCCCACACAGGCCTTTTGAAAAACAGGCGGATTACAGAAACGCTTTTTGGATTTTTTCGATCAAATCCAGCTTTTCCCATGGGAAATGCCCCTCGTCCGTAGGCTGGCGGCCAAAATGGCCATAGGCTGCTGTTTCTTGATAAATGGGCCGGTTCAACTGCAAATGCTGGCGAATGCCTTTGGGGGTCAGGTCAATAAAGCTGCGCAGCTTTTCCGCCACCCTTTCTTCGGGCAAGGTTGTGGTGTCGTGAAAATTCAGATAAAGCGACAACGGCTCAGACACCCCAATGGCGTAAGACAGCTGCAACGTACAGCGTTTGGCCACCCCTGCAGCCACCAAGTTTTTGGCCAGATACCGGGCGGCATAGGCAGCCGAACGATCAACCTTTGTGGGATCCTTCCCCGAAAAAGCCCCGCCACCATGGGGGGCAGCCCCACCATAGGTATCAACAATAATTTTGCGCCCCGTTAATCCAGCATCCCCATCGGGCCCGCCGATGACAAAGCGTCCTGTGGGATTGATGTAATACTGAGTGTCTGGGGTTAGAAATTCCGGTGGCAAGGCTTTGGCCACATAATGACGGACACTATCATGAACATCGGCAACATCCATGCCTTCGGTATGTTGGGTTGATACAACCACAGACGTGACACGCACAGGGCGCTCGTTTTCATACAAAAACGTCAGTTGGCTTTTGGCATCAGGGCCTAGGCCTTTGATCTCCCCCAAATGGCGGGCCTCGGTCATCAGACGCAAAATTCTGTGGGCATAATAAATCGGGGCGGGCATGAAATCCGGCGTTTCGTCACAGGCATAACCAAACATGATGCCCTGATCTCCGGCACCCTCTGCCTTTTGGGATGTTTCATCCACACCCACGGCAATATCCGCCGATTGTTCGTGCAAATAATTTTGCACCACCAGATTTTTCCAATGAAAGCCCCGCTGTTCGTATCCAATACGGCGCACGGTTTGACGCACCACGTCCTCGATCACATCAGGGGTCATATCATCGGGCCCGCGAACTTCGCCCAGCAAAACCACACGGTTGGTGGTGGCCGCCGTTTCAATGGCACAGCGGGCGTGGGGATCACGGGATAAATACGCATCCACCAAAGCATCGGAAATCTGGTCGCAAATTTTATCGGGATGGCCTTCGGAAACAGACTCGCTGGTAAAGAGAAAAGCACTCATGATGATAATCCTAAGCCACGTGAATCAAAGGTTCGTTGTATTCCACAGGCTGGCTATCCTGAACAAAAATGGCCTTCACCACACCGCGAACGGGTGAGGGGATGGGATTCATCACCTTCATGGCCTCAATAATCAAAAGGGTTTGGCCTTTTTCAACGGTATCACCAACCTTCACAAAAGGCTCTGCCCCAGGACGAGGGGAAAGATACACATTGCCCACCATAGGGGATTTCATGGCATCTTGAGGAAGGGCCGAAGGCGAAGCGGATGAACCCGCGGGCGGAACCGCAGTTTCCACCGCGGCAGGGGCATAAACCATATGGGCCGACGTTCCGCCATGCCGCGCGACACGGATTTTAAACGTACCATCGGACAATTCAATTTCTGTCAGCGAGGTCTCGTTTAACAAATCGGCCAAATCTTTGACCAAGGCTTTATCCAAAACATTCGCCTTATTTAAGGGAGTTTTCGTCATGAGAGTTCAAAAGCTCAGCTAAATGCATCAAAGCATACTTATACCCATTTATCCCAAAACCGCAAATGGTTCCTTTGGCCAGAGGGGCAACATACGAATGGTGACGCACAGACTCACGGGCAAAGATATTGCTGATATGGACCTCTAATAAAGGGTGGGGATAAAGGCGAAGGGCATCGTGCAACGCCAAAGAGGTGTGAGTGAAGGCCCCCGCGTTGATAATCAGTCCGTCCGTTTCCCCCACCGCGGCATGAATGGCCTCAATCAGATCCCCTTCATGATTGTATTGCTGAATCTGAATCGATAACCCCAGCGCATGACCGGTTTTTTCGCACAGTTTGACCAAGTCTTGGTAGGTGGCTTCACCATACACAGAAACTTCACGACGCCCCAGCTGATTCAAATTGGGACCATTCAAAATCAAGATTGATGACGACATAACGAAAAAACACCTTTAAGAGAAAGATGAGCGGCAGGATGATTTTTTGTGGGGCTAAACAGACAACCGCTATTCCGCCCCAACAATTTTCTCCCACCAAGAAGGTTTTTCTTTCTTTTCTTTGGATTTATCCATATCTACGGAAGCCGATGACACGGGCTCTGACGCTGGCTGCGCAACAAAAGAGGATTCCCCTTCTGCAGAGGATCCTTCTGCAGAAGATCCCTCCCCAAGATTCCGGCCGCGACGACGGTTGCGGTATCGATTGCGACGGCGACGTTTGTTTTCGTCACGGGGCCCCTCTTCAGAGGATTGTTTTTGGGGCGAAAAAGTGTCCTGACCATCAGATTCCCCATCAGAACTGGCCTGAGATTCCCCCTGATTATCGGGTCTTTCGGAAAAAGGACCCCTAGGTTGCTGGGTACGGTCCTGCCCACGTCCACGCCTGTTACCCCGATTACGGCGGCGGCGGCCGGTGAAGGATCCATCGCCCCCCTCTGTATCTTGGGTGGTCGCGTCCTGAGCCTCTTCCCCTTCAGCCGCAACAGGGGGATTTCGGTCACGTCGACGATCTCTATCTCGGTCTCTGTCCCTATCCTTGCCATCCCTGTCCCTGTCACGATCACGACCTTTTTCGCGCTCGCCATCTTCGGTTTTGTATCGGTCAGACGGCCGACGGTTTGATGGTTTTTTCTTTTGACGCTCGCTTAATTCTTGCTGAAAGGCCTGAAGAACCTCCAGATTTTCCGGCAAATGATGGCCCTCGGCTTTTTTCTCAAGAACATCGATTTGATATCCATTGTCTGGAATATCCGTGCTTTCTTCAATGCGGATACGTATGGCATACAGACGCTCAATGTCCGTGATTTCCGAGCGCTTTTCGTTAAAAAGATGAACAGCCAAGCCATGGGGCACCATCAGCCTGAGCAGGAACGCGTTTTGTTTTAACCCTTCATACTCCACAGCCCGCAAAAGGGCCAAGGCGAGGGATTCCACCGAACGCAA
>Ga0164293_10003948_pt1 | contig 12685 bp, 9 predicted proteins | sample GEODES118metaG_FD_111487 | JGI IMG/M metagenome (GOLD analysis project Ga0164293, IMG submission 111487) | Eutrophic lake water microbial communities from Lake Mendota, Wisconsin, USA - GEODES118 metaG | ecosystem: Environmental > Aquatic > Freshwater > Lake | place: USA: Lake Mendota, Wisconsin... | reverse complement strand
GATGACCCACAAAGGCCAAGGCACTCCAAGATTGATTATCTAAATAGAACTCTTGGCGATTAATTTTCCCGGTATGGATATTTACTCCAGGCCAGAAGTGACCATTTTCTTTATCCCACATCCCTAAGACAAAATTTTCTACAGTATTTTTCTTTTCCTGCCATCGCTTGGAACCTGTTAATTGATAAGCTAAGCGATAGGTAGCATAAACATCAAGTGTATGTTCGAGGGCCACAATTTCAGTTTCATTCCAAGACGTTTTGGCATTATCAACTGACGAGAATATAAGTCCCTCTCCTTCAAGATAGGGAACTTTTCGTAAATACAGAGAGAGATAGTTGAGTGCCTTATTCCACACAGGTGCAAAGCGTGGATCGTCGGTTTTTTTCTGATACGTCAGTAGCGCCAAACCTACCCAGGCAATCGCACCATGCGGTCGCATATCACCTTCAGTTGGATGTGGACTTGAGCCATCAAGGTTATAAGAAAAATACCAACTACCGTCTTTAAGTTGTAATTTCTCAAGTGCCAGAATGAGTCTCTTGGCTTCTTTAAATTTTTTGGCTTCAGTGAAAGCGATAATTGCTAACGCCTGATCATAGATATAAGAGCGAGGAAAATTTTGATAACTTTGAATGAGACTGGCATTGCTGTCCAGTGGACGCATTTGAGTCGCGAGCCAATCAATCTCGCTAGCCTTAGCCGTACCCAAAGCGAGACTCAATAGGCCTATAGTGATGAGCTTTTTCACTCCCCCAAACCCCTCTGCATTCCTGTTTATTCATGACTGTTATCGTCAGGAACAAGAAATAACTTGAGTGTTTTGGTATGCCTCTATAGGAGCGCTGAACGGAAAAACGACGAGTTAGCAGCAAGGCTTTGCATATAGGGAAGGGTGTCGGCCTTTAAATCCTTCGGGAAATCTCGCCAAGGGAGGATGTGCTCCTCGGGAACATAGCGGAAAGTGAAGTTTATACGACGAGTGCGAAAGCCTTCAATAGGAGGGCCTAGGAGTTCACCACGTTTGTCTTCCACTCGTTGCACTCGATGAAAGGTTTGCTTCTTCCACCGATCTCCGCCAAAAATTTGCAACGAACAATCCTCTAACCACTGCGAGAGAACTTCGTTTCGTTTTCCTAAAGTTGATTTACCTTCAACGAACTGAAAGAAAGCACGATCCCCTAAAGAGAGTGAGCCCACCGGACCTGGTTCAAAATCTTTATGCTCACCAACACGAGCATTATCGACCCATTTTCCCTCTGAAAACTCGCTTCCGTAGAAATTGATCAGACAGGTATTTAAGCGCCATTTTTCAGGAACAAAATTTTTGGGAAATCTTTTTTTGGCGATAAATTCAATGCGATCCACGATATCCGCCAAAAGTTTGGGATAGGCTTCGGCGCGAACGCAACGGTGCTGAATCCCTTCCGGTGGGTGGTAATAATCTAGGCAAGCAAATTGCCAATTCCCTAACCAATAAACAGGTCGCAAAAGTCGGCGCTGCTTATCTCCTTCAGGAGGGGGGTTGTGCTCGGAAAAGCGCATTTCCCAGAGGGGATGAAGCGTCCCAATCCACTTTAAAAGCTCGGCCCTTTGCTCACGTGTGAGAAAAAGTGGCTGATAAATCAGTCCTAACGGGAGTTCAGGGGATGCTTTGGGAGTTCGGGCCATAAGAGGGCTTAGTGCTTAAGGGTTTTAGAGTCTAGCTCCTGTGGAAAAAATACCCGATCTTAACTACTTAAGCCCCCTCAGGGTTATATTCGGATTGATCAAAAATCAGGAGGGGCCATGGCCCTAATAATTAAAAAAGCTCGTCTCGACGATGTCGACGATCTGTTAAAACTCTACTTCGAAATCTACGGGCCATCTTACCCCGTTAAGTACGGCACTGATCGTAACTTGATGGCACAAGTTATTCAGTCAGAGGCCTATGTATGGTTAGTTGCTCGTGACACAGAAAAAAATAAATTAGCTGGCTCGGTAGTATTTGAACTCGATCGTGCTGATCGAGTGGGTAAAGTTTCTGCAGCCGTCGTAAGAGTTGCTTATCAAGGTCATGGACTTGCAACCAAGATGATTCGACCGCAAGTTGAAGCGCTCTTAAACGAAGGCATTGTTGATTCGATGTACACAACTGTTAGAACAGTTGCCATGGGCCCACAATTAATTTTTATAAAATCAGGTTTTATCCCGCTGGGGATTTTTCCTAATGCTCATAAACTTGCTGATTATGAAACTTTCACGCTATTTGCGAAGTTTCGTCCCGGAGTACTAGAGAAGCGTCCGCCATTGCGCACTCATGGCAAGCTGGCTCCGATCTATGCTGTTCTCAATAATGAATTGCATGAAAGAAAATTTCCTATGGCATCAGTCACTTTTGATCCACCGATGCCGATGACCACCAATGATAAACTTGATGTGAAGTTTGAATGCATCATTGCTCCCAATCATGTGAAGCGCCAATTTTTCAAAACGTTCACTGACCCTTATGATCGCTTCTATCCGTTTCATCATCCCAATACTCTGATTGAATCAGAAGATGGAGAGACTCAGATTTGGGCGCATCTCTCTAAGGGAGATGGTTACTGCGCGATTGTGAACTTCGGTAATCCCGTTTATGAATTGCGCGGAGTCTTCCGCTCACTTATGCGACAATTGCGTGAACAAGGTGTGACATATATCGAAGTTTTGATTGGTGCTGAACATATTGATTCGATAGAAGTTCTGATTCAATCACAGTTTCTTCCTTCCGCCATTTACCCAGCGATGATGACACGAGATGGAGTTCCGATGGACTTCGTAGTGATGAGTCGTACAGTTGAACCGCTCAACTTCCGCGGTATGACGATTAACAGTCACTTCAAACCGTATATGGATCAGTATGTTGAACTATGGAAGCAGATGCATCTAGATACCCTTGAGGTGTTTAATGACTACGTCTAGTGTTGTCGTGCCTGATGCAAATCTTCTCGCTCACGTGCAGCAGATGTGTGATGTCACTTCTCCTTACGAGTTGCGTGACGATGAACTGTTCATGAAGGCCATGCGTGAAGTCAGTGCTTGGCATGTGGAGAACTGCCCATTTTATCGCGCGCTCTCGACCCAAGAAAAATTCTCACCAAATAATCTCAAAACCATAAAAGACTTAAGCACAGTACCGAGCGTGCTAGCGCATTTTTTTAAAGAGTTTGAAGTACTCTCAGTTCCTCAAGAGCAAGTCGCTCTTCATCTTACATCGTCAGGCACCACTGGCCAGAAGTCCCAAGTGTTCTTTGATGATTGGAGTATCCGCGCTCCACAAGGCATGCTTGATCGTATTTTTGAGCATTATGGGTGGGTCACTCCCAATCAAAAAGTTAATTATCTCCTCTATACCTATGAGACCGAAGAGGGCTCAAAACTTGGCACAGCTTATACTGATCACTATCTATGTAAGTATGCACCTGCTGAAGAAGTAGCGATCGCACTTAAGATGCAAGGCGATGGCACACATAGTTTTGATTTCGCTGGAGTACTCGCTGCCTTAAAACGATTTGAAAAATCAGGACTTCCTGTTCGACTGTTTGGTTTTCCAGCATTTTTAAATGAAACGCTTGAGCGCATGGAGCATTTAGGAATTTCTCTCAAGCTTCATCCAGACTCATTAGTCTTTTTGGGTGGAGGCTGGAAAGGCAAGGCCTCAAAGGCCATTCCCAAAAAAGATCTCTACGCGCGCACCACCAAATTATTAGGCATCCCAGACGCGCGTCTGCGTGATGGTTTTGGTTCAGTGGAGCATTGTATTCCCTATGTGGAGTGTGCTCATCATGAGTTTCATGTTCCCGTGTGGTCAGAAGTTATCATCCGTGACATTCACACACTCAAACCCATCGAAAAAAACCAAGTAGGGTTCTTGTCATTTGTTTCTCCTTACATGACTTCGATGCCAGCTCATGCTGTCACGATGGGAGACCTCGCTTCTCTTCACGACAAATGTCCTTGTGGTAATGAGCGACCGTACTTTCGATTAATGGGAAGAGCAGGAACGACACAGAATAAATCCTGTGCCATCGCGGCAGCAGAAATCTTGGGGAGGTCTTAGATGTGGCATGACCTCACAAACCAAATAAATCATTCTCTATCCCTTAATCTCAGCATGGGGCAATTGTTAAAGGCCCTGCAGCTCATGAGTGATGAGTTTTCTCAAGGCTCCGCTTTCCGCAAAAAGATGGAAACACTTCTTGCTCTACATGGTGTACCTCAACACGAAATAATTGAGGGCATGGAAGGGATCAAGGAGTTTTTAAAACCAGCACTCCTGAAGAAAAAATTGGCACGCGAATTGGGAACGGAAAATCCCTTTGCCCTTGAGCGTGCGGACTTCACGCAAGAAGTTTTTGAAGGCTGGGCGCCCTTGGGTGTCCTCGTGCATGTCACTCCTGCCAATGCTTGGACGGTAGGATTTTTAAGTGTAGTCGAAGGACTTCTTGCCGGTAACCTTAATATCCTCAAACTTTCATCCACTGATAGTGAGTTTGCTACGGAGTGTTTAAAGCGTTTAGGAGAACTCGAGCCCACGGGAGTTTTAAAAACTCGTTTGATCTCAGCGAAAATTTCCTCAAAAGACAAAGAGCAAATGAAGGCCATGTTATCGCACGCCGATGGCGTGGCTGCCTGGGGTGGAGAAGAGGCCATCCGTGGGTTGAAAGAGCTGACACCTGAAGGTGCGCGCTTTATTGATTGGGGGCCAAAAATTTCTTTTGCCTACTTCACCGAAGCTCACACCCAAACTCACGAGATTGAAGCTCTGGTGCGCGAAGTGTGTGATGGCGATCAACAAGCTTGTTCGGCACCTCAATGTGTTTATTTGGAAACTGAGAGCGACGAAGCCTTGATGATTTTTGCAAAAAAATTAGCTGCAGCTTTTGAAAAATTGAGTGCGGATATTCCAGGACGAACTCCTGATACAGCGGAAACTTCCGAGATCACCGTGGTGACTCGCATGCAAGAATTGAAGCGTGCCCTTAATCAAGGTGATGTTATCAAAGGTGAGGGGTGGAGAGTTTTGATTGATCCGAAATCATCGTTACGTCCTTCGCCTCTGTATCGCAGCTTATGGCTCAAGAAAATTAAGCGTACTGAAATTATCGCAACACTCAGACCTCTACGGCGCTATTTGCAAACCGCCGGAGTGGCCGCCTCGGCTCAAGACATTAATGAGCTTAATCGCTTGATGACAACTGCCGGTGTTCTACGAGTCACTCCGATGGGTTCAATGATGGGATCCTATGAAGGAGAACCTCATGACGGTGTGTACGCTCTCACGCGCTATGCTCGTCGAATTTCTTTGCGTGGTAACAACGAATTTAAATCTATCGGCCGCCTCGACGAACTCTCTCCAAAAGGTGTCACGGAACTCTCTCCAAAAGGTGTCACGCACTTTTCGGGCAAGATTATGCAGAAAGCCGATTTTCAAGCGATGGAGATCGATTCAGAATTGGCACCTCTGACCTTTAGAAGCGGTGGCAGTTCAGGTGATCCGAAATTCTCGCGTTTTACCTATGCAGACTATCACTCACAAATGAAGCTCGCCGGTTTTGGTTTAATGGCGGCCGGATTTGAACCCACTCGTGATCGCGCTATGAATCTCTTCTTTGGTGGCGGTCTTTACGGTGGCTTCATTAGCTTCTTCACAATTCTAGAAAGTCTTAAGGCCACGCAGTTTCCGATGGCGGCACTGCCGGATCATGTGGCTGTAGGTGAATCGATTATCACTCATAAAGTGGATACGCTTCTGGGTATGCCTTCTTATCTAGTACAACTCTTCTCGGCAAACGATGCACTTTTTAAAAAACATCGTTTAATCAAAAAAATATTCTACGGTGGTGAGCATTTCCAAGAGGCGCAGAAAGAGCATTTGATGAAAGTCTACGGTGTTGAACTGATTAAGTCAGCGGCCTATGGAAGTGTTGATGCAGGCCCGATTGGTTATCAGTGTCTTCATACTTCAGGCTCAGTTCATCATATGCATACCGACTCGCACTCATTTGAAGTGGTCGAACTCGAGCGCGATGTTCCCGTCAAAACTGGCGAGATGGGTCGTTTATTAGTTACCACTCATATGCGTGAAGGTCAGCATATTGAGCGCTATGATCTTGGCGATCTTGTTAGATTGCTTCCCGATGGCTGCGCTTGTGGCCGCCCAGGATTAAAACTTGAATTGATGGGGCGACATGGCGATGTCGTTCGAATCGGAGCATCGTTTTTTAACTACGCACGACTGGCAAAAATTCTAGCTGATGTAACTCATTATGCCGGTGAGATGCAGATGATTCTTAATGCTCCAGCAACGCCAGCGGCTCCAGAAGAAATTGTTTTTGTGATGGACGAGAAACTGGCACCCAGTGATGAAATTATCGGCAAAGCACTTATCGAAAATGAACCCGATTTTCATGAAGCCGTTGTGATTGATCGCGTGTTGAAGTGGAATGTTAAGAGAGTCAGTGTTGAGGCCATGAAGCGTGTCGCTGGGAGCGGTAAGCTCATTCATGTAATAGATGAGAGGCGCTCATGAAACTTTTCGAGCTGGTCAATTTTGTGCGTGAGAAATCACCTTTTTATCGTGAGCTCTATCAAACACTACCAAAAGAGCTTCCTACAGATGATGCAGCTCTAGCGCGCCTACTTCCAGTGATTGATTCGGCGAAATTTTGGGAAGCGAACACTCTTCAAAATAACCAGCTTCTCACTGGATCAATGCTGGATGGAATTGTTTTTAAAAGCGGTGGTACCACAGGAGCACCAAAATTTTCTGTCTTTACTCGTCAAGAGTGGAAGCATTTCTGCCACACATTTGGGCGTGGACTCTCAGCGGGAGGCCTTGAGCGTGGCGAGCGGGTGGTGAATCTTTTTTATGCCGGAGAACTCTACGCTTCGTTTGTCTTCATTATGAAATCATTTGAAGAAGCCACGGAAGGAAGTTTGCATTTGCCGGTCGGGGGTGCGACTGCTCCAGAGAATGTGATTAAGATTATCACAGATTTTGAAGCCACGACTCTTGCTGGCACTCCAACGCTCATCGTTCAGTTAGCAGAAACAGCAGTTAAGCTTAATAAAAAACTTCCGAGCTTGAAGCGCATTCTCTTTGGTGGCGAGAGTCTCTATGATGATCAGCGCCAGCGCTTGCTAGAAATTTTTCCAGACATAACAATTCAATCGATTGGTTATGCCAGTGTCGATGCAGGTCTCTTAGGTTTTGCTGATAAAACCTGTGCTTCGGACGAGCATCGCACTTTTGGTCATGAAACACTCTACGAGATTCTTGATGAAGAGACGATGGAGCCAATCGACGCTGTGGGCATTCCTGGAAAGGCCTTTGTGACTTATCTTGATAGACGTTTAATGCCGGTGATTCGTTATCCGGTGGGTGATCGTGCTCAATGGGTCGACAAAAAAGATTCTGCGATTGATCGCCGCTTTAGACTTTTAGGCCGCAGTGAAGAAGCCGCACGTATTGGACCGTGCTCAATATATTACGACGATGTTCATGAGGTCTTTGCGCAAGCTCAAAAAACGGACTCTCGTTTTATGTTGACCGGCTTTCAGTTATTGATAAAACATTTTGATAAAAAAGATCAGTTGGTTGTCAGACTTTCTCCTTCGCATTCAGGACTTAGTATTGAAGATTGGCAAATGACGCTTCTCAAAGCTCGGCCAATGCTGCAAGAAGAAGCACATCGTGGCAATGTGCACTTGCCTTGTATCGAAATTGTGGCCCAACCTGATTTAGAAAAAAATCCACGTACCGGAAAACTTAAACGAGTGATTGATTTAAGATTGTTATAACGAGCTCAATTGCTACATTAAATATGGATCGTTGCCCGACTGCGAGGGCCTTACCTGATCGGATCAGTAGGTCTCTTTTATTCATCTTCTCTTTAAAAGCATTCGGATTGCTCTTCATTCATTTTTTTTTATAAATTTTAAAATGCTTTCAGTCGATAAGTAGCTAGATTGAAATTAAAAATCTTATCAAATTATACTTGGGTGTTCCCTTGAGCTATTTGTTACTAGTTGATGATGAGGTCGACATACTTGAAATCCTCTACATCTCTGTGCAGATGCACTTCACTGGCAGGATATTAACTTGTTCTTCTGGTAATGATGCCATTGCAATTATTAAAGAAAATGGTGAACCATTTCTAGTTGTGACAGACTTTAATATGCCAAATGGAAATGGCGCATTTCTACAAGAGCAACTTAAGACTCTGTACCCAAACGCAAAATTGATCGTTTGCTCTGGTAATCCAATAGACGAAATATGGGTAAAGCTACCTGGGGCATATGGCTATGTTTCTAAACCTCAATTCGTTCAGCCCCTATGTGAAATAATCAAATCACTTGTTTTAAAAAATGAAAAAAACACGACTCAACATATTGCACCACCTGAATATGTCTCAATTCCCCTGGGGTATTTATTGAAGTTGGGTGTTGTTGACATGGATACCTATCTTAAAATTGGTGTCAGTAAATACGTCAAGATTCTCCAGAGAGGAGATGTCTTTTATCAGCCTGATGCAGATAAATTGATTCAGAAGAAAATTGATTTTATGTTTGTTAAAAGAGAGGATGCGAATAAGATTTTGACTCAATTCGAAGCTTTTATCACCCAGCATACAAATTCGATTCCTCCTCAGACTGATCAGAAATTAGCGCTCTCACAAGTGATACTTGAAACAACTATTTCAATTACAAAGGGAATGGGGTGGACGCCAGAGACTGTCAGTATGGCAAAGCAGGCGGTGGGATTTGCCATATCTCAAGTAGCTGGGAAGACAGATTGGAAAGATATCCTTAAACGTGCCACGTCTGAATCTAAATATGCGGAACATGTTTCATTACTGTCTTTGTTATCTTGTGTTGTAACTCAGGCGGCAGGTTGGAGTAATGAAGCCACTCAGCAGAAATTAGTCTTGGCAGCGCTTCTGCATGATTATTTTTTGGAAGACGAAATTTATTGTATCTTGTCTGGTGATGATTTAGAGCATGTTAAAGGCATCTCTGTCTCAAAAGATTATCTTGATCATCCAATCAAAGCGGCTGAATTTGCTCGCAAGATTAGTAATCTTCCACCTGACATTGATAACATAATTCTGCAACATCATGAACACCCGGATGGAAGTGGGTTCCCGCGCGGGTTAACTGCTTCTCAGATTTCTCCATTGAGTGCCATTTTTATCATTTGTCATGACTTAATCAATTTCACATTTGGAAAGGTTGTAGATGATAAATTAGTGGCCGATTTTTGGCATGCCTATGAAGAGAAATATAAGCGTGACCCATTTAAAAAAATCAGTTTGGTGATGAAGCAGATTTCGTAATTATCGCATTTGCTAGATTAAAATTAGGCCAAAAGGTGAGTGACACCTTTTGGCTTAATGAAAATTATTTTGTTTTGCAGATAGAGAAAAATGTTGTGCCATCAAGCAGGCGAACTTGCGAAGAAAGTGGGGCAGGATAATCCACTAAAAGATTGATAAATTCCACATCGTCACCCTTCAATACTGATGTCACTACGAAGAATGGCTTCAAAGTGAGCTGCCCAGCTGGAAATGCTACAACGGTGGCTTCGCGAGTAACATCTACCGTGCGTGTTTCACGAGCTGTCCCCGCGCTACGTAGGTCAAGGACAAAACTAGCGTTATCGATTGTTCCCGAGGTGTTTTCAAATGTTCCTACAAGTGAAAACTGGCTGCTCGTAGTGATTTCAGACATATTACATTCAACAGTCACTTCGGCTGCGTGAGCAAAGCCGCTAAGAGCGATAAGAAGTGCAAGCATCTTCATGGGATCTCCTTGGAAATTAATAAATAGGGATTACCAACTGGACGAGCAGATGGCCATTCAGAGGGCGATTTTTACATTCCGGCTTTTTCGGCCTCGTGGAGCGCTAGCGGCAAGGGAAGTTTGTCCCACCACAATCGGAACTGACTCTTTAGTTTAGTATTTTCAGTAACTTCGCCGTCCCAAACCGACTCTCTTTTGAGTAATAAGGCCTGATCAGAGCCGCAGCTATCACCTTTTTCTTCTCGGGGGGCACTGGGGTTAAAGCCCAAGCATCCATAGGGCTTCACTTCCTTGGGAATAGTGCACCCCAAGTTCGAGCCGGCGAAAAAAGGGCAATCATAGGTGCGACGAAGATAATTTTTGCGGCCATTACCAGGAATTTGATCGAGTCGAAATTTGTTGATCGTATCTGAAAGTTTGCGTTTTAAATCCTCATTCCAGCGACCACTTGATCGCAAATAATTCAACACATCGATAGTTTCAAGAGGAGTGGTCTGCATAGAATTAGCAATTGCAGTACAGCAGTGACCTGGACAAGCTGCACAATGCTTGTCGTTATCGGCAAGTTTTTGCATTTCATCGAGAAGTGTTTGGCGACGCAGAGAAGCTTCCATGCATGAGAGATAAACCATGCGTATCGTTGTGGCAAAGATAAATGCTGGCAAGCGCAAAACTGTGTTTTATTGATGAATTGCGTTGCCGATAAACGACCCATTGGGTAAAAACTTATCACAACAATACACTTTCGTTTTATTGGGAGCACACAATGTCTGATGCTTGGTTGATGTGGGTGAAGTCCCCAGTCGTTTTTGGCGTGATCGGTTTGATCCTCGCTGCTTTCTTTTACATGCGTATCATGTCGCTGCCTTCTGGCAACGAAGTGATGAACCGTATCGCGGGATATATCCGCGAAGGTGCGATGGCGTTCTTGTTCCGTCAGTATAAGACACTTGCTGTCTACTGCGTGATCGTCGGTGCGGCGATTGCTTGGGCCTTGGGTCCGATTGCAGGCGGTTCATTTATTCTCGGCGCTTTCTTGTCACTTTTGGCCGGCTTTGTCGGTATGAAAGCGGCTACTTGGGCCAACGTGAAAACCACGCAAGCTGCTCGCGAAGGCTCTAAGCCCAACGCTCTCTTGACTGCACTTGATGGTGGCGCAGTTATGGGCCTGGCGGTTGCTGCTCTTGGTACACTTGGTATGGGTGTTATCTATTTGGCCTTTGAAACTTCAGAGCATTTGAGCTCAGTTCTTCACTCATTCGCAGTAGGTGCTTCATCGATCGCGCTTTTCGCTCGTATCGGTGGTGGTATTTACACGAAAGCTGCTGACGTAGGTTCGGACATTGCTGGTAAAGTGATCGAAAATATTCCTGAAGACGATCCACGTAACCCAGGTGTTATTGCTGATAACGTAGGTGATAACGTCGGTGACGTTGCCGGTATGGGCGCTGATATTTATGAGTCGATGGTTGCGGCGGTAGTTTCTGCTATGGCGATCGCGATTACTTCAAATGAGCTTCCTACTTTGATGGAAGCCGCTGATGCGACAATGAATAAGACTGTTGCGGTTGCTCTTCCCTTGATTCTGACAGGCGTAGGCTTGATGGTTTCAATTCTTTGTATCTTTATCGCTCGCGCAATGAAGAACTTTCCAGCTGCCACAGTTCTTCGTGGGGCCTTGATTGTTCCGCCAATTCTTTTGGCGATCGTCTCTTATATTATTTTGAACTCACTTGGTATCACTCAATCAGTCACAGCGATTCTCACTTTCGGTGCGGTTGGTGGTGCATTGATCGGCTTGATTACTGACTACTATACCTCTTCAACTCCGGTTGCGAAGATTGCTGAAGCCTCGCGCACAGGTGCTGGTACCAACTTGATTCGCGGTCTAGCGGTCGGTATGGAGTCAACAGCTCTTCCTATTATTATTGTTTGTATCGTTGCTTACCTTGCTAATAAGTACTTGGGCCTTTACGGCATCGCACTTTCAGCAGTCGGTATGCTCGGTGGAACTGCAGTTGTTATGACGGTTGATGCTTACGGGCCAATCTCTGACAACGCCGGCGGTATTTCTGAAATGTCGGGTCTTGGTAAAGAAGTTCGCGACATCACTGACGAACTCGACTCTGTTGGTAACACGACAGCTGCGATCGGTAAGGGCTTTGCCATCGGTTCAGCTATTCTGACCGTGCTCGCGCTCTTCTCTGCGTTCAATATCGAAGTGAACCATGTTCGCGCTTTGAATAACCTTGGTGAAATTTCTCTCGTATTGAATGATCCAAAGATCTTGATCGGTCTTCTCCTTGGTTCAATCCTTCCATTCCTCGTTGGTTCAACTACTATGTTGGCAGTTGGTCGCGCAGCTGGTGCGATCGTGACAGAGATTGGTCGTCAGTTCCGCGAGATTCCAGGCTTGATGGAACTTAAAGCTGAACCAGAGCCGTCAAAGATTGTTGATATCGCTACTAAAGCCGCTCTTCGCGAGATGATGTTGCCTGGTATGATCGCTATCGTTGCTCCAGTTGCTGTTGGTTTCTTGATGGGGCCAGCCTCTCTCGCAGGTCTATTGGCCGGCTCTCTTGCAGTAGGCGCTACCATGTCATTGTTCATGGCAAACGCCGGTGGTGCTTGGGATAATGCCAAGAAATACATCGAGAAAGGAAAGCTCGCTGGTGAGAAGAAAGGTTCAGACACTCATAAAGCGGCCGTTGTCGGCGATATGGTGGGCGACCCGTTCAAAGATACTTCAGGCCCAGGCATCGCTATTTTGATTAAGGTGATGTCAGTTGTATCACTCTTAATCGCTCCGTTAATCGCCCTCTTGTAAAAATCTCAAGGCCCACTTCGGTGGGCCTTTTTT
>Ga0164293_10003947_pt1 | contig 12688 bp, 11 predicted proteins | sample GEODES118metaG_FD_111487 | JGI IMG/M metagenome (GOLD analysis project Ga0164293, IMG submission 111487) | Eutrophic lake water microbial communities from Lake Mendota, Wisconsin, USA - GEODES118 metaG | ecosystem: Environmental > Aquatic > Freshwater > Lake | place: USA: Lake Mendota... | reverse complement strand
GTAGCAAGATGCGCAAAATGCCGCAGACTATGATCAATGTCCGTGTTTCCAACAAATCACTTGTTATGGACAGCGTGCCGGTCAAGCTGGCTGTCGGGGCTGCTGAAACAAAAATGGCGGGGCGTGGACGAGTGTTGTTGCGGCCCTCCGGAACGGAGCCTGTGGTTCGTGTAATGGTGGAAGGTGATGATCAAGTGTCGGTTGCAAAGCACGCGCAGGAAATCGCCGAGGTGGTAAAGTCTGTAAGCGACACAGTCTAAAAGTGTTCGCAAAAAAGTGCTGTTTTGCGGCGATCCCGAAGCTTGCTCTGTCTTGCAAGGCCGGATCAAAGTGGTTATAGTTGCGCCCCCGTGGAAGCTCGGTCTGCGCATCAGGACAATAGGGTGTGATTATGCGTCGAGCGCTGGTTGCCGCAAACTGGAAAATGCATGGGAACCGCGTCTTTGTAAAAGAATTGGTCTCCGGGTTAATGCCTGCATTGTCAGGTGGCGTGAATGGTGTCGACATCGTTGTTTGTCCGCCTTTTCCCTACCTGCAGATGGTTGATGCTCTGATAAGCGGTGTAGAGGTAGTGCTAGGCGCCCAGGATATCTCTACGCATGAATGTGGAGCCTACACGGGCGAAGTATCAGGCAGTATGCTGGCAGACTTTCGTGTTCGGTATGTCATTGTTGGCCACTCCGAGCGACGTACATTGATGGCGGAAAGCGATCAGGTTGTAGCCGCAAAGTTTGAAGCCGCTCAGAGGGTAGGTTTAATTCCCGTGCTGTGTGTAGGTGAGACTCTGGACGAACGCGATCAGGGTATGGCTGAACAGGTTGTATGCCGTCAGCTGGCAGCGATTGCAGATAGATGTGGGGTTTCCGGATTCAACAGAGCGGTTGTTGCATACGAGCCAGTATGGGCTATCGGAACCGGCCGTTCCGCCAGTGTGCAGCAGGCTCAAGATATGCACGCAGCGATACGCAGGTTGATAGCGCTGCAGGACGAGGAAACTGCGCAATCATTGCAGGTTATTTATGGTGGTAGCGTGAGCCCGGAGAATGCGCCGGAATTATTTGCGCAACCCGATATCGATGGCGGTCTTATAGGTGGTGCATCGTTGAATGCCGATCTATTTGTCCGTATATGTCAAAGTGTGAGTTAAAATATGGAAACGCTGATCGTTGTTGTGCACGTGATTGCCGCCATCTCAATTATTGCGTTGGTGTTGCTTCAGCAAGGCAAGGGCGCAGATGCCGGCGCGGCCTTTGGCAGTGGCGCATCCCAGACGGTCTTTGGCAGTTCTGGCAGTGGCAATTTTCTGACCCGCTCCACTACAATTGCGGCGGTAATATTTTTTGTTACCAGTCTGACGCTGGCTATTTATGCCAAGCAGTACAGCCTGGGTGGTGGTCTGGACAGCGGCGATCCGTTGGTGAGTCCGGAAGTTCTGAGAGAGATCGAGCAGTCGGACATTCCGCAGCTTGACGTCACCCCGACAACTTCTGATGTGCCTGCAGTTCCTGTTGTCGAGTCGCCAGTAAGTGGGGCTCCTATAGTCCCGTAATGGTATTTGCCGAAGTGGTGGAATTGGTAGACACGCTATCTTGAGGGGGTAGTGGCCATTGGTCGTGCGAGTTCAAGTCTCGCCTTCGGCACCAATTAGAGCGCAGTGATAGTACCCTTGCCGGGGAAATCAAGTTAATTAATGTATTGACGCAATGCAGGGGCAGGGCTAGAATGCCCGCCCTCAAACAGAAGCTTTGCCAGAAGCTGATGGCGTCATAAATGGCGTTTGATACAGATTTTAAGCTTTATTGCGGGGTGGAGCAGTCTGGCAGCTCGTCGGGCTCATAACCCGAAGGTCGTAGGTTCAAATCCTGCCCCCGCTACCAAACCTGCGGTCGGGAGTTTATCCGGGTACCGCTCAAAAGCCCCTAGATGGGGCTTTTTATTACGGCTGATGCTTGCACGCAAGATCTCTCGGCAGGGTCGGGAAAGTTCGTCGGATTTGATTTATTCAAGGACAAGGCGCCGCCGCCGCAAGTTTTCCTTAGGGAGTTTGCGACGAGACAAGCAGTTTGTTTAAGCGGTGGGCCTAGGGCCCACTTTTTATTTGTGTTTTAAAAATCCGCATAGTTCAGGAAAGTGGTTAACGTGGTTGCAACAATAGATAACATCTCAGAGCTTTTCCGCCCTGCTGTCGCTGCGCTGGGCCTGGAGCTCTGGGGCATAGAGCACCTCGTGCGAGGCCATTCTTCATTGCTTCGCATCTATATTGATGGCCCGGATGGCATATCGATTGAGGACTGTGAGAAAGTCAGTCGGCAGGCAAGTGCGATCTTGGATGTTGAAGATCCTATTGCGGGTGAATATACGCTTGAGGTGTCCTCTCCAGGTTTTGACAGACCTTTGTTTGATTTCGAACAGTTTGGTCGTTTTTTGGGTGAGGTAGTTAACCTCAGATTGCGCACACCCCTTGATGGGCGTCGCAAATTTAAAGGTAAGTTGGAAAAAGCTGAAAGTGGTGTGCTTTCTATCACCGTGGACGGCATTGTGTATGACATTCCCTACCAGCAGGTAGACAAGGCGAACATCGCGGCCTGAGAAAGTTATACGGCAGTGTTCTGATGGAACAATGAACCCGTGTGTAAGGTGACATTATTATGATGAGTAAAGAAATTCTGATGGTTGCAGACGCGGTCTCCAATGAAAAGGGGGTGGCGCGCGAAGTAATTTTTGAAGCCATTGAGTCGGCTCTGGCGACAGCAACCAAAAAATTGTTCGACGACGAAGAGGTCAATTGCCGCGTTGTTGTGAATCGCAAGTCAGGGCAGTACGAAACCTTCCGTCGCTGGGAGGTCGTTGCTGATGAAAATTTTGATGATCCTGCTCACCAACTGACACTGGATCAGGCTCAGGCGAAAAACCCGGACATCACCATTGGTGAAGTGTGGGAAGAAAAAATCGAAAACACTGAGTTTGGCCGTATTGCTGCGCAAACAGCAAAGCAGGTCATTGTGCAAAAAGTGCGTGAGGCTGAGCGAGACCTGGTGGTTGCCGAATATCGCGTCAAAATGGGCAAATTGGTCTCCGGCACAGTTAAAAAAGTTACCCGCGAGAGCATTCTTGTGGATCTTGGCGGCAATGCTGAAGCGATGCTGCCCAGAGACCAGATGATCCCCCGGGAAATGTTCCGTACCGGCGATCGTATCCGCGCCTTGCTGCTGGATGTGCGTCAGGAAGCACGCGGTCCTCAGTTGTTCCTGAGCCGAACAGCCTCGGGCATGCTGATTGAATTGTTCAAGATTGAAGTGCCGGAGATCGCAGACGGTATCATCGAGATTCGTGCAGCGGCGCGTGATCCGGGCTCAAGAGCAAAAATTGTAGTCAGTACCAATGACGGACGTATTGATCCGGTAGGTGCATGTGTTGGTATGCGCGGCTCACGCGTACAAGTAGTTTCAAATGAGCTGGCTAATGAGCGCATTGACATTATTCTTTGGAATGATAACCCAGCACAATTGGTGATAAACGCCATGGCTCCGGCTGAAGTAGCCTCTATTGTGGTGGACGAAGACAGCCACACCATGGATGTTGCCGTCGAAGAGGATAATCTGGCACAGGCGATTGGTCGCAGTGGTCAGAACGTGCGTCTGTCGGCTGAGCTGACAGGTTGGGCGATAAATGTAATGAGCGTAGAGGATGCCCTCAGCAAACAGCAGCAGGAGTCCAGCGGATTCATTTCAGTATTTATGGACAAGCTGGATATTGATGAGGATGTTGCCGAGTTGCTCGTCAGTGAAGGATTTACCTCACTAGAAGAAGTCGCATATGTACCGATAGATGAGTTGCTCAGTATTGATGGCTTTGATGAAGATATCGCCAAAGAACTGCGCGATCGTGCACGAGACGCCTTGCTCACTCAAGCAATTGCCTCAGAAGAAGGTTTGTCAGGTGCACAGCTGGAAGCTGACCTTCTGAATATGGAAGGTATGGATGACACGCTAGCGATGTCTCTGGCAGGTAAAGGAATCCTCAACATGGAAGACCTGGCAGAACAGTCAATTGATGATTTGATGGATATTGACGGCATGAGCGAAGAGCGCGCCGGCAAATTGATTATGACGGCTCGAGCGCCCTGGTTTGCGTAATACCCGGATTAAACAGATGGGCCGGGTGACAGCTAACCGGATCAGGCAGCAAGAGAAGACAGGAGTAGTTAAATGGCAGATGTAACAGTCGGTGAGTTCGCCAAAGCAATTGGCGTTACCGCGGAACGGCTACTGGCTCAGATAAAAGAGGCGGGTTTGCCGCATACGCGTGCAGAAGATCCGATTTCAAATGACGACAAGAATACCTTGTTGCAGTTTTTGCGTCGCAGCCATGGTGCGACGGAGGCTGTCGATGCTGCCCCTAAAAAAATCACCCTGAAACGCAAGACGGTTGAAACCCTAAAGACCTCCTCCGGTCAGGGTCGAGGAAAGACGGTCAGTGTTGAAGTGCGCAAGAAACGCACGTACGTCAAACGCAGTGAGTTAACACCGGAGCAGGCAGCCGGTGGCGAAGCTTCCGGTATTGAGGAGGAATTGCTTGAGCAGGCTACAGAGATTACTAATGGAGAGGCAGGTCCGCAACCCACTGAAGATTCAGGCGTAATTGACGCCGGCGGCCCTTTTGATTCAGCTCCTGTTGTCTCCCCGCCGTTATCACCAGAGCCAGTCAAAACTGAAGCTTCGGGGACGTCTGAATCTCCTCAAGCACTGTTAGCCCAAACCGCAGCGCTGGCCAGAGAAAAGCCCTCACTTTCTCAGACGGTTAGACCAAAAGTCACTGCCAAGCCTGTTCGCAAAGAAGAAGGCGACGAAAAGGACGAGGATAAAAAATCCAATTTCAGGAAAAAGGCGGCTGTTCCCAAGAAGGCCGTAAAACCGCGTATAGACGAATTTGTGCTTGAAGACGGTGAGTTCGATGAGGGTGGGCGCGGTCGACGCGGCGGTCCTCGCAAAAAGGCGCGCCTGAAACAGCATGGCTTCGAAAAACCAACTGAGTTTATAGTGCGTGAAATTGTTATTGGTGAGGCTAATGCCGTTGGTGATCTCGCCGCCAAAATGTCGGTCAAGTCTGCAGAGTTGATAAAAGCTTTGTTCAAAATGGGTGTGATGGCCACCATCAATCAGGCGCTTGATCAAGACATAGCTACCTTGCTGATAGAAGAGTTTGGCAACAAAGCCAAATTCGTATCAGCCGATGCGATTGAAGATACCCTATACGAGTCAATCGCCTACGCTGGTGGTAAAGAAGCAGTCAGTCGTGCGCCGGTAGTTACCGTCATGGGTCACGTAGACCATGGTAAAACCTCCCTGCTGGACTACATCCGTAAAGCCTCTGTGGCTGCGGGCGAAGCCGGCGGCATTACTCAGCACATTGGCGCGTATCACGTTGAAACTGATCACGGAATGGTGTGTTTCCTGGACACCCCGGGTCACGCGGCGTTCAGCGCTATGCGTTCACGCGGCGCAAAGGCGACGGATGTTATTATTCTGGTGGTTGCGGCGGATGACGGTGTTAAACCACAGACTGAAGAAGCCATCAATCATGCGCGCGCAGCAGGCGTTCCAATGGTCGTCGCGATCACCAAATGCGACAAGCCCAACATCGATCTTGATCGGGTCATGAATGAACTTGCTCAGCGCAATGTGATTTCTGAAGCGTGGGGGGGAGATACCCAGTTTGTGCAGGTATCTGCTCACGCCGGCACCGGCATTGATGAGTTGCTTGAAGCGATTTTGCTGCAGTCCGAAATGTTGGAATTAAAAGCGTTCAGCGATGCGCCTGGCAAAGGCGTTGTAATCGAGTCGCGTCTGGACAAAGGGCGTGGTCCAGTGGCATCAGTCCTGGTTCAGAACGGTACTCTGAATGTTGGCGATTACGTGCTGGCGGGCTATGAGTATGGCCGGGTAAGGGCGCTCATCGACGAGGCTGGCCGATCAGTCAAATCTGCTGGTCCATCTATTCCGGTGGAAGTGCTGGGTTTCACCGGCGTCCCGGAGGCAGGAGATGAATTTGTTGTGGTTGCTGATGAGAAACAGGCGCGCGAAGTGGCTGATTTCCGTCGGGAGCGTATTAAAGATAAAGCCGCTGCCATGCAGCAGGGCAACAAAATTGAAGCTATGTTTGCCGGTATCGGCAAAGCGGGCAAAGGTATTCTCAACGTCATCATCAAAGCTGATGTGCGTGGTTCCATGGAAGCTATTGTCGGCTCGCTGCATAAACTGGGTACCGATGAGGTGGAAGTGAATGTGGTTGCAGCAGGGGTGGGTGGTATATCCGAAACTGATGCGCATCTGGCCGCAACATCCAAAGCCATGATGATTGGCTTTAACGTGCGAGCAGACAAGACCGCCCGTGAAGTGGTTGAAAACGAAGGTGTCAACCTGCGTTATTACAACGTGATCTATGATGTGATTGACGATGTCAAAGCCATTCTTGGTGGCATGTTGTCCCCTGAGATACGTGAGGAAATACTCGGTATCGCTGAGGTGCGCGATGTGTTCAACTCGCCGAAATTTGGCCAGGTGGCAGGCTGCATGGTTGTTGAAGGCACTGTTTACCGCAGCAGACCCATCCGTGTCCTTCGCGATCACGTGGTGATCTTCCAGGGAGAACTGGAATCTTTGCGCCGCTTTAAAGACGATGCCAGCGAAGTGCGCAATGGCATGGAGTGTGGTATCGGCGTGAAAAACTATAATGATGTGAAGGTTGGCGACAAAATCGAGGTTTATCAGACCATTCAGGTGGCTCGTACGCTGCAATGAGCTGTAAACAATGAGTCGTAAACTATGAGTAACAAAGTGTCACCTCGTGTTCAGCGTGTGGCGGATCAGATACAGCGACTGCTTGCTGATCTGATCCGGCGCGAGATCCGCGATCCGCGAGTGGGAATGGTGTCAGTGACGGGCGTGGACGTGAGCCGCGACTTTGCGCATGCCAACGTACACATCACCATCATGGGGCGGCATGGCGATGATTTTGGTGCCGGGCAGGCTTTAAAAGACATGGGTGAGCTTGATCGGAAAGAAATCAAGGACAGTCTGGCAGCGTTAAATAAGGCAGCAGGGTATCTTCGCAGTCTGCTTGGCAAGGAAATGAGCCTGCGGGTGATTCCCGCACTGCAGTTTCATTATGACGACAGTGTTGCGCGAGGTCGGTACCTGTCATCGCTGATAGACAAAGCGATTGCTGAAGACAGTACTCACGAACACCATGATGAGACCGACTCCGATAAGAAACCGGAGCTGAGCCGGAACGGGGACGCATAGTTTGAGTTCCGGCAGAAAACAGAAGGGCCGTCAGATCAACGGTATTCTGTTATTAGATAAACCGCAGGGTATGAGTTCAAACGCATGCCTGCAACAAGCCAAGCATCTGTTTCAGGTGGCAAAGGCTGGTCACACCGGGGCATTGGATCCGCTTGCTACTGGGGTGTTGCCTCTGTGTTTTGGCGAAGCGACTAAGGTGTCGCAGTTTTTGCTGGAAGCGGATAAAGGTTATTTAACCCGGATTCGTCTGGGTGAACGAACTGATACCGCGGATGCCGAGGGGACTGTGATCAGTGTCCGGTCCGCTGGCGCTATCACACGAAACATCGTGCTTGACGCCCTGTCACAATTTCGTGGTGTGATACTTCAGTGCCCGCCCATGTACTCTGCATTGAAGTACAAGGGTCAGCCGCTGTACAAACTGGCTCGCGCAGGGCTGGAAGTGGAACGCAAACTCAGGCAGGTAACCGTCAGCGATCTGATACTGCATGATTTTGAAAACACGCCAGAAGGCACAGAGCTGTCTCTGGAAATTCGTTGCAGCAAAGGTACCTATGTGCGTACTATAGCCGACGATCTGGGGGAGGCATTAGGCTGCGGTGGCCATGTGCGTGAGTTGCGGCGCTTACAGGCCGGTGTTTTCCGGATCGAAGACTGCATTACACCCGCTGCATTACAAGCCAGTTTTGCCGAAGGCGGATTGGACGCACTGGATATTTTGTTACGGCCGGCAGATCAGGCGATAGACCACTTGCCCTGCGTCAGCCTGAGCTCAGATCTGGCGCTATGTGTCAGGCGAGGGCAGGCTGTAATGGTGCAACCGGTACCTGCAGGTGAGTTGGTCAGACTTTACGATAATGAAGAATTTATCGGCATTGGCAGCATGCTCGACGATGGTCGTGTGGCGCCGCGCCGGTTGATGAGGGAGCAAGCCAGGTAACTGTCAATATGCACGGTTACGCTGGGTGACAGGACGTTATCAACTTTATATGCATATTAATCAGGAGTTTTAAGAAATGGCGTTAACAACCGAACAGAAACAAGCAATCGTAGAAGCGTACGGCCGCGGCCAGAACGATACTGGCTCACCAGAAGTGCAGGTTGCACTGCTGACCGAAAACATTAATCTGCTGCAGGGTCACTTTCGTGAACACACCCACGATCACCACTCACGTCGTGGTTTGATCCGCATGGTTAACAGCCGTCGCAAGCTGCTCGATTATCTGAAGCGCAAAGATGCTGATCGTTATGCTGAACTGATCAAGCGTCTGGGCCTGCGTCGCTAAGACGCACACCGATTTCAAGGCGATGAGAAAGTGAGAAGAGACTCTTGGTAAAAGGGATGTTGCTGCAATGCTGCCCGGGTCTCATAAAAAACAGGATGAATGTATGTTTAATATTGTTAGAAAGACCTTTCAGTACGGTGCCGATACGGTAGTACTGGAAACCGGCAAAATTGCACGACAAGCGACTGGCGCAATTGTGATCACCATGGGTGGTACTCAAGTGCTGGCAACTGTTGTTGGCAAGAAGTCTGCAGCCCCGGGTGCAGACTTTTTTCCGTTGACAGTTAACTACCAAGAGAAAACCTATGCCGCGGGCAAGATCCCCGGTGGTTTCTTCAAACGAGAAGGTCGTCCGACTGAGAAGGAGACTCTGGTTTCCCGTCTTATCGATCGCCCTCTGCGCCCGCTGTTCCCAAAAGGGTTCAAGAATGAAGTGCAGGTAGTCTGTACTGTTATTTCTGCGAGCAAAGATGAAGATCCGGATATCGCGTCCATGATTGGTGCGTCAGCTGCGCTGGCCATTTCCGGCATCCCGTTTGCCAGCCCGATTGGTGCCGCTCGTGTTGGTTACGATGCGGTAAATGGGTATGTGCTGAACCCGCGTGTCAGTGAGCTGGCCAGTTCAGCGTTGGACATGGTGGTTGCAGGTACTGACTCAGCGGTGCTGATGGTTGAATCTGAAGCTAAAGAGCTGACAGAAGATCAGATGCTGGGTGCAGTGTTATTTGCACATGAATCCATGCAGGTTGTGATCAAAGCAATTAACGAACTTAAGGCTGAAGCTGGCAAAGCGGTTTGGGAATGGCACCCCGAGCCTGTTAATGAGACGCTGCGTGCCGGCCTGGCACTGGCGTTCTCCGACAGTATCGGCAATGCCTACCAAGTGTCAGATAAAATGCAGCGTTATGATGCTCTGAGCGCCCTGCTTGAGCAGGCTGTTGCTCAGTTTGCCAACGCTGAACACGGTGTCAGCGCTGATGAAGTGAAAAATGTGTTTGCATCCATCGAGAAGAAGGTGGTGCGTAACCGTATTATTGACGGCGCACCCCGGATTGACGGTCGGGACACTCGCACAGTGCGTCCTATTTCTATCGAAATTGGTGTATTACCCAAAGCGCATGGTTCAGCCTTGTTCACACGTGGCGAAACTCAGGCGTTAGTTGTTACAACACTCGGTGCGATTCGTGATGCACAGGTGATTGAAGGACTGGAAGGCTCGAAAAAAGACGCCTTTATGTTCCATTACAACTTCCCCCCCTTCTCAGTGGGCGAAACCGGTTTTATGTCCGGCCCCAAGCGTCGCGAGATTGGTCACGGTAAACTGGCCAAGCGTGGTGTACAGGCAGTGATGCCAAACGAAGACGCATTTCCATATGCCATTCGTGTTGTGTCCGAGATCACTGAATCCAATGGCTCCAGCTCGATGGCATCGGTATGCGGCAGCTCGCTGGCTCTGATGGATGCAGGGGTTCCGTTGTCAGCACCGGTGGCGGGTATTGCCATGGGCCTCATCAAGGAAGGTGACCGCTTCTCTGTCATCACTGATATTCTGGGTGACGAAGACCACCTCGGCGACATGGACTTCAAAGTAGCGGGAACCGCCAAAGGCGTCACCGCACTACAGATGGACATCAAGATCCAGGGTATCAACGAAGAGATCATGGAGACTGCGCTGGTTCAGGCTCTTGAAGCTCGTCTGCATATCCTTGGCGAAATGAATAAAGTGCTGGCTGTGGCGCGACCGACAGTCAATGAAAATGCACCGTCCATGGCGACCATGAAAGTTGATCCTGACAAAATCCGCGAAGTTATTGGTAAAGGCGGTTCAACAATACGCTCTATTACTGAAGAAAGCGGCGCGTCCATTGACATTGATGATGATGGCAACATTCGCATATACGGCGAAGATAAAGACTCACGTGACAAAGCAATTGAACTGATCCAGCGTATTACAGCCGAAGCAGAAGTCGGCCAGTTATACAAAGGCAAAGTCGCTCGCATTGTCGACTTTGGAGCCTTTATCACCATTCTGCCGGGTAAGGACGGTCTGGTTCACATTTCCCAGATCTCCTCTGACCGTGTGGAGGACATCAGCCAATATCTGCAGGAAGGCCAGGACGTTGTTGTCAAGGTCATGGACCTGGACGCACGTGGTCGTATCAAATTGAGCATCAAAGAAGTGACTGACGAAGAACGCACCAGCATGGAGTGATGTTTCCAACAGGTGCCTGTTCGCAGGTGCCTGTTTTGACCGTTACTACCGGCAAGTTGAAAAGCTTGCCGGCTTTAAATCAAGATACCTCGTTGAAGGCATGGATATGCCTCGTTCAATCTGCAGCAACTGCCTGCGTCCTATACCAGTCTGTTATTGTCCACATCTCTCGCAACTGCGAAATGAGTGGCTGGTTTACATTATTCAGGATCTACGGGAATCGGCCCACGCGATTGGCACTGCCCGCATCGCTGCGTTGTCTTTGTCAAATTGCCATTTGCTTGTTGTTGATCCGGACAATATCAGTGCGACCTGCATGTCTGCTTTGGAAGAATTACGCGCCTCAAGTCCTGTTTTGATTTATCCCGGAGAGCAATCAAAGAGCCTGTCAGTATTGGCAGAACTACCAAAGAGGCCTTTGATATTTATTGATGCCAGTTGGCGGCGGAGTCGAAAGATAATGCACCGGCTGCCTTGGTTGGCACAATTGCCAAGGTACAGTCTGGCTCCAATCATACCTTCGCGTTACCGCATTCGGCAGCAACCCAGCATTCACGCGTTGTCTACATTGGAAGCCGTAGCGTTTACACTGGCAACGCTCGAGCGCGACGGGCACTCATTTGAAGGTTTGCTGACCACCATGGACTGGGTAATTGATCAACAAATACGTCATATGGGCGATGTGGTTTACCAATCCAATTATCTGGACTGATAATCGGGTATGCGCACGCGGAATGACCGTGCCTCGGCGAGTTGGCTTCACTCTTCAAATACGGCGTTGTGATAAACGTTTTGGACGTCATCCAGTTCATTCAGCATGTCCATAAACTTTTCAAACATCTGCACGTCTTCACCGGTCACCGATGTAGATGATTGCGGGATAAACTGAATCTCATCCACCTCAAACTCAACATCTTTCATCGCTGAGCGGATTGCCTGTCGCGCTTTGGCGTACTCGGTATGCGGAACAAACACAGTAATGTGACCTTCCTCATTTTCGATGTCGGTAACATCGACATCAGCATTCAACAATGCTTCCAGGATGATGTCTTCATTCGTTCCAGCCACCGACAGGATGGCGCAATGATCAAACATATGGCTGACATTGCCTTGTGTGCCAATTCTGGATTTGGTTTTGGTAAAACATAAACGCACATCGCCAAAGGTACGATTGGGGTTGTCTGTCAGGCACTCTACAATGACCATACAGTTGCCCGGGCCATAGCCTTCATAACGCGCTGGCGAAAAATCTTCCCCTCCGCCGCCTTTGGCTTTTTCAATCGCTTTGTCGATGACATGTGAGGGGACCTGATTTTTTTTGGCGCGCTCCAGCATGCCGCGCAATGACAAGTTGCCATCAGGGTCAGTACCTCCGCTTTTTGCGCACATGTATATTTCGCGTGCAAAACGGCTGTAGACTTTGGTTTTTGCGGCCGCAGTTTTGGCCATCGACTCTTTGCGGTTCTGGTAAGATCTACCCATTGGTGATGTCCGTCATGGATTAGAGAAAGAAACGAATCATACACGCAGGCACCTGCCAAAATCCACGTCAGGCCACAATTGGGAAGGTCGGGCAATACGGAAAGCTTCACGGGATCCAATCGGAATGACAGCAACACAGAAAAGCGCGGCGGTTTGGTTTTTGTTTGGACTCTCCGGTGCAGGAAAGTCATATGTGGGTGACGTCATATCACAACAGACCGGATGGCCTGTTTACCACGCTGATATTGATATCACAGCGGAAATGAAGTTGGCACTGGCTGAGGCACGGCCCTTTACGGATAGCATGCGGGATGAATATTTTTCACAACTTCTGGAGCACATCAAGGACCGCCAGCAATCTGATCTGCCCTTGATTGTCACTCAGGGGGCCTACAAACAAAAGC